>OKUN01000622.1_pt1 | contig 18321 bp, 15 predicted proteins | sample 1606581 | NCBI WGS metagenome assembly OKUN01 (sample SAMEA3882509, study PRJEB24775) | human gut metagenome | biome: human-associated habitat; feature: intestine environment; material: feces | place: Netherlands | collected 2009/2010
CTTCCTCAACCCGACGCTCGATCTGGGCGTTGCGGTCAGCGCGACGGTCGTGCTGGTCATCGCCGGCCTGATCGCAGGCTACGTCCCAGCCTACCGGGCCGCACAACTCAAGACAATCGACGCCCTGCGTTATAACAAGTAGAAGCCATGGGATTTTTCGATACAGACCGCTGGAACGAGATATGGCAGACGATCTCCCGCAACCGCAAGCGCAGCATCATGACGGCACTGGGCGTCTTCTGGGGCATCTTCATGCTTACCGTACTGCTGGGTGCCGGCATGGGGCTGGGACGTCTGTTCCGGGCACAGCTGGGCGACATGTCGACCAACACGCTGCTCATACAGCCTTCGCAGACCTCTCTCCCCTACAAGGGCATGCCCAAGAACCGCTGGTGGCGCATGAACAACGACGACGTGGAAAACGTCCGGGGGCTCAAGGAGGTGCAGTACGCCTCGGGCGTCTACTGGGGCGGGGAGATCCATTGCAGCTACAACGAACGCAAGGGCGACTATTCGCTGATGGGCTACATGCCCGACTACCAGCAGATCAACCCACAGAAGATCATCTACGGCCGCTTCATCAACGACGTCGACATGGCGCAGAAGCGCAAGGTCTGCGTCATCGGCACCCAGATACAGAAAGACCTGTTTCCGGGAATGGAAGACCCGACCGGCAAGGTCATCAAAGTCAACAACAGCTATTTCACCATTATCGGCGTCATGCGGCGCCAGAGCACGGCCATGTCGTTCAGCAACGTCGAACGCACGGTCGTAGCCCCGATCTCGCTCGCGCAGCAGATGTACGGCGGGGGCAACTCGATCCACATGCTGGCCATCGCCGGCCGGGAGGACACCCCGAGCAAAGAGGTCGAAACCGCCTGCAAGTCGGTGATCTTCGCCAAGCACCTGATCTCGCCGGACGACGAGAAAGCCGCCTGGTGCATGGCCACGGCCGAAATGTTCGACAAGGTGATGAGCCTCTTCTGGGGCATCGGGTTCCTGACATGGATCGTGGGCCTGGGGACACTGCTGGCCGGCATCGTCGGCGTGAGCAACATCATGCTGGTGCTGGTCAAGGAGCGCACGCAGGAGATCGGCATCCGCCGCGCCCTGGGCGCACCGCCTACGGCCATCATCTCGCAGATACTCTCCGAAAGTTTCATCCTCACCTTCATCGCCGGGGTGGTCGGCCTCACGGCCGCGGTCGGGGTGCTGTCGGTCGCCGACTCGATCTATTATCAGGCGGTGACCGTGGCCCAGGAGGGGGCCGAAATCTCGTGGCAGATCTCGTTCGGGACAGGCATGCTGGCGCTTTTCATCCTCGTCGCGGGCAGCCTGCTGGCGGGCGTCATCCCCGCCTACCGGGCCCTGAGCATCAAGGCTGTAGATGCAATACGTGAAGAATAACTATCAAATTCAATAGATTACGGCTATGAAAAAATTTCTGAAAATCTTTCTGGGTGTGCTCTTTGCGGCGCTGTTGCTCGGAACGTTCGTGTTCCTGTGGCAGAAGACCCGTCCGGTAAAGGTAGTCTACACGATCGTACAACCCAAACTCGACACGCTCAAACAATTCGTGGTCGCCACCGGCAAGGTCGAACCCCGCGACGAGGTGCTGATCAAGCCCCAGATTTCGGGTATCGTTTCCGACGTCTACAAGGAGGCCGGCCAGATGGTGCGCAAGGGCGAGGTGATCGCCACGGTTAAGGTCGTCCCGGAGATGGGACAGCTTTCGAGCGCCGAATCGCGCGTTTCGGTAGCCGAAATATCGCTGGCGCAGACCCGCCGCGAATTCGGCCGCACGGAAACACTGCACGACAAGGGCGTCGTCTCGGACGAGGAGTTCGAACAGGGGCGCACCGACCTCCAGAAAGCCGAGGAGGAACTGCAGAACGCCAAGGAGAACCTGGAGATCGTCAAAAACGGCATCACCAGCCGCTACAAGGAGCTCAGCAACACGCAGATCCGATCGACGATCGACGGTATGATCCTCGACGTGCCGATCAAGGTCGGAAACTCGGTGATCCAGGCCAACACGTTCAACGACGGTACGACCATCGCCTCCGTAGCCGACATGTCGAACATGCTCTTCCGGGGCAACGTCGACGAAACGGACGTCGGCAAGTTGCACGAAGGCATGCCCGTGAAACTGACGATCGGCGCCCTGCAGAACGTCGAACTGGATGCCAACCTGGAGTACGTTTCGCCCAAAGCGACCGAGGATAACGGCGTCATCATGTTCGAAGTGAAGGCTGCCGTGAAGATTCCCGCCGACGTCTTCGTGCGCGCCGGGTACAGTGCCAACGCCAGCATCGTGATCGAAAGCCGCGAAGGCGTGCTCACGCTTCCCGAGAGCACCGTCGAATTCGAGGGTGAGAAAACGTATGTCTACCTGCTCACCAGCGCCGAGGACATCGCAGAGCAGACCTTCGATAAACGCGAGGTCAAGATAGGCCTTTCGGACGGCATCAACATCGAACTGACCGAGGGCGTGACCGCCGAGAGCAAAGTCCGCGGCGCACGGGAAGAGAAGAAGAAATAATCACAAATGCATCGCAGCATGAAAACCAGCACCCTATTCGCCGCTCTCTGTACAGCTGCCGCTGCTCTCTGCGCAATGTCCGCGGAGGCCCAGACCGCACCGGCTGCACCTCAAGCCGCCGCAGCACCGGCACCCGGCACGCCCTGGTCGCTCGACGACTGCATCGGTTATGCCCTGGCCAACAACATCGACGTGCAGCAACGCGCCCTGCAGGTCGAACAGAACGAGGTGGAACTCTCGACGGCCAAATACAGCCGCCTGCCCGACCTGAACGCCTCGATCGGAGGCGACGCATCGTTCGGCCGCGTACTCTCGAGCGACAATACTTACAAGGACAACAACCAGACCTCGGGTTCGCTCAACATCTCGACCAGCCTCCCCGTATTCCAGGGCATGCGCATCAACCGCCAGGTCAAAGGCGGCAAACTCGACCTGGCCGCAGCCATGCAGGATCTGGAACGTGCCCGCGAAGACGTGTCGATCAACGTCATGACACTCTACCTGGAGGTACTTTACAACAAGGAACTCACCGACGTTGCCGAACGCCAGCTCGCCCTGAGCACCCTGCAGGCCACGCAGAGTCGCGAACTGGTCGCCGCCGGCAAACAGCCGGAATCGGCCCGGTACGAAAGCGAGGCGCTCATGGCCAAAGACCAGCTGAGCCTGACCCAGGCCCGCAACGACCTGCAACTGGCACTGCTCAACCTGAGCCAGGCCCTCAACCGCGAGAGCGCCGCAGGGTTCGACGTCGTGGTTCCGGAGCTCGACAGCGTGACGCTCGCCTCGCTGCACCGGCTGGGCACGGCAGACGGGGTCTACAACTATGCAGTGGAAAACCGTCCGCATATCAAGGCGGAGCGGCTGCGGCTCGAAAGTTCGGAGAATTCAGTCCTCATTGCCAAATCGGCACTCTATCCCTCCATCTCGCTTTCAGGCGGCTACGGCACGGGGGTGTACAGCGCCGACAGCGATAAGTTCTGGGCCCAGATGCGCCATAACAGCCGCGAATACGTCGGACTGTCGATGAACATCCCGATCTTCAACCGCCGCGCCACGCGCAACAATATCCGCTCGGCACAGCTTTCGGCCCGCAGCCAGCGGCTCGCGCTGACCGAAGCCGAGCTGGCGCTGCGCAAGGAGATCGAACAGGCGTGGTACAACGCCGACGCGGCGTACAGCAAATACCGTTCGGCCGGCGTAGCCCTCGCCTCGGCCGAGGTAGCGTTCGCCTACGAACAGCAGAAGGCGGAATCGGGCCGTTCGACCATTTTCGATTTCAACGATGCCAAGACCCGCATGGAAAAAGCCGAGTCGGAACTCGTTCAGGCGAAATACGAATTCGTATTCCGTTCGAAAATACTGGATTTTTACCGAGGGAAACCGCTGAAACTGTAATCCGGGCAGGTAAACAGATCGTACATAATAAACAAATCAGGGCGGCCGATATCGACCGCCCTGATGCTGTCCGGAACAACCAATCCCTAAAGTTTTCCGGCAGCGACCGGGTAAGGTTTTCAGACTCCCACCCGGCACAGAAGCCCTTTTGCGTCACTAATTACCCCCTCCATCCCCTGTGTGAAGTAGGGTAGTGCAAAGATATGTAAATTATCCTGAACTGCATAGTGCGGGGTCTGTTTTGTCATAACATGGAGCTAAAATGATTTACCTTGCCGACCGAAAATGTTGCACACAGACACAATGAGCCCACAAAAGGTTCGGCAAAAAGGCGGGTATCTGGAAAATTTGCCCTACTTTTGCAGCAAATTCACAAACGGAAAGGATGGAATGGCTTAAAAGTTTATTCGTCGAACACTCGGCCCTGCAGGCCGTCGTGGTTATTTCGCTCATTTCGACGATCGGGATCGCCCTCGGCCGGATACGCATCTTCGGCATCTCGCTGGGCGTGGCATTCATCTTTTTCGCAGGGATCCTGGCCGGGCATTTCGGACTGTCGATCGACCCGGCGATGCTGAACTATGCCGAGAGCTTCGGGCTCATCATCTTCGTATACGCCCTCGGCCTGCAGGTCGGCCCCGGCTTCTTCAACTCGCTGCGCGCCGACGGACTGCGCCTGATGTCGCCCGCCCTTGCGGTAGTATTGCTCGGCACGGGGCTGGCCGTGGCAATGAGCTATACGCTGCACGTCTCGATGCCCGACATGTCGGGCATCCTGTGCGGCGCCACGACCAACACCCCGGCGCTCGGAGCGGCGCAGCAGGCGCTGCAACAGATGGGCGTCGACTCCAGCGGCGCCGCCCTGAGCTGCGCCGTGACCTATCCGCTGGGCGTGGTGGGCGTCATCCTGGCCATCGTCTTCATCCGCAAGCTCTTCGTCCGCCCCGCCGACATGCCGGAGCCGGACGCCGAACACCGGAAAAACGTCTTCATTGCCAGCTACCACCTGACTAACCCGGCCGTATTCGGCAAGAGCGTACACGAAATAGCCGCTCAGAGCCACCACCATTTCGTCATTTCGCGCGTATGGCGCGAAGGAAAGGTTTCGATCCCCACCTCCGACAAGACGCTACAGAAGGACGACGTCATCCTCGTGATCACCACCCCGGGCGAGGCCGATGCGCTGCGCCTGATCTTCGGAGAGCAGGAACAGAAGGACTGGAACACGGAGAACATCGACTGGAACGCCGTCGACAGCCAGCTCATCTCGCAGCGCATCCTCGTGACGCGCCCCGAAATCAACGGCAAGAAGCTCTCCTCGCTGCGCCTGCGCAACAATTACGGCATCAACATCAGCCGCGTCTACCGTTCGGGCGTGCAACTGCTGGCCACACCCGACCTGCGTTTGCAGATGGGCGACCGCCTGACGGTCGTGGGTGAAGCCGCAGCGATCAAGCATGTGGAAAAGATACTCGGCAACGCCGTGAAAAACCTCGAAGAGCCCAACCTCGTGGCAGTCTTCGTCGGCCTGATCCTCGGGCTCACGCTCGGGAGCATCCCCGTAAGCATCCCGGGCATCAGCCTGCCCGTAAAACTCGGCCTGGCAGGCGGCCCGATCATCGTCGGCATCCTGATCGGCACGTTCGGCCCGCGCCTTCACATGATTACCTACACCACGTACAGCGCCAACCTGATGCTCCGGGCACTGGGCCTGTCGATGTACCTCGCCTGCCTGGGGCTCGAGGCGGGCACGCACTTCTTCGAGACCGTCATGCGCCCCGAAGGGGCACTATGGCTGCTGCTGGGATTCCTGCTGACGTTCGTCCCCGTAGTATTGCTGGGTATCTTCGCGCTGCGCATCCTGCGCATCGACTTCGGGTCGGTCGCAGGCATGCTGTGCGGCAGCATGGCCAACCCGATGGCACTGAACTATGCCAACGACACGATCGAGGGAGACAACCCGTCGGTATCGTACGCCACGGTCTACCCTCTCTGCATGTTCCTGCGGGTAATTATCATTCAGGTGATGCTGATGATTTTTCTGTAACATCCGGTTTGGCCGGCACGTCCGGCTCCGGCCTCTGATAGCGCAGCGCCTCGATATCGCTTCCCGACGGATTCTGGAACACCCGCAGGTCGAACTCGGGGATGACGGCCAGCACATGGTCGAAGACATCCGACTGGATGCGCTCGTAATCCACCCACACCACCGTATCCGTAAAGAAATAGAGTTCCATCGGCAATCCCGTCTCCGTCGGTTGCAGCTGGCGCACCATCAGGGTCATCCCCTTGTTGACAGGCACCTCATCGCGCAGGTATCGTTCCAGATAGGCACGAAACACCCCGAGGTTGGTCTGGTGCAGGCCGTTGATCTTGCGTTCACCGGGGCGGATGCCATGCGCGGCATTGTATTCCTCAACCCGCTGCTCAGTCTGGTCGATATATTCGCGGATGATGTCTATGTTGCGGTACCGGCCCAGCATGTCCGGCGTACAGAATTTCACGCTCGTCATGTCCAGGTTCACCGAACGCTTCACGCGGCGGCCGCCCGACGCCTGCATTCCGCGCCAGTTTTGGAACGAATCGCTCACCAGCAGGTAGGGCGGCAGCGTAACGATCGTATTGTCCCAGTTCTGCACTTTGACGGTCGTGAGCGACACCTCGATCACCGAACCGTCCGCACCGTATTTGGGTACGGTGATCCAGTCCCCGACCTTGAGCATGTCGTTCGCCGAAAGCTGGATGCCCGAGACGAAGCCGAGGATGCTGTCGCGGAAGACCAGCATGATGACGGCCGCCGAAGCGCCCAGTCCGGTGAGCAGAATGGCGGGCGACTTGCCGATCAGGATCGAGACGATGAGGATACCGCAGATCAGCGCTGCGATTCCCTGCCCGGTCTGGCGCAATCCGTTGATCGGTTTGTTCTGCCACGCAGGACGCGCCGAGACGATATTGAAGGCCGCATAAAGCAGGGCGTTGATAAAACGGAAGACCGTGACGACGATGTACACCTGTATCAGTCGTGTGACAATCGTCCTGGCTTCCGACTGTTCATCGAAAACTACGGGGAGGACGATGACCAGCACGATAGCGCTGACGATATTACACAGCCGGCTCAACACGGCGGAACTGAACAGTTCGTCATCCCACGTGGCTTTGGTGCGCATCACGATGCGCCTAATCCCGCGCACGAGCACCGTACGGCACAGGAAATCGAGAAGCACGACGGACAGCACTACCAGGGCGAAAGCCACCCAACGATCCCAGCCGTTATTCAATGCGGAAGTGAGCCCGAGCCATGCGAGCAGGGCGTCGGCCCAACGTGTAAGGAGAGACTGCATACGGTATTTCTATCAAATTTCAGACCTAACGGCCTTTGTAATCATCAGCGACGGAAACCCCGGCGACAGGATAACGACTGCGGAAGGCAAAAATCCGGCGACAGCCATCACCATAGAACATGCGTCTGTGGAACGGCACCAATCCCTGCGCCTCGCACCGGTCTGTGCTGGACAATGCCCTGCGACATACAGGACAGTCGCTTCATTGTCGGTTTCCAGGTTACAATATACGAAAAAAAACTATACCCCGAGTACCAGTTCCACCTCGCCCTCGAAATTGGGCGTGAAGACGCCTTTGCCGAGATTTTCAAAGATTTCGTCCCGGCTCCAGAAACGCCCGCCGTCGAGCTCGTCGCTCGGGACGACCTCCCCGTCGTACACCGTGCGGTGGACATAGATCAATTCGCGCTCGCGCTCCGAGCGAAACACGTACACCGCCACGCGTTCGGGTACGAAACCCGTCACACCGAGTTCTTCGCGCACCTCGCGCCGCAATGCGTCGTCCACCGTCTCGCCGTAGTCGACATGCCCACCCACGGCCGTATCCCAGCGCCCGGGCTGGATATCCTTCCACACGGGACGCCGTTGCAGGTATAACTCGCCCCGCGAATTGAACAGGTGCAGGTGCACCACGGGATGCAGCAACATTCCGCCGCCGTGGCATTGGGCACGCGTCGCCGCCCCCATCACGTTCCCGGCTTCGTCGACCACCGGAAACAGCTCCGCACCGTTATCGCTTCGCATGGCGGGGATATTTACGGATATAAACCACGGCCGCCAGCAGCCCCAACAGGGTGAAACCCGCACCGGGCAACGCCGTATATTCGTAGCCCAGCCCGTGGGCGATCGGCAGGCCCCAGCAATAGGCACCCAGTGCATTGCCCAGGTTGAAAGCCACCTGCACGAGGGCTGCGCCGAGCATCTCGCCGCCACGCGAATTCTCCAGGATCAGCAACTGCTGGGGCGACGAGACACAGAACAGACACCCCGTACAGAGCGTCATCAGCATGACGGAAAGGTAAGGGACATGTGCCCCGAAGAAAATCCCGAGCAGCGTCAGGGTGGCCGCGGCCAGCGTAAAACGCACGACCTTCTCGGGCGTAAAACGGTCGGAGAGATGCCCGCCGAGGATATTGCCCGCGAACATGCCGAAACCGGCCAGCATGATAATCAGCGTAAGGTTCTCCTCCGTAAAACCCGAGGTATGGATCATCAGCGGGCTGACATAGCTGTAGCAGCAGAAGATCCCGCCGTTGCCGAGCATCACCGACGCCAGCACGAGCCAGGGTGCAAGGCTGCGCAGGAACCGGAACTGCCCTTTCAGCCCCGTATCGGGCAGCGGCTCCATGCGGGGCACCCACATCCTTACGAGCGTCAGCGCCACCACGCCCCACACGGCGACGATCGCAAAGGTCGTGCGCCAAGACAGCACATTGCTGATATAAGTGCCCAGCGGCACGCCGAACAGGTTGGCGACGGTCATCCCGACGATCATGATCGAAACGGCCTCCGTGCGCTTCCCGGCATCTGCCACCCGCTCTGCGACGATCGACCCGACACCGAAAAAGGCACCGTGCGGCAGGCCGGACACGAAACGCATCGCCATCAGCATCCAGTAGTTCGGCGCCAGCGACGCGCACAGGTTCCCGACGGCGATCAGAGCCGTGAGCGCCAGCAGTATCTGTTTCAGCGGGCGCGTCCGGGCTACCAGCACCGTAAGCGGCGCCCCGAAGCAAACGCCCAGGGCATAGGCCGAAATAAGGTGTCCGGCCTCGGGGATGGAAACCCCGAGGCTGCGGGCAATATCGGGCAGGATGCCCATCATCACGAACTCCGACATCCCCAGGGCAAGCGTCCCGAATGCCAGTGCAATCAGACTTTTTTTCATGTGTAAAACCAACTGACGAATAACCGGCTGCAAAAATAACACAAAAGGCGAAAAGTTTTTCGCTTTTCGCCTTTTGTTACGGTTTCCGTATGGTTGCATAGACCGTCCGAATTACCGGCGGAGAGTTGCGGTGCCGGTCATTCAGCCTGCGGCGCGGGACGTTGCGGTTCGCGCGGCTGCCCGACCTCGTATCCCAGTTCGCGCATCCACTCGACGGTGAGCGGGTCGACCTGGTCGTTGCGATCCGCCCAGCGGCGTTGTTCGATCAGGCGTTTCTTATGCTCCTCGATGCGCATCATGATCGGGAAATCTGGATGACGCAGCCGCGTACGTTCCTTCCGCTGCGAAGGTCGGATCCTGCGGTCGAACACATCGGCCTGCACGGGCCGCCGCGCCCCCTCCCATTTAAAGCCTTTCAGGTAGAGATCCTGCGTGGGCGGGATATCGTCCATCGGATAGAAGTTGTAGACCGGTTCGGTTCGGTAGGTGATCTGCACCACCTGCTTGTCCTCGATATAGAATGAACAGTCGCCGCTCTCGATAACGCCCATCATCGTGATCTCGGGCGGCTCGCCGTCCTGCATGTAATAGATGGTCTGGGCATTACCGTTGACGTCGTTGCGGTATATCTGGTTGTTGTAGAAATAGGCGGTCATAGTCTTGCCCGCCACCTGGTTGTAGTGTGTCGTATCGAGCTGGCTGGCCATCATCGGGCTGCCGATGAATTCGGCACGTTTGATCTGCTGCCGCTCGGTGAAAATATCCATCACGTCCGAAGTGATCTGGTTGCTCTGGTTCCACAACACGGGGTCGATATAGAGGTGGATCGTCGAGTCGGTGCTGATCGCCACGATCGAGTCGCACACGGTCTGGAAATCCGACCTGAAGATCCTCACGTCGCGGTACCCCTTCATCAGGCGGTAGATGCTGTCGCGCGGCAGGGCGAGCGAGTCGACCGAATCGGCCGGAAGCGCCATCGCTGTCGTGTCGGACAACAGCGAATCTGCCAGCAGGTTGAGCAGCGAATCCTGTTCGGCCATGTTCATCTCGATCAGCGAATCCAGTTCGCGCAGGGCCGCCGAATCGACCGGGATCACCTTTCCCTTGCGGGCGGCACGCGCCTGCCGGGCTTTGAGCTTCGACGCAGCCTTCAGCCGCCGGGCGGCCAGACGCGCCTCCTCGCGCTCCTTCTGCAACAGCAGTTTGGCCGTGGTCTTCTCCTTGCGTCTGACGGCTATCGAATCGAGCTGCGCCTTCTTGATTTTGGCTGCCGCGGCCTTCTTTTCGGCCTTGGCCTTGCGCGCCGCTTCCTTGAGCAGGGCCTTGCGCTGGGCAACGGTCAGCGTATCGGCAGCCCTGTCCAACGAGTCGGGCAGGCTGCCCGGCACGGAGAGCGAATCGGCCATGCGCAACGAATCCGCCCGCGGCGAACCATGCGTCCGCGAATCGGAGCCGGAACCTGCGGCGAGCGAATCCGCCCCGCCGGTCGACGCGAGCGAATCGGCTGCGTCGCCGGGATGCAGTCCGGGCTCGGTACGTCCCTCCTCGGGGCCGGCCGTCGCGGCCAATCCATCGGGATGCTGCCCCAGCGAATCGGGCCGTTGCAGGGAATCGGCCCCCATACGCGCAAGCGAATCGGCCGCGGCCTTCTCCTCTGCCCGGCGCCGGGCATTCTCATTGACCGTAAAGAGGAACATCGAGTCGGCACGCATGAAGAGCGAATCGCCCTGTGTAAGGTCGTAGCTCACCACCGAGGGTCGCCGCGTGAGGAATATATCGCCCGGTTCCTTCCAATACTCGCCGTAATCGCCGAAGGCGAGTACTTTGTGCTCCGTATCGTCAATCTGGATGTCCCGCCACAGCACCACGTGGTCTTTGGCGCGGAAATAGTCGATGCTGTCGCTCCACATCTCCTGTTTCTCGGTCAGCACATAACCGTTGCGCGTAACCCGGTAAAGCGTATCGGCCTTGTCGTACGCGCCCCGGTCGGCATAGAGGTAGTCGCCGTCCTTGTTCCAGATGTTGGTATTCTCGAAGAAAAAAGCGTTGTCGGTGGCCATGTTGTAGACCACCGAGTCGCCCTTGAGTTCGTATTCGTCGTTACGCATCTCGACGCGGTCTACGCAAACGAGATCCTTGGTGTTGGCATAATAGTAGCCGCGCACCGATTCGAGCCGGTTGTCCCGGTTTATCAGCACGCCACCGTCGGCGAACTGGCCGATATTCTCCTTCGTGTTGAAGACAAACCGGTAGGTATAGAGCGTGGCATCGCCGTCGACGACCTTGACGATGTCGGAATAGACCCGTGCCTCGTTCAGCTCGCCGTTGTATTCGGCGCGGTCGCCGTAAATATAGGTCGTATTCTTGTTGATGAGGACATTGCCGAAGAACTCGATCCGCATGTCCGAATAACGCACGGCACTGTCGCACGTAATGACAGCGCCGTTATGCTGCGCGGCGAAATTGCCGACCAGGAAGATCACCGAGTCGCCGGGGGCTATGGGGCCCATGTTGTCCGACTTCAGGTCGATGAGTTTCTTCTCGGGCTCGGGCTCCTGGCCGGGTGCCTGCATCCCGCTGCGGGCGAAAATCACACTGCCCGCAGCCAGCACGACGGCAGCTATGGTAAAGAGCCTGCGCACGGTTTATTTCACCCAGCTTTTATTCTCGAACTCCCCGTCGCGGAATTCGGGGGCGATGTAAACGTACATGGCGTCGATCTTCTTGGTCAGCCACTCCTTGAACACCCGCTCCTGCTTGGCATTGAGCGCCATCTCCTCCAAGCGGAGATAGTCTTCGTTGAGCGACGCGACATGCGTGGGAATGATCTCCACCAGTTTGACGATCTTGGCCAGCTGGTTGCCCATGATGTCCTCGGTCAGGAATGCAGGCGAAATCTCGCCCGGTTTGAGGCGGATCAAGGCATTGTAGTCGTCAAGTGCACCGAAGTGCGCGAAATCCTCACGCAGGAACTTCGTCACGGTGAGCTTCGCCTCGAAGGCATTGAAACGCTCCAGAATGTCGTGGTTCGAGACGATACCGCCGTTCATCTTCGACGTGGCGTCGTCGGAGAACTGGAGGGCGGCCTTGTCGAACGAGAGGGAATCCTTGCGTATCTGGTTGGCGATGCTGTCCAGGAACACGACCCCTTCGTTGAGCTCGTCCATCGTATAGACCGGGCGCAGCAGGATATGGCGGAAATGGTAGAGGCTGCCGCGCTTGTCGAGCAACTGGATGATATGCTGTCCGTAGCGGGTCTCGACGACCTCCGATATCTGCCCCGGCTTCATGTTCTCGAGGGCGTCGGCGAACGGTGCTTCCAGTCCGTTGAGCTCGGTGGGATCCATCTCGCCGCCGCGCATCATCGTCCCGGGATCCTGCGAATACATGCGTGCCAGGTTCTCGAATTTCGCCTTGCCGGTAATGATCCGTTCGCGCATGTCGAGCAGGCGCTCGCGCGTGCGCTGCTTGGCCTGCGTGATCGACTTGGGGAAACGGGTGATCTGGGCGTAGACATACTGTTCGGCCACGGTCGGCAGGCTGTCCTTGTCGATCGACTTGTAGAAATGCTCGACCTCGCCGGGAATGACCGATACCTTGCTCACGACCTCGCTCTGCATGGAAGAGGCATACGACTGCTCCTCATAGCGCTGGCGCATGTTCTCGCGGATGCTGAAAATGGCCATGTGGTGCTTGGCCTCGAGTTTGGGGATCGACCCCTCGGTTTCGATCATGTTCTGAATCTGCTGTTCCACATGCGTGGCGATGTCGCCCGCATTGATCTTCACCGAGTCGATCTGCGCCTGGTTGAAGAGCAGTTTCTGGGTCATCAGTGCCTCGAGCGCCTCGTTCATCGGATCACGGTCGGAGGTATATCCTTCGGCACGGCGCTGGGCCGTGAGCTGCCGGGCATACTCCGCCACTTCGGAATGGAGGATGGACGAAGACCCTACGACGGCGACCACCTTGTCGAGCATCACCTGCTGTTTCTGCGCGAACGCCCCGGCCCCAGCAACGAGCAGGGCGAAAGCCGCCCCCAGCATACCTTTTTTCAACATTATTCTTTTTCTTTATCGTTTGTATTCTCGTTTTCGAAAATCTTTATGCTCCCGCCTTCGCACGCACGGTTATAGAGTTCCTCCTCGTGGCTGCGGATGATCTCGCTCTGGCGCTGGTTGAAGAGGATGCGGCGGATCGTACTCCGCAGCCGTTCGAGCGGGATGGGCTCCCCTTCGCGGCGCACGGCGTCGATCTGGAAATAGTAGTGCGAATGGCTGTCGCGCATCTCCTGCACGGCCGTCGATGCGAGCACCGGGTCGTAGTTCTGCGACCGGAGCGTAGGCAGGTAACTCAGAAATTCCGGGAAATCCACCCACTGGTCGCTGAAATCGGTGACCGTAAAGTCGTTCTTCGCACATATGTCCCGGAAATCCTGCTGCCGGGCTTCGCTCTTCGTCCCCATCAGCTCCCGCAATTTGCGCGCCTGGCGGTACCCTTCGCCGAACTGCACGATCCGCCCTTTGACCAACGTACGGTCGAGCCGGAAATCGGCCTTGTGGGCGTTGTAATAGGCCGCGATCTCGTTCTCCGTGAAGGTCGTGTCGATGCTGCGGTCGACGTAATGCTGATCCAGCTTGCGGATCAGCAGCGCCTGCCGGTACTCCTCGACCATCTTGTCGATATCGTCCGCCGAGGCGGAAAAAAGGATCTCGGCCTCCTGCAATTTGAGTTGTTTGCGCACCCAGCGGTCGATATAGACCTTCATGAAGGCCGCGCTGTCCTCGCCCGTAACCCCTTTCGGAACTACCGACTCGACATCACGCATCTTCAGTTCGCTGCCGCCCGCCCGCGCCAGCGTGGTATCGCTGGCAAAATAGCCGGGCAGTTCCTGGCAACCGCCCAGGAACAATGTAGCCGCCACGACCGCTATTTTCGTTCGCAAAGTCATAATCCGGAGGACAAAGATACTGTTTTTACTCGTAACTAACGCAGCCTCCGCCCAGATTATTACGCCGCGCCGCGATTTTTCTCCTCGGCCTTCAGGCGGCGCAGCGACACGAGCATCATGTAACCCGAAACGGCGAAGACAGCCAGCGCCGCAATATAAAACAGCACGTAAAGCGTCCGGCTGCCGACCATGTCGATCAGCATGGAATTACCGTGTCCGGCAATCAGCGCCAGGTAGGCTATGCCGTTGTTGATTGCATGGAGTATGATCGCAGACCAGAGCGAATCGGTGCGCAGGTAGATGAAGGCCAGCACCAGGCCCATGACAAAAGCGTTCACCACCACCGTGGGATGGACATGCACGATGCCGAAGATGGCCGACGAGAGCAGCCATGCGGCCACCACGCCGTACCGCACGCGCGTCGATTCGAGCAGTACGCCGCGGAAGATCACCTCTTCGAAAAGCGGGGCCATCACCACGACCGTCACGATCGCCCACGCCCCGCGCCCGTAGACGTTCGGCACCTCGGGCATCAGGCTCAGCAACGGCTCCAGCACGACCGAGGTCGAGAGCATGAAGAACACCCCCCAGAGCAACAGCACGGGATTCAGCCCGCGCCGGGAGAAACGCGCCACGACCGTGGGGCCGTGCCTTCGCCTGCGGTAGAAGAGGAATCCCGCGAGCGTCACGGACATCGACACGAAATAGGTCATGGCATTGAAATGCCCGGCGGCGATCTGCTCCGCCGTGCTTATCGCCTCGTCGGGGCTGGCCAGCAGCTCCGGATCGGGCCATTTGCACCCCGCCAGCCATGCCACGGCAGTCCCCAGGCCCTGCGCCAGCAGGAAGATGCCGAAGAAAACCAGGTAGTCCACCACCACGGGGAATTTTCCGTTGTAGTGCCATATCTTATTATTGTCCCCCGCCTTTGCAGGCTCTTCGGCGGGCACGGGTTCCTGCACGGGAACCCCTTGTTTTTTTTCTGTCATAACAGGCTGTTGCTATCAATTCGTTCCGAGCCCAAAGATAGTGCAAGTCAAGGGCAAAAGCAAATTTATTTGCGCCGGCGGGGCCGCAGCCCATTTCCCGAAAAGATCAGCAAATTTCGGTTACGGTTATGGATTTCCATTTTAAATCATTAAATTTGCCCGATTATAAACCCGATTGAAACATGGCAAAGGTTATCGCTTTAGCGAATCAGAAAGGCGGCGTGGGCAAGACCACAACGGCCATCAACCTCGCAGCATCGCTGGCCCTGCTGGGCAAGAAGGTGCTGCTGCTCGACGCCGACCCGCAGGCCAACGCCACCTCCGGACTGGGCTTCGACATAAACCTCGAAGGCATCTACGAGTGCATCGCCGGGCTCAGGAAACCCGAAGAGGTCATCCTGCAAAGCCCCGACGTGAAGAACCTGTGGCTGCTGCCCTCGTCGATAGACCTGGTAGCAGCCGACACCGAGCTGCCCAAACTGGAGAACGCCCACCATGTGATGAAGCGCATCGTGGACGCCGTGCGTGAAAGGTTCTACTACATTTTCATCGACTGCTCCCCTTCGCTGGGTTACACCACCGTCAATATCCTCACGGCCGCCGATACAGTGCTCATCCCCGTGCAGTGCGAATACCTCGCCCTCGAAGGGCTTTCTAAGCTGCTGAACACCATCCGCAAGGTCAAGAGCGGCCTCAACCCGGCGCTCGACATCGAGGGTTTCCTGCTGACGATGTATATGCGCAACCGCCTGAACAACCAGGTCGTGAACGAGGTACGCGAACATTTCGGGCCGTTGGCTTACGACACAATAATTCAGCGCAATATCCGTTTGGGAGAAGCACCCTCGCACGGAAAGCCCGTCATGCTTTACGACGCGGGCGCCGTCGGCTCGGAGAACTATCTCACGCTGGCCCGGGAATTCCTCAAGCGCAACCGCAAACCGAGAAAATAACATACCGAAATGAAACAACCGAAGGGATTAGGGCGCGGACTGGACGCCATATTCGGCACCGACGCCGTCGACGCCAAGCTCAAGCCGATGAGCCAGATGTCCGAGATCGACATCACGGAGATCATTCCCAACCCCACGCAGCCGCGTACGCAGTTCGACGAGGAGGCGCTCGACGAACTGGCCGACTCGATCCGCCAGCTGGGGGTCATCCAGCCCATCACGGTCAAGAAATCCGGCGACGGGAAATATATCATCATCAGCGGCGAACGCCGCTGGCGGGCGGCGCAGCGCGCCGACCTGACTAGCCTCCCGGCCTATATCCGCGAGGTGGACGACGAGAACCTGCACGCCATGGCCCTCGTGGAGAATATCCAGCGCCAGGATCTCAACGCCATAGAGATCGCGCTCGGAATGCAGCGCCTGATCGACGAGTGCAACCTGACGCAGGACGCCCTCTCGGAAAAGGTGGGCAAGAAACGCTCGACCATCTCAAACTACATGCGGCTGCTCAAGCTGCCCGACGAGGTGCAGCTGGCGCTCAAGGAGGGGCTCATCTCGATGGGGCACGCCAAAGCCATCGCCGGCGCCCCCGACGGGACGCAGGTACGCGTGCTCAAACGCATCATCAAGAAAGGCCTTTCGGTACGCCAGGCCGAGGAGCTGGTACGCTCGCTCACCGAACAACCGGCCGCAGCGGCACAGAATGTGGAGGACGAGGAGTATCCCGAAAGCTATTCGCGGCTGGTGGAGCAACTCGAAAAGTTCTTCTCGCAGGACATCAGCATCAAACGCTCGAAGAACGGCGGCGGGCGCATCGTCATCGGGTTCGGCGACGACAAGGATATCGAACAGTTCATCGAACGGTTTTCGGGACGCATTAAATAATATGGTAAGTATCCGGTTCAGACACCTGCTGCCGATGCTCGCAGCGCTCATGTTGTGGCTCCCCGCCGAGGCACAGCTCCACCGCGGGGGACGCACCATCGTACGCGGCGGCATGTTTGTCAAGCCGGATTCGCTGCGCCACAAGAGCGATTCGCTGGCCAACAACGCCCTCACGCGCGAACTCGACTCGCTCCTGACACTGGACTTCACGGCCGATTCACTCGCCGTGACGGCATTGCGTACGGACGACATCCGCACCACGGACTCGCTCATGCGGCTCAGGCTGGCCGGCATCAAGACCGAACCGGATTCCATGCGGCACAAGAAAGGCTGGCTCATGAGCGACTCGATGTCGCTCTCGAAGGTCTGCTGGATCTCGACCGTCCTGCCCGGCTACGGACAGATATACAACAAACAATACTGGAAACTGCCCATACTCTACGGTACGGTGGGAGCGGGGCTGGCGCTCTACATCAACGAAAACAGGACATACAAGCCGCTCAAGCGGGAGTATGACGCCTACACCGACAAGAACCTCACGCGTACGCCCGAACTGGACGCACTGCAGGCCAAGATGATCCGCAGCAACACCCGCCGCCAGGTCTACCTGGGACTGACCGTCGCCTCGTACATCTATTTCATCGGCGATGCGGCGGTAAACTACTCGACCAACGACGTGTCGAATGTCAAGAAGGCCACAACGCTGGCCTGCATCTTCCCCGGCGCGGGGCAGATCTACAACAAAAGCTACTGGAAAGTCCCCTTCGTGGTCGGAGGTTTCGCGGCGATGATCTACTGCATCGACTGGAACAACCGCGGCTACCAGCGTTTCAAGAAGGCGTACAGGCTGCTGAACGAGTACGAACAGAACCCCGACAAATTCCCTGACGGGCCTACCGACGAATTCCACGGCCGCTATTCGGCGGATTATATCCGCAACCTGCGTAACAACTTCCGGCGCAACCGCGACCTGTGCATCATCATCTCCGCAGGCCTGTACGTATTACAGATCGTCGATGCCCACGTCGATGCCCACCTCAAGGACTACGACATCTCGGACGACCTGACGATGAACCTCGAACCGATGGTCGACTACACCTACGTGCCCTCGCTCGGCGGCAACCGCCCGGTATTCGGCTTCAACATGAGCATCAAATTCTAACCGATGAGAACCCTCCTGACCATACTGCTGCTACTGGCAGTCGCCGTCCCGGCCTCGGCACTCGACCGCCGCCCCCGCAAAAAAGACAAGAAGAAAAACAAGACCGAAGCCGTCGTAACACCCCCGGCCGCCCCCGTGGCCGAGCAGCAAGCCGCCCCCGAGCCGGAGGAGCCCGAACTTCCCGACCCCGCCGAGGTGCAGTACGACGACATGACGCT
>OKUN01000649.1_pt1 | contig 17671 bp, 20 predicted proteins | sample 1606581 | NCBI WGS metagenome assembly OKUN01 (sample SAMEA3882509, study PRJEB24775) | human gut metagenome | biome: human-associated habitat; feature: intestine environment; material: feces | place: Netherlands | collected 2009/2010
CTGCCAATGTTTTTCGTGCCAGACGCTTTGCCTCTCGTGCAGCTTTGACATCTGCGCCGAAGGTTTCAAAACCGGGACAATCTTCAACTTTCGCCATATAACATCACCCAGTTACATTGTATAATTCATACTTTGTCCGTGGAATGTTGCTATATGCAGGTTGGTTGAAGTTTATAATTCACATTTCGTTCCTTGCATTGTTCGAGAAAGAGAACTATAATGTACTCTGTGGAGGTGCGAAATGGACTATATGACATTGAAAGAGGCCGCCGAGAAATGGGGCGTGACACCTCGTAGGGTAAATTATTATTGTGCCGGAGGATGTATCCCCGGCGCTGTAAAAATGGCCGGTATTTGGCTGATTCCAAAAGACGCTGAAAAGCCGATAGATATGAGAACAAAACAAGGAAAGGGTAAAATATGAAAAATATACTGTTAATTGAAGATGAAGATAATCTAAATCGTGGTATAAGCCTTAAACTCCAAAAAGAAGGCTACACAGTTTTTTCGGCAGCTACCGTTGCAGAAGGTTTGAGCTTATTTCAAGCCAATACGATTGATCTTGTGATTTGTGATATAGGATTGCCGGACGGCAGCGGGCTAGATTTATGTGCTAGCATTCGCCAGAAAAGTGATGTACTGTTCCTGTTTCTCACGGCCCTGGATACCGAGGTTGATATGATAACAGGATATGAAATGGGTGCAGATGATTATGTGACTAAACCGTTTAGTATGTCGGTTCTTATCTCAAAAATAAGTGCAATGTTGAAGCGGACTGAAAAAACAATCTCCAATGTTGTGCAAACGGGAGAACTGACATTTTATATAAACGAAAAACGGGTTACCAAAGGTAATGACATAATTTCAATTACGCCAACAGACTGGAAGCTGTTAATGGCGTTTATTGAACATCCTCGTCATATTCTTTCACGGAATCAGCTTCTGGAAAGTTTATGGGATGTCAATAGCGATTATGTTGATGAAAATGCGGTGGCTGTTAATATCCGGCGGCTTAGAGAAAAAATCGAGCCTGATCCATCTAATCCTGTTTACATTAAAAATGTACGAGGCTTGGGATATGTGTGGGAAATGAGGTGCGAAAGACAATGAACTTAAAGAACAGGACTTCTTGTTTGTTCAAAATTGTGCTGTTCATTATATTCAGCATATTTGTAGCGGAGATTATCGTGTTACCTAAAATTGAGCATGATATGCTAAAAGAAGCAGGCAGACAGGAATTAGTGACTGTACAACAGCTATGTGGTGCGGTACTTGAGAAAAATCCTGATGTAGAGCAGGATTTTATTCTGGGATTGCGTCAGCCTACAAAATCTTGGCAGGAAAAAGGCGAACAGATTTTGAACCAATATGGGTATGACGAAGAACATTTATTGGCAGACAATACACTGTATGCCGCTTACATGATTGCATGGAGAAATTGGACGGGATTTTTTCTGATTACCACATTTTTGCTCCTTGCAACTTCACTCTTATATTTTTACAGTATAATCCGCAACAGCAATAGAGAAATCTTGTTGATATTGGAACAATATCTATCAGAGGACTTTTCTTTTGCTTATGGAACAGAAAGAATTGCCAAAGGTCGCATTCACTTTATGAGCAATCAAATTGGTGATCGCTTAAAGCAACTGGGACATCAGATTGTAACGAAAAATACCCGGATTACCGAGGAACGAGAAAGCACAAAAGCACTTGTGACAGATATTTCTCATCAGCTAAAAACACCAATGGCAGCATTGAAAACCTGCTTCTATATATATTTGGATGCTTCTGACGCAGATGAAAAGATGGAATTTCTAAAACGAAGTGAAGCACAGTTGGAAAAACTGGAACAGTTGATTGCAAGCCTTATGAATATTTCCCGATTGGAAACTGCCATGATTTCATTGACTAAAGAACCAATTTTATTAAGTGATTTACTGGTAGATGCTGTGAATGGTGTATACGAAAAAGCAAGGAGAAAAAACATTGAAATTTCCTTGCAGAAAACAGAAAATATTGCATTACAGTTGGACAAGCACTGGACAACCGAAGCGGTCATCAATGTTTTGGATAATGCGGTAAAGTATAGTCCTCAAAACAGCCACATCACGATTTCTATTGAGAAACAACACTTTTATACACTCGTGAAGATCACTGATGAAGGGATTGGTATTTCCCAGAGTGAATACAATAAAATTTTCCAGCGGTTCTATCGTTCTAATCACTCTTATGTGAAGAAAACGGAAGGTAGCGGTGTCGGGTTATATCTGACACGAATGATTTTAGAACGACAGGGAGGTTTGATCCGTGTCGAATCTGTTCCAGAAAAAGGAAGTACATTTATTCTACAATTTAGGAACTGATAAGAGGCCGGAGAAATTCCGGTCTTTTGTTATACAACGGTAAGCTGTTCTGTAAGGTTCCCGTAATACTTCTTTGATACAATAATCATTGTTAAGGGACGGGAGGAAAAAGTTGATATATCAGCATGTACTTAAACAGAACAAGTCACTCTATATTGGCAAAGGAGTATTAAGATGGATATTATTCTTGAAACAAAAGACCTGACCAAAACTTATAAGGCAGGCAACAATCATATTAACGCAGTAGACCATACCTCTATTTGTGTTGAGAGAGGCGATTTTGTAACTATCGTAGGAAAGTCCGGCTCAGGAAAAAGCACATTGCTTCATTTAATCGGCGGACTGGATTATCCTACTTCTGGCGAAGTCTGGATCGATAATGAATGTATAACCAATATGAATGAAGAAGATTTATCCGCATTTCGCAGACGAAAAATCGGTTTCATTTTTCAGGCATTTAATCTTGTCCCCTCGTTGAATGTCTGGGAGAACATCATTTTGCCTATCGGATTGGATGATAGAAAGCCGGATATGGTTTATCTGAAAGAAATTATTGAATTGCTTGGATTGGGCGAGAAGCTGAATAATCTTCCTAACACATTGTCTGGAGGTCAGCAACAGAGAGTGGCGATTGCCAGAGCATTGGCAACGAAGCCCGCCATTGTCTTGGCAGACGAGCCGACTGGAAATCTTGATTCTAAGACAAGTGATGAGGTAATGGCACTTTTGAAAACATCTGCTATGAAGTATGAGCAGACGCTCATTGTAATTACTCATAATGAAGATATTGCACAAATGGGAAATCGAAAACTGGTAATTGCAGATGGTAAGGTGGTGGAACAATGAAAACAATTTATCATTTAGCTATCAGTCGATTGAAATATAATAAAGGAAGATCCCTGCTTACCATAGTTGCAATTACTCTTATGACAACACTGCTCATGTCTATCGGCAGTTCTGCACTTACGGTTATTCGACATCAGCAGTTAGAGATAGCGGAAAATGCCAGAAATTATCATGCAGCTTTCAAAGGCACTACTACAGATCAGATATTTATTCTTGAAAATCACACGGATGTAGAATCACTTTCTACAAGGGAAAGTGTAGCGTCCATAGAACTGCCTAAATTAAATGCTTTTCTTAATTTTGATTCCATAAGAAAAGGTTCTATTGACCAGATTCAGTTAGCTGATGGAAAAATGCCTGCGGAGGTGGATGAAATTGCGGGGCCTCCGGCACTTTTTGAAAGGTTAGGTGTTGTACCGAAAATCGGTCAGAGGTTTCAGCTTCCGTTGCGTATTCAGGGTGGCAAAGTGGAAAACTTTGACTTCACAATTACTGGTATTTTAGAGCAAGCGGACATTTCAAAGTTGAATGTCAACGAAACGCGTCTTGTCTATGGAGCTTTTGTATCCGAAAAATTTGTTGAACAACATATTGCCCCAGAGGATAGGGCTTATACAGCTTATATACGGATTGTAAACGAAAATAAACATTCAAAAGATGAGATTGAGACAATTATATCTGAAATTGCAGAGGACGTAGGACTGAACAAGTCAGACATTTCTTTTAATGAACAATACCTAACATATATGACCAACCCCGGAACACAAGAAAGAAATGTTATGATTGGACTTGGATTGGTGGTGGTATTTCTTGGTGGCATGGTAATTTACAGCATTTATTATGTTTCTGTCATTTCCAATATACAAGAGATGGGGAAGCTAAAGGCTCTTGGTGCTACCAAAAAACATATTCGCCGCTTACTATTTACAGAAAGCCTTGCACAGTCTTTTATCGGAATCCCCTGTGGAATCTTACTTGGATACCTGGCAACCGTATTCTTGTTCAGAATGGTTATTCTTTCCGATTCTACCCTTGAGGATACATTCTGGCACTGGCAGGCTGCTATTTGTGTTATCGTGGTTGTTTTGCTTACGGTTTGGGTTTCTATCCGAAAGCCATTAAAAATGGCGTCAGGGATTTCTCCTGTGGAAGCAATGCGGTATCAAGAACCGACAGGGAAACAAAAAAGGAAAAAATCTTATAAAACACTTTCTGTATCAAAGCTAAGTTGGGCAACTATACAAAGAAATAAGCGAAGAACTGTGGTCACGATACTTGCATTGGGTTGTTCCGGTATTTTGTTTTTAGCAGTAGCCAATATTGCAAACAATATAACTGCGGAAAATTATGCAAGGATGTTGATGCCAAAAGGCGATTTTGAAATTAGCCTTAATTATGCTGAGGACGATCAAGAGTACCCGGAGAATAATCTAAATATAATTCAGCTTCAAAACCCCTTGAACGATGGTCTGAAAACGCAAATCATGTCTTTAGATGGTGTTGAAGGCATTGATGAAAAGCACACAGTTCTGGCAGACGCTGAAAATGTGGAATTGGAAACACAGAGAATAGAGGTTGGTGGAATCAGTGAAAACGATCTGTTATCCCTAAATAAATCACTGAAAAGAGGAACTTTGGATTATGATGAATTGGTTCATTCTAACGGTATAATTTTCACATGGGATATTTTGTTTGAGCAATATGGGTTTGAAATTGGAGATACAATACAGCTTACACTTTATGATGGAAACAAGAAAATTCCTTTTACGGGTACTCTCATGGCAAGTACCAACAGCAGTGATGATACCTTTTTGATTGCCGATGAGGTTTTACAGCAACTAATTACGGAGACAAATCCTGCGAGTGCCATTTACATTACTGTTCAGCCAGAAAAATTTGAAAGTGTAAAGGCACAAATTGATACACTGCAACAGGAAAATACGAAGTTCATGTTCAAATCCTATGATGAAGAACTTGGAATCGCAAAGCAGCTAATCCGCACGATACAATACACAATTTACGGATTACTGATAGTCATTGGAATCATTGGCTACATCAGCCTTATCAATACAATGATTACGAGTATTTTAGTTCGCAAAAAGGAATTGGGAATTTTGCAGGCAATCGGTTTGTCTGATAAGCAACTACGTCAAATGATACACCGGGAAGGAATGTTCTTTACCCTTGGAACCTTAGTATTATCATTAACTATCGGAAATGGACTTGGGTATTTACTGGTACGCATTATTATAAATACTCAAATTCTAACAATTAGTCAATACGAATATCCGATTACCCAAACACTTGTTTTGATAGTTGCAGTAGTCATCGGACAAATTGCAATTACTGTATTTGTAAATCGCTATATTCATAAACAATCGTTAGTTGAAAGAATGCGTGACTAGTTCAATGTAAGAAATTAAAGCACTGTAAAACCATGCAATCTAAAACTTCAAATTAAAAGTCTGCCGCACGACGGTAAAAGAAAAAAAGCCGTCGTACAGCAGACACATTTTCACGCGCCTATGAAGCGGCGGCTTTGATTTTCAGAGCCGCCGTTTCTTTTCGTCTACTTTAAACCAACGACGACCTAACACCGTGTAAATTCACGGCGGCATATAGGAGGATTGCTGCCGTGTCTATTTTTGCCTCTTTTCATAGTACCCATGATCTACATCAATTAAAAAAAGCATAGCGCCCCCTCCGGGTTATTCCGGCTATGTATGCGAAATTTGTTGGAACCTTAACTATTATGTCATTTCATGCGTCCGTGTGGCTTCATGCCGCCCGGGCGCTTTTGCGTTCTTATGGGGCGGCTTCGGGTCATGTTGGCCCGAAGCCATTCCCCGGTGCCGCTCCCCGCCGCCTTCGTTTCGGTCACTCGTCAACCAACAACCGAAACGGAGGTCAATATGGCTATTATCAATTTGCGGGACTATTACCCATTCTATACATCGGATTGCTTCATGGAAGTATCGGAAGAAGTTGCAGAAATGTTCAAAGAGTTTGATCGTAAAGAGGCTGCCTACCGGCTGCGTACATACCGCCACAAAGCCTACTATTCCCTTGATCGGGATGACGGGCTGGAGCATGAAGCTGTCTTTGTCGTCTTATCTCCCCATGAACTGTATGAGCGGAAAGTGACCATGCAGGAGCTTCATGCGGCGATTGCCAGTCTGCCGAACAAACAGGCAAAACGGATTTACGCTCATTTCATTCTCGGCATGACCAAACAGGACATTGCCCGGGCAGAGGGCGTCCATGAAAAAGTGGTTCGTGTCGCAATCGAGCGAGGTCTGCGGCACTTAGAAAAAATTTTGAAAAATTCTTTGTAAGGCGTACCGATTTAGGCCGGAAAATGAAATGGCTTATGAGAGGCAAAACACTTCGGGTCACAATGGCCCGAGGTTCAGACAAGCCTCATGCAGATTGAAAATTGAATAAAAAGACACCCGGATACGAAGGGAAACGCGCTGTGTGACAGACCCGCCATGACCTCAGATTTCAAAGAATACAGTCTTTGTAAAACTGAGCGAGCGAACAGGTCCATGCCATAGGTGGGGCAAGGCTGGCTCCACCGGAACAGGCGCAGAACCCGGATACTTGCGTTTAGTCACAGTCCGAGCGTTGAAGCGGCCTTGCAAGCCGTGAGCCGTCGCAGGCAATGAGAACGCCTTGCCATCAGAATGGGGAGAGTTGAAATACTATGGGGCATGAAGCCTATGTCCGTCCGATGTGTCTGAAATGAAGTGAAAACCTATGGGGAGCCCCCGGCAATGCTGTCTGATGATAGGCCAACCGATCCGGCGTGGCTCCCCATCTTTTCAAAAAAGGAGCACTTTATGGGAAATGCGTTTGGAATGATCCCCGGCTTGGAACCGGACGAATGGAGCAATGACGCCTGCCGTGGTTATGTCATTATGGCAATGGAGGACTGCGGATTTTCAAAGAAGGATATACGGCGTGTTGTGGGGCAGCTTTATGAAGTATTCGACCTCAACAGCGTGGAGGACGCCAAAGAAAAGTACCATTCCAGTCCTTACTGACCTCGGGTCACATCGACCCGAAGTGGAGAAAGCTCAAAGGGCGGCACCTGCTGGGTGCCGTCTTTTGACATTTCCCCACGGGACAAGTGGGAAAGGCTGGCATATACACGCACTTTCGCAAAGGAGGTTTTCAATGACGCAAGCTGTCACTTATGAACGAGAAACAAAGTCTGTCGCATTTCAAGGGAAGATCATTGTGCTGGAAAGCCTCACGCCGGTACTTCCCCCGAAGGAGAAAGCACAGCGCAAAAAAGAAATTGAGCGTTGTCTTTATGAGGTGTTCAGCAAATATGGGGACAGATTTCCCTAATCATTCGCAACATTGTTGTCCGGGGCTGCTGATGGTATAATATAGTTGTAAGGTTGGTAGCTCCATTCCAACAAGGAAAGGAGCCCAATATGGAATTTATCAGAGAAGATTGTATTTACGCAAGACAGTCAGTAGACCGCAAGGACAGTATCAGCATTGAAAGTCAGATCGACTTTTGCAAGTATGAATTGAAAGGTGGGAGCTGCCGGGTATTCAAGGACAAAGGCTATTCCGGTAAGAATACGGACAGGCCGGAGTTTCAAAAGCTGCTGGGCGAGATCCGCAAGGGAAAGGTCAGGCGGGTCATCGTGTATAAACTGGACCGTATAAGCCGCTCTATTCTGGACTTTGCAACGATGATGGAGCTGTTTCAAGAGTATGATGTGGAGTTTGTATCATCCACAGAAAAGTTTGATACTTCGACCCCGATGGGCCGGGCCATGCTGAATATCTGCATTGTATTCGCCCAGCTTGAACGTGAGACAATTCAGAAGCGTGTCACAGACGCCTACTATTCCCGGTGCCTGAAAGGCTTCCACATGAGCGGGCAGGCACCATACGGTTATCAGTTAGAGCCTACTGTGGTAGAGGGTATCCGCACAAAGAAAATGGTTGCCGACCCCGTAGCCGCCGACCATGTTCGGCTGATGTTTGAAATGTACGCTGAACCGGAAACCTCCTTCGGAGATATTACCCGATACTTCGAGGAACATGACATAAAAATTTATGGCAAATCCATGTTCCGTACATTTCTTTCCCAGCTTTTAAGAAACCCCGTTTACGCACAGGCCGATTTGGAGCTGTACGAATTTTTCAAGAGCCAGGGCGCAGCGATTGTCAATGACGCTTCTGACTTTGCCGGAACAAACGGCTGCTATCTCTATCAGGGGCGGGATGTGAAGGAGGACAAGGACAGGTGCTTAAAAGACCAGATACTTGTTATCGCTCCCCATGAAGCACTCATTTCCTCTGACACATGGCTGAAATGCCGGAAAAAACTTATGGCAAATACCACCTTCCAGCAGGGACGGAAACCGAAGAACACTTGGCTGGCCGGAAAAATCAAATGCGGGCATTGTGGGTATGCTCTGAAAGCCACCCATGTACCAAACAGCACCGGATATTTCCGCTGTACCAAACGGACGGAAAACAAAGGCTGTCCGGGCTGCGGGAAAATCCGCAAAGAAGAATTTGAGCAATTCATTTTCTCGGCCATGCAGGAAAAGTTCAAAGACTTTCAGATACTCCACGGCAGAGAGGAAAAAGTCAATCCGAAACTGACTGCCTATCAAGTGGAGCTGGCACAGGTGGAGGCAGAAATTGAAAAGCTGCTGGATACGCTGACCGGAGCCAATGCGACCTTGCTTGCCTACGCCAACAAAAAAATTGAAGAACTGGACACCCGACGCCAGACCATTTCAAAGGCAATCGCCGAATTGAGCGTTGAAACCATATCTCCCCAGCAGATAAAGAAGTTATCCTATTATCTCGACAACTGGGACAGCATAGATTTTGACGACAAAAGAAAAGCCGCCGATGGTTTGATCTCTACGATCAAGGCCACCAGCGACCGTGTTCAGATAGAGTGGAAAATCTGACATTTCCGCTCTATCGCCCCTCATTTCTATTTTATCTTGTTTGTACCCCTTGTACACCGATGTTTATGATGGATAAACAAAAATAAACCTCCCGGCCGCAGATAGTCAGACAGTTCGCTTTCAGGCACACCATACACGGGCAGAACCCCGTCGATAATCGGAACGTCCGGATGCTCTGCCGTAAGACGGGAATCCGGATAGGGCTGTACCAGCACGACTTTAAGTGCCGGATTCTGCTCTCGCAGATAGCGAGCCGTGCCAAAGTCGGTGCCGCCGGTGCCTGCCATGCAGACCAGAACATCCACATTTTCTTCCGTGTCCTGCCAGATCTCCGGCCCGGTAGTGCGGTAATGTGCTTCAGGGTTGGCCGGATTCGCCGCTTGATTGTTGAAGTAGGCTCCGGTACGGCGGCAGTATGCTGCAATTTCCTCCAGCGTTGCTTCCCGTTCCGGCTCCTGCCATGTGTGAGTGCGCTCTGTTTCCGGGCGATCCCCTGTTGCGTCTTTGTAATCCAGAAGACGAACCCCATAAGGGCAAAATGCTCAAAGTCGATGCCGTTCTTCTTGAGCAGATTCTGGAAGCAAATGCTACACACAAGGCAACCGTTTTTCTGGGAAATCGCATATTCGTAAAAATCGGCCGCTCGCTTACCGATGAGCCTCTGCAGTTCATCGTCCAATGCATAAGAGCCAGCCTCCGCCGCATTGTGAAGCAGCGTGCGCTTTTCTGCGGTCAGGGCATGACCGTCCGACACATGGTCCGCAATGATTTTCTGGATAGCTTCCGGCGCATGCGCCGGGTCGATCTCGCTGATTCTGGGCATTGTAACCCCTTCCTTTCCCGTTGGTGAATGTTTTATCCATAAAATATACCCACTTACATATTATGTCAATAGGTTTTTGCTTTGAGCATAAAAATGCTCTATGCCATCCTTCTGAAACATGTTTTTTCTCTGTTTTCTCTTGACGATGCCCCGCTAATGGAGTAGGATGGTGCTGCAAAAACGAATTGCAAAAGAGGAGATCCAAATGCAAATCAGCCTTTTATTGATGCAGCAGATCGCGCAGCTATTTCTGATTCTGCTGATGGGATATGCCGTTGTAAAAACCGGCTTGTTGAAGGCATCGGACAGTAAGGTGCTGTCTGTGGTCTTTGTCTATCTGGTCATGCCTTGTGTCGTTCTGAACGCCTTTCAGATCAAGGATACACCGGAGATCCGCACCGGGCTGCTTTATTCCATGGGCATCGCCGTTGGAATGCACGTTGTATTTCTGCTTCTGAATGCGCTGTTCCGCAAAGCTCTCAAGCTGGACGCCGTGGAGCAGGTCAATATCATTTACAGCAACGCCGCCGCGCTGGTCATTCCCATCGTGCAGGCCCTGCTGGGGGAGGAATATGTTGTCTACTCCTGCGCCTTTGTCATTGTACAGCTGGTACTGCTCTGGACCCATGCAAGCGCCTGCCTGCAGGGGTCTGCCCGGCTGGAATGGCGCAAGCTCCTTACCAATGTCAACCTGATCGCTATTGCAGCCGGTGCTCTGCTGTACCTGCTGCACATCTCGCTGCCTGCCCCGATCACCAGCACACTGAGCAGTGTCGGCAATATGATCGGCCCCATGGGAATGCTGCTGGCAGGCATGGCCATTGCGGAAGTGCCCCTGAAAAAGGTTTTCTGCACCCCGCGCAACTATCTGCCGGTATTTCTGCGTCTGCTGGGTGTTCCGCTGGTCATCGTTCTGCTGCTTTGGGCAGTTCACGCATCCCTTTGGATCCCGGACGGCAAGTCCATCCTGATGACGGTCTACCTTTCTGCCATTACCCCCGCCTGTGCAACAGTCACCTCCATGGCACAGCTCTATGACCGGGATGCTTCTCATTCCAGTGCGATCTATGTCCTGAGCACGCTGCTTTCCATCCTGACCATGCCGCTGATGATCGGGTCGTTTGAGCTGCTGCTCTGAAATACGGAAAAGGCCGTCCGGCACCGTAGCAGGGCTGCCTTTACAATTACAAGGATGTGTCTCTATGAAACTACTCAAACAATTCATTCAGCAGGAAACGGTCCTCACCGCAGCCGCTGTGCTGGCCGTTGTCTCCGCCTTCTTTGTTCCGCCGGATGCGCAGTATCTCGGCTACATCGACCTGCGCACGCTGGCGATCCTGTTTTCCCTGATGACGGTCATGGCCGGGCTGCGGCGGCAGGGCTTTTTTGATGGACTGGGCCGGGCATTGCTGTCCCACACCCACAGCACCTTTCAGCTGACGCTGGTACTGGTTGGGCTGTGCTTTTTCGGAAGCATGTTCATCACCAACGATGTTTCCCTGCTGACCTTCGTTCCCTTTACGTTCGTGGTTCTGAGCCGTCTGGGAGCGGATGTCCGCCGCTCCCTTCTGATCCCGGTGGTCTGTATGCAGACCATTGCAGCAAACCTTGGCAGCATGCTGACCCCCATCGGCAACCCGCAGAATCTCTATCTTTACGGAAAAAGCGGCATGAGCATCGGGGGATTTGTGCTTCTTATGCTGCCCTACACCCTGGTCTCTCTGTTCCTGCTGCTGGCTTGGGCAGCAATGGTCTGCCGGAAAGCCTCTGCCGCCCTCTCCGTGGACGAGCTTGTTTCTTCTTCTGCATCTCAGGGGGATCAGAAGATCATCCTGCTGTATCTGGTTCTGTTTGCCGTTTGCCTGCTGTCCGTGATCCGGGTGCTGCCCTATGGCATTGCCTTTGCCGCTGTACTCGTCTGCGCCCTTTTTGCAGACCCACACACCTTACGGGCAGTGGACTATTCCCTGCTTCTGACCTTTGTGGCTTTTTTCATCTTCATTGGCAATCTGGGGCGCATTCCGGCCTTTTCCGGCTGGCTGCAGGAGTTTCTGACCGGCCGGGAAGTGCTGGTGGCGGTTCTTGCTTCGCAGGTCACCAGTAATGTTCCCGCCGCCCTGCTGCTATCCGGGTTCACGGCAGAGACACAAGCCCTCATCATCGGTACCAATCTGGGAGGTCTTGGCACTTTGATCGCATCCATGGCCAGTCTTATTTCCTACCGGCAGATTGCACGGGAGCTGCCACAGGGAAAGAAGCAGTATTTTGGGCTGTTCACCCTGTCCAACCTGATCTTCCTTGCGATTCTGCTGGGTGTGTGGTTCTTGCTCCGTTGACCGTGGCAGATGACTTATGGTTTTTCTATAAAGCTAAAAAAGGGAGTTCCGTCACGGACGAAGGTCCGGGCAGAACTCCCTTTGAGTTTATTATATGATGTCTTATTCGCCTTCCGGCTCCTTGCAGACATCCACCCAGCCCTCGGCTCCGGCGGCTGCTTCCAACTCCTGCAAGGTCAGCTTGACGGCGGTGTGGCCGTTGCCCGCTGCCGGGTAGACGGTATCAAACTTGCGCAGGCTCTCGTCCAGATAGACCGCCACGCCCTCGTTCACCCCAAAGGGGCACACACCGCCGGGGGCATGACCCACATAGGCCTCCACCTCATCGTAGGGGATCATTTTGGCCTTGATGTGGAACATGCTCTTGTACTTGTGGTTGTCCAGCTTTGCCGTGCCCTCGGTGACGATAAGCACCGGCTTTTCGCCCTGCAAAACCGACAGCGTTTTTGCGATGCTGGCAGGCTCTACGCCCAGTGCGTGAGCTGCTTCCGCCACCGTAGCTGAGGACTCGTTCAGCACAATAACATGGTCTCCCAAGCCTTTTTCTTCCAGATCTGCTTTTGCTTTTTCAAAGGACATTTTCCCACTTCTCCGCTCTTATTCGGTAATGGCCCAGACCCGTGCGGGCAGACCAGTTGCACCTTCGATGCGGGGATAAGAAACGATGACCACCGCACCGGCAGGCTGAACTTTATCCAGATTTGCAAGCACCTCCACCTGCAGCTTGTCGTTGTCCAGAACATAGCGCTCGCAGGCAAGGTCGCCCTTTTCCTCCGCCACCGCAGAGGAATCGGTATCCAGCGTTTCGTGGCCGTTGGCGGCGGCGTTGCGCACCTTGTAGATATACTCCAATGCTTCCAGCGACCAGCCGGGGGCATTTTCTTTGCCCTCTGCGTCGATGCCGGACAGCGCATCCATATCCGGCCACTTCTTGTACCAGTCGCTGCGCAGAGCCACCAGCGCACCATCCGGGATAGGACCGTACTTTGCTTCATAGGCCTTGATGTCCTCCACCGTCACAGCGTAGCGGGGGTCTTTCTTGGCCTGCTCAGAAATATCGATGACCACCAGCGGGAAGATCAGGTCGTTCACATCATACTTTTCGGACAGCGCTTTGCTCTTGATGAAGTGACCCGGGAAGTCGATATGGGTACCGAACTGTCCGGGGAATTTGAAGGTCTGGATCAGGCATTCCAGTTCCGGCTTGCCCCAGTCCCACACGGTCTTTGCCAGCTCCACAGAGCCTTCCGGGATGCCGGACCAGTAGGGGCTTTCGTTGTTCAGCGAGTGAGAAAGCTCCACCCAGCGATATTTTTTAGCATCCTTCAGTGCGTTCCACAGTTTATAATCAGCCATTGTCGGTTCTCCTTTTATTGTGACGATGTATGTTCGGGCACTTCTCCCAGACAACGGCATCTTCCTGTTTTTTCTCAGTCTGTCTGCCGGGAATTTGTCTGGGAGCAGCGCATTCGCCCGGGCAGCCTGTGCCGGGCATCTGTTGTACGTTTCATCTGCCTGCGCTCCCTTCCTTGTGTTGGGGATAGTATAAACCTATTTTCGCACCATGTCAATAGGTTTATGCTATCAAAGACTTCCCCGGCAAACGACAGGTCAGCAAACCGTTCGCCCTTGCAATAACGTTCCGTCATCCCCTTTCCCTTTTATCGCAGCTCTTCCAGCAGGGCGGTGCAGCCCTCCAGCACATCCTGCCATGTGACTTCAAAATCCCCGGTGTACCACGGGTCTGCCACATCGCCGGGGCGACTGGTGTGATCCATCAGCAATGAGACCTTATGCTCCGGGTCACTGCCCACAAACCGCACCATATTCCGCAGGTTGTTGCGGTCCATGGCGATGAGATAATCGTAGGACTCATAGTCCCGCCGGGTCATCTGCCGGGCGGTCTTGCCTGCACAGCAGATGCCATGCTCAGCCAGCTTGCGCCGGGCAGGCGGATAGACCGGGTTGCCGATTTCCTCGGTGCTTGTGGCCGCCGAGGCGATTTCAAACTGTGCGGAAATCCCCGCCTTTTCCACTAAGTCCTTCATCACAAATTCCGCCATAGGGCTGCGGCAGATATTCACATGATACTGATTTATTGAATTTACTGCAACATAATCTTGAAGTTTATGTAATGTATTTCGGTAACAAAGGTATTCAGCAAAGACCGTTTACGCTATATCATTTTTTGAGTAATTCCAATGCCCTGTCCATTGGTACGCAGTCTGCATATCGTTCAGGCCAGAGAAATTCATTATAGTAATGGTAAGCCTGTTCCCTAGTCATGTACTCATTGTCCTGCGTAGAATTTGCATAGGCAGGAACAATCATGTGTAAGCCATGCTCAAAACCAGCCTCTACCGTGGCATTGATACAGAAATCAGTCATAATGCCACAAATCATCACGTCTTTTTCTTCCTTTGCAGTCAGATACTCAAGCAGACCACTCTCTTTTTTGAACGAACTGCATACAGACTTAATAAATCGTTTTTCATCAGGCATCGGTTTAAACTCGGAATAGACCTCAAACTCATCATCCCCGATAGAGAATCCAGTACCAGGTCCATCATCATGCTGTACATAAATAACTTCTATACCTTGTTCTCGAGCTGCTCCAATCAGCTTTTTGATATTACCAACAAACTTTCTGAACTCATATAAGCGTTCATCCACGATACCATTCTGTGCATCTACAACCAATAAAACCATGAATAATCTCTCCTTTTTGAGTTTTTTGCTTTGATTCAAATAAACTAAATTCGTATATTATAATAGAGCGTAACTTCTGCTTCGTACACCGATTCAGTCTGAGTATCAAACAGCACCCATTCCACCAAATCGAAGCTGTCCGGATTCTCATGCAGAAATCTAGCAACTGTACGTACCGCAATCTTTGCCGCAAGCACCACCGGAAAACTATATGCTCCCGTTGATATGGAAGGAAATGCAATAGACCTGATTCCATTATCCCTAGCCAGCTTCATAGAATTAAAATAGCAGTTAGAAAGAAGCTCCTCTTCTCTATTCCTTCCACCATTCCATATCGGTCCCACAGTATGTATCACATAATCACATGGCAGATTATAGGCTTTTGTTATCTTTGCTCCTCCAGTCTCACATCCGTGAAGTGTCCTGCACTCTGTCAGAAGTTCCGGTCCCGCTGCTCTGTGAATCGCACCATCTACACCACCTCCGCCGAGAAGATAATTGTTTGCTGCATTCACAATTGCCTGCACCTCTGTTACTTTTGTTATGTCACCTTTTATAGTTTTAATCAAATACATCTTTCTTAACTGCCTGTTTATTATATTACCTCCGCCCCAAATGGCATCAGAGACAATTTTGCGATTTTGAAAAACTGCTTTCCAAAAGGAATTCCGATAATTGTTATACAACATATCAGACCTGCCACAGCATTTCCAACCGCCATAGGTATTCCTATTATAGAAATGCACCACAAGCAACCTGCCAAAACCCACGACAGTCCACTCAACAATCCACCACATATAAACCAAAGTATATTTCCTAATATGCCCATATCAATATTCCTTCTCTATCTATTCCATGTATGCCATTCATGTACTGTACATCAATAGCATTTGTCAATCTACCTTTTGTCTAAAAGTTGATAGAATAAATTAAGGTATCCTATTCCCAATATCCTTTGACGTGTATTTACCAATTCCTCATATGTCATTATAGTAGTGTGTGCCGATAATCTTCTGATATTTGTATTGATTTCTCTCATAATTGGCACTGCTACGGAAAAAAACATATTTGAATTCAAAACTATATTATCAATGTATTGCTTAAGTTCAATCATAGGATAATTTCTATGTGTACATTTGGAATACTTATTTTTGCTTACTTCAAAAATGCCGTTTTCAGCCACCGCCATAATCTCTATGGTTTCCTGAATGGATTTAGGTGTCTTATACAAAGGCTCACTCGCCTTTTTCAGTAACTTAAATCCGTCTGTAAATAAACCCATGTCTCTAACCTCGCTTTCTTATAATGAAAGCCCGCCGGGAACTTCACCCTGCGGGCTGTGTTCCCGACCTTGCGGTCAGATACATATGAATAGTTGTGTTTATCCTGCTAACACTAATGGTATATCCATTGACTTCATAACAAAATTTGTGTATAATTTTGTTATCAAATAAGGAGGTGTTTTTATGCCAGCAATCAAATCAAGTGCTGATTTAAGGAATAATTACAATGAAATTTCTACATTTTGTCATAATTATCCTGAACCAGTTTTCATCACGAAGAATGGAAAAGGCGACCTTGCCGTTATGAGCATTGAAGCCTACGAAGAACTGACCAGCCGCTTTGAACTTTACAGCCAGATCAAGGAAGGAATGGACGATATTGCCACAGGCAACACCAGACCATTTTCCGAAGCTATGGCTGATATCAGAAGCCGCCGCAGTCGATGAGCTATCAGGTTCATATCACTTCCACCGCAGAACACGATATTATGCGTGCTGCGGATTACATCGAATTTACCCTCAAAAATCCTGATGCCGCAGATAATCTGTTAGATGCTGCGACTGAGCAGATAAGCTCACTAGCCGACCTGCCACAGAAGTTCCGTCTGGTAGATGATCCGGTACTGGCAAGCTGGGGCATTCGTTTTGTGATAATCAATAATTACCTTGCCTTTTATACGATTGATGAAGAAAAGCAGACTGTAATCATAGTCCGATTTCTCTATCAGAAAAGTAACTGGACTTCCATTCTTCGACAGGGATTTTCCCTCATTTAAGGAATCTGTTTTTATGCAGGTTCCTTTTTAGTGCATATTTTACGAATATACACATGTAATCAGCTTTCAAATCATTATTAGACTTTGAAATATTCTCATCTTTACTAATTGCTACTGATAAATGAAATCGTCTATCAATAGGTTCTTCATAATTTCCCGCCCATTTTGCATAATATTGTTCATTAATCCTATTATATCTACACTCTTGAATAAATGCTATATCAGTGGAAATAGAGTCAAAATAATCATTAAAACTATCATCAATAACAAAATTGAACATATTCATATTAAGTGTCAATAATAGCATTTTTATCCCTCACAAATTTCAATTTTCCATTTCTTCAACCTTGATTTTCAGTGCAAGCTTTATAGTTCTTTTCCAATATCCTCAAGCTCTTTCATAGCATCCTGATTTTTAGAAAGCTCATCCTTTGCTGTAGCATAATATGATTTCTGGAAAAGCAAATTCCATGAAAGATATTTAGCCATACAATCAAACTGCTTATCAATCAGCTCATACTGGATACTGTCTACGGGAGAACCACCTACAACAATCGTGCCCACTTTTTTATTTTTTA
>OKUN01000673.1_pt1 | contig 17053 bp, 10 predicted proteins | sample 1606581 | NCBI WGS metagenome assembly OKUN01 (sample SAMEA3882509, study PRJEB24775) | human gut metagenome | biome: human-associated habitat; feature: intestine environment; material: feces | place: Netherlands | collected 2009/2010
CAGGGCATGGGAATCCAGCCGGATATCATTGTATGCCGTTCAGAGCATGAGCTTGACCAGAATCTTAAGGACAAGATTGCGCTGTTTTGTAATGTACCGAATTCACATGTATTACAGAACCTTGATGTGGAGTATCTCTATGAGGCACCACTTGCCATGGAGCAGGAGAATCTTGCAAAGGTTGCATGCGAGTGCTTGAATCTCGACTGTCCTGAGCCGGATCTTGCAGACTGGAAGCAGATGGTTGAGGATCTCCGTCATCCTGATAAAGAGGTCAAGATTGCACTTGTCGGAAAATATACAGCACTTCACGATGCATACATTTCAGTTGTTGAGGCATTGAAGCATGGCGGTATTCCTGAGCATACCACAGTTGATATAAAGTGGGTTGACTCAGAGGAGCTTAATGATGACAATGCAGCAGAGGTATTCAAGGGTATTCAGGGAATTATCGTTCCGGGAGGCTTTGGAGACCGTGGTGTTGAGGGCATGATTGCTGCAGCTAAGTATGCCAGGGAAAACAATATCCCATATCTGGGACTCTGCCTTGGAATGCAGGTGGCAATCATCGAGTATGCGCGCCACGTATGTATGTTCCATGACGCACACAGTATAGAGCTTGATCCAAACACTACTCATCCGGTTATCGCACTTATGCCTGACCAGAACGGGATAGAGGATATCGGAGGTACACTTAGACTTGGCTCTTATCCATGTGTACTCGACAAGACATCAAAGGCATACCAGGTATACGGTACAGAGAATATAAGCGAGCGTCATCGTCATCGTTATGAGGTCAACAATGACTACAGAACAGCTCTCACAGAGCATGGCATGAAGCTTTGTGGTACATCACCTGATGGCAGAATCGTGGAGATGATTGAGATTCCGGAGCATCCGTGGTTTATCGCCACACAGGCACATCCTGAGCTTAAGTCACGTCCGAACCGTCCACATCCGCTTTTCCATGGCTTCATAGAGGCGGCAAATAAGGTGAACAGATAATTTTTCGTTATATTTAATACAATATTTAGAAAGTGCGGTTGATTTTGACCGCACTTTTTCTTATAATAAAGTGAAGCTTCACACTTTATATATTGTGAGGAGACAGTTTCATATACAATATGTTCCTCGGAAAATAAGAAGTCTGTAATGATATTTTTCGGGGATAGGGTTTCATGGGAATGACTATAAAAATTACAGGTCAAAATTGCCTTGAAGCTTGTAATAAATAAGAAAAGAACGGAGAAAATATGGATAATCAGGGACCTAATAACTATAATTACAACAATGGCCCGGGCAATAATGGGTCCGGTGGAAACGGAAATAACGGCGGTAACAGATCTGGTGGAAACGGTGGCAGAAACAACCGTGGCGGACAAGGGATCATGGCATTTATCCTGCTGACACTCGTGGCATTGTTTGTGTATGCACTTATATCAAACAGCATATCGCATGCCAGCACACAGGAAAAGTCATACAGTGATTTCATAAAACAGCTCGACAAGGGTAATGTCAAGAGCGTGGAGTTTGATTCCTACGAGATAGACTACAAGCTTGTGGATGACGGACACAAGAATTATGACATCACATATTACACAGGCCGTGTGGCTGATGATGAGCTTGTGCCGACACTCAAAAAAGCAAAGACCTCAGAGGGCAAGTCTATTGAGATAAAGGCAGCGATACCTGATAATACATCTACATGGATTTTTAATATATTAAGCTTTATAGTTCCGCTTATTCTGCTGTGGGTGCTTTTAGCATTTGTTTCAAAGAAGATGGGCGGCAGCATGGGAATGGGAGTCGGCAAATCGACTGCCAAGGTATATGTGGAGAAGTCCACAGGTGTCACCTTCAAGGATGTTGCGGGACAGGATGAAGCCAAGGAATCTCTCCAGGAGGTTGTTGATTTCCTTCACAATCCTAAGAGATATACAGATATCGGAGCAAAGCTGCCTAAGGGTGCGCTTCTCGTGGGACCTCCGGGAACAGGTAAGACACTCCTTGCCAAGGCAGTAGCAGGAGAGGCAGGAGTACCATTTTTCTCACTTGCAGGTTCAGACTTTGTGGAGATGTTTGTCGGAGTCGGAGCTTCGAGAGTGCGTGATTTGTTCAAGGAAGCACAAAAGATGGCACCATGTATTATCTTTATCGATGAGATAGATGCAATAGGAAAGAGCCGTGACAGCAGATACGGCGGTGGCAATGACGAGCGTGAGCAGACACTAAACCAGCTTCTTGCAGAGATGGATGGCTTTGATACATCAAAGGGATTACTTATATTAGCAGCAACTAACCGCCCTGAGGTGCTTGATAAGGCGCTTCTTCGTCCGGGACGTTTTGACAGAAGAATCATTGTTGACAAGCCTGACTTAAAGGGGCGTCTGGAGACCTTAAAGGTACACTCAAAGGATGTCAAGATGGATGAGTCGGTAGACCTCGATGCACTGGCACTTGCAACAGCAGGACTTGTTGGCTCAGATCTTGCCAACATGATTAATGAGGCTGCCATCAATGCAGTCAAAAACGGCAGACAGCTTGTAAACCAGTCAGATCTCTTTGAGGCCTTCGAGCTTGTAGCAGTCGGCGGCAAGGAAAAGAAGGATCGTGTCATGAGTGATAAAGAGAGAAAAATCGTCTCATACCATGAGGTTGGACACGCACTTGTATCAGCCCTGCAGAAAAATACAGAGCCTGTACAGAAAATCACAATCGTACCACGTACCATGGGAGCACTCGGATATACACTCCAGACACCTGAAGAGGAGAAATACCTTGAGACAAAGGATGAACTTCTCGCCAAAATCACAACATATATGGCAGGTCGTGCAGCAGAGGTGCTGGTATTTAACTCAGTCACAAGCGGAGCCGCAAATGATATAGAAAATGCCACAAAGATAGCCCGTGCCATGGTAACTATGTACGGAATGTCAGATAAATTTGGCATGATGTGCCTTGCAACAGTACAAAACCAGTACTTAGAGGGCGGAGCAGGATTAATCTGCGGAGAGAATACAGCATCGCAGATAGATGATGAGGTACTCTCAATCATCAACAGCAGCTACGCAGAGGCCATGAAGCTCCTCGATGAAAACAGAGAAATCCTCGACAGTATATCAGATTATCTCTACGAGAAGGAAACAATCACAGGTAAGGAATTCATGAAGATGTTCCGCGATATGAAGGGACTCCCAGATCCGGACGAGGAAAAAGATGGTGAAGAGAGCAAAGAGCAGGAAAATGCACAGAAAGATACGACATTAGCAGCAGATCCACTCCTTCGTAACGACACAGACCAACCTGCAGATACAAATGAATCTTCCGAATATACAGCGCCGGATGATAATACATTGAATAACTAGTACCTTATAGGTCAATTTTCGAACACAACGAGCAACCAAGCAATTTTCGCGTAGCGAAAGAGCGAAAAAAGAATTTCGTACAAAAAAGCGCAGTAGAAATGAGTTTCGCACACATAAACTGAAAAAAGCCGGATGGTACACAGTGTGTTCAGAAGGAAAATATGAACTGCCGCGGGCTTCCGGGCAAGAAAAGGGACGAAAAAGCCTTACAAACAAAGAAAACCAAACGGAGAGAAACCCCGCGGCTGACTTCATATTTTCCTGAGGAATACACTGTGTGCCATGCCGGCAACCTCACAACCTAAAGGTGCGAAACTCCACACCACAATCTAAAATAGCGAATATGGAAAAAACATTTGATATCAAAGAAGAATTAAAAAAACTCCCGGATGCCCCGGGAGTTTATATTATGCATGACAAGGATGATGTAATCATATATATCGGCAAAGCCAAAAGCCTGACGAAGCGAGTACATCAGTACTTTCAGGCGAGCCACAATGAGGGCATCAAGAAAAAACAGATGGTAGAGCATATAGATCATTTTGAGTATATAGTTACCGACTCTGAACTTGAGGCCCTTGTTTTGGAGTGCAATCTGATAAAGGAGCATACACCAAAGTACAATACTATGCTTCGTGATGACAAGACATATCCGTACATCAAGGTGACACTGGGAGAGGACTATCCGAGGGTGCTGTTTTCGCGTCAGATGAAAAAGGACAAATCCCGTTACTTTGGTCCGTATACGAGTGCCTCTGCGGTGAAAAGCTCAATAAATCTGATAAACAAAATCTATAAGCTTCGCACCTGCAACCGCAGGCTGCCGCGTGATATAGGAGCAGACCGGCCGTGCCTCAACTATCATATACACCAGTGCAATGCACCATGTCAGGGGTATGTGACGAAGGAAGAGTATGCCATATCTGTAAAGGGCGCTATAGATTTCTTAAACGGCGACTACGAGCAGACATTAAAGGCTCTTAGCGATAAAATGCTAAAGGCCTCAGAGAGCATGGAGTTTGAGAAGGCGGCTGAATACAGGGATCTGATAAATAGTGTGAAACAGGTAGCGCAGAAGCAGAAGATAACAAATGCCGACGGCGAGGATAAGGATATCATAGCACTTGCAAATGACGATACTGATGCAGTGGTGCAGGTATTTTTCATAAGAAACGGAAAGCTGATAGGCAGAGACCATTTCCATGTGAGGGTCGGAAGCGAGGAGGCAGCGGATGATGTGCTAAATAACTTTGTGAAGCAGTTTTATTCCGGAACACCTTTTATACCGCGCGAGGTCATGCTGCAGAGCGAGATAGAGGATATGGCTGTTTTGGAGCAGTGGCTCAGCGAAAAGCGAGGCAGGCGGGTGAATATAAAAGTGCCGCAGAAGGGCATGAAGGAAAAGCTTGTTGAGCTTGCCTACAAGAACGCACTCTTAGTGCTCAGCCAGGATAAGGAACGGATAAAGAGAGAAGAGGGGCGCACAATAGGAGCTGTAAAGGAAATCGAGGGACTTTTGGGCTTACACGGCTTAAACCGTATGGAGGCCTATGATATTTCAAATATCAACGGCTTTGAGACCGTCGGCTCCATGATAGTGTATGAGAAGGGCAAGCCTAAAAAGAGCGATTACAGAAAGTTTAAGCTTCGCACAGTTACAGGACCTGATGATTATGCGTCAATGCACGAGGTGCTCACACGCCGCTTTACACATGGCATGGAAGAACAGAAGCAGCTTGAAAAAGATGGCTCTCCACAGGAAATAGGCAGCTTCAACCGTTTTCCGGATATTATAATGATGGATGGTGGAAGAGGTCAGGTAAATATATGTCTTCAGGTGCTTTCCGAGCTGGGACTCGACATACCTGTGTGTGGCATGGTGAAGGATGATTTTCACCGCACGAGAGGTCTTTATTACAACAATGTGGAGATACCTATCGACCGCCACGGTGAAGGCTTCAAGCTCATCACGAGAATACAGGATGAGGCACACCGCTTTGCAATAGAGTTTCATAGGTCACTACGCTCAAAGAGTCAGGTACATTCGGTGCTTGATGATATTGAAGGCATAGGGCCGGCGCGCAGAAAGGCGCTCATGCGCCGCTACCAGTCGCTAGAGAAGATAAAGGAAGCAGATGTCGAAGATCTTATGCAGACAGAGACCATGAACGAGAAAGCAGCACAGGCAGTGTATGCATTTTTCCACTCTGCCACGTAGATTTTGGAGCTAATCTGTGGTATACTAAAAAACAAATATACATCAAGGGGGACCGCGAATGAATGCATTACACTCAGTATCAGTTGCAAAGGTAGCAGAATTGCTCGATCTCAACAATCTCACAAAAGAGATGAATTTAAAGGAGAGGACGATAGAGTGCTCGGACGTCAACAGACCGGCGCTTCAGCTCTCAGGATATTTTGAGCATTTTGAGGAGAGACGAATACAGATTATCGGAAATGTAGAGTATACTTATATAGAGAAGATGAGCGACAGCGAGAAAAAAGAGCGCTATAGCCGCTTCATGGAGTTTGATATACCATGTATCATCTTCTGCAGAGATTTACAGCCGGATGAGATATTTATGGAAGAGGCCAGAGAGCACGGTATTCCGGTGCTGTCAACAGGCCGCTCCACATCAAGCTTTATGGCTGAGCTCATCTATTGTCTTGGTGAGCAGCTCGCACCATGCATAACAGTGCACGGCGTGCTGGTAGATGTATACGGTGAGGGAGTTATGATCACAGGTGAGAGCGGTATAGGAAAGAGTGAGGCCGCACTCGAGCTCATCAGACGAGGCCATCGTCTCGTGACGGATGATGTGGTGGAAATCAGAAAGATCAACGAGCATACGCTCATGGGCACATCGCCTGAGATAACCAGACACTTTATAGAGCTTCGAGGCATCGGAATCATCGATGTCAAAACACTTTACGGAGTAGAGTGTGTAAAGGAAAAACAGCAGATAGATCTCGTAATCAAGCTCGAGGACTGGAAAAAGGAGGCAGATTACGACAGACTCGGCCTCGAGGAAGAATATGCCGAGTATCTCGGCAACAAGGTAGTGTGTCATTCACTGCCAATCAGACCGGGACGTAATCTGGCGGTCATCGTAGAGACAGCAGCAGTCAATCACAGACAAAAGAAGATGGGCTACAATGCAGCTCAGGAGCTGTATCGCCGCGTCCAGGAAAATCTTACAAAAAATTCTGAGGTATAATAAATCATGGCAATAGAAAAGAAAAACGCCTGGGAGAAATATCCCCAGGGACCTGAAAGAGAAAAATTATTTGCATTTGCAGAGGATTACAGAAGGTTTATATCCGGCTGCAAGACAGAGCGCGAGTGCACGGCAGCAGTTTATGCTGACGCCACAGGACACGGCTTTGTGGACCTTGATGAGCTCATAGAGACAGGAAAGAGCGTAAAGGCAGGAGATAAGATAATAGCAAACAATATGGGAAAGGGACTGGCGCTGTTTATCGTGGGCAGTAAGCCTCTTGAGAAGGGTATGAATATCCTTGGAGCTCATATTGATTCACCTAGAATGGACTTAAAGCAGGTGCCTTTATACGAGGACACAGACATGGCACTTTTCGATACACATTACTATGGCGGCATCAAGAAATATCAGTGGGTTACACTGCCGCTTGCACTTCACGGAGTCATCTGCAAAAAGGATGGCAGCACAGTGACAGTCAATATCGGAGACAAGCCAAATGATCCTGTAGTGGGTGTGAGCGATCTGCTTATTCATCTGTCAGGCGAGCAGATGGGCAAGAAGGCTTCAGAGGTCATAAAGGGCGAGAGCCTTGATGTGCTCATTGGAAGCATACCGGGACCAGAAAAGGACGATGACGACAAGGATATTAAGGAGAGAGTAAAGGCCAATATCCTCACAATACTTTCACAGGAGTACGGTGTGGACGAGGATGATTTCCTTTCAGCAGAGATAGAGGTGGTACCTGCCGGAGAGGCAAGAGACTACGGACTTGACAGAAGTATGATCATGGGTTACGGCCACGACGACAGAGTGTGCGCATATCCTTCATACAGAGCTATGCTTGAGATAGAGGGCGCACCGGAATATACAAGTGTATGCCTGCTCGTGGACAAAGAGGAAATCGGCTCAGTGGGAGCCAGCGGCATGCAGTCACGCTTTTTCGAAAACTGTGTGGCAGAGGTGATGAACCTGGCAGGAGACTACAGCGGGCTTGCAGTCAGACGTGCACTGAAAAACTCAAAGGTACTCTCATCAGACGTATCAGCAGCCTTTGACCCGAACTATCCATCGGTTATGGAAAAGAAGAACTCGGCATACTTCGGAAAGGGTCTTGTATTCAACAAATATACAGGCGCCAGGGGCAAATCAGGCTCAAACGATGCCAACGCAGAGTATGTTGCAAGGCTTAGAAATATCATGGATACAGCAGATGTTTCATTCCAGACAGCGGAGCTTGGAAAGGTAGACGAGGGAGGCGGCGGAACAATCGCATATATCCTCGCAAACTATGACATGAATGTTATTGACAGCGGTGTGCCGGTGCTCAACATGCATGCGCCATGGGAAATCATCAGCAAGGTCGATTTATATGAGGCATTCAGAGGCTACATTGCATTTTTGAAGGAAGCATAGGCTAAAGGAATATAAGATGAATCAGACATTTGTAAAAAGTGTAACAGAACAATTGCCGCAGCTTGGTCTCCTGCAGGATGAGCCGATGAAAAAACACACGACATTCCGCATAGGAGGCCCGGCAGATTACTATGCAGAGCCTGATATGAGCCAGATTTCAAAGCTTATAGAGCTGGCTAAGGCATGTGATATGCCGGTTGCAGTGATAGGAAACGGAAGCAATCTGCTGGTAGGAGATAAGGGCATCAGAGGCCTTGTAATTGGTATTGGAAAAGGCCTGTCCGAAATCGATGTGACAGAAGATGTGGCGCAGCAAAGCACAGCGCAGGACTTCACAGCACAAGACAACGGTCATATCATCACAGCCGGCGCCGGGGCTATCCTTGCAGCAGTGGCGGCAAAGGCAGCGGAGGCATCGCTTTCAGGTCTTGAGTTTGCATCGGGCATCCCGGGAAGTGTTGGCGGAGCGGTAGTTATGAACGCAGGAGCCTATGGCGGAGAGATAAAGGATGTCCTAATCGATGCCACAGTGCTCACAGCAGAGGGCGAGCTAAAGACTGTCACAAGGGATGAGCTTGACTTATCCTACAGGCACAGCATAGTCCCGGAAAAGGGCTATATAGTGCTGTCAGCCAGATTCAGACTCACACCAAAGCCTAAGGATGAGATAAAGTCATATATGGCAGAGCTTCGCGCAAAGAGAGTGGAGAAGCAGCCGCTTGAGTACCCAAGTGCAGGCAGTACCTTTAAGAGACCGGAGGGCTATTTTGCAGGGAAGCTTATCATGGATGCAGGCCTTCGAGGTTACAGCGTGGGAGATGCACAGGTGTCTCAAAAGCACTGTGGCTTTGTAGTCAATAAGGGCGAAGCCACTGCAGCGGATGTCCTGACACTCATAAAAGACGTGCAGGAAACAGTTTTAAAGCAGTTTGGAGTAAAGCTCGAACCGGAAGTTAAGATGATTGGAGAATTCTAGTGAAATTTGTAATAGTGACGGGCATGTCAGGTGCCGGAAAAAGCACAGCAATGAAAATGATGGAGGATATGGGATATTTCTGTATAGACAATCTGCCTATACAGCTATTAGATAAGCTCATAGACTTTTCAAACACCTTTCACAGTGATGTGTCCAAGGTGGCAGTCGGCATAGATGTGCGAAACGGCTCAGGAATTGATGCGATTCCACAGACACTCGAGCAGCTAAGGCAGAAAAATTTTCCGTATGAGATACTTTTCCTCGATGCTGAGGATGAGGTGCTTGTAAAGCGATACAAGGAGACGAGGCGAAACCATCCTCTCGCAGGCAGTGAGCGCATCAATAAGGGCATCGTGCTTGAGAGGGAAAAGCTGCAGTATTTAAAGGACAATGCTGACTATATCATAGACACAAGTCAGCTTCTCACAAGGGAGCTTAAAATTGAGCTGGAAAAGATATTTGTGCAGAATGAGGATTACAAAAATCTGTTTATCACGATACTGTCATTCGGCTTCAAGTATGGCATACCGTCAGACTCTGATATAGTTATGGATGTGAGGTTTTTGCCAAATCCCTACTATGTGGACGGACTGCGCGCGAAAACCGGCAATGATAAGGAGATACAGGACTATGTCATGCAGTTTCCGGAGGCAAATGAGTTTATCGACAAGCTTGATGATATGATAAAGTTTCTCATTCCAAACTATATCTCTGAGGGCAAGAACCAGCTTGTTATATCTATAGGCTGCACCGGAGGCAAGCACCGCTCGGTAACGCTTGCAAACGAGCTGTACAAGAGGCTTAGCGGCTGTAATGACTATGGACTTAAGATAGAGCATCGCGACATAGGAAAGGATGCATTGAGAGGTAAATAACATGTCGTTTTCCAGTGATGTAAAGGAAGAGCTGGCAAAGCAGGTATCAAAGAGCAGGCACTGTCAGCTCGCTGAGCTTGCAGGCATCATAGAGCTTTCGGGCCGTATCAATGAAAAAACAAAGGGACTTGAGCTCGACACCGAAAACCTGCTGCTTTTAAATAAATATGCCACACTTATGAAGCGTGCCTTTGGCACAGATACCACAAAGGCGCTGGATGAGCAGGATACCGGAAAAATACTTGCAGCGCTTAAAATCACGGCACAGCCTGTCAACAGACAGACCGCAGACGGACTGCTTCTTATGCAGACATGCTGCAAGAGAGCCTTTATCAGGGGAGCTTTCATGGCAGCGGGCTCGATAAGCGACCCCAACAAAGCGTACCATTTTGAGATAGTGTGTCATACGAAAGAGCAGGCAAGGCAGCTTCAGGAGCTCTTGTGCGGCTTTGATACGGATGCCAAGATAGTAGAGCGCAAGGGGCACTATGTAGTGTACATAAAGGAGGGCGCCCACATCGTGGACAGTCTCAACATCATGGAGGCGTATGTGTCACTCATGAAGCTGGAAAATGTGCGCATATTAAAGGAAATGCGCAACAGTGTAAACCGTAAAGTAAACTGCGAAACCGCAAACATCAGCAAGACTGTGAATGCGGCTGTAAAGCAGATAGAGGATATCAGACTGATACAGAAAATGAGAGGACTCGATGATTTACCGGCGCAGCTTCGGGAGATGGCGCTGCTTCGGCTTGAATATCCGGATGCACCGCTAAAGGAGCTCGGAGGATATCTGGATCCGCCAATGGGCAAATCGGGAGTCAACCACAGGCTTAGAAAATTATCGGCGATTGCGGAGGAACTGAGATAGATGAAGAAAAAGCTTTTATTTATATTTAATCCCAAATCAGGCAAGGGGCTCATAAAGGAGCATCTGGTAAATATCGTGGACATCATGACAAAGGCCGGATACAAAATCACCATTTATCCTACACAGTGTCAGGGAGATGCCATAAAAAAGGTCAGGAAAAATGCTAAGAAGTATGACCTTGTAGTGTGCAGCGGCGGAGACGGCACACTCGACGAGGTAGTGACCGGCATGGAGCAAAGCGAGGTAAATGTACCGATAGGATACATCCCTGCGGGCAGCACCAATGACTTTGCAAACTCTCTCGGCATACCAAAAAATATGGAGGAGGCCGCAAGAGTTGCCGTAAACGGTACTCCATTCCCGTGTGATGTGGGAGGCTTCAACGGAGATACTTTCGTATATGTCGCAGCCTTTGGCCTTTTTACAGAGGTATCCTACCAGACCTCGCAGCAGATGAAAAATATACTGGGACATGCCGCATATATTTTAGAGGGTGCAAAGCACCTGATGGATATCACCTCGTACAGGATGAAAGTGAGCCATGACGGTGAGATAATAGAGGATGAGTTTATATATGGAATGGTGACCAACTCCCTTTCGGTAGGAGGCTTCAAGGGCATATCAGGTCCTGACGTACTGCTTGATGACGGCCTTTTTGAGGTGACACTCATCAAGAATCCAAAAAACCCAATCGAGCTCAACAAGATACTTGCGGGACTGGCAAACCGTGAAAATGACAATGAGCTCATCTACTCTTTCAAGACCAGTGAGATGCATGTGGAGAGTGAGGAGGAGGTACCGTGGACACTCGACGGAGAGTTTGGCGGCAGCCACACGGATCTGACCATCACTAATCTGAACAAACAGATTACCATTATGTGCTGATAAATACAAAATCGGACATAAAATAGTAATAGTATACAATTTTTTATCTGATTGTGTTAAAAATTTAACTTTATTTTTATAAGGTTATGTAATATAATAACATTAGCATTTAATTAACAGGAGGAAAAAAATATGTTAGTATCTGCAACAGAAATGCTTAAGAAAGCAAAAGAAGGACATTACGCAGTAGGTCAGTTCAACATCAACAACCTTGAGTGGACAAAATCAGTACTTTTAACAGCAGAGGAGCTTAAGAGCCCTGTAATCCTTGGTGTATCTGAGGGTGCCGGAAAGTACATGACAGGCTTCGGTACAGTAGCAGCAATGGTTAAGGCTATGCATGACGAGCTCGGTATCACAGTACCTGTAGCACTTCACCTTGATCACGGCACATACGAAGGATGCTACAAGTGCATCAAGGCTGGCTTCACATCAATCATGTTTGACGGATCTCATTATCCAATCGATGAGAACGTTGCAAAGACAAAAGAGTTAGTAGCAGTTGCTCATGCAATGGGCATGTCTATCGAGGCTGAAGTTGGTTCAATCGGTGGCGAGGAAGACGGAGTTGTTGGAATGGGCGAGTGCGCTGATCCTGACGAGTGCAAGAGAGTTGCTGATCTTGGTGTAGATATGCTTGCAGCAGGAATCGGAAACATCCACGGAAAATATCCTGCAAACTGGCAGGGACTCAGCTTTGAGACTCTTGACGCTATCCAGCAGAAGACTGGTGTTATGCCATTAGTACTTCACGGTGGTACAGGAATCCCAGCTGACATGATCAAGAAAGCAATCGACCTTGGAGTATCTAAGATCAACGTTAACACAGAGTGCCAGCTTTCATTCGCAGATGCAACACGTAAATACATCGAGGCCGGAAAGGATCTTGAGGGCAAGGGATTTGACCCTCGTAAGCTTCTTGCTCCAGGTGCTGAGGCAATCAAGGCAACAGTTAAGGAGAAGATGGAGCTTTTCGGATCAGTTGGAAAGGCTGAATAATATTATTGCAATTTAGTATTTTTGCACATACTACTTTACAAAATATTTATATCTTGTAGTAAAATTTTATAAAACTTAACTTTTTTAACATAAACACTTGATTTTTGATACTCAAAGGAGTATCTTAATTTCAGAAATAATGTTAAGCGAAATGAACGAGGGCGTTCCACCATAGATGGAGTGCCCTCTTTTTTAATAAACTGAGAAGTCCGGCATAAAACAAGAATATTTGAGTTTATATGTTGTGCAGCTGTTTAAACATTATTTGAAAATAACAATTCACTCAAGGGGATTGATGAACAGAAAGGATGTAAGATATGAGCGAACAGGAATATTTCAACGTAGCAGACATCTTTGGAGAGAACGTATTTAACGATGCAGTTATGCAGGAGCGTCTTCCAAAGAAGGTTTACAAGAAGCTCCATGAGGTTATGGACGAAGGAAAGGAGCTTGATCTCGAGACTGCTGATGTTATCGCACACGAGATGAAGGAATGGGCCATTGAGAAGGGTGCAACACACTATACACATTGGTTCCAGCCACTTACAGGCGTTACTGCTGAGAAGCATGATTCATTTATTACTTCTCCAATGCCAAACGGAAAAGTACTTATGAGCTTTTCAGGAAAAGAGTTAATAAAGGGTGAGCCGGATGCTTCATCTTTCCCATCAGGTGGTCTTCGTGCTACATTTGAGGCAAGAGGATATACAGCCTGGGATTGTACATCACCTGCATTTGTCAGACAGGATGCAGCAGGCGCAACACTTTGCATTCCAACAGCCTTCTGTTCATACACAGGCGAGGCTCTTGATCAGAAGACACCTCTTCTTAGATCAATGGAAGCAATCAACGATCAGGCACTGAGACTTCTTAGATTATTCGGAAATACAACATCAAAGAAGGTTACTCCTTCAGTCGGACCTGAGCAGGAGTACTTCATTGTAGACCGTGAGAAGTATTTACAGAGAAAGGATCTCATCTTCACAGGACGTACACTTTTCGGAGCTATGCCTCCAAAGGGACAGGAGATGGATGATCATTATTTCGGAGCTATCCGTGAGAGAATCGCAGCTTACATGAGAGATGTAAACAAGGAGCTCTGGAAGCTTGGTGTTTCAGCCAAGACACAGCACAACGAGGTAGCACCTGCACAGCACGAGCTTGCACCTATCTATGCTGAGTGCAACGTAGCTGTTGACCACAACCAGCTCATCATGGAGACACTCAAGAAGGTGGCAGGCCGTCACGGACTCCAGTGCTTACTTCATGAGAAGCCATTCGCAGGAGTTAACGGTTCAGGAAAGCATGACAACTGGTCAATCACAACAGATGATGGTATCAACATGCTTGAGCCTGGCAAGACACCACATGACAATGTACAGTTCTTACTTGTACTCACATGTATGTTAAAGGCAATCGACGAGCATGCAGCACTTCTTCGTGCGGCAGCAGCAGATGTAGGAAATGATCACAGACTTGGAGCTAACGAGGCACCACCTGCAATCCTTTCTATCTACCTTGGAGACCAGCTTGGAGACGTATTGAACCAGCTTATCGCAACAGGTACAGCTACACACAGCTTAAAGGGTGAGAAGCTTGAGACAGGTGTTAAGACAATTCCTGATTTCATGAAGGATGCTACAGACCGTAACCGTACATCACCATTCGCATTCACAGGAAATAAGTTCGAGTTCCGTATGGTTGGTTCACAGGATTCTGTTGCACAGGCCAACATCGTGCTTAACACAATCGTGGCTGAGGCATTCTCAGACGCTTGTGATATACTTGAGAAGGCAGACAACTTTGACCTCGCTGTACATGATCTCATCAAGGATTACGCAGTAGAGCACCAGAGAATCGTATTCAACGGAAACGGATACTCAGATGAGTGGGTAGCTGAGGCAGAGAGACGTGGACTTCCAAACATCAAGTCTATGGTAGATGCAATTCCTGCATACGTTGCTCCTGAGTCAGTTGCAGCATTCGAGAAGTTCGGTGTATTTACAAAGACAGAGCTTGAGAGCCGTGCCGAGATCGAGTATGAGACATATGCAAAGACTATTAATATAGAAGCAAAGGCTATGATTGATATTGCCGGAAAGCAGATTATTCCTGCAGTTATCAAGTATGTTACATCACTTGCACAGTCAGTTAACTCAGTTAAGAGTGCAGTTGCTGATGCAGATGTATCTGTTCAGTCAGAGCTTCTTACAGAGAGCTCAGCTCTTCTCTCAGATGCACAGGTTGCACTTGCAAAGCTTAAGGATGAGACAGCAAAGGCCGGCGCTATGGAAGAGGGCAGAGAGCAGGCTGTTTACTACAGAGATGTTGTAAAGACTGCTATGGATGCTCTTCGTACTCCGGTTGATGAGCTTGAGATGATTGTCGACAAAGAGATGTGGCCAATGCCATCATATGGCGATTTAATCTTCGAGGTTTAATCCTTGTAGTTTAAGGCCAAAAGCTTACGGAAAGCTGTTTAGAGCGGCATATATGATTTAATTTAACATAATAATAAAATGGAGACATTTTGCTGAACCACGAAGCTGTGGAAATTGGTGAATTGTCTCTATTTTTTTATAAATTTTATTTTCGATAAAATGAAAAAATGAAAGAAGAAACAGGAAAGAGAGGACATTACTATGACAGAAGAGATTAGTGGAGTAATTTTCGGAGTCTGGTTCCTTATTGGAGCAGCATTGGTTTTCTGGATGCAGGCAGGTTTTGCTATGGTAGAAGCAGGTTTTACCAGAGCAAAGAATACCGGTAACATCCTTATGAAAAACCTCATGGATTTCTGTATTGGTACAGTTGTATTCATACTGATTGGTTTTTCACTTTTATTAGGTGAAGATGTTCTTGGTTTCATCGGTAAACCGGGATTTGACATCTTTACATCTTACAAAGATTTTGACTGGTCAAACTTTGTATTCAACCTGGTTTTCTGTGCGACAACAGCAACTATCGTATCAGGAGCTATGGCTGAGAGAACAAAATTTATTTCCTACTGTGTTTATTCAGGAGTTATTTCAGCACTTATTTATCCAATCGAGGCTCACTGGATCTGGGGCGGTGGCTGGCTTTCACAGATTGGCTTCCATGATTTCGCAGGTTCATGTGCCATCCACATGGTTGGTGGTATCAGTGCTCTTGTAGGAGCTGCAATCCTTGGACCTCGTATCGGAAAGTTTACAAAGGATAAAAACGGAAAGATTACAAAAGTAAACGCTATTCCGGGTCATAACATCACAATCGGTGCACTCGGTGTATTCATTCTCTGGCTTGGCTGGTATGGATTCAACGGTGCAGCAGCAACATCTGTTGAACAGTTAGGATCTATCTTCGTAACAACAACAATTTCACCAGCAGTCGCAACAGTTGTTTGTATGGTATTTACATGGGTAAAATATGGAAAACCTGATGTATCAATGTCATTAAATGCATCTCTTGCAGGACTTGTAGCGATCACAGCACCATGTGATGTCACAGATGCTTTTGGAGCAATTGTGATCGGAGCAGTTTCTGGATTACTTGTTTGTTTTGGAGTATGGTTATTAGATTATAAATTAAGAATTGATGACCCAGTTGGAGCCGTAGCAGTTCATTTTATGAACGGTTTATGGGGAACATTAGCAACAGGATTATTTGCAACAAAAACTGCACCAGGAAGTGAATTAAATGGACTTTTCTATGGTGGTGGATTTGGATTATTAAAGATTCAGATCATCGGTATTGTTTGTGTCTGCGCTTGGACAGCCGTGACGATCAGTTTAACATTTACAATTATCAAAGCAACGATTGGTCTTCGTGTAACAGAAGAAGAAGAGATCATCGGTCTGGATGGACCAGAACATGGTTTAACATCAGCATATGCTGGATTCAGTATGATGGATATTTCTAACACAATGATCATGGAAGAAAATGCAAATACTGTTCTTGGAGAAGAAGATTACGAAAGAGCTTCTAAAGTACAGAAAGCAGCAGCTGTACAGGTCAGCAAAGCTCCAGATCTTGTACCTACAGGAATGTATAAAGTTGTTATTATCGCAAAATTAACAAGATACGACAAGTTAAGAAAAGCAATGAACGATGTTGGTGTAACTGGTATGACAGTCACTCAGGTTATGGGCTGCGGTATCCAGAAAGGTGCCGGAGAACGTTACAGAGGTGCTGAAGTCGATGCAACATTACTTCCAAAAGTTAAAGTTGAAGTTATCGTAGGAAATATCCCAGTAGAAAACATCATTGAAGCTGCGAAGAAAGCTCTTTACACAGGTCATATCGGAGATGGTAAGATCTTTGTATACAACGTAGATAAAGTTATTAAAATCCGTACAGGAGAAGAAAATCTTGCAGCATTAGCAGACGTTGAATAAGAATCAAATTTAAATTTTTGTAAGTTGGTCAACTGTAGATTTCGAGTATATGATAAAAAATAAATAAACGAT
>OKUN01000693.1_pt1 | contig 16511 bp, 19 predicted proteins | sample 1606581 | NCBI WGS metagenome assembly OKUN01 (sample SAMEA3882509, study PRJEB24775) | human gut metagenome | biome: human-associated habitat; feature: intestine environment; material: feces | place: Netherlands | collected 2009/2010
GGGATTCGAACCCATGGTCCGCTCGCGCGAATCGCTGGTTTTCAAGACCAGTTCCATAAACCACTCGGACACCTCTCCACAGTGGCTGCCGCCAGAATGCAGGTATTATTATACAAAAATACGGAGTGGTTGTCAACCCCTCCGCGCAAACTTTTTTGAAAATTATTTCGCTGTGAATCTCACGGTGGATTTTCTCCTGCGCTTTGTTCGAGTGGTCTTTGTTTTGGATAAGAAACGCAAAAACCGCCGCGGTGTTACACCGCGGCGGGAAAATTTTCGGGGAATATTTTTACAGCGCACAGGGGGTAAAGCCGTCCTTGCCCAGCACCTGGACCTTCGTGTAGCCCAGTTCCTTCAGCTTGGCGGCAACAGCCTCAAAACCGAAGGTCAGCGCCTTGGTATCGTGGGCATCGGCGGTGATGACAACATTGCCGCTGAGCACCAGCCACTCCTTCAAAATCGCGTCGGACGGGAAATAATCCTTGCGGAAGCCGCGGTACACCGCAGAGGTGTTGACCTCCAGCACACAGCGGTTGCGGGCGGCGGTCATCAGCGCGGCGTTGGCGGCGGCGGTGTAGCGGGGGTCGTTCTCATCAAAGAACTTGCCGTCACCGTTGATCTTCTTGATCAGGTCGAAGTGACCCAAGATCGTGGGCTTTTTCTCGGCAACCTTGGCCACATTGGCAAAATAGGCCTCGACCACGGCCAGCGCATCGCCGTCAAAATCGTCGTCGATGCAGGCGCGCAGATCCTCCTCGCGCCAGTCGATCTCATAATACTTGCCAGTCTTGGGCCCCTTGACATAGTGCGTGCTGCCGATCCAGTAGTCGTACTGGGTCGGGTCATCGTCGCTGAACAGATCCCATTCCAAGCCGCACAGAATGTCCAGCTTGCCGGCGTAGCGCTCCTTCAGCTTGGCGACCTGCGCCTTGTACAGGGCGGTACGGCTCTGGGTCATGCAATATTCCAGATCACAGGGGGTGTGGCTGTGTCCGCTGAAGCCCAGCGTTTGCAGACCGTTCCGCCATGCCGTGACCGCAATCTCGTCCAGCGTGTTCTTACCGTCGCACAATTTGGAATGAACGTGTACAGAGCTTTTCAGGTATTCGCCTGCCATAGTTACTGCATCCTTTCCTGCTTGACCTTATGGTCAATTACGTGTCGTTTTTCGAGTTCCTTTGTGATGTCCTCTACGGAAATGCCCAGCTCGATCATCAGCACCATGACGTGGTAAGCCAGGTCGCTGATCTCGTAGATGGTCTCCTCCCTGTCGCGCTTGGAACCTGCAATGATGACCTCGGTGGATTCCTCACCGACCTTTTTGAGGATTTTTTCCAGGCCCTTGTCGAACAGATAGGTGGTGTAGCTGCCCTCCTTCGGGTCGGTCTTGCGGCCCTCGATGAGTGCGTACAGGCCCTGCCAGGTGAACTGCTTCAGCTCATCGGAGACATAGACCGGGTTGAAGAAGCAGCTCTCCGCGCCGGTGTGGCAGGCGGGGCCGGATTTGACGACGTCGATGACGAGCGCGTCCTTGTCGCAGTCGGCGGTGATGGAGACGACCCGCTGCACGTTGCCGGAGGTCTCGCCCTTGCGCCAGATCTCCTGGCGGCTGCGGGACCAGAATACGGTGCGGCCCTCGGCAATCGTCAGGGCCAGCGTCTCGGCATTCATGTAGGCGAGGGTCAGCACCTCTTTGGTATAATGGTCCTGTACGATGGCCGGGATCAGGCCGTTTGCGTCAAATTTGAGAGTCTTGGAATTTTCGGTGATTTCCATGGTGGACACTCCTAAAGTAATATAGTTTAGTGTACCTCTTTTTGTGGGTTTTGGCAAGAGGTAAAGTGTAGGTTTGCTATTATTACGCAGTAGGGGCCGGGCATGCTCGGCCCGCGGCTTTCCCGGAAGAGGACGCTTTTGGGAATGTTGCGGGCCGCACATGTGCGGCCCCTACCGGGTGGCTGCATGGCGAAGGGGCGATCACACCCGCATCTCTACCCCGTTCTCCCGCAAATACCGCTTCAAATCGTTGATTTCCACCTGCTTTGTGTGGAAGATCGACGCGGCCAGACCGGCATCTACTGCCGGGTGATTGCGGAACAACTCAAGGAAATCCTCCTTTTTGCCTGCGCCGCCGGAGGCGATGATGGGCACGGCGCAGCGTGCGGTCACGGCGTCCAGCAGCTCCAGATCAAAGCCGTTCTTCACGCCGTCGGTGTCGATGGAGTTCACGACCAGCTCGCCCGCGCCGTTTTTGACGCCCTGCTCCAGCCAGTCCAGCGCGTCGATGCCTGTGTTCTCGCGCCCGCCCTTGGCGAACAGCATGAATTTGCCGTCCACACGCTTAATATCGGCGGAGAGCACCACGCACTGGTTGCCGTATTTCTGCGCGGCAGCCGGGATGATGCCGGGGTTGCGGATGGCCCCCGAGTTGACGCTGACCTTGTCCGCGCCGCATTTCAGCACGCGGTCAAAGTCGTCCAGCGTGTTGATGCCGCCGCCGACGGTCAGCGGGATAAAAATCTGGCTTGCGACCCGGCGCAAAATATCGGTGAACAGCCCGCGCCCCTCGACGCTGGCGGTAATATCGTAGAACACCAGCTCGTCCGCGCCGGAGGCGTTGTAGTACCGCGCCATCTCGACGGGATCGGCCATGTCCTGCAGCCCTTCAAAGTTGACACCCTTGACCACGCGCCCGTTTTTGACGTCCAGACAAGGAATTATGCGTTTGGTAATCATGTCCTCATTCCCCCTCGTACAGCCTCACGGCCTCGGCCAGATCAATCGCTCCCGTATAAATCGACTTCCCCAAAATGGCTGCGTGGCAGTGCATGGCGGAAAGCTCGGCCAGCTCGGCCATGGCGGCAATGCCGCCGCTGGCCGTGACCTCGATGCCGGGAATCGTCAAAAGCTCACGGTAGAGCGCCATATTGGTGCCCTGCAACGTGCCGTCCCGGGAAATATCGGTGGCAATAATGGCCTTGACGCCCGCATTGGCGCAGCGGCGGCAGAATGCCACGCCTGGCTCGGGGGTGACCTCCTTCCAGCCGTTGACAGCGACAGCGCCGTCCTTCATGTCAACGCCGACGGCGATCTGTGCGCCGTATTTCTGTGCCATTTCTGCCGTGAAATCGAAGTTTTTTACGGCCACCGTGCCCAGAATGCAGCGGTCCGCGCCGAGGTCAAGATACCGTTGGATGCGCGCCTCGTCGCGTATGCCGCCGCCGACCTCGATTTTGAGGCCGCCCAGCTTGGCAATGGCGGCAATCGTCTGCAAATTGGCCGTGGTGTCGTCCTTGGCGCCGTCCAGATCGACGACATGCAAATACTTCGCACCTGCGTCGATAAATTGCTGCGCCTGGGCGACGGGGTCTGCGTTGTAGACGGTCATCAGGTCGTAGTCGCCCTGATAAAGCCGCACGGCCTGGCCGCCGCGCAGGTCAATGGCGGGGTATAGCTTCATGGTACTTCCTCCCTCTCGCTTACAGCTCGGCAAAGGCTTTTAACAGCCGCAGGCCGGTATCACCGGATTTTTCGGGGTGGAACTGGGTGCCATACACCAGCCCCTGCCGCACCGCGCCCGTGACGGGGATGCTGTAGTCGCTCGTCGCCAGTGTCGATGCAGCGCAGTTTTTTGCGTAATAGCTGTGTACGTAATAGACGTACTCGCCGTTTTTGACGTACTTGAACAGCGGGTCGGCCTCGCGCCCGGGCACAATGTCCATGGCATTCCAGCCGATGTGCGGCACCTTGAGCGCCGGATCGGTCAGGTCGTCCGCCAGCGGGCAGACCTCGCCGGGAATCAGGCCGAGGCCGCGGTGCTCGCCGTACTCGCAGCTTTTCTCAAACAGCAGCTGCATGCCTAAGCAGATGCCCAGCAGCGGCTTTTTCTGCGTTTCCTCGCGCAGAACGGGCACAAGGCCCGTGGCTTCGAGCTTGGCCATTGCGTCGGCGAACGCCCCGACGCCCGGCAGCAGGATATGATCCGCCGCCCGCAGGTCTGCGGCGTCGCGGGTCACCCGCACCTCTGCGCCCAGGCTTCTGACGCTGGACGACAGGCTGAACAGGTTGCCCACGCCGTAGTCAACGATTGCGATCATGTATGGTTCTCCCCCTCTGTATAAAACTTATCCATGGCCCAGCGGGCCGGGTTGGTGAGAATGGAATCATAGCCCTTCAGGCGCGGTGTCTTGCGCTGCGGGAGCGGCATTTATTCACCCAGGATCTCATCCAGCGCCGCAAAGAACCGCTGCATCTGCTCGGGCGTGCCAATCGTGATGCGCAGATAGTCCGAGATGCGCGGCGCGTTGAAGTGGCGGATTAAAATGCCGCGGGCGCGCAGCTTTTCAAAAATTTCCACACAGGGCATACGGTCCGTGGTCGCGAACAAAAAATTTGTGGCCGAGTCAAACACCGTGAACCCGCGGCGGCGCAGCTCGTCGGTGGTGTGGGTGCGCTCGGCAATGACCTTTGCCGTTACATCGGCAAAATAGGCCTCGTCGGAGATCGCCGCCGCGCCCGCGGCCTGGGTCATGGCGTTGACGTTGTAGGGGCTGTAGCTGAACTTGACGCGGTTCATGTCGGCAATCAGCGCGGGCCGCGCAATGCAGAAGCCCAGCCGTGCACCCGCCAGATTGTGCGTTTTGGAGAAGGTATGGGTGATGACGAGGTTGTCATATTTTTCCAAAAGCGGCAGACAGGACGACCCGGCAGGCGCGAACTCGACGTAGGTCTCGTCCACGATCACGATGTTGTCGGGGTTCGTTTGCAGCACCTCCTCGATGGCGTCCACCGGGGCCAGCAGGCTGGTGGGCGCGTTCGGGTTGGCAATGACAATCGTCTCGTGCAGGCCGCAGTATTTTTTCAGGTCGATGGTCAGGTCAGCCTCCAGCGGGATGATGTGCTGCGGGATGTGCAGTAAATCACACAGCACCGTGTAAAAGCTGTAGGTCACATCGGCGAAGGCCAGCGGCGTGCTTTCGTCGCAGAACGCGCGCAGGGCCAGCAGCAGGTTCTCGTCGCTGCCGTTGCCGCAGAGGATATTCTCCGGGCGCACGCCCCAGTGGCGCGCAATGGCGGCGTTGAGATCGCCGTTGGTCAAATCAGAGTACAGCCGCAGCCCCGGCACCGCCGCGGCCACCGCCGCCGCCACGCCGGGCGCGGGCGGGTACGGGTTTTCGTTGGCGTTGAGTTTGACAATGTCAGCGATTTTAAGCTGTTCGCCGGGGGTGTACGGCTCCAGCGAAGCGAGGGTTTTAGTAAAATAACGGCTCATGGGTGTTCCTCCCCGTCCGAAGTGTAGAATTGATCGTGGGGCCATTTGGCGGGATTGTTTTGGATGTATTGGAAGATTTCATCATAATCCCGCGGCTCGCGTATGACATGATCGTAGTAGGATGTTTGAAAGATGGAATGGCCGAGGTGGCGTGTAGTCCCCGTTTTGATGGCACGAACCATTTGGTGAATCGTAGGGCGGGATGCCCCCATCCCGCCGCCGTTCCCGGGTGCATGGATATGAAAAAGAATGTGCAGATGGTTCGGCATGATAACATACGCATCCACGGTGACATTGTCGTAAACCGTTTCCGTGCGGCGAATTAAATCGTCCACAATTTTCCCGGCAGGCAGCAGTTGAACCCGCGGCGGGATGAGGGCATCCCGCCCTACGGATGACGGAAGGTCAACAGCGATCCGAGAAAGAATGTGCGCCTTATTTTTGGTGCACACCGTTATAAAATACGCACCCGGTTCACTATAATCATGCTGCTTCAACCTCGGATGCTTCCTTTTTGGCAAACTCATTCCTCAAACCGGATCGTCACACTCCTGGCATGGGCATGTAACCCCTCGTGCTCGGCAAAATTGGCGATGCGTCCCTGCACCTCGCCGAGGGCTTCGCGGGTGTAATAGATAAAGCTCGACTTCTTCACAAAATCATCGACGCCCAGCGGGCTCGAGAACCGCGCCGTGCCGCTGGTGGGCAGCGTGTGGTTCGGGCCGGCAAAGTAGTCGCCCAGTGCCTCGGGCACGTTTTTGCCCAGGAAGATGCTGCCCGCGTTCTGCACCGAGTTCAGCACCGCGAACGGGTCATCGACGCAGATTTCCAGGTGCTCCGGCGCAATGATGTTCACAGCCTCAATGGCCTTGTTCATGTCGTCGGTGACAATAATTTTGCCGTTCGTGTCCACGCTGGCGCGGGCGATGGCGGCGCGGGGCAGCTGCGGGATCTGCACCTCCAGCTCCGCCTGCACGGCCTTGGCTAAATCCCAGCTGTCGGTGACGAGCACCGGGCTGGCCAGCTTGTCGTGCTCGGCCTGGCTGAGCAGGTCGGCGGCGACCCACGCGGGGTTGCAGGTGCCGTCTGCCAGCACGAGAATTTCCGACGGGCCTGCGATCATATCAATGCCGACCTTGCCGAACACCTTCCGCTTTGCCGTGGCCACGTAGATATTGCCGGGGCCGACGATCTTATCCACGGCGGGGACGCTCTCGGTGCCGTAGGCAAGGGCTGCCACGGCCTGTGCGCCGCCCGTTTTAAAAATCAAATCAATGCCCGCAATGACGGCGGCGGCCAGAATCGCGGGGTTCACCTTGCCGTCCCGTCCCGCGGGGGTCGTCATGACGATCTGCCCGACGCCCGCGACCTTGGCGGGAATGACGTCCATCAGCACGGTGGACGGGTACGCCGCCGTGCCGCCCGGCACGTAGACGCCCGCGCGCTGGATGGGGGTGTACTTCTGCCCCAGCACGATGCCGGGCTTGTCGTTGACCACAAAGTTTTTGTGCAGCTGCTGCTCATGGAAGTGGCGGATGTTCTCGGCGGCCATCTTCAGCGTCGTGATGAACTCGGGATCGGTCTTTTCCAGCTCGGCAAAGGCTTCCTCAATTTCGGCCTGGCTGACCCGCACGTCGGTCAGCTCGGCGTGGTCGAATTTGGCGGCGTACTCGATCAGGGCGGCGTCGCCGCGGGCGCGGACGTCCGCAATAATCGCATCGACGGTGGCCTCCACGTCGGCCTCGGCGCGGATGTCACGGTTCAGAATTTCCTCGGGGCGTACCTCATCAAAGTCATACAGACGGATCATTTTGCAAGGGCCTCCTTCATCTTATTCAGCAGCTCGGTCAGCTGGGCGTATTTGAACTTGTAGCTTGCCTTGTTGGCAATGAACCGCGCCGAGATCGGCATAAACTCCTCGATCACGGTCAGGTCGTTTTCTTTTAAGGTCGTGCCGGTCTCAACAATATCGACGATGACGTCGGACAGGCCCAAAATCGGGGCCAGCTCAATGGAGCCGTTCAGCTTGACAATGTCGATGTCGCGTCCGCGGCGCTCGTAATGGTCGCGGGCAATGTTGACAAATTTTGTAGCTACGCGCAGGGCGCGGCTCTCGTCATCGGTGAAGCCCGCAGGCCCGGCCACGCACATCCGGCACTTGCCCATGCCGGTATCCAGCAGTTCATACACGTCTGCGCCGGACTCGGTCAGAATGTCCTTGCCGACGATGCCGATGTCCGCCGCGCCGTGCTCGACGTAAATCGCAACGTCGCTGGGCTTGACGAGGAAGTACCGCACACAGGCGTCGGGGTTCTCGACCACGAGCTTGCGGGTGTCGTTGTAGTCCTCGGTGGCGCTGTAGCCCGCGCCCGCCAGCAGCTTGTATGCCTTGTCGCCGAGGCGGCCCTTCGGCAGGGCAATGTTCAGCCAGCTTTTCTCGCGGCCCTGCTGCTGCACGGGGGGCAGCGGCGCGGCCAGGCGTTCCAGCTCGTCTAAGTAGATAGCAAAGCCGATGGCGTTCGCCCCCGGCGTGAACCGCTGCATCAGGTAGTCATACCGTCCGCCCTTGAGCACCGCGCACGGGATGCCCGCGACGTAGCCGGTGAACACAAGGCCGTTGTAATACTCCATTTCGTCGGCCATGCTCAGGTCCAGCCGGGTGCCGCGGCCCGCCTCGCCCAGCGCATTCTGCAAAGCCTGCAATTCCTCCAGCGCCGCGCGCTGGGTCTCGCACCGGCAGGCGGCGCGGGCGGCGGTCAGCGTTGCACCCAGCGGGCCGTGCAGGTCGAGCAGTCCGGTCAACGCGGCAGCGGCGGATTCGTCCAGCCCCGCGGCCAGCGCGGCGGTGCGCAGCTCGTGGGCGTTCTTGACGCGCAGGAAATCAAGCAGCTTCGCGCGTGCCTCGGCGGGGACATGCAGCGCGTCCAGCAGGCCGGTCAGGTAGCCCATGTGGCTGATTTCCAGCACGGTGGGCACATCCAGCGCGGCCAGGCTTTGCAGGGCCAGCCGCACCACGGCGGCCTGCTCGTCGGCGTCCACCGCGCCCATGCTCTCCAATCCCATCTGGTGGATGGTCTGGAAGGTGTGGCTCTCGCGGCTGGGGCGGCAGACCTCTTCATTATAATAAAAGCGCTTGCACTCCCCTGCCGCGGGCTGGGCCGTCTTGGCGATGGACAGCGTTACGTCGGGCTTGATGGCCCGCAGCTTGCCGTCCAGGTCGGTGAAGGTGATGACCTGTGCGTCCGGCAGAAAGCGCTGATACTCCTGATACAGGGCGTATTCCTCAAAGCGGGACGCGCGGTATTTGCGGTAGCCGGCCTGCTCATACAGGGCACGCAGGCGGAAGGTCGCCTGTTCGGCGGGGGTAAAGCGATTGAGTTCGATCTCCATAACATTCCTACCTCTCAGATCCGATACAAATTCTATTATACTTTAGTGCAGTAAAGTTGTAAAGTGGGTTTGTAGTAATTTCACGGACATTTGTGCGCGGAAAGCCATAGGCGCGGTGTGGGGGTCGGGTATGCCCGGCCCGGAGGTTTCCCATAAAAGGGCGTTTGCGGGCAGGCCGCGGGCCGCACATGTGCGGCCCCTACAGGGCGGTGAAAACCGTAGGGGCGGATTCCATATCCGCCCGCGGGGCGTCGGAAACGCCGCCCCCTACAGCTGCGGGAGGAGCGTGCCCGCCCGCACGGTAACGCAAAAAACAAAAAGGCGCACCTTTGCCTTAAAACAAAGATGCGCCTTGCGCGTTTGGTGTATCAGCCCTTGCAGCCCTGCTCCTCCCAATCGCCGGCCACAGCGGGGTCAACGATCTGGGTGGGGTCGATCTTGCCGTCCGGCGTGCGGGATACCTCAACATGACCCAGCTCCACGGGGTTCACGTTGGGGGCGTCAAAGTCGGGAGTCTTAGCGGCGGGCGTTTCAGCAGCGTCCGCGGGTTTTTCGGGCTTCGGCTCCTCGGCGGGGGCGGCAGGTTCCTCAGGTGCGGCAGCGGGGGCGGGTTCAGCCTCGGCGGACGCATCGTCAGCGGCGGGCTCGGCGGAATCGGTCTCAGGTTCGACCTCGTCCTCCGGGCCCCAAATATGCTCGTACTCGTCGTTGTGATGCTCACGGTTCTGTAAAACATAAGCGACAGCGCCCACAGCAGCGGCACCCACGGCCAGACCGGCCAGCTTTTTCAGTAAAGACATAGTCAAAACCTCTTTTCAAGTGAAAATCATTTATTTTCGGTTAGTATACCACACTCACCCACAAAATACAAGTGCCGATTCCCACAATGCCGATAGGAAAATGTGGATGGTTTTCATGCAATGTACAACTTGCCGAAAGCCGGGCAGCGTGGTATGATGGTACACGAATTTTGTAAAAAAGAGGGTAATTGTGTGAAGTATATTTTCCAGTTTGCCCGCATCACGGCGTTCTGCCTGGCGGGCGAGGTGCTGGCGGCGGTGCTGCCGCTGCCGATCCCGGCCAGCGTGTACGGCCTGCTGCTGCTGGCCGCGGCGCTCAAATTCGGCGTGCTCAAGCTCGATCAGGTGCGGGAGACCGGGCTGTTTCTGACCGGCATCTTCCCGCTGCTGTTCGTGCCCGCGGCGGCGGGCGTCATGGAGCTGGGCAGCCAGCTGATGAATCTTTTACTGCCCGCCGTGCTGGCGATTGTGCCGATCACAGCACTGGTCATGGCGGTCACGGGCATGGTCGCGCAGAAATGCGCGGGCGGAAAGGAGCACAAAAATGGCTGAATTTTTGCAGCAATGCGGCAGCTGGGGCGTGCTGGCCACGCTGGCGGCCTACGCCGCGGGCGTCTGGGTCAACCGCAAGACCGGCAAGGCGCTGTTCAATCCCCTTTTGATGGGCAGCATTTTTATGATCGTGTTTTTGAACTGCTTCGGCGTGCCCTACGCCGATTACAAGTCCAGCGCCCAGCCCGTGAGCTGGCTTCTGATGCCCGCCACAGTCAGCCTGGCGCTCCCGCTGTATGAAAAGTGGGAGCTGCTGGAAAAGAATCTGGCCGCGATCTTTGCGTCGATTGCTGCGGGCGTGCTGACGAGCCTGGGCAGCGTGCTGGCGATGGCTTGGCTGCTCAAGCTGGAGCGCGCCCACGCCGTGAGCTTTTTGCCGAAATCCGTTACGACGGCCATCGGCATGGATGTGGCCGAGACGCTGGGCGGCACGGCGGCGCTGGCCGGTGCGGTCATCATCCTGACCGGTATCGTCGGCAGCCTGCTGGGCGAGACGGTCTGCAAGATCTGCCGCATCACCGATCCGCTGGCGAAGGGTTTGGCGCTCGGCACATCGGCGCACGCGATCGGCACGAGCAAGGCCCTGCAGATGGGTGAGATCGAGGGTGCCATGAGCGGCCTTGCGATTGCCGTAGCGGGTATCATGACCGCGATTTTGGCACCTGTGGCGGCGAATTTTTTGCCGTAAAAGGACGGGAGCGGTAAGGCTCGGCGTCCCCGACGCCCCGCGGAGGGGTCAAGACCCCTCCCTACAAAGCGACTATTAAAGAGGGGTGCATTGGCAAGGCTGCGGGCCGGGCGTGCCCGGCCCCTACAAAGCAGCTGCTCAAAAATACCCCGTATTCGTATGCACATCCTGGCTTTCCAGCCCCATAGAGACCCCCAGCGCCTCATCGACGCGGCGCATATCGTCGGGCGGGATGACACCGGCGCGCTCCCGCAGACGGCGCTTATCCAGCGTGCGGATCTGCTCGGTCAAAATGATGCTGTCCTTAGCCAGCCCGCAGCGGTCCGCCCGCACGCTGATGTGCGTCGGAAGGCGGTTCTTGTCCTGGCGGCTTGTGATGGCTGCCGCAATGACCGTGGGGCTGTGCCGGTTTCCGATCTCATTCTGAATGATAAGTACCGGACGTATGCCCCCCTGCTCGGACCCCACGACGGGGCTTAGATCGGCGTAAAAAACCTCTCCGCGGTGCACTTCCATAGAAAAGACCTCCCTTTGCTTGTTACTGAAAGTATAAGCAGAGGGAGGTCTTTTTAATCATCCGCTGTGATTTTTGCGGCGAGCGCGTCGCCTTTTTCGCACAGCGCCTTAAACAGGCGGGTATTTTCCAGAGGGCGCATCACAAGCGCCGTGCGCAGGGCGTCCACCGCCGCACAGCCGAGGAACACGGCCAAAATCACAAGCAGCGTATACCCCACCGACCCGTGGTGCGCCTCTGCCTGCAGCAGGCTGTTCCATAAAAAACCGCGGAACGCGGGCACCTGATGCAGGATGTAGACGCCCAGCGTTGTGCCGGCCAGGGCATTGACCCACCGCACGCAGCCGAGGTCCAGCCCCTTGAACAGGTAGAACAGCGCCAGCGCGGCCAGCAGGTTGGGCAGTGCGCCCAGCGCCGTGCGATAGTAGGCCATGTACTGGAACGCCTTGCCGTCGGTCAGGCCGCGTGTCTCGAGCACAGCGCGCAGAATCGTGTTGAGAAGCGGCAGCCCCAGCCCGAGCCCGAGCGCCGCCGCGCGGTGCTGCAAAAGGTGCGCCAGCCGGTTGTCCGGCCAGCGGCGCAGGTAGGCGATGAGCAGGTACTCATACAAAAACATCCATGCGGTGTCGCTGACCGCGCCGTTCTCGCCGAACAGCGTCGGGTAGACGATAAGCGGCACAGCCAGCACAGCCAGCAGACCGCGGTGCGCCGGGCGGGACAGCCCGCGCAGCAGGCGGTTGAGCAGCGGCACACAGAGCAAGAGCAGCAGATAGTCCGAGATGAACCACAGCTGCCGCGTGGACGCCGGGAACGCCGCCCAGCGCAGTGCGCCCCACGAGACATCCAGCCCGGCGAGCTTGCACAGCAGCGTCACAGGCACGGTATAGAGCCACAGCGACAGCCACAGCGAGAGCGGGCGGCGGGTCTTATACGGCTGCTCACACAGGAACCAGCCGCCGATCAGCACAAAGACGCTGCACGCAATGCGCGACCCGCAGCCGATCAGGCAGAACGCGAAGGACGACGGCAGGGTGGTGTAGTCCGCAATGCCGCTCTGCCCGGTCAGATGGTCGCCGATGATAAGCAGCATGCACAGAATGCGCAGCAGCTCTAGATTGCTGCTGCGTGTCGTTTTGCCGGGCATAGGTCACCTCCGTGACATACTTGCCTCCCTCTGCGAGGGAGGTGGCCCGTAGGGCCGGAGGGAGAGAACCTTGCGGCAGCCCGAAATATTTCGGGTTGCCGCGAAGCTCTCTCCCCCACCGCCTGCGGGCGGAGCCCCCTCGCAGAGGGGGCTAAGAATTACTCTTTCTCCAAAAGCACAAGCGCATTTGCCAGCCCGCGCTCATGGGTCAGGCTGACATGAACGGTCAGGCCCTGCTCCCTGACCCAGGCAGCGGCTGCGCCGGTCAGGGCAAAATAGGGCGCACCGCTCTTTTGGCGCAGTACGGCCAGCTCGGGCATGGCAAAGCCGCCCAGACCGGTGCCGGCGGCCTTCAAGAAGGCTTCCTTGGCCGCAAAATTTGCGGCGGCGGTCTCGGCGCGTCGCTTTTCGCCTAAGGATGCCAGCAGGGCCTGCTCCGACGGCGCAAATACATGGTCGAGAAAGCTCTGCTTCGCCAAACTTTTTTCAAGGCGGCCTGCGTCACACAGGTCGATGCCGACGCCGAAAATCATACGTGCAGGACATAGCCGGCCTTGCGGGGGCCGGGTGTGCGGGTGCCATTGGGCGCGGGATAGCCCAGAATGCAGTAGCCGACGCCGATGTACTTCTCGGGATCAAGGCCCCACTTGGCCAGCAGAGCCTTGCCATCGGGCGTTTCAAACGTCTCTTTTGCGCGGTTGATCCAGCAGGAGCCCAGACCGATGCCGGACGCGGCCAGCAGCAGATTGCCCATCACAAGGCTGGCGTCCTGCACGCCGTTGGGGTTATTCTTCTCGCCCAGGACCAGCACCGCGGTGGGTGCGCCGTAGAACGGGTCGTTTTGGGTGCCCATGACGGCGGCGTTCAGGCGGGACAGCTCGGCCAGCGTTTCCTTGTCCTGCACAGCGACCATGACGGGGCTCTGCCTGCCCATAGCGGTAGCGGCCCAGGTGCCTGCGGTGGTGACGGCCTCCAGCTCCTCCGCCGTGATCTGCTCCGGCTTATAGGCCCGGCAGCTGCGCCGGGATGCGATAGCGTTGAGGATTTCGTTTTGGATGGACATAGTGGGAACCCCCTTTGTAAATTTCCAGGTGATTTATAATACAGTATGTAGGGCCGCCAGAGGGCGGTATCCGCCAATGACCCGTTTGGCTGCACAGTCCGTAGGGGCGCATTCTATATGCGCCCGCGGAGGGGGCAAGACCCCTCCCTGCAAAGCGGCGGAAAAGGGGTGCGGATACCCTTCACTTTACCGCTGCCGCCAGCAGGGCTTCCCGCTCATTGGGCAGTGTGCCCTCCATAACGTCGTTCAGCAGCGTTTGCAGTGTTGCGCCGACGCCCGGCCCGGCGGGGATGCCGATGTCCATCAGATCCGCGCCGTTGACGGCCAGCTGGCGCATGGTGTAGCAGCCGGTCTTGGCCAGCTCGTTCATGCGGCGTTCAAAGGCTGCTACATCGGCGCGGCGGGCGGAAACCTCGGGTGTATTGGCGTGGGCGTCAAGGTCGGCGTATTTCAGCGCACAGAGACGGCGCAGAAAGATCGCCCCGCTGCGGTTCAGCAGCTTTAAAATGCCCACGTCGTCGGCGGGCAGCGGGGCGTCGTGCACGGCAATCAGCCCCACCGCGCCGTCCACAAGGTAGGCGGGGGCCTTCAGGCGGCGCAGGATGACCCGCGCCAGCTGCGCACCGCGCTGGTTGTGGCCTTTGAAATGCGCAGCCCCGTCCGGCCCGACGCTGCGACAGAGCGGCTTGGCAATGTCGTGCAAAAACGTGGCCCAGCACAGCACCCGCACGCCGCGGGTGTCCTGCCCGCGCAGGTCCAGTGCGCCCACGGCGGCGGCAGAATGCTGCCAGACGTCGTAGCAATGCCATTTTCCGGGCTGGGTGCAGCCGATGCAGGGCAGGATCTCCGGCACAGCGCCGCTTAAAATCTCGCCGTACTGCGCCAGCGTCTGCCCGGCCCCCGGGGCCAGCAGCAGCCCGTCCAGCTCGGTGTAGAGCCGCTCGGCGCTGACGGTGTGCAGCGTATCCCGCGCGGCCAGCGCGGCGGCTTCGGTGGCGGGGTCGAGCGTAAAGCCGAGCTTCGCCGCGAACCGCAGCGCCCGCAGGATGCGCAGCGCATCCTCGGCAAAGCGGTCCGCGGGCGTGCCGACGCACCGTACGACACGCGCGGCCAGATCGCTGCGCCCGCCGTACAGGTCGATGACTCCCTCGCCGGGGGCGTAGGCCATGGCGTTGATCGTGAAATCCCGCCGTGCCAGGTCGGCGGCCAGGTCGTCCACAAACTGTACGTTATCGGGGTGGCGGTGGTCGCGGTAGCTGCCGTCCAGACGGTAGGTCGTCATCTCATACGGCCTTCCGTGCAGAATGACGGCCACCGTGCCGTGCTTTTCGCCGGTCAGGATCAGGCGCTGGTCGTGGAACAGCGCCTTCATCTCGTCGGGCCGGGCGGAGGTGCAGATGTCCCAGTCGCCGGGCAGACGACCCAGCAGGCTGTCGCGCACGCAGCCGCCCACCACGTAGGCACTGTGCCCGGCAGCACGCAGCGTCTGCAGCAGTCGGTAGGCGTCGTGCGGCAGACGTATCGTATCGCGGCTCATGCGTTCCCCTCCCCTCTCGCGGCGTTTCCGGCGGTTATTCTGCGGCGCGGGTCCACTCCTGCGTCAGATCAACGATGCAGGCCAGGCTGTCATCCTCGTCCTTCAGGGAGTTGACCTTGGCGGAGGCCTTTTCGGCGTCCTCCATCCAGGTCAGGATGAAGTAGTTCTCTGCGGGCACGGCGTAGTAGACCCACGCGCCGTCGGCACGCAGCATATCGGGCAGATGGTCGAGCTCATCGTCCAGCAGGCCCTGGCCCTCCTCGCCGTAGATCATCTCGGGGCCGACCTGCAGAGAGTCGATCACATTGATGCTGGAATTGATGTAGGTGTCGCGGTCAACGGCCTTGTCGCCGGCCTCCCACGCGCTGGCGAACGCCTTGACAAGCAGCTCGCGGACTTCTAATTTATCGTCACCGGGTTTGTACATGATAAATTCCCTCTTTTGTATTGATATATAAAAACAGTATAGCACAAATTTTACAAATATGGTATGGTATTTTATGAAAAAGTATTGACCTTCCAGTGGGTGCAGGGTGTAATGTGAGAGCGAAAGGAGCGTGATGTTATGAACATCAAGCAGGCAGCGGAGCAATCGGGCGTGTCCGCCCGCAATATCCGCTATTATGAGCAGGCAGGGCTGCTGACCCCCGCCCGCAACCCGGAAAATGAGTATCGCATCTATTCGCAGGCGGATGTGCGCGCCCTGAAGTTGATCCGGATGCTGCGCACACTGGATATGCCGGTCGAGGAGATCGGCACGGTGCTGAACGGCACCCTGCCGCTGGCCGAGGCTGCCGAACGCCAGCGGCAACGGCTGGAGGCCGAGCAGCAAAAGCTGGCGGCAGCAGCCGCCTTCTGCACGGAGCTGGCCGTCGGCGACCGAACGGCGGCGGAGCTGGATGTGGACAGCTGCCTTGAGCGGATGGACTCCCCTGCCCCGGCGGGCGGCTGGTTTACCGGCTGGGTGCAGGACTACCGGAAAATGGCGGCAGCCGAGCATAAGCGGCAGTTTACCTTTACGCCGGACACCGCCATTGCAACCCCGCAGGAGTTTACCGCCGAGCTGTTGGCCTGGGCGGCGAACTGCGGCGAGGAGATCGTCATCACCCACGAGGGCATGACACCGCGGTTTACGCTGGACGGCATCGAGTACAGGGCCGTGCGGTATTCAAGCCATGTGCGCAATATCCCGATCCTGCGGGTGCGGTGCGAGGTGTGCGATCCATCGGCGCTGGCGGTGGAGGGTGACCCGAAGCGGCTGCGGGTGCAGAGATTTCTGCACTACGGCCTGCCGATGCTTGTATGCCTTGCATTGGCGGTGGTCTGGGTCTGCACCCGGAATATGCCGCTTTGGCCCGACAAGGCGGCTATGCTGCTGGTGCTGGGCGCTCTCGGCATCGGATACGGCTTCCGCGGGTGGTATCTCTATTACAACGACCGGGACCAATAAAAAACGGGAGGCAGCGCGGGCTGTCTCCCATTTGATTTATGGCAACACCGCATAATTCTAAGTGCCGATACGGCGAGCGAGGTGCGGCAGCTGCTAAGCCA
>OKUN01000702.1_pt1 | contig 16380 bp, 15 predicted proteins | sample 1606581 | NCBI WGS metagenome assembly OKUN01 (sample SAMEA3882509, study PRJEB24775) | human gut metagenome | biome: human-associated habitat; feature: intestine environment; material: feces | place: Netherlands | collected 2009/2010
GATATTCTAAATATCTGACGGCAGTCAGTGGGGAAGAACAGGAGAAATCCCATGTGTTTACCATCGGCGGTTTGGAACTTAACGAAGAAACCGTGGAAGTGACAGTGGACGGAGAAGCGGTGAAGCTGACACCCATGGAATTTAAGATCGTACAGCTTTTGATCAAGAATCCGGGCAGAGTATTTTCCGCGGATGAGATTTATGAGCGTATCTGGAACGAGAAAGCGGTCAACACCGATACCATTATGGTACATGTGCGGAACATCCGCGAAAAAATCGAGATCGATCCGCGAAATCCCAAGTATCTGAAAGTGGTATGGGGTGTAGGATATAAGATCGATAAACAATAAATACGGATGTGGGAAACAAAGCGTTTCGGCAGGCAGAGGAAATGGCCGGAGAGGTGTAAGAATGGAACAGGTAACAGAGGCTGTGAAAGCGGAGACAACAGAAAACAGGGAAAATCGAGGAAACCGAGGAAACAGAAAGCCTGCAGTCAAATGGCTGATCATCGGACTGATCGTCAGTCTGGCAGCTTCCGGCATTTTTACTGCCTGCTACGGAATCTTCGAACGCAGGGCGGAGAGCAGGAGAAATGAACAATACATTGAGGATCCGCTGGAGACATCGAATACGATTACTTATCTGTATCAGAACTGCTATCTGCTCTACCGCGATCTGTACAACAAAGAACACCAGACTTCCTTAAGCTATGGGGAATTATATATGCAGCCCACGGAGGGAAACGAATGGCTCAATGATGACCGGAAACGGGCAGAAGTGGCATATGGAGATACGGAGGAGCTCACGATACCGGAAGGGGAGGACCCCGAAAACTATATGGCCCGGGGAATCTTGGCGGTACAGACCAGGGAATACCTGGAAGAACATTTTAATACCCTGGAAAACTCCTTTGGTCAGCTGAATAATTTGTATGATTATAGGATCCGGGATACTAAGACCGGAGAGATCCTAAGCAATCTGACGGATACGGATATCGTGGCGGAGGAACAGAGCTTTTATCTGACTTTTGTATTTGACGCCTATGGAAATGATGCCACCTTAGGGAATACGGTGATCGGATCGGATACGACAACCCTTCGCAAGACAGCGGCGGAAGTGATCCGTAATTGCGGTCTTACGCGAATGGTGGATGCCAATATGGGCAGCGAAATCTCTGCCGGTCATAATACCATGTTCCGGCTGGAAATGCCGAAAAATTGTGAGATCACCTTCTGCATCTCCAGACAGGCGGCACAGAGTCTGGGACAGAACGGTCAGTATATTTATTATGATCAGGATATGAACAATGTTAGTGTTTACTTTTCCATGGGAGAGTATGCATCCTATTATCTGTCCGGATGTCAGCAGATGTTTCTGATCCTGGCACTATTGATCTTCCTGCTGGCGCTTGTATTGCCGGGACTTGGAGAAGAGAGAGCTTGGGAGAAGGTAGTGCTTTTAAAACTTCCAATCGAAGCTGTTGTAGTGATCCTGACTATCATAGCAGGCATTGGAAGTGAACAGGTGGTAGGACTGGTATCCTGGGTGAGAAGCGGTCATGCGCTGGGCACGGTTTTACGCGGAAACAGTGCGCAGATACAGTTATTGACCATAATACTGACCTATGCATTAAATGTTCTGGCGGTGGCAGCCTTGTTTTTCATTGCCTGGTGCTTGGGAGTATCCCTGCGGGCAATGCGGGTTCAGGGAGCCAGAGCGTATTTGAAACAGCACAGCTTGTGCTATCTGTTAGTGCCTTTCTGGAAAAAACTGTGGAGAGGAATGAAGAAGGGATTCTCCATTGGCAGGGATAAGGTGGTGGATGTCTATCATGATGCAGAGCATTTTGATGTGACGAAGGATGCCAAAAAACTGATCCTGCGGATCGTATTGTGGAATGCCCTGATTCTGGTGATCGTATGCAGCCTTCCTCTGGGAGGAGTGACGATCGCAGTCATTTACTCTGTGGTACTGTATTTTGTACTGCGGCGTTATGTCAGCAAATTGCAGAAAAAGTACGGATTGCTGTTAAAAGCCACCAATGAGATCGCGCAGGGTAATCTGAACGTGACCATAGAGGAAGATCTGGGCGTGTTTGAACCCTTTAAACCGCAGATCTACCGGATCGAGGAAGGCTTCCGTAATGCGGTGGCGGAGGAAGTGAAGAGCCAGCGGATGAAGTCGGAACTGATCACGAATGTATCCCACGATCTGAAGACGCCACTGACAGCTATCATTACTTATGTAAAGCTGCTACAGGAGCCGGGAGTGACGGAAGAACAGCGGAAGGAGTACTTAGAGACGTTGGATCGTAAATCGTTGCGCCTGAAGGCATTGATCGAGGACCTGTTCGAAGTCAGCAAGGCAAATTCCCAGAATATCACGCTTGATATCCGCGATGTGGATATCGTAAGCATGGTGAAACAGGTCGAATTCGAGATGGAAGATAAGCTCGCGGATGCCGGACTGGATGTGCGGATGAACCTGCCGGAAGAGAAGGTCATCGTGCCGTTGGACAGTCAGAAGACCTTCCGTATTTTTGAAAATCTGTTTGGCAATATTGCAAAATATGCTTTGCCCGGGACCAGAGTCTATGTCAACGGTTTTACGGCAAAGGATGAGGTGACCATTATCTTAAAAAATATCGCAGCGCAGGAATTATCCGCATCGGGAGAGGAACTGACCGAGCGATTCGTCAGAGGGGATGCTTCCCGTAACACGGAAGGAAGCGGACTGGGACTGGCAATTGCAAAAAGCTTTACAGAAATTCAGGGCGGAAAGTTCCGGATCGAACTGGACGGAGATTTATTCAAGGTGGTGCTGATCTGGAAGGTAAAGCCAGAGAGCGGGAACTACGACAATTCCGGGGATAAAGTGACGACCGGAGACAAAGAAAAACAACCACTACAATCATAAAAAATATTTCATTACAATATTAAAATGGATCAATAAATTAGAACAAAAACATCCACATTTCCGTAGAAATACGTTAATTGTGGATGTTTTCAATTACAAATGAGTGTGCTACAATGTATCTATTCCAAAATCCGGAGAATAGCCTGAAAGAGGCAGATTTTGTTCCCGGGTTCTGAAATAGAAAAGCTGTATGAAGAGAAAAAGGAGCAGTAAACAATGGGAATGACAATGACACAGAAGATACTTGCACAGGCAGCGGGTCTTGCGCAGGTACAGGCAGGACAGTTGATCGAGGCACAGCTGGATCTGGTGCTGGGCAACGATATCACCAGTCCGGTGGCAATCAAGGAAATGGATAAAATGAAGGTACAGGGAGTGTTTGATAAGGATAAGATCGCACTGGTACCGGATCATTTTGTTCCCAATAAGGATATTAAATCTGCGGAGCACTGCAAATGTGTCCGTGAGTTTGCAAGACGCAATGAGATCACCAATTATTTCGAAGTAGGAGAGATGGGTATCGAACATGCACTGCTTCCCGAGAAAGGACTTACCGTAGCCGGAGATGTGATCATCGGTGCGGATTCCCATACCTGTACTTACGGTGCGCTAGGTGCATTTTCCACCGGTGTGGGAAGCACGGATATGGCAGCCGGTATGGCTACCGGCAAGGCATGGTTCAAAGTACCTGCGGCGATCAAATTCAATCTGACCGGCAAACCCGCAGAATGGGTCAGCGGTAAGGATGTGATCTTACATATCATCGGCATGATCGGTGTGGACGGTGCACTGTATAAGTCTATGGAATTTGTGGGAGACGGTATTGCTAATCTGTCCATGGATGACCGCTTCACCATTGCCAACATGGCTATCGAAGCCGGCGGTAAGAACGGTATTTTCCCTGTGGATGAGAAGGCTATTGCTTACATGAAAGAGCATTCAAAACGCCCCTATAAGGTATTTGAAGCAGATCCGGATGCACAGTACGATGCAGAATATACCATTGATCTGAGCACTTTACGGCCTACCGTGGCATTCCCGCATCTGCCGGAGAATACACATACCATCGATGAGATTCACGAGATGGAGCCTATCGCCATTGATCAGGTAGTGATCGGATCCTGTACCAACGGACGTATCGACGATCTGCGCACCGCAGCGAAGGTACTTGCAGGCAGACATGTGGCAAAGGGAATGCGCTGTATCGTGATCCCCGCCACCCAGTCCATCTACATGCAGGCAATGGAAGAGGGACTTCTTAAGACCTTCATCGAAGCGGGAGCAGTGGTAAGTACACCTACCTGCGGACCCTGTCTTGGCGGATATATGGGTATCCTGGCGGAGGGAGAGAAATGTGTCTCCACGACCAACCGTAATTTCGTGGGACGTATGGGACATGTAAAGAGTGAGATCTATCTGGCGAGCCCTGCAGTGGCAGCAGCCAGCGCTATCACCGGCAAGATTTCCTGCCCTTGTGAACTGAAATAAAATAAAAGAGGTAATAGAAAATGAACAACGCAAAAGGAATAGTTTTCAAATTCGGGGATAACGTGGATACAGATGTTATCATTCCCGCAAGATACCTGAATTCTTCCGACCCAGCAGAACTGGCGACTCACTGCATGGAGGATATTGACAAGGACTTTATCAAAAATGTGAAAAAAGGTGACATTATCGTAGCGGAGAAAAACTTCGGCTGCGGCTCCTCCAGAGAGCATGCCCCCATCGCCATCAAGGCGGCAGGTGTCAGCTGCGTCATCGCAGAGACCTTTGCCAGAATCTTCTACCGCAATGCCATCAATATCGGGTTGCCCATCATTGAGTGTCCAGAGGCATCCCGCAAGATCAACAATGGCGATGAAGTCGAGATAGACTTCAATACCGGAGTGATCAAAGATCTCACCACCGGCGAGAGCTTCCAGGGACAGGCATTCCCCGAGTTCATGCAGAAGATCATTGCCGCAGAGGGATTGATCAACTATATCAACAGCCAAAAATAGAAACAGCTTTTAAGCTTACAAAAATACCTCCCTGTTACCGTTTCCGGAATACAGGGAGGTATTTTTAAATTCTAGTCTTATTAAGTTAAGCTTTTTTATTGATCATGGCACGTTTTCTCAGGGTCGGATCCAGGATCTTCTTACGGATACGAAGGTTTGTGGGAGTTACCTCCAACAGTTCGTCGGTATCGATGAAGTCCAGAGCCTGCTCCAGAGACAGAATCCTGGGCGGTGTCAGACGCAGAGCTTCGTCGGCGCTGGAGGAACGGGTGTTGGTCAGCTGCTTTTTCTTGCAGACATTGATCTCGATGTCCTCACTGCGGCCGGTCTGACCGATGACCATACCGGAGTATACTTTCTCGCCGGGTCCGATGAAGAGAGTACCGCGTTCCTGTGCATTGTACAGACCGTAGGTGATAGATTCACCGGATTCGAAAGCGATCAGGGAACCCATCTTACGATACTGGATATCTCCCTTGTAGGGACCGTAGTCATCGAATACGGTGTTCAGGATACCGTTACCCTTGGTGTCGGTCATGAACTCGCCACGGTAACCGATCAGTCCTCTTGCGGGGATGGAGAACTCCAGACGGGTGTAAGTGCCGCCGGAGATGGAACCCATGTTACGAAGCTCACCTTTCCGCTGTCCCAGCTTCTCGATGACAGCACCGGCAAACTCGTTGGGGACATCGATATAAGCCAGCTCCATGGGCTCTAACTTTTTACCGTTTTCATCGGTATGATACAGAACCTCTGCCTTACTTACGGCGAATTCGAAACCTTCACGACGCATATTCTCGATCAACACGGACAGATGCAGCTCACCACGGCCGGATACTTTGAAACGGTCGGGAGAATCGGTCTCTTCCACACGTAAGGATACATCGGTATTTAACTCGCGGAACAGTCTGTCACGCAGGTGACGGCTGGTAACGAATTTACCCTCCTGGCCTGCCAGAGGAGAATCATTTACCATGAACTGCATGGCGATGGTGGGCTCACTGATCTTCTGGAAAGGAATGGGTACCACATTTTCCGGAGAGCAGATGGTGTCACCGATGTGAAGCTCGCTGATACCGGAGATGGCAACGATGGAACCGATGCCTGCTTCCTTTACCTCTACTTTATTCAGACCATCAAACTCGTACAGCTTGCTGACCTTGGTCTTGATGATCTTGTCGGGGTTGTGGTGGTTACAGATGACCACATCCTGATTCACACGGATGGTACCGTTGTCTACCTTACCGACACCGATACGTCCTACATATTCATTATAATCAATGGTACTGATCAGTACCTGGGTAGCCGCATCGGGGTCACCTTCAGGAGCGGGAATGTAGTTGATAATGGTCTCGAACAGAGGCTCCATATCAGTACCCATCTCGTCGGCATCCAGGGAAGCAATACCTGCCTTGGCGGAAGCGTACACAAAAGGACAGTCTAACTGGGAATCGTCCGCATCAAGTTCTAAGAACAGCTCCAGTACTTCGTCTACGACTTCATCGGGTCTTGCTTCGGGACGGTCGATCTTGTTGATACATACGATAACGGGAAGCTTTAATTCCAGAGCCTTACGGAGTACGAATTTGGTCTGGGGCATAGCACCTTCGAAAGCATCTACTACCAGGATAACACCGTTTACCATCTTCAGGACACGTTCTACTTCGCCGCCGAAGTCTGCGTGACCCGGGGTGTCGATGATGTTGATCTTGGTACCCTTATACATAACAGCAGTGTTCTTGGACAGAATGGTGATACCACGCTCGCGCTCGATATCGTTGGAGTCCATGACACGCTCAGCAACTTCCTGATTTTCACGGAATACACCGCTTTGTTTTAACAGCTCATCCACCAAGGTGGTTTTACCGTGGTCTACGTGAGCAATGATTGCAACGTTTCTGACATCTTCTCTTTTTTGTCTCATAAAAATCCTTGCCTTTCTAAAAATGCGTGCAGCTGATTTAACCTTTTTTCAAACTGTTTCAGTATAGCACTTATCATTTCCGGACGCAAGAAAAAACCGTGTAAAATCAACGTTTTTGGTGGTTTCTAACAACTTTTGGGCGGTATTTGCATTTTTATGCGATGGGTTTTAGTACTCAAACGATAAAAAATAGAGTATAAATAGTAGTGCAATACATAAGGATTGTTGTAGAAGAGTCAGAAGATGTAGAAGGGAGAACAAAAATGACAGATAAGGTTATTGAAAACAATCAGGTAACGGTGATGGGGGAAGTGGTAAGCGATTTTTCCTACAGCCATGAGATCTACGGGGAAGGATTCTACATGGTGGACTTAAGGTGTACGAGACTGAGTGACAGCTTTGACATCATACCGGTGATGGTCTCGGAGAGACTTTTAGATGTGACAGCGAGCTATATTGGAATGCTTTTGTGTGTTAATGGGCAGTTCCGGTCCTATAACCGTCATGAGGAGCGTAAGAACAGACTGGTATTGTCTGTGTTTGCCAGAGAGGTGAAATTTATTGAGGAGATGGAAGAAAGTTCCAAGACGAACCAGATCTATCTCGATGGATATATATGTAAGGAGCCGGTATACCGCAAGACACCGTTAGGAAGGGAGATCGCAGACCTGCTGCTTGCCGTGAACCGCCCTTACGGCAAATCTGATTACATTCCCTGCATCTGCTGGGGACGCAATGCACGCTATGCAGAACATTTCAAAGTGGGCGAGCGCTGTGCTATCTGGGGACGGATCCAAAGCCGTGAATATATGAAGAAACTGGATGAAGAAAATGTGGAGAAACGTGTCGCATTCGAAGTGTCCGTCAGCAAACTGGAGCTGTTGGAGGAAGCCCGGGAATCCATAGTCTGACGACAAAAGATTGCAAAAAATTACAATATATGGTATAAAGAAATGCATAAGTAACTAACAACTGCGGACAGCTATCTGCCGCAAACGCAGATAGACCATGAGGTGTGTAATGGCAGAAGGATGCATCTATATTTATACCGGCGATGGCAGAGGCAAATCACCGGCAGCGATCGGAAGAGCAGTACAGGCAGCAGTAGAGGGGAAGAGAGTCGTTATCATTCAGTTCCTGAAGGGAAAGGGACTGGAGGATTCGGATTTCCTGCGCAGGATGGAACCGGAGATCAAATTGTTCCGTTTCGAAAAATCGGACAGCAATTTTGCAGAATTGCCTGAGGAGAAGAAGCAGGAGGAAATTCAGAACATCCGTAACGGAATCGGCTTTGCTAAAAAGGTGCTGACCACCGGAGAATGCAATCTGCTGATCTTAGATGAAGTGCTGGGACTGGTGGAAAAGGATATCATTACAGTGGATACTCTGAAGACACTGTTGGAATGCAGAGGAGATACGGATGTGATCCTGACAGGAATTACTTTGAACGATGAAATATGCGTTCTGGCAGATGAAGTATCCAAGATCGAGACCGTAAAATTCAAGGTCTGGGATTGACAGTCACATGGGTTAATGCTATCATAAAATTATATTTAAGAAGATAGAGGTTGCGTTTTTCAAGAGTATTTTTTCGGAGGTAACAGGTACCGTTGAGGGAAGAAGAAAGGGGAACACGCCGAAAGATAAGGTATCCTGTATATTGTTATCTTGGGCATACGTTTAAGAAGCGTATGACTGTCATCTCGTAAGCAGATGGGGCGCTATCAAATAAGCTTGGATAATCAGCGCCGGCGCCATTGTGCGCTGGCGTTTTGCAAATGGAGGAAACATATGGCTATTTTTAAAGGAGCAGGCGTGGCAATCGTCACACCCATGAACGAAGACGGATCTGTCAACTATGAGAAATTCGGTGAACTGATCGAATTCCAGATCGCAAACGGCACAGATGCTATTATCGTATGCGGTACCACAGGTGAGTCATCTACCCTGACCCATGAGGAACATCTGGATACCATCAAATACTGTGTAGACAAAGTAGCGAAGAGAATCCCCGTAGTGGCCGGTACAGGTTCTAATTGTACCGATACCGCAGTATATCTGTCCCAGGAAGCGGAAAAATACGGTGTGGACGGCATCCTGCTGGTAAGCCCCTATTACAATAAAGCAACCCAGAAGGGATTGTATCGTCACTTCAAGACCGTTGCGGATTCCGTGAAGGTTCCTGCTATTCTGTACAACGTGCCCAGCCGCACCGGCTGCAATATCCTGCCGGAGACTGTGGTGAAGCTGTGTAAGGATGTAGAGAACATCGTAGGTGTCAAGGAAGCCAGCGGCAATATCAGCCAGATCGCACATCTGGCAGCTATCGGTCAGGGTGTCGTGGATATCTATTCCGGCAATGATGACCAGATCGTACCTATCCTGTCTCTGGGCGGTATCGGAGTTATCTCCGTGCTTTCCAATGTAGCACCTACACAGACTCACGAGATCTGTCAGAAGTTCTTCGACGGAGATGTGGCAGGCAGCCGTCAGATGCAGCTGGATGCTATGGATCTGTGCAATGCACTGTTCTGCGAAGTGAATCCGATCCCGGTGAAGACAGCACTGAATATGATGGGAATGGGAGCCGGAGCGTTCCGTATGCCTCTGTGCGAAATGGATGAGGCAAATGCCAAGAGGCTTGAAAAAGCCCTGAAGGATTATGGTATCCTGTAGGCTGGAAATTAAAAAGCAAGAGTGGAAGAATCCCGCCTGTGAAATTTTTATCATAGGCGGGATGTTTTTAAGTATATAAGAATATTAAGATAGGAGAGAACAAAATGGTAAAAGTAATCATGCATGGATGTAACGGAAAAATGGGACAGGTGATCAGCGGACTGATCGCGGCAGATCCCGATATGGAACTGGTGGCGGGAATCGATGCCAGAGACGATGGACACAATCCTTACCCTGTATTCACGGATATTGCAAAATGCGATGTGGCTGCAGATTGCATCATTGATTTCTCTGCGGCAGTAGCAGTAGACAAGCTGTTAAATTACTGCGTAGAGAAGAAAATCCCCTGCGTGCTGTGCACCACCGGCCTGTCCGAGGCACAGCTGGCGAAAGTAGACGAAGCAGCGAAAAAGGTGGCTATCTTAAAATCCGCCAATATGTCCCTGGGTATCAACCTGATGTTAAAACTGTTAAAAGAAGCAGCCGGAGTGTTGGCACCTGCGGGATTTGATATTGAGATCGTAGAAAAACATCATAACCTGAAACTAGACGCTCCCAGCGGCACCGCACTGGCACTGGCGGACTCCATTAACGAAGAATTCGATAACGAATACGAATACGTCTACGACCGCAGTACACGCAGAGAACGCAGACCCAAGAAAGAGATCGGCATCAGTGCCGTCAGAGGCGGCACCATCGTCGGCGACCATGATGTCATCTTCGCCGGAGCAGACGAAGTCGTAACCTTCTCCCATACCGCCTACTCCAAAGCTGTATTCGGCAAAGGGGCCGTACAGGCTGCCAAATTCCTGGCAGGCAAACCCGCCGGCATGTACAACATGTCCAACGTGATCGATGCAGCGATGTAATCAGTATATTGCTGAATTTTTCAAGAAACCAGTGGGACACATTGGGGTAAGGACAAGCAGACTCTAAGCAACCGTCGGTACTTAGCGGGCGTACTTTGACCGCTTATGTACCGTTACGGTTAAGCGTCCGAAGCGAAAGCGGGTCTGCGGTTCTTGCTCCAATGTGGACCACGGGGATAGAGAAAGGCGATTTTATGAACGAAATGGAACAGAAGGTTCTAAAGACCCTCTCGCACCAATATAAAACACAAGCGGCAGCCTCCACGGAGATCATCAACCTCCAGTCCATCCTGAACCTCCCCAAAGGCACCGAACACTTCCTCACTGACATCCACGGCGAATACGAGCAGTTCAATCACGTCTTAAAGAATGGATCCGGTTCCGTGCGCCGTAAGATCGACGAGGAATTCGGCAACACCATCAGCAGTAAGGATAAAAAAAGTCTGGCCACTCTCATTTATTATCCGGAGAGCAAGCTGGAGATCGTTGAGAGAGAAGAGGACAATCTGGAAGACTGGTACAAAATATCCCTGCACCGGCTGGTACAGGTCATTAAGCGTGTCTCTTCAAAATATACAAGGTCCAAGGTCAGAAAAGCATTGCCGAAGGATTTCGCCTATGTCATCGAAGAACTGATTACGGAAAAGGAAGAAATTCAGGATAAAGAAGCATACTATAATGAGATCATCCATACCATCATCCGGATCGGCAGGGCACCGCAATTTATCATCGCATTAAGCCATCTGATCCAGCGGCTGGTCATTGATCATCTGCATATCGTGGGAGATATTTACGACAGAGGCCCCGGGCCTCATATTATTATGGATACACTATGCCAATACCATTCTGTAGATGTACAGTGGGGGAACCATGACATGGTGTGGATGGGTGCAGCGGCAGGAAGCCTGGCCTGTATCGCCAATGTGATACGGATGTCTGCCAGATATGGCAACCTGGCAACCCTGGAGGATGGCTACGGCATTAACCTGCTTCCACTGGCCACCTTTGCACTGGAAACCTATGAAAATACTGACTGTGATGCATTTGCCATAAAATTCAATACAGATTATAACACCAAAGATCTGGGACTGGATACGAAAATGCATAAAGCCATTGCCATTCTACAGTTCAAACTGGAGGGACAGCTGATCATGCGGCACCCGGAATTCCACATGGAGAGTCGGATGCTGCTGGATAAAATAGATTTTCAGAAAAAGACGGTCTGCGTGGATGGAAAAACCTATCCTATGAAGGATGTGGATTTTCCTACGTTGGATCCGGAACACCCCTATGAACTCACCGAGGAAGAGAGCAAGGTCATGTTGCGTTTGCAGCAGGTGTTCATGCGCTGTGAAAAATTACAGAGACATGTAAAATTCCTCTATTCCAAAGGCGGAATGTATAAGATCTACAATGGAAACCTGTTATATCACGGTTGCGTGCCTCTGAATCCGGACGGAAGCTTCAAACAGGTGGAAATCTGCGGAAAAGAATATTCCGGGAAAGCGCTGTATGATATTTTGGAATACTATGCCAGAAGAGGTTATTACGCCAAGGATGCTAAGGAACGTGCGTTAGGACAGGATATGATCTGGTATATCTGGGCAGGCCCCGGCTCCCCGGTATTCGGCAAGGCCAAAATGGCTACTTTCGAACGTTATTTTCTGGAGGATAAGGAAACACACATAGAAGAAAAAAACAGTTATTATAAGCTGTTGGAGAATGAGGAAGTCATAGGCAGTATTCTGGAAGAGTTCGGCCTGGACAAGGCGGATGCACACATCGTGAACGGTCATGTTCCCGTAGAGCAGATTCACGGAGAGTCTCCCATCAAATGCGGAGGAAAGCTGTTGATCATTGATGGGGGATTTTCCAAGGCCTATCAGAAAAAGACGGGAATCGCCGGATATACCCTGGTATGCAATTCCCGGGGAATGCGTCTGGTGGCCCATGAACCTTTTGAATCTACAGAAGCGGCTATTTTAAAGGAGTCAGATATTTTCTCGGATTCCATTGTAGTGGAGAATTTTTCCCGGAGAAAAATGGTGGCGGATACCGATACCGGCAAGGAGATCCAGGAGAATATCTTCTATCTGGAAGAACTCCTGGAAGCTTACCGGGAAGGTACGATCATGGAAGAAGTCTGAGTTATCGCTGATCGGTTCCGGTGGTAGCGTTATCATTGCCTACCAGATCGTTCGTGATATCGGATATACCGTTTGCAGCATCATCCACGATATTGCCTACCGTATCACCGGCTTCATCTACCGCATTGCCGGCGTTATCCAGCATGGAATCATTCTCGGATACCGTATTACCGTTGCCATTGGTATCACCCATGTTGTCTGTGGCAGAGGTGCCTTTCTCCGCGGGCGGCGTAACCGTACTCTCCGGAGTGGCAGCCATGCTGCTGCCATTTCCGTTGCCGTTTCCTTTGTTCGTACCGCAGGCTGTTGCCATGCACAGGTAAACAGTGAGGATTCCAAACACCAGTAACTTTTTACTTAACTTGGATTTTGCGCTTTTTTTCATAATGTCCTCCATTTCAAAATGTCCCATTGCGGGAATGTTCTATCCGGACAGAAATGACCGGTTTAAGGGTAGTATGTGAGGATTTGGAAAAAATATACGTATGGATTCCAAAACAGACAGATGCAGAGGTGTCTGCAGAAATGAGGAAATAAATGGAATTTCGGCCCTGTATTGATATTCATAATGGAAAAGTAAAACAGATCGTCGGCGGAAGTCTGAAAGACAGCGGCGATCAGGCACAGGAAAATTTTGTGTCGGAGCAGGATGCAGCCTTTTACGCAGCACTTTATCAAAAAAATAAGTTAAAAGGTGGTCATATTATTCTGTTAAATTCCTATGACAGTCCCTACTATGAGGAGACCCAAAAACAGGCATTGGCAGCTTTACAGGCGTATCCGGGAGGATTGCAGGTGGGAGGCGGTATCACTCCGGAAAATGCCGGAGATTATCTGAATGCCGGAGCTTCTCATGTGATCGTGACTTCCTATGTATTCAGAGAGGGCAGGATCGATTATGACAGACTGGAGCGACTGGTATACGTGGTAGGCAGAGAACGGCTGGTGCTGGATGTCAGTTGTAAACGTGTGGGAGAAAAGTATCTCGTGGTGACGGATCGCTGGCAGAAGCTGACGGAAGAGATCGTGAATGAGTCGCTGCTGGAAAAGCTGTCAGCATATTGCGGGGAATTTCTGATCCATGCGGTGGATGTGGAAGGCAAGGCGCAGGGAATCGAACAGGAACTGGTAAAATCCATTGGCTCCTATGCCGGAAATCCCATCACATATGCGGGTGGCGTCCATTCCATGGAAGATCTGCTCCTTCTGAAGGAATTGGGACGAAACCGGATGAATGTGACCATCGGAAGTGCACTGGACCTGTTCGGAGGCAGTATGAAGTGGGAAGACGTACTGAAGATATGCAGCGGGGAAGTTTAATGAATATAAAAATGCCGCAGGCAAATAATGTCTGCGGCATTTTGTACGCTGTAGTTTTATAAAATTAAAGTTTGGTTACGTTAACAGCCTGGGGACCCTTTTCACCATCTACGATATCGAAAGAAACGGCTGCGCCTTCCTCCAGAGTCTTGTAACCATCCATGTTCAGTCCGCTGTAATGTACGAATACATCCTTGCCGGATTCATCAGAGATGAAGCCATAACCCTTCTGATTGTTAAACCACTTTACGGTACCTTTGTTCATAATACATACCTCCAAAAATCACTTTTCTAACAGCTGTGCTGTCGATCTTCCCGACAACAGCATAAGAATAGCACAGCCCATATAAAAAGTAAATATAGTATTATTGAATTTGCACAAAAAATACAGGGAATTCCCTTATAAATAGAGATAAATGAAAGAAAATATTGGGAATTTATTACAAAATTGTTAAGAAATGATTGCTGTAAGGGATTTCATATGATAAAATGGAGTGATATCTATTGGAGGTGACTCTATGAAAGAACGTAAACATAAGCGGAAACTGAACCATGTGCTGATCCTTACATCCGATGCAGCAGATGCAAATGTAAAGCAGTTTCGGATACGGGCATGGCTCGCGGAAGTAATTGTAATTATGCTGTGTATACTCATTGGCGGAGTGATCGGCTATTTTATCTATGAAGGTCAATTATGGGAAAATGCCGGCAGACGAAGCCATGAACAGGTGGTAGCCCTGGAAGAGGAAAACAAGACACTGGCGGAGCAGAACAGCAAGCTGGAGGCTCAGGTAACGGAACAGGCGGAAGAAATCCAGATACTGAGTGATACCGTAAGCCAGAAGGTGCAGAGTGAGAACGAGTTGTCGGCGACCCTGGAGAAGCAGAGTCTTCCTACGGAATTCCCGCTGACCGGTTCGGCATCCATGGAAGAAGTAACGGAAGGTGAGCCTATGTGCATTTTCCATGCATCGGTAGGCACAACGGTGGTTGCTGTAGCAAGCGGTACGGTAATGGCAGTGAATGATGATGAGACCTATGGACACAGTGTGTGGGTGGATCATGGTAACGGATATATCACAATCTATCGGAATAAGGGAGATGCCACAGTAGCTGTCGGAGATTCCGTGGTGCAGGGGACGACTCTGTTTGTGATAGGAGAAGACAATGCGGATCTGGGTTACCAGATGCAGAAGGACGGAAGTTATATCAATCCTATGGATATGTTGGCAATCAGCGGCTGATTGCGGAAAGGTTTGGAAAATACATGTTAGGTAAAAAGAGTACAGATACAAAAATAAATACACTGATCGGTGCCGGTGCGGAATTGAACGGTGATTTTACGCTGGATGGCTCTGCAAGAATTGACGGTAAGATCGGCGGCAATGTAACGGTAACGGGCAGTCTGATTCTTGGTGCCGGCAGTGTGGTCACCGGAGAAGTACAGGCGGCCTCCGTACTGATCGGCGGAGAAGTGACCGGAAATATTACGGCTCCGGAGAAAGCAGAACTGACGGCTTCTGCAAAGGTACTGGGAGATATCGCCACCAAGGTCATTGTGATTGATGAACATGCCATATTTCAGGGTAAGATCGATATGAACCAGACGGTACCGGATAAAAAGGGAAAAGCGAAAGCAGCCAAAGCGACGCGTGCGGGACGTAAGAGTGCAAAGGCTGCAATTGCAGAAGCACTGAAAGAAGTGGAAGAGGAAGAAAAGAGAGAAAATCAGGAAAATACAGCAGCGCCGGAACAGACGCAAAATACGGCGGCAGAAGAAACAGCAAAATAAGATACAAGAAAAAGACGTTGGGGATTATTTGCCAACGTCTTTTTTCTCCATACGTCCGAATACCAGTTCATAACCGTCATTGCCATAATTCAGAGAACGATTCACTCTGCTGATGGTAGCGGTGGAGGCTCCGGTTTTCTCGGCGATTTCCAGATAAGTCTTGCCATCTTTCAACATGGCAGCTACTTCAAAACGCTGTGACAGAGACAATAATTCATTGACTGTACACAGATCTTCGAAGAAACTGTAACATTCCTCCCGGGACTGCAGACACAATACTGCATCAAACAGAGAATCCACAGCATCCGTTTTGATTTTTTTATTCATGATCGACACACCTTTCCATAGTTGTAATCCATACAACGCAACTATCTGTATTTTAGCATACTAAAGTTTTAAAGTAAAGGCGTGAAACAAAATAGTTATAAAATCTTCATAATTTCAAAGGGTGTAGAAAATGAGAACGTAGAAAAGATGGAAGTGTTGACATGTAGTTTTTGATACTATATAATGATGTCAGGGTCAAAAGGTCTGAAACCACGTGTGCTTGCACACTGGTGGTAGAATGACCTTGAGACCCGCCCCGATATGAGCATAAAAGTGGGGCGTAAGCACCATGATATGCGAATAGCGGGTAGGATTGTGGGAGTGCGTAGCACGAAACAATCCGTTGGCATCATTGTTGGGGGCTTTTGACCCCAACATCTTTAATATTTGACTAATCATTCATCTT
>OKUN01000731.1_pt1 | contig 15696 bp, 10 predicted proteins | sample 1606581 | NCBI WGS metagenome assembly OKUN01 (sample SAMEA3882509, study PRJEB24775) | human gut metagenome | biome: human-associated habitat; feature: intestine environment; material: feces | place: Netherlands | collected 2009/2010
CCGAGCCGGCGATGGTGTTCCACATCGAATTCACGAGCGCCTGCATCTGCTCGCGGTTGGCGTCCGACATTTTGGGAAGGATATACGGCTCGACGGCGCTCTTGTATTTGCAGGCCGTGGGGCGGAACACTTCGGCCTTGATGTCGAGTTTGTCGAGCAGGCCCTTGTAGAACATCAGGTTGAACGCGAGACCCGACCAGTCCATGGCGCCTTCGGGCTGCATGTAGATCTTGTCGGCCGCCGAAGCGAGGTAATACTGCCCCTGCGAGTAGGTTTCGTTATAGGCGACGACGAACTTGCCGCTCTGCTTGAAATCGACGATCGCCTCACGCAGCTCTTCGAGCAGGGCCGAACCCGCCACTCCGCCGTTGCCGTTCATACGCAAGTAAATACCCTTGATCCGCGGATCGTCCTTCGCCGCCTCAAGCGCACGCAGTGCCTTCATCAGCGGAAGCATACGCGTGGACTGGAGCGTCGCGAAATCGAAGCCGGCGAAAGGATCGCTCGACGGGGCATCGGTCAACACCTCCGAAAAGTCGAGCTTGAGGATCGACTCGGGGTGTACGGCCACGCTTTTCTCCATCGAACCGGCAATGCCGAGCAGGATGAAAATCCAAAGGAAGACTACCAGTACCGACCCCACGACAAACGCGAGGATGGCAGCCAGGAAAGTTTTGATAAAATTCATAACGAAGTTATTTTTTGTTTGTCCTAATTTTGTTCCGATTCCGGTTTTCTTTCGCAAATATACAGAAATTATATGAAAAACAAATAAAATTTATCGTTTTTCGATAAAAAAGAAGGGTAACATATATTTATTCTGTAAAATATACGTTATCTTTGCAAGGAAAGTCACTACACAAATATGGAAGAAAAAATCAGACATCTGCTCGCGTCGCTCGTTCATCCCGAAACGGGGCAGGATATCGTCAGCAGCGGTTTTATCGAGCATATCGCCTCAGCGGCCGGAAAAATCACCGTCGTACTCCGCTTCGCCAAGGCCCGCGACCCGTTCGCAGTGAAAATCAAAAACCAGGCTGAGGAACTGCTCAAACGCGAATTCCCCGATCAAACGGTACTGGTAGTCATCAAGGAGGGCGGCGCTGCCCCGCGCCCCGAACCCAAGCTGAAGACGACCACGGGCGGCATCGCCAAGGTCATTGCTGTCGCATCGGGAAAGGGCGGGGTAGGTAAATCGACCGTCACGGCCAACCTCGCGGTCGCCCTGCGAAACATGGGATTCCGCGTAGGCATCCTCGACGCCGACATATACGGGCCTTCGCAGCCCAAGATGTTCGGAGTGGAAGGCTACCTGCCCGACGCCGTGCAGGAAGAGGGCGCAGACCACATCGTCCCTGCCGAGTCGATGGATATCCGGCTGATGTCGATCGGGTTCTTCATCAAACCTACCGACGCCCTGCTATGGCGCGGCGCCATGGCCGTCAGCGCCCTGAAACAGATGATCCACCAGACCAAATGGGGGACGCTCGACTTCCTGCTGGCCGACCTGCCCCCCGGAACGGGCGACGTACACCTCTCGATCATCGGGGAGCTGAAGATCGATTCCGCGGTGATCGTCTCGACGCCCCAGCAGGTCGCCGTGGCCGACGTCGTGCGCGGCGTGGAGATGTTCCGCAACGAAAACGTAAACATCCCGGTAGCGGGCGTGATAGAGAACATGGCGTGGTTCACGCCCGAAGAGCTGCCTGAAAACCGGTACTATATCTTCGGGAAAGGCGGCGCGCGCCGTTACGCCGAAGAGAACGGCGTGGATTTTCTGGGCGAAATACCCATCGTACAGTCCATCATGGAGGGTTCCGACGAGGGACGCCCTGCGGCGGGGATCGATCCGAGGGTCGAAAAATGGTACCGCGAAATCGCCGAAAAGACTGTCGAAAAGGTGATGAAATCGTGTTAGGAAACGTGTTGATAAACTACGATAACTAATGATAACTTTCCGGCCGGAAGAGTTGCAAATCCCGAAAAGGGCGGGCATATACAAGATTTTCCGGAAACCAAAAAAAGTTATGGGAAATTATAGTCAGCCCCGAACCCCGGAAAACGGAACAGATTGTTCACAACAAACGGCTGTCGAAATGTTGACAACGGTTTTTGACAATTGTTGATTATAATTTCATATCTTTGAATACGAACCGGTTGTAACGAAGAATAGGTAAAAGCATGGGAATAAAATGTTGAAAGATATTTTCCAGGGAAACTTGTGAACAGTATCAACAGCTATTATTTCTATTCTTATTTCTTATTAAATTTAAATTAAAAAGTAAAAATAAAAAATGAAGGTTGATAACTCCGCGCAAATCCGGAATCGGATCGAGGAACTGAAACGCGGGAAACATGCCGTCATACTGGCCCATTACTATACGCTGCCCGAAGTACAGGAGGTGGCAGACTTCCTGGGCGATTCGCTCGCGCTGTCGGTCAGGGCGCAGTCGGTCGATGCGGAAATCATCCTGTTCGCCGGCGTGCATTTCATGGCCGAGACCGCCAAGGTGCTCTGCCCCGACAAGAAGGTGCTGATTCCCTGCCCCGAAGCGGGATGTTCGCTGGCAGAATCGTGCGATGCGGCCGCTTTCGCGGCTTTCAAGGCGAAATATCCCGGCCATACGGTCGTTTCGTACGTCAATACCACGGTCGGCGTCAAGGCCCTGACCGATATCTGCTGCACTTCGTCGAATGCCCTGAAAGTCGTGGAGTCGATCCCGGCCGACCGCCCCGTCATCTTCGCGCCCGACCGCAACCTGGGCGCTTACATCAGGAAGCTGACCGGCCGCGAGAATATGGTGATCTGGGACGGGGCGTGCCATGTTCACGAGGAGTTTTCGCTCGAAAAACTGCTCCGGCTCAAAAAGGAGCACCCCGCAGCCCGGGTCGTCGTGCATCCCGAATGCCGGGCCTATATCATCGAGGTGGCCGATTTCGTGGGGTCGACGGCTGCGATCCTCGACTATTGCGGCCGCAGCGGGGCCGATGAGTTCATCGTCGTCACCGAATCGGGCATCCTCGCCGAGATGAAGAGGCGCTATCCGGACAAGACCTTTATCCCGGCGCCCCCGGACGACGAGACGTGCGGCTGCAACAACTGCAAGTACATGAAGATGGTGACGCTGGAAAACATCTGCGAATGCCTCGAGCGGGAGGCCCCGGAGATCGTCCTCGACGAAGAGGTGCGCCGCAAGGCCGAGCGTTCGATCCTGAACATGATCAACATCAAATAATCGTTTATATATATGAAGAAACTGTTTTTACTGATTGCAGCGGCTTGCGTGTCGCTGACTGCTGTGGCCGACGAAGGCATGTGGATGCTGCCTTATCTGCAGAAAATGAATATCCGGGACATGAAGGCGCGCGGATGCAAACTTTCGGCCGAGGATATTTACAGCATCAATAAATCTTCGCTCAAGGATGCGGTCGTCATTTTCGGCGGCGGCTGCACGGGCGAGATCGTTTCGCCCGACGGCCTGCTGTTCACCAACCACCACTGCGGCTACGGGTCGATACAATCCCTGTCGTCGGTCGAACACGACTACCTGAAGAACGGCTTTTGGGCCATGTCGCGCCAGGAGGAGATTCCTGCCCCGGGGCTCAAGGTGCGTTTCATCCGTTCGATCAGCGACGTGACTGCGGATATTCTGGGCAACGTGCCTTCCACGGCCGGGCAGCAGGAGTACGAACGGATCACCTCGGAGAATATCGCCAGCCTGACCGCTTCGCTGCAGGAGGCCAACCCCGGCATGGTGGTCGAGGTCAAGCCCTTCTTCGAAGGGAACCAGTATTTTGCCTTTGTGATCGAGGTCTATACCGACGTGCGCCTGGTGGGAACGCCCCCTACGTCGATCGGCAAGTTCGGCGGAGATACCGACAATTGGATGTGGCCGCGCCATACAGGCGATTTCTCGGTGTTTCGCGTCTATGCCGGACAGGATAACAGGCCGGCGGATTATTCGCCCGAAAACCGTCCTTACAAGGCTGAGAAGTTCCTCAAGATTTCGCTCGACGGTTACAAGGAGGGGGATTTCGCCATGATCATGGGGTTCCCGGGTTCCACGCAGCGTTATATGACTTCGTATGAGATCGACGACATGCTGAACGTTTCGAATCCCAACCGGATCTTTATCCGCGGCGAGCGCCAGGCGATCCTGAAGGAGGACATGGCTGCCAGCGACAAGGTACGTATCCAGTATGCTTCGAAATACGCTACGTCGTCGAACTACTGGAAGAATTCGATCGGCAAGTCTCGCGGCATCCTCAAACTGGGTGTTAAGGAGCGCAAGCAGCAGCAGGAAGCTGCCTTCCAGGCGTGGGCCGAGAAGAATACGCTGCCCGAGGAAGGGTATATTGACGCGCTGCCGAAAATCCGAGAAGCGATCGAGGGGCTGGCCGGCATCGACGATAACCGCCAGTATCTGGAAGAGGCTTTCCTGCGTGCGGTCGAAATACTGACCCCCGCAAAAATGTTCGACGGGCGGACGGAGATAAAGTATCCCGAAGAGGCCCGAAAGGCGATGGCCGGTTGGTATAAGGATTACAACGCCCCGACCGACCGGAAGGTGGCCAAGCGCATGCTGAAGATCGCCCGCGAGCATATGACCGACCTGCCGTCGTTCTATACGGAGATCGTCGACAAGGAATTCAACGGCGATACGGATGCCTATGTGGATTATATTTTCGATAATTCGTTATTTACATCGCAGGAAAAGGTCGATGAGCTGATCGGTGCTTTTTCGGCCGATAAGTATGCTGCCGACCCCATTGCCCCGTTTGTAAAATCGGTATGGGAGAAGTATAACGCGCTTTCCCAGGCACGCAAGCCGGTCGTGGAAAAATATTACGAGGGAAGCCGTAAATACGTGGCGGGGCTGATGCTCCAAAATCCGAAAAAGGCGTGGGCTTCGGATGCCAACTTCACGCTGCGGCTCACCTATGGCCGCGTGCTGCCCTATTCGCCTGCCGACGGCATCGAATACAACTACTATACGACGCTCAAGGGCGTGATGGAGAAGGAAAACCCGCAGAACCCCACGGAGTTCACCGTGCCCGAAAAACTCAAGGAACTTTATGCGGCGCGCGATTTCGGCCGTTATGCCAATGCCGGAGGCGAACTTCCGGTGGCCTTCTTGGCCGACTGCGATATTACGGGCGGCAATTCGGGTTCGCCCGTGATGAATGCCAGGGGTGCACTGCTCGGGCTGGCTTTCGACGGCAACTGGGAAGCCATGTCGGGCGATGTGGCTTTCGAGCCCGATCTGCAGCGTACGATATCGGTCGATATCCGCTACGTGCTGTTCATCATCGACAAGTTCGCGGGTGCAGGATGGCTGCTCGACGAGCTGGTGATCGAATAGCGTTTTCGGCCGCCGATGATTAGGAAATATGCCCCGGTATAAGCCGGGGTATATTTTTACCCCGTAGCCGGGGGCAGACCGATTCGCTCCCGTGGTTTCCGTTTTGTTTTCTTGCGGCAGGGTGTCCTTGTAGTTTGTAAACAAATAATGGAGCTTTGCTTTTTCTTTCCCTAAAAATTACTAATTTTGACAGAAATTAGTAATACTGTATATCTCAATATGGCAAAAGAGTTCAAGCGTTACCTCGTTACATCGGCTCTCCCCTATGCAAACGGCCCGGTGCATATCGGCCATCTGGCGGGAGTTTATATACCTTCGGATATTTACACGCGTTACCTGCGGCTGAAGGGCTGCGACGTGATTTCGGTCTGCGGATCGGACGAGCACGGCGTACCTATCACCATCAAGGCCCGCAAGGAGGGGGTGACCCCGCAGCAGATCGTGGATCGTTACCATAACCTGATCAAAAAGTCGTTCGAGGGGTTGGGAATGTCGTTCGACATCTATTCGCGGACATCGTCGGCGACCCATGCTGCGACCGCTTCGGAATTTTTCCGCAAACTCTACGACGAGGGGAAATTCATCGAGAAGACCTCCATGCAGTATTACGACGAGGAGGCGCAGACGTTCCTTGCCGACCGTTATATCGTCGGCACTTGTCCCAAATGCGGGAACGACCGTGCCTACGGCGACCAGTGCGAGAAATGCGGGTCTACCCTCTCGCCCGACGAGCTGATCGACCCGCATAGCGCCGTGTCGGGTTCGGTTCCTGTCAAAAGGGAGACGAAGCACTGGTATCTCCCGCTGGATCAATACGAAGGCTTCCTCCGCGAGTGGATACTCGATGGGCATAAGGAGTGGAAGACGAATGTTTACGGACAGTGCAAGAGCTGGCTCGACGGCGGATTGCAGCCCCGTGCCGTGAGCCGTGACCTCGACTGGGGCATCCCCGTGCCCGTGGAGGGTGCTGAAGGGAAGGTGCTCTATGTGTGGTTCGACGCTCCGATCGGTTACATATCCGCCACGAAAGACCTTACCCCCGATTGGGAAAAGTACTGGAAGTCGGAAGACACCAAGATGGTGCATTTCATCGGCAAGGACAATATCGTGTTCCACTGCATCGTCTTCCCCTCGATGCTCAAGGCGCACGGGGGTTATATACTGCCCGAGAACGTGCCGGCCAACGAGTTCCTAAACCTCGAGGGCGATAAGATTTCGACCTCACGCAACTGGGCGGTATGGCTGCATGAATACCTGGAGGAGTTCCCCGGAAAGGAGGACGTATTGCGCTATGTGCTGTGTGCCAATGCCCCCGAAACCAAGGATAACGACTTTATATGGAAGGATTTCCAGGCCCGCAACAACAACGAGCTGGTCGCTGTGCTGGGAAATTTCGTCAACCGTGCGCTGGTGCTTACGCAGAAATATTACGGCGGAGAAGTTCCTGCCTGCGGAGAGATGAATGATTATGACCGTCAGACAGTTGCGGAGGTAGCTGCCGTGAAGGGTTCGCTCGAGGCCAATATCGAGAACTACCGTTTCCGCGAAGCCCTGAAGGATGCCATGAACATTGCGCGTATCGGCAACAAGTATCTGGCGGACACCGAGCCGTGGAAAGTCATCAAGACCGATTCCGGGCGCGTGAAAACGATTCTCAACATTGCGTTGCAGATTACGGCCAATACGGCGATTGCCATCGAGCCTTTCATGCCTTTCTCGGCGTCGAAGATCCTGAAGATGCTCGCCGTGGAGAAATTCGGATGGGAGCGCCTCGGGGCTATGGATCTGATCGCTGCCGGGCATAAGATCGGCGAGGCGTCGTTGCTCTTCGAGAAGATCGAGGACGACGTGATCCAGCGCCAGTTGGACAAGCTTGCGGCGACGAAAGAGGCTAATCTGGCTGCTGAAAATTTGCAAAATATTGAATCTCAGAAAGATACGATACAATTCGACGATTTCCAGAAAATGGATATCCGGGTTTCTACGATCCTTGCGGCGGAAAAGGTCGCCAAGACGAAGAAATTGCTTAAATTGACGGTGGACACGGGGATCGACCAGCGGACGATCATTTCGGGAATAGCGGAATATTTTACGCCCGAAGAGCTGATAGGGCGCAAGGCGCTGGTTCTTGTAAATCTCGCTCCCCGCGAACTGAAAGGGATCGTGTCGCAGGGCATGATCCTGATGGCCGAAGATGCTTCGGGGAAACTGCTGCTGCTGGGCCCCAACGGAAATACGAATAATGGTGCTATCGTAGGATAATGCGAGGAAAGGATCGGTTCAAGGTTTGTTTTTGCCCGGTTTACTTTACTGTGGGGATAATTTAGAAAAACCTTTAAATTTTACTATAATGGAAAATATAGATTGGAGCGCCTTGGGGTTCGACTATCACAAGACCGACGTCAACGTCCGTTATTATTTTACGGATGGTAAATGGAGTGATATGGAGGTTACGAGCGACGAGTACATCAAGATGCACATGTCGGCTTCGTGCCTGCATTATGGCATCGAACTTTTCGAGGGTCTCAAGGCCTTTCGTGGAGTCGATGGGAAAGTCCGCCTGTTCCGTGTCGAGGACAATGCCCGCCGCCTCCGGTCTTCGGCCGAACGTCTTTGCCTTCCGCTGCCGACCGTCGAAATGGTCGTTAATGCCTGCGTCGAGGTCGTTCGGCGGAATGAAGCTTATATTCCCCCCTACGGAACAGGGGCTTCGCTCTATCTGCGTCCGGTGATGTTCGGCACGACGGCCGGCCTGGGGGTCAAACCTGCAAAGGATGCTTTGCTGATTGTCTACTGTTCACCTGTGGGTGCTTATTTCAAGCAGGGAATCAAGCCGATCCTGGTTGCCATTGACCGAGAGCAGGATCGTGCTGCTCCACGTGGAACAGGCGATGTGAAAGTCGGCGGAAATTATGCGGCCAGCCTTTTGTCGGGTGAAAAAGGGCATAAAATGGGCTATTCGAATATCATGTATCTCGACGCTGCGGAGCATAAATACATCGAAGAGTGCGGTGCATGCAATTTCTTCGGCATCAAGGATGGCAAATATATCACTCCGAAATCCTCTTCGGTGCTTCCGTCGATCACCAATATGAGCCTCCGCCAGCTGGCCCGCGATATGGGGCTTGAGGTAGAAGACCGAAAAATTCCGGTCGAAGAACTTGCCTCTTTCGAGGAGTGCGGAGGTTGCGGAACGGCTGCCGTGATCTCCCCTATCGGCACTATCTATGACATGCAGACGGAGAAAACCTACTCTTATAGTGATAAGGTTGGTAAGATTTCTCTGGAATTATATACCCGATTGCAGGATATTCAGTACGGACGAGCTGAGGATAAATATAATTGGTGTACGATTGTTTTGTAGAATACGAATATATTGTTAAGAGGCCGCTATACAGCGGCCTCTTTTTGTTTCGTTTGTGTTTAAGGGTTTTGTATATATGTTCCACGTGGAACATGTCTTCTTTGGTGGTTGTTTGGGAAGAAAATTGAGATGATTACATTTGTAGAATCTCGTGGTTTAATTATTTTGAAAGGTGTTTGTGGGTTGATAGTTCCACGTGGAACACTACCCTATCTTCCGAATTTTACCAAGAGAACATTTACGTCTGCGGGAGAAACTCCGGGTATGCGAGAGGCTTGCCCGATGTTTTTAGGCCGAATTCGGGATAGTTTTTGCCGGGCCTCGATAGTCAGGGAATTCATCGAGTGAAAGTCGAAATCCGCGGGAATTCGTATGTTTTCGAGCCGATGTAGCTTTTCTGCAATGAATTTTTCGCGCTCAATATACCCTTTATATTTGATTTGGATTTCTGCCTCTTCGATCACCTCTTCCTCCATCCGGTTCGTTTCGATGAATTTTCGGAGCTTCGGCAGGACGGCTTGCAGCGAATCGAACGAAACATTATTCCGCATTAGTATGTCGTAAAGCTTCCTTCCCTGTGATAAAGGTTCGGAATTTATTGCTTTTAAATAGTCGTTAATTTCGGCTGCTTTGATGCTCTGTTGGCGAGTGAAAGAAATAAGCGATTCTACGAGCGTATTTTTTTTGACGAAATAGTCATATCTTTTTTGGGTAATAAGCCCGATTTTATATCCGATAGGAGTAAGCCGGATGTCCGCATTGTCCTGCCGGAGCAGGATGCGGTATTCTGCACGCGAGGTGAACATGCGGTAGGGCTCGTCCACCCCTTTGGTCACAAGGTCGTCTATCAACACTCCGATATAGGCTTCGTCGCGCTGCAATACGACGGCCTCCTCCCCTTTCAGCATCCGGTGTGCATTGATCCCTGCCATCAACCCCTGGGCTGCGGCCTCTTCGTATCCGGTCGTCCCGTTGACCTGCCCGGCGAAATAAAGGGCGGAAACGAGTTTTGTTTCGAGCGAATGGTGCAGTTGCGTGGGTGGAAAATAGTCGTATTCGATGGCATAGCCCGGGCGATAGATGTGCAGGTCTTCGAATCCCCGGATTTTATGCAGTGCTTCCAACTGTATTTCCCAGGGCAGCGACGAAGAAAAGCCGTTGAGGTAGTATTCGTTGGTGCTGCGTCCTTCGGGTTCGAGGAAGAGCTGGTGCTGGTCTTTGTCGGCGAATGTACGCAGTTTGTCTTCGATGCTCGGGCAGTAGCGCGGCCCGATTCCCGTTATCGTCCCGTTGAACAGCGGCGAGCGGTCGAACCCTGTGCGCAGGATGTCGTGCACCTCGGCCGACGTGTAGACCAAAAAACAAGGGAGTTGGTTTTTAACCGGTTGTGTGTCAGGTGAAAAGGAGAATTTGGCCGGGTTTTCGTCTCCGTATTGCGGTTCGAGTATTTCGAAGTCGATCGTGCGGGCATCGAGGCGTGCGGGTGTCCCGGTTTTCATACGCCCGGTTTCGAATCCGATTGCGCGCAGGGATTCCGTGATCCCGTGCGAAGCGGCGTCCCCTGCCCTGCCGCCCTCGGCGTGCGATGTGCCGCAGTGCATCAGCCCGTCGAGGAACGTGCCGGCGGTAAGTATGACGGCTTTACAAGCGAATTCGATGCCCATGCGTGTCCGTACGCCCGTCACGCGTGGTTTAGGTGCAGAGGTGTCGAACAGCAGTTCGGTGGCGGCGTCCTGCCAGATGTAAAGGTTCAGCGTGTTTTCGAGCGTATGGCGCCACTCCTCCGAGAAACGGGTTTTGTCACATTGTGCACGGGGACTCCACATGGCCGCACCCTTCGAACGGTTGAGCATCCGAAATTGGATAGCGGTGAGGTCGGTAATGCGTCCCATCTGTCCTCCCAAAGCATCTATCTCTCTGACTATCTGTCCCTTGGCTACTCCACCGACAGCCGGGTTGCACGACATGGAGGCCATTTTGGACATGTCCATCGTGAGCAGCAGCGTGCGCGACCCCAGGCGTGCGGAAGCCGAGGCCGCTTCACAGCCGGCATGTCCGCCGTATTCGAGTGTCATTGTGCCGTCTCCCAGAATTTGAGGTATTTATCCTCCTTGCGGTGCATCTGCGCATTGGTGCGGGGCGTCTTGTCACCCTGCCCGCAGAGGTGCAGCACGCCGTGTACGATGACTCTGCGCATTTCCTGGAGTGTCGTGCAGCCGTATTGCCGGGCATTGTCGGCTACGGTCTCGACGTCGATGAAAATGTCGCCCGAAACGATGCGTTCGCCTTTGCGGTCGCTGTAATCGAACGTAATGACGTCGGTGAAATAGTCGTGCCCGAGCCACTGGCGGTTCATCTCCAGGAGCCGTTGCGCCGAGCAAAAAATGTAGCTCACATCGCCCAGCGCATACCCTTCCGCTTCGGCCACTTCGCGCAGCCATGCCGCCGTCAGGCGTTTCTGCGGCAGCCGGAAGGTACAATCGTCGTTATAGTATCGTATTGCCATGTTTGAAGGACGGCCCGAAGCCGTAATCAGTCTGTAAATCTTTGCAAAAGTACAAAAATAATATAGATGAAAATGTCCCGGCGGGCTTTTTCTCGTTGTCCGTGTCCGGGTGGCATTCCGAAGCTGCATCTGCCTTCCCCGCAGGGAAATTCCGGAAAAATAAAAAAATATTTTTTCAGAAAGGGAGCGGTTTTAGTTACGGATCGTAATTTTTATTTCCGACCCGGGGATACATTGCCGGCCATGTCCTGGATTTTTGTTTTATATTATTCTGATATACAATTTGTTATTGGTATATAGGGGCGTATAACGATACGGAAAAACCGTTATATTTGCCTCGTCACGAAGTATTAACCCAAAAATCTCTCAAAATGAAAATCTTCAAAATGCTTACCACGCTTGCGGCTTTCTTTGCCGTGGCGTTGTTTTCGGGATGTGATGACGACAAAGGATCCGAACCCGATCCGCAGCCAGTGAAACTCGCTTCGCCCGGGATTGTCTTCAAGGACGTCAAACCCACGTCGTTCGCGGCCTCGTGGACGGCTGTGGAACATGCTGCGGCTTTCGGTTATAAACTGCTGGCGACCGACGGGGACAGTGAAACCGTCGTGGCTGAGGTCGCTTCGTATGATGCCGTGGAAGTCTCTTTTTCGGGGCTAAAACCTGCTACGGCATATACGCTCGAAGTCGTTGAGCTGGCCGGAGACGACCCCGGATATACCGATTCGGATCCGGCAAAGGCTTCGACGACGACAGCCGACGAGCCGGTCGTCGTGACGTCGCCGTGGGTCAATGTCGAATTCTCCTATGAGACAGTCGGCGGAAAGGGGACGTTGCGTGTCGCCAACAAAGCCAATGTCAAGTGTGCGCATTTTTATTCGAGTACCGAGACGGTGAATGTCATCGGCGAAGGGTATGATGACGAAAAGACGCTGATCGGTTATATCCTGATGGATTACGAGGACGGTGTGCCGGGCGTTTATATGGACACGGCCGAGCACAAGTTCAATAACAACGGCGCCGGGTTCAAGGCCGGGGACAAGCTCTTCTACTATGTCGTGGGCGTGGATGCGGCCGATAAACCGGGCGACCTGAACTGGTTTTGGGTCGAAATCCCCGCCAACATAGGCGACCCGGTGATTATCCTCGATTCGCCGGAGGTCTGACGACTTTCCGGAATAATTGGTAAGCGGGATCCTGTTTTTGCGGGATCCCGCTGTTGTATTCCGTTCTGGCCAGATACAGGGCTGCGGAAAAGGTTTTTTTGATCCGGAAAAGGTCGACGGGAGAGCTGGCCAGGTTTAGAGCGGGATTTCTGCCCGCCGTTGCCAAAAATATTTGATGGGATTTATCCTTCGCCCGAAACGGTTTTTCGGCGTGGCGTGTCCGGGGTTACCGTTCGGAAGGATTCCCGATCCGGTATTTATTGTCGGTGTTTATCGTTCGGAAGGGTTCCCGGTTCGGTGTTTATCGCCGGGGTTTACCGTTTGAAACAGTTTTCGGCGCGGAGCTTCTCGCCGGGGTTCGGCGGGTAGATGCCGAATACCAGTTTGTACTCGGTTTCCATCGTCATGATGTTGACCGACGAGCCGATGGTGCCCAACTGTTCGTTTCTTGCCACTTTCTGGCCCTTTTCAACGCATATCGACCCCATGTTGGCATAGGAGGTTATATATTCGCCGTGAGCCACGAAAACGTCGTATTTGTTCGTGATGCGGTTGCGCTTGATTTCGACGACCTTTCCGTCGTAGATCGAAATGACGTGCGCACCCTTGGGGCCGGAGATCTCGGCCATGTTTTCCTTGTAGCGTTTTACGGAACCGGCCGTGACGGGAAGCCTCAGCCCCGTGGTCTTGGTCGAGAACGACGCACCCTCGGTATTGCCTTTGGTGAGTTTGCGCAGCTCGCTGATGGCCACGTCGAGTTGCTGTTCCTGCGACAGTTTGCGTTGCAGGGCCTGTTTCTCCTTCTGCGACATTTGGCGGATATTGGCCCGGGCGTTGCGCGAATCGCGCTGGAGCTTCTGTTTCTGGGCGGTGAGGTTCTGCGTCACCGAATCCAACGAGCGTTTGCGACGGTCGAGCAGCTCCTTCTCGCGGGCGACCTGTTCCGAAAGTGCGGCGATGTCGTGCAGTTTGCGTTCGCGCATCGAAGCCACCTCGCGCAGGTTGGTGATCTTTTTCGCGACGTCGGCGAAGTCGCGCGACGAGAAAATGTAGGTCAGGTAATTGTTGTGCTTATAGTTGCGGTAGGCCTCGCGTACCATCTCGGCATACTGCGTACGGTTGCGTTCCAGGGCCGAGCTGAGATCGCCGGCGACGCTGTCCGTACGGGATATCTCCTTGCGCAGCAGGCGCACCTGCTTCTCGGTCTCTTCGAGCAGTTGGTTGCGGGAGTCGAGCTGGCGCGCCAGGCGGCGAACCCGTTCCTCGGTGGCGGCGCGGCCTTCCTGTATCTTCGAGATCGCGCGTTCCTCGTCGGCAATCCTCTTTTCCAGGGCGGCGATGACCCGTTTCTGCTCTTCGATGGCATCGCGGCCCCCCTGCGCCGCAGCGGTAAAGGCGGCGAACAGGAAAAGGAGGGTCAGTATGCGGGCGGGCTTCATCACGGTCACTCTTTTTCGGCTTTGCCCTGTTCCATGCGGCGGGTGATCTGGTCAGCGTCGTAGCCCTTTTCGAGTCCCTTGCGCCAGTATATTTCGGCCATGAACTGTTCGCCCATGGCATGCAGGATATCCCCGTAATGAACCAGCAGCGCCGCACTCTCCTGCCCGTCGAGGGCGATGGCCTGCTGCATCACCTTCTTGGCCTCGGCCGTGCGTCCCAGCTTGAAGAGCACCCAGGCATGGGTGTCCAGGTAGGTGGGGTTGTTGTCCGTGAGGGCGATGGCGCGGCTCGACATCGTGAGCGCCTTTTCGAGTTCACGCCCTTCGAGCGAGAGGAAATAGGCGTAGTTGTTGAGTACCATGGCGTTATCCGGATCGTAGCGCAGGCTGTGGTCGTAGGCTTTGTAGCACTGCTTCATATCCGCCCGGAACGAACCTTTTCGGACAGCCCGGGCGAAATTGTTGTCGATGTCCTGTTCGCCGGCGGTGGCTTTCTGGTGCCAGGTGTCGCCGATAAATCCCCAGATCACGCTGCGCAGCGAATCTGTCCGGGCATAGCCCAGCGATTGTTTGTAGGCTTTGATCGCCTGGGGATATTGTTTGGAATAATTCAGCGTATGCCCTTTCGAGAGGTGGAAATCGACCTGTCCGGGAAAGAGCTCCAGGGCGCGCCCGATATAGCGGTTCACCGAATCGGGATGCTGAAGATAGCTCTCGATGTCTATCACCGAACGGAAATACTCCTCGACGGGCGGCTGGTCGTCGAGGTGGAGTTTGTAGAGCGCGAGCGCCTGTTCCAGCTCGCCCGAGGCGATCAGGTGTTTGGCATAAAGTTCCACGACGCGCCTGTCCTGCGGGTAGCGGACGGCAAGCGTCGAGGCCAGCGTATTGAGCTGGGGGTAATATTCGCGGTAGAAACGCATGTCGGAGGTGAAGATCCCGAAACGTTTGATCTTCGTGTCGAGCGGCATCTTGTCCGACTCGAAAAGCCGCTGCGTAACGTCCAGCACCGCCCGGTAATCGTGGCGGCCGTTGTAGAAATCGGCCAGCGACATGAGCGTTCCCACGTCGGTCGAGTCGATCTGCAATGCCCGGTCGTATTCGGCCTTGGCCAGCGAATCCTTGCCCAGAATGCCGTAGAGGTCGGCCAGCACGACGTGGTGTTCGGCCTCGTAAGGCACCGCTTCGACCATGGCCTCGGCCTCTTCGACGGCCTTGTCCATCTGGCGCGTAGCGACCAGCAGCTGCCGTTTCATGGTGCTCAGCACCGGGATGCGGCCGAAGCGCACTTCGGCCGAGTCGAGCGTGGCGATGGCCGAGAAGGGCTGCTGCGCCTGCTCGTAGAGGGCGGCCAGAATCCGGTAGTTGTCGGGGTTCTGCGGCTCGTCGCTGCGCAGGCGGCGGTAGACGGCCAGCGCCTCGTCGTAACGGCGGGCATAGATGAGTGCCTGCCCGAGGAACTGGTGGTACCACTTGTTGGCGGTGTCGAGCCGGAAGGCCGTGCGTGCCAGATTCACCGCCTCGTCGGGCGTGGAATACATGCCGTTGGCGGCCATTTCGTAATAGGCCGGTGCGAAGGTCGAGTCGTTGCGGATGGCCTCGGCGAAGAATTCCCGCGCCCGGACGGCAATGGCATTCTGTTTGATGCCTTCGGTATACAGCCATACGCTGCGCAGCGAATCGGGATAGCCGGGCACGCCGGCGGGGCCTTTCCCGGCGGCGAAGGCCGAAAGGAAGAGCACGCACAGTACCGTGATCGCTGTCAGACGTTTCATGGGCCCGGTGTTTTAGAGTGCCGTGTCGAACTGGTGGAGGAAACGCACGTCGTTCTCGAAATAGAGGCGCAGGTCTTTCACGC
>OKUN01000759.1_pt1 | contig 15237 bp, 10 predicted proteins | sample 1606581 | NCBI WGS metagenome assembly OKUN01 (sample SAMEA3882509, study PRJEB24775) | human gut metagenome | biome: human-associated habitat; feature: intestine environment; material: feces | place: Netherlands | collected 2009/2010
CCCTCGTATCTACCGAGAATCCGCATGCCTATTTCTTAGGGTGTATCTGAAAAGTCGAAAATTTAGTCTATTTCTACAAACACAGCGGGATTTTGCGAAATATCCGTTATGTTCTTTGTTTTCAGATATACCTTAGCTTATGTGATTTATGCGATACCCATTAAAGTCTTTCGCCAAGGCCTTTTTCAAAAAGGCCGGAAAACTCCCGTAAGGAATCACTCCAGTTCGAAATCCCCCGGCAGCAGCAGGTCCAGCGCGGCATCAGCATCCGCGACCAGGCGCTTGGACTGGTTCAGGATGGCTTTTTCCAGCGTGTTACGGGCCATGCGTCCGTTGCCATTTTCGGCGGCGTTCTCTGACTGGCGGCGGTCGAAGAATGCCACCAACGGCATCGCACAGGCATCGTCCAGGCGGTACCCCTTGCTTTTGGCAATGCTCTGGGTGATCGCCAAAAGCTCAGCGCCTGTGTAATCCGGGAATTCAATCTGGTTCGGGAAGCGGCTGGCCAGGCCGGAGTTCGCCGTCAGGAACAGCGCCATCTCCTTGCTGTACCCGGCCAGGATCACCACCAGGTCATCGCGGTGGTCCTCAATACCCTTTACCAGGGTGTCAATAGCTTCCAGCCCAAAGCTGTCCTCGCCGCCGCGGTACAGGCTGTATGCTTCATCAATGAACAGCACGCCGCCCAAAGCGCTCTGGATCACCTGGTTGGTCAGCGGGGCCGTGTGGCCGACATAGCGGCCCACCAGGTCGGCACGGGTCACTTCCACCAGCTGGCCGCCGCGCAGTGCGCCGATGGCTTTCAGATACTTGGCCAGAATGCGGGCAATCGTGGTTTTGCCGGTGCCGGGGTTGCCGGTAAAAATCATGTGCATGTTCACATCGGCAACTTTCAGGCCCTGGGCCTTGCGCTTTTGCTGGGCCTGCACGTTCTGGGCAATGCCGCGCACAAAATCCTTTACTTCGTCAAGGCCCACAATGGCATCTAGCTCCGCTTCCACGGCATCCACATCGCCGCGGTACTGGCGGGGCAGCAGGGCCAGCAGGTCAAACGGTTCACCGCTGCCAATGGCGGACATCAGGCGGCTGCCGTCCACCGTCAATTTGGCGGGCGTTCCGGCGGCAGGAATGTCGTCCGCATCCAGAACGTACTCTGCAAAGGCGCGGTAGATGCTGTCGACATAATCGCGCATGGCGGTCATGCCGCTGGTTTTGCCGTACTGCGCGGCAACCAGGTCCCGCACATCGCTGCCCATGGCAAGCACAAGGCCGCACTGCGCCTTGACCCGCTGGGCCAGGTGGTTCAGCTCCCGCGCGGCAATGGCGGCCAGGCTTTCGGGGGTGAACGCCTGGGTGCGGCAGATGTCCCCCTCCAGCGCGTCCACGAACCGCGCGCCGAACTTGTCCGCCAGGGCGGTTTCGTCCCGGTTGGAGAAAAATACAAAATACTTGCCGGCAGCCTGCAATTCGCCGATCGCGCCGGGGGCCAGGGCGGTGCCCACATCCACCAGAATGCCGCGCTGCAATACATAGCGGCTGGTCAGCGGCAGAGTGCCGTCAATGGCCAGCGTTGCCAGCATGTTCAGGTAATTGGATGCACAGCTTTCGTAATGGTCAAAGGCCAGAACTTCGGCGTCAGACTGCAAGGCGGCATACAGGTCCTGCAAAAACAGCTTTTCCTGTGCGGGGCCGGGGTACAGGGCCAGATCCATCGTTTCAATCAGGGCGCTGTGCAAAAGTCCGCGGCCTGCCATCTCGTCCACAATGCAGGTCAGGGCATAGTGCCGCCCGGTACCGGTGGGGCCGCACAGCAGCATGCTGCCGCGGGCATGGGCGGTATCGGCGGTGCCCATCACAAAGGGGCGGCGGAACGCCTTGACCACCTGCCCCACAAAGGCATCCTGCCCCAGCACCTGCTGGCGCACCCGGTCGGCCAGGCCATTAAAGTTTTCCGGGCCGGCTTTTACCGGTTCTGCTGCGGGGGCAGGCTGTGCGGTTTTGCCGCCCAGCAGGCCGTCCTGGCGCAGGCTTTGGGTCAGCTCGCTGCTCATGCGGCGCACACTGTCCGCGGTGGCGGCGCCGGCGCGCTGCACGGCGTTCAGGGCGTCCGCGGCAGATTTCTGGCGTTTTTGGCTTTCGGCCAAAGCGTCCAGCTGGGCCTGCATGGCGTTCAGGCTGTTTTGCGCGGCATCGCGGTCCTGTTTGGTAGCGCTGTGGCGGCCTGTACCGGTCACACTGCGCACCCAGGCATCGTATTGATCTTCCAGGCTCATGGCTTTGCCCTCCGTTATATCAGTCGGCTTTTTTCACGGTAATTTTATAAAAGTTTTTGGTACTGCACCCGGCGCGGCCGCCGCCCGCACACGCGCAGGCGCATGCACAGCTGGAAACACAGGCACACGCACACGCGCAGCTGGAATGGTTGGAGTGATCCGAACCGCCGCTGCGCCGCCCGGCACCACCGCCGCGGGTCTTTCCGCCCCCGGCCTTGAAGTTTGCGGGTGGGGGAACGCGATGGTAGCCTTCTGGCGGGGGCAGATTACGGGCAACATGGATATGGGTGTGCCCGTTGGAATACCAGTACCAGTCGTCGGGGTCATCCTCGCCAAAACCACCGTTCCAGATCCCGTTTGTGCGGGAAACGGAAACCGTGATCAGAGCAATCACGATAATGACCAGAAGGAGCACGAAGAAGAAAACCAGTACCTGGTCACTGTCGTCATAATACATTTCGCTGTCCGTTGCGGCAGCATCGGGGGAGTAGTTTTGTGCTGTATGGGCGGGAACGCTGACATGCACCGTGGCGCTTTCGCCATGGTCCAGCGGGCCAAAGTTCCACACAAGATAGTTGCCGTCCTGGCTGTCGTTATCGGCCTGGATACCGTCCAGCGCCACCCAGCGGATGGTCAGCTCATCCACACACAAATCATCGAACCAGCCGGGGGTAAAGCTGTAGTCGGCGTTGCCGTCCTCGTTCAGCAAAAACAGATGGGACTGGTGTACCTGGAACGCAAAGTGTACGCTGCTCTGTGCGCCGATGGTGGCGGCAATATCCGGCGGGAAGTAGGCGTTGATAAAATCAACCTTGGCAAAGGAACCGCCGTCATCCACGGAACTTACGTTAAGAACTGTATCCGGCGTCAGGTTGACCAGGCTGTCGTTGTGGCTGTTGGGCAGGCCGATGCGCACCCAGGTCAGCGGTTCATCCAGGCTGCCGCCGATCACGTTCCAGTCCAGCTCATAGGTGATATCGGCGGAGCCATCGGCGCGGGTGTCCACTGTTACGGTATAGTGGGTGATCTCATCCATGTCGCCGTCATCCGCATGGGCGAGCAGGGCGGCGGCAACAAACAGCAGCAGAACGGCCAGCATAGCCCACAGCTGCGCGGCAAAGCGTAAAACGGATTGTTTCATCACAAACCTCCCTGTGCGGGAACGGTTGTGCCAAGCTGGCAGATGTGTTCCATTTTCGCACTTTCTTCCCGCACACGGCGGCAGGCGGGGGCATTCCAGATCTTGTGCCAGGGGTCATGCAGGATGTTGCCCAGGCCAGCGCCCTCCCGCAGCCAGCTCTGGCAGGGCAGAACGGTGCCGTCCGGCGCAACGGCCATGTTGGAAAGGCAGGCCCCGCAGCTGGGCACCTGGGTAAAGCCAAGGTCCAACAGTACCGCATCCGGCAGCCAGCCGGGGCTGGTAAAGTTGATCTCCATGTGGTTTTGTTCAGCATAGGCCATCGCGGGGCGCAGCACGGCGGTCAGTGCTTCCGGCGTTAAGCGGGTGGCCTTGCTGGGGTCGGTTTCGGCCCCGCCGGTGGGAATTAGCCCGCTGCAGGTGGCATAGCGCACGCCAAGAGAGTTGGCCAGCGCCAGCGTTGCGGTGTAACCCTGGTTCAGGCTGCACAGCGGGGTGTTGATGCTGACATTCAGCCCCGCCTCCACCGCATTGCGGATGCCGCTGATGGTGTCCGCATAGCCGGGGGCACCCACCAGCGTGTTATGGATCGCTTCATCCGCCGAATATAGGGTGACCTGCACGCTGTCCAGGCTGGCGTCCGCCAGTTCCCGGCAAAGGGCGCTGGTCAGCATGCGGCCGTTGGTGTTCAGCCGGGTAACAAACCACTGTGCGGCATGCACCAGGCTGACCAGGTCATTGCGCATGGTGGGTTCGCCGCCGGTAAAGGTCAGCTGCGGAATGCCCGCCGCGCGGCATTTTTGGATAACAGCCAGCCATTGGTCGGTATCCAGCTCTTTCACCGCGCCAAGGGGCTGGTTGGCGGCGTAGCAGTGCAGGCATTTCTGGTTGCAGTGCCAGGTACCGTCCTTTTCCATGGAGCTTACCATCAGGTCCATACGGTGGGGGGCTGCCATATAGCGGGCGTAAGCGCCCAGGTCCATCGGCTGCACATGCACGGGCGGTTCCTGCCCGGCGGTCAGCGCGCGGAAGGAGGTCAGCATGGCATTCAAATCCGCACGGATCTGGTCGGGAGCCGTTTTCGGGTAAACAGCAGCGGCGGTTTCCACAGCCTGGGCGGCAATGCCGGTCCACTGGTCCTCGGTGATCTCCTTGCCCTCAAAAGGCTGCAGGGCGTCCATCAGCCCTGCCAGCAGAATGGCCCAGGAAACGCTGAGCGGCAAAATATCCTGCCCGTTCAAAAGTGCAACAAACGGCACATTGCGCCGTGCTTTTTTGCAAGGGAGCAGGTGAATGCGCAGCACACCGGGGCCCTCCGGGTCCAGGGTGACATGGCGCACAACGCTTAGGTGCTGGTGCAGATAAGAGGACTCTGCACGCGATAAAAACATCATCTAAAACACTCCAAAACAGATTTAGCGGCCAAACACATAAAAGCAGTGCCGCTGCAGTGGTTGCCTTAAATAATTCTCCCAAATGTGTTAAAAATAGTACAAAGAGATAATTCTGTCCCATTATACCATGTTAAGCAGGTGAATACAATCTACAACCCCAAAAACCTGACGATGCAAAAACAAAACCCCAGGCAAGCCAGCGGCGCTGCCTGGGGGAAATGTACTGTAATACCAGAGATAAAGCAGGCTGCGGTTCAGCCGCGCTTCATGCGGCCCAGCAGCAAATAATACCCCGCCCAGTCCAGCTTGCCGAACAGGGGGCTCTGCGTGCGCGCAGCTTCGGATAACATCCATAGCAGACGCAAGCTGTTCCAGCGGCAGGGCAGGTAATAGGGGCTGTAACAGTGCTCATGGCGCATTGTATCCAGCAGGCTTTTCAGCCATGGGCTTTGCAGCGCGGTGCGGGCTTTGGTGCGGCGTGCGGGCATGGCGTCGGGGTCCCGCCGCAAAATGTCCGCGGCACCCTCCGCCAAAACCTGTAATTCCGCGCGGTGCAGCGGCAGCATATCCTGCGGCGGGCAGGCAGCAGCGGTGCAGGCGGCGTTCAGCTTGGCAAAATGCTTGGGCCAAATTTCGCAGTAATTGGCGTGGTACTTGGTGAAAAGGGTGCCGGTGCGGCTGCAATCGTAAAAGGTCAGGGCGCTTTCCAGCACAAGGTAGCTGAAATCCGGCTGGCAGCGCCCCAGCAGAGCCAGATAATCCAGCACAAACTGCAAATCTTCGCCAAGGGTATAAGCCTGGTCAAAGGCAAGCTGCCGGGCGTATGTGCGCCGGTAAAGCTTGTTCCACGGCATGGCGATCAGGCAGTCCAGGTGCAGGCGGGCCAGGTCGCTCTGTTGGGCCGGGTGAGCTACTGTGGTTACAGGAGTGGTATCGTCCGGCTGCATGGTGTAGTGCCAGAGCACAAAAGCGCTGGGGGCAGCGGCCTGTGCCGCAAGTGCGGCGGCCAAAGCGCCGGGGCGCAGGGCATCGTCACTGTCCAAAAATACAATATACTCGCCGGTGGCGGCCCGTAGCCCGACATTGCGCGCGCCGGAAACCCCGCGTTCCCTGCGGTGCAGTACCATCACACGGGGATCCTTTGCTGCGTAAGCGTCACAAATTTCGCCGCTGCGGTCTGGACTTTGATCGTCCACCAAGATCAGCCGCAGCCCGCCCGGCAGCTGCTGGGTCAGCACACTTTCGATGCAGCGGGGCAGGGTGGCTTCCGCCTTGTATACCGGAACGATCACACAGATGACGGGCTGTTCCATAGGTGACCTCCAAAATCGTACACAATGCGTACAAAATCATCATAAAAGCGTGCAGAAGAATAGCGCTGTGCCGTCTTTGCACCGGCGGTGCTCATCTGGGCGCGCAGATCCGGGTGTTCGTACAGCATGCGGATGGCAAAGCTCAGCTGCCCGGCTACATTGCCGTCACGGTCCACCAGCACGGCCTGGCTGCCGTCCAGATATTCCGGCATACCGCCGCTGCGGGTGGCAAGCACCGGTCGGCCGCAGCCCATGGCTTCCACCGCCACAAGCCCGGCGGCTTCCTCCACCAAGGTGGGCACGCAGACAAGGTCCGCCAGGCGGTAATATTCCGGCATCGAATCATTGGGCACATAGCCAGTAAAGCGCACCCGGTCGCCAAGGGTCTCGGCCTGCTGTTCCAACTTGCGCAAAAACGGGCTTTGCTGGGTACGGCCAAAAAACGGGCTGCCCACAATCAGCAGCTTGATGCGCGGGTCATGGATATTCTCCATCGCTTCCAACAGCTTGTGAATGCCCTTATCCGGCTCCAGGCGGCCGCAGAACAGTACAACAAAATCTTCCGGCGCAAAGCCGAGGGAAGCCCGCAGCGCAGCATCCGCCGGGCCGGGCACAAAGCGGGCGGTATCAATGCAGTTGTGCAGGATGTAGGCATGCTTGCGGTCCAGCTCGCTGGTTTTGAGGTAATCATCGCGGATAAACTCGCTCAGGGCCAGAATACCGCCGTAAATGGCGTCCATCTCATGGCTGCAGCTGGTCTGGCCGTGCAGGTGGGCCAGGCAACGCCGCTTGCCGAACATTTTGCTGATGGCGCTGCACTGGGTCAGGGTGCCGCCCTCCGCCACAATCAGGTCCGGCGTGGGCAGCTCCAGTGCAAGGGAAAGCTGAACCTTTTGATACCACGGGTCATATGGGGCGGCAACGCCAAAGCAGCGCTCCAGAAACACCATGGGGTAATACCGGCGCACGCCGCGGGGCTTGGCAACGTACAGCATTTTGGTGTGCTGCAGCCCTTGTGCCTGAGCGGCGGCTTCCGGGTCCGGGATGCTGGCGCACAGCAGGTCCAGCTTGCCCGCCCGTTCATTTTCACGGATCAGGTGGGTGACAAGGGTTTCCACCGCGCCGCCCTGCACAGCAGGAACCGGCAGCTCCGGCGGCGGAACCAGCAAAATGCGCGGTTTGCGCGGTGTATTCGGCGAGCGCAGCGGCAAAATGGACAACCCCTTTTTCGTTGGTTTGAAAGTTTGGTGTGGACGGAAAATTAGTTAGGAGTTAGGAGGGAGGAGTTAGGAGTTTAATTAGGAATGGGGTAGGTAAAGAATAATTAAAAAAGAATAAAGAATAATGGTGGTGGACCGCGGCGCGCAGCGCCGCTCAGGAAATATTAGGCTTTGGAATGTTTGAAAGTGCGTGATGAGCGGCAAAATATTCCGTAGGGCGCGATGCCCTTATCGCGTTGGGGAAAAACGTAAAATGGTTATTGCAAACCTAAAAACCATTTGTAGGGGACGATGCTTGCATCGTCCCGTGGCCGTTTGCCGTGTGTATAACCGTTGATAAAAACGTTATTACGTTAGGTTGGCGGGCGCACAATGTACGCCCCTGCGATCCTATAGGCAAAAACACGCGGTTCAATACATTTTTGGCGTGTTTGATTTTTGTTTACCCGTTCGCGATCCAATCCCTATTTTTATTCTTATATTCTATTATATTAAAGTTTTTTCGCCGAAGACTTTTTTTCAAAAAAGGCTGGAAAGCTCTCGTAAACAATCACTTTGCCGGGCAAAGGCTTTCGGCGGGCATCATGGCCCAGCGGGCGGCGGAAAGCTTTTCGGTCATCTTCATGTGGCGGCAGTTGGGCAGGTAGCTGATCAGCCCCTGCATCAGAAACTGCTCCTTGCTGATGGCCTTGACCAGCTGCGGCTCCGGGTTCTGGCGTACCTTGGCGCACAGGAAAAGATACCGCCGCCAACAGGCAGCATAAGCCGAATCAATCACCGAACGGTCCGCGCCGTTCTCGACATAAAAGCGGTACCGGTCAGCCAGGCCGTCCACCGCGTCAAACGCGCCGGGTTTCAGGCTGGTGCGCATAATGCTGCCGGAACGCAGGCGGTAATTGTACAAAACATCCGGCAGGCACACCACTTTATCGCACCGCCAGAACAGCCGGTGCGCCACAAAATCATCCTCGTGCAGACGGCCCTCCGGGTAATGCAGCAGCTTCCACACCTCGGCGCGGTAAAGCTTGTTCCATGCAACGGTGTAATAAGTGCCGTTGGGGGCATAAAAATCATTCAGCAGATCCTTGCCGCGAAACACACCTTCCTGCGTGGGCGGGGTGAACACCGGCTCCGGCAGGGGCTTGCCGTTCTCCTGTACGTCCTCCACTGCGCAGATCGCCATGTAGGCATCGTGCGCTTCGCAGGCTTCGTACATCTTTTTCAGGTACGCCGGGCGCACCACATCGTCGCTGTCAATAAAGGCATAATAACGGCCGCGGGCCATATCAATGCCGGTGTTGCGCGCGCCGGAAAGTCCCTGGTTCTCCTGGTGCACCACTTTAATGCGGTTGTCCCGCTTGGCAAGGCGGTCACACAAAGCGCCGCTGCCATCCGTTGCGCCGTCATCGATCAGCAGCACTTCGATCGTGCCGTAGCTGGCCGGGAAATCCTGGTCCAGAATGCTCTGCACGCACTCTTCCAGCCAGGGCTCTGCGTTGTAAATGGGAACGATCACACTAACTGCAATATGTTCCATCTTGTTTTTCCCCCTCATTCCTCAGTCCGTTTTGCTGCCATGCAGCTTGCCGCGGGCGTGTGCCAGCGTGTAGGTCAGCCCCGGTGCGGCGCAGAACAGCACAGCGCGCGCTTTTTCGGCACCGGGCACATGCGGGCAGCGCAGGATGTCCGGCAAAATGCTGTCCAGATGCTTTTTGTGCTTCAAAAATTCCGGTTTCAGCTTTGCCATGGCTCCGGCCTCGCTGGCCTGGCACCAGAACAGGTAAAACACCTTCCAGTACCATGCCACGGCCCATTCATAATAACCTTTATATTCGGTTTTGTCCGGCTGCGCGGCAAACCAGCCCAGCCAGTTCCAGTACATTTTCAAATCATCCAGCCGCCGCGGCGGAAACAGCACCTCGGTCATCTGGCCGCCGCGCCGCCGGTAGTGGTACAGCACGCGCGGCACACAGTAAACATACTCGCCGTCATACACGCGGTGCAGCTCGCTGGCGTCATCGCCAAAGAACATGGTTTCATCAAAATGCACGCCTTTATCGCGGAACAAGCGGATGTCAAACAGCTTGTTCCAGCACAGCAGCCCGTAAAAGCCGCCGGTTTTAAAGGTATCCAGCAGCAGCTCCATGGCCATGTGTCGCCCGGCAATGTTGATGTTGACCCCGGCCCCCGGCACGGGCTTTTCCTGTTCGTCCACCGCGTCGGCATTGCAGGAGGCAATGCGCACATCATTTTCGCGGATGGCATTCAAAAGTGTTTCGTAGAGATCCGGATCCACCAGGTCGTCCGAATCCACAAAGCCGATGTAATCCCCGCGGGCATTGTCCAGCCCAACGTTCAAAGCGGAGGCCGGGCCGCCGTTTTCCTTGTGGAACACCCGGATGCGCGGGTCGGTTTTGGCAAGCTCATCACACAGCTCACCGCAGCCGTTGGGGCTGCCATCCTCCACCAGCAGCAGCTCAAAGTCCGTAAAGCTCTGGGCCAGAATGCTGCGCACCGTGCGGGGGATGTAATCCTTGGCGTCATATACAGTTGTCACAATGGAAATGGTCGGGTTCGGCATGCAAAACGTTCCTCTCATAAAAAGCGGTTTTTCAGCTGGGTATAAGCGGCCAATAGCCAGGCGCTGTGCAAAAATACCCCCAGCCGGTAGGGCAGCGCCAGCAGGCGGTTGGGGTCCGCAGTCAGGCGGGCGCGCAGAGCTGCGCGGGCATCAGCATCCTGCAAAATGCGGGCAAACAGCTGCCGCCGCTGGGCAAACGGCATGCGGCCGGGGCAGCCGGTCAGCAGCCCATATTGATTTAACGCGGCACGCACCCGGCTTATTTGCACCAGGCGGTCAATTTCTGGTGCAGGCAGCTTGGCATCCGTCAAGAATGCTTCCAGCGCGGGGCGGGTCACAGCCTCGGCGTCCAGCAAATCCCCCCGCAGGGAGCGGGACAGACTGCCCGCAAGCATATCATTCTGATTATAGTATACACCTGCAAGGCAATAAATGGCAGAGTTTTTTTGTAAAAAAAGCAAAAACCGCAAATATTGAAGATTAAACAAAACATCTTCATTGATTTTTAAGCGTGGGTCAAACCGCAGCTTGTTCCGGCGGATCACATCCAGCCGGAACAGCTTGGGGTAGGGGGCGGCGAGGTAGCCGCTTTCAAACAGCAGCGGGTCCAGCGCATCCCCCAGCGCGGCGGGGCCAGCATAGCAGCCGGGGGCCAGCGGATTGGGGGCAGGGCCGCTGGCGCGCACCATGCCGTACAAAATCAGGCCCGGCTGCGCATCAAATGCAGCGGGCAGCGCCTGCCACAGCCCCGGCAGCAGGGTATCGTCCGCATCCACAAACAGCACCCACTCGGCACCGCTGCGGCACAGTGTATCCAACCCCGCGTTGCGCGCGGCGGATGCCCCGCCGTTGGGCTGGTGCAGTGCGGTAACGCGGGGGTCCTGGGTGGCAAGGGCATCACACAACGCGCCGGTGCCGTCCGGGCTGCCGTCCTCCACCAGCACCAGCTGCAAATTGTCCGGTGCACCCTGCAGCACGCTTTCAACCGTCTGGCGCAGCGTGTGCTCGGCCTTATAGCAGGGGATCACCACCCCAATGGCGGGCAGGCTCACAGTGTTCCCTCCCTTTGCAGGACTTTGCGGTAAATTTCAATCATCTGTGCGGTGTTTTTGGCCGCGTCATGGGTCACCCGGGCGCGGATCTGCGCGGCGGTGCCCAGCGCCGTGCCGTGGTCCGGCAGGGCAAGCACCTGTAAAATGGCCGCGCTCAGGGCGGCATCATCCCCGGCGGCACCGTACAGCATCCCCTGCACGCCGCTTTGCAGCATATCCGGGATGCCGCCTGCCGCGCTGGCCACGCAGGGCAGGCCCAGCAGCATGGCTTCGCCCAGACTGTTGGGACTGTTCTCGCTGTAAGACGGCAACAGGAAGAGATCGGCATCCAGGTAAGCCTGCCGCATGGCGGCGGCATCCAGCGGGCCGGTGTACTGCACATGGTCCGCCAGCCCCAGGCGGCGGATCAGCTGTTTGCACCAGGTCTGGTAGGGGAACATCCAGTCAATCACCGGGCGCAGCAGCGGCCCTTTATCCAGCGGGGGCCAGCCCGCCACCCGCAGCACCGCGCCGGGGTACTGCGCCAGCACGGCGGGCAGCGCTTTGAGCACGGTATGCAGGTTTTTGAGCGGGTAGTTGCCCTGGCTGAGCAGCAGCACCGGCGCTTCGCCAAAGGTGCGGGGGTGCCACACCGGTGGGGTGTAAAACTCCGGGCGCAGCGTTTCGTTGCAGGGGTAATAACTGGCCTGCGGGGCCAGCTTTTGAACGGCGGAACGGTCAAAGCTGGTGCGCCCAGTCACATGGCGGGCGTTGGCCAGCACGGCGGCTTCGCTCTGGGCAAGGGTATCAAAACGGGCCTGGTTCACGTCCAGCAGCCCGCCCGGCACATGGCGGTCAATCAAATGCTGCGCCGCGCAGGAGTGCAGCAGCCGTGCTGGCACGCCGTCATTCAAGTGCAGGGCACAGTCAACCATCACGCCCTGGATGCCCACCAGCACCGGTATCCCCGCCGCCTGGGCCGCCTGCTGTATGGTGCGGGCGGCAGCGTACTCGGTGCCCCAGATATGGACAAGATCCGGGGCAATTTTTTTGAGCAGGGCAGAAAAGTTTTCCACACTTCCGGTGGGAACCAGTGCAAAACTTACGCCGCTTTTGCTGCAAACGGTTAAAGTTTCCGCGCGGGCATCCACGCTGGCAACGGTAATGGCCGGGGCGTCCGGTGCGGCGGTCATGCCGCCCAGCGCGCCGGAAAGCCAACCCCCGCCGATCTCTTTTGCCTGCAAACCGCAGGCATCCGCGGCAGCAGGGATGGTGATGCTGACAAGCCAGAGTACCTTCACATTAGCCACCTCACAAATTCAGCTGCAACCGCCTGCGGCACCAGCTCAGGGAAGAGGTTACACACTTCCCCAAAGGGCAGCTGTTTACCGCACACTTCACCCAGCCAGCGGTGCAGAATATCCGCAGCATCAGCCTGGCCTTGGTGCAGCACCAGCGCCAGCGGATAGCGGGCCAGATAGGGCAGGGCAGGGTCGTTTTCGATCACGCAGAGGTGCAAAACTGGCTTGCCCGCAGCAAAGTAGTCAAACAGTTTGCTGGGCAGCTGGTTGGCTACCGCGTTGCCAAGGTTCAAAAGAACATCGGCCTGTGCCTGCATGGTGCGGGCGGTTTCGGCGGGCACGGGGCCGGGCTGTTCAAACTGTTCGCCCAATACAGCCTTGGTCTGGGCAGCGTCCGCGGCAAAGTATTGCCAGCCGCCGCCTGCCATCGTCAGGGTCCAGCCGCTGGCCGGGCCCAGGGCACGGAAAAGTTCCAGCGCAAAGCCCGGCTCCCGCAGGCCGGGATACAAAGAACCGCAGAACACGCAGCGCTTTTTGCTGTCTGCTGCATGGTTCGGCACTGCCGCCGGGGGCACCAGACTGGGAAAATCCAGCACATGAACTTTTTCCGCCGCCGCGGCCAGCGGGGCGCCGGGGGCGTAATCCCCAACGGCCTGCCGGGTGATAAAGGCGGCGGCCAGATGGTTCAGCAGCTCCAGCTCCCGCGGGTAGCCGCCGGGGGCCTGATAATCCCGGTTGGAAGCATAGGGGTCCAGCTGCCAGATGGCCTTTTTGGCCTGCACCTGCGCGGTTTCCAGCGCAAACGCGGCGCGGTAGGGCGCACAAACAGCGCAGATCACCTCAAAATGGAACGCAGCATCCAGCTTTTCCAGCTCCCGGCGGGTATCCACCACCCGGCGCGGGGCGTGCAGCACCAGCTGGCGGAACGCCGCCGCCACCGCCGTGGGGTGGCAGCAAAGCCGCGCCAGCCGCACCGGAATGGGCGAACCGCCACTGCGGCCGTTTTCCAGCGCGGCGTTCATCAGGCGCTCGTCCGCAAAGGCAAGGCAGTGCACGGTGCAGCCGGGCAGCTCCGGCTGGGGATGCAGGCCGTCCCATAGTTCCAGCAGGTGTACGGTGTGCCCGGCAGCACAAAGTACCCCTGCCAAACGCTGTGCCATCAGCACATTGGCAGAGGTTGGGTTTTCCACACTATCCAGTATAAATAAAATACGCATGGTGTTTATCCTGTGCAAAAGGAGTCAGCGCCGGTCTTTTAACATGGTACGGCACACTTTGCGCCACAGCACCGGGCAGTTGATGGTTGCCCACGCCGCCGCGCGGATGGCAAGCGGCAGCCGCGGGTTGCGGCCAAGGTTAGGGTCCTGCAGCCCGGCGCGGATGCCTACCCCCAGCTCGTTGATCTGCACGCGGTAGGCGGCAGCATCGTCCCGCCGCAAAATCATGCTGGCAAGGTAGACCAGTTTTTCGTAATAAAAGGCGTTGGCGCTCTGCTGGATGGCCGGGCTGGCATGCTCGCGGATGAACACGGCGGCCTGGCGCTGCTGGTCAATGCTTTCCGGCGGCAGCGCACGGTGGCTGGCCGAAGCCGCGTGCTGCCGGTAATGGTAGCCTGCAAAATCCACATAGGCACAGCCGTCTGCCGCGCTGAAAATCTGCCAGTTGGCCACAAGGTCTTCGTTGTAGGCAAGACCGTTGTCCATGATCTCGGCGGTGATCAGCTCGTGGGCGTACAGCTTGTTCCACAGCCCAAAGTCCACCCGGTGGTCATGCAGCAGGGCATCCAGATGGGCGGGCGGCTGAAACACCGTGGTCTGGCTGGGCGGCGGGCTTTCCGGAGGAATATCCTCGGTAAAGCAGTCATACCGGCAGCAGGCAATCTGGCAGCGGGTGGTTTGGGCAGCGCGGTACAGCGCATCCAAAAACTGCTTGTGGTAGCAGTCGTCCGCATCACAAAAGGCAAACCACCGGGCGTTCAGGTTCAGCCCCGCGCGCACCCCGGCAGCGCGGGCGGCGGCAACACCGCTCTGGCGCTGGTGGATCACAACAAACCGGGCGTCCCGGCTTTCCCACGCGGCGGCAAGCTCGGCGCTTTCATCGGTGGAGCCGTCATCCACCACAAAACAGGCGAAATCGCCAAAGGTCTGCGCAGCCAGGGATGCCAGACACTGCTGCAAAAACGCAGCGCCGTTATGTACCGGCACCACCACGGCAATGGCAGGGCCTTTGAACTGGGGCTCGGTTTCACTCATGGCTGCACCTCCTTTGTATATTTCTGCGTCTGCTCCAGGTAAAATTTTTGCAGGATGCCCGCGCTGGTGTGTACATCAAATCCGGCGGCAATGGCTTTGGCCTGGGCGTTGGGGTCACGGGTCAGGTCCGCCGCGGCAATGGAATCAGCCCAGGCGGCTTCATTCTGCAAGGGCAGGTAGTGGATGTTGCCGGCAAACGCCGCGCCGGGGTCCACCGTATCGGCCACAAAGCAGGGCAGGCCGGCGGCCTGGGCTTCCACCAGCACAACGGGCAGCCCCTCAAACAAACTGGGCAGCAAAAATACATCCATGGCGTGGTACAGCGCGGCCATATCCTTGCGCACCCCGGCAAAAATTACCCGGTCGCTCAGGTTAAGCTCCTGGGCAAGGGCACGGGTGGAATCAACCAGCTCGCCGGTGCCGATCAGCACCAGCCGGGCGTTGGGCATGCGGCGGCTGACCCCGGCAAAAATGCGCAGCAGCCCGGCATGGTTTTTCTGCTCACAAAAACGGCCCACATGGCCAAACAGAATTTCGCCTTTCTGCACGCCAAGCTCAGCGCGCAGGGCGGCGCGGGCGGCGGGATCGTGGAGGGCGAACACATCGGTCATAATGCCGTTGGGCAGCACGGTGAACGGGTGTTTGCCGTACAGCATCTCCCCGGCGCGCTGGCTGCAGGCAAAGCGGTGGGTCAGGTCGTGGTCAAAGCGGGAACTCATCAGCCGGTCCAGCTG
>OKUN01000787.1_pt1 | contig 14820 bp, 20 predicted proteins | sample 1606581 | NCBI WGS metagenome assembly OKUN01 (sample SAMEA3882509, study PRJEB24775) | human gut metagenome | biome: human-associated habitat; feature: intestine environment; material: feces | place: Netherlands | collected 2009/2010
TCGTATTCGATCAGCCCCCGGATCTGCCTGTCCAGCATCCGGTCAAACTGTGCGAGCAGGATCACGTCATAGCCATAATGCCGGTGCTGGGAGAAGAAGGACAGCCAGGCACGCCGATCAGGGGAAGCGTATTCCCTGGAGTTAAAGAGCAGCTGCGCCTCGTCTATGTAGATCTTAACTTCTCCTTCCCGGAGCCTGCGGCCGAGATGCTTTGATAACCGGCGTGAGAATCGGAGCAGTTTGTCCGGATCCAGGCGATGGTTCGGGACATAAAGGTATACACCTTTACATTTCTTTACAGCTTTTGTGTTAAAGTAAAAGTTACCGATCACCACGGAATCCTTGCGCTGCAGCCGGAGAGCAATCTCCCTGGCAGCATGGCAGCTCTTACCGGATCCGGGAGTCCCGGAGTACAAAGATATCATAATAATTCCCCCTTATTGACTACTCGATCAGCTTCACCCAGCGGGCAATGATCGAGTAAATATAATAGACACCAATGGCGAGCAGCCAGGCAGAGCCGATGGCAACCATTTCAGAAACAGGAACAAACCAGTTAATATAACCAAGATAGGGAAGCTTGCTGAACTTCTCGATTGTGTCAGCAAAAGGAGAAGTCGGGAAAGCTTTCATCAGTAAATCTAAAAATCCATTGAGTAAAGCCTGCATATCTGCCATAAAATCACCATCCTATCATTTTCTTTGTCGAAGCCATGAGCATGATCACAAAGCAGCCAAGCTCCCCCAGCCGGAAGATCTCCATAATCGGATCCATCCAGGCAAGATCTAACTCCAGGACCATATCTATTCCCAGGGAGTCCAGTTTGATCGGGATCTTAAAGCAGGGAGCCACCGGATCAGCAGACAGAGCCTGGATAAAATGTATAAAGTCGAAAGGGATACAGAAAGGGAAAATCAGCCGGAGATCTCTCTTGTAAGATTCCCCCTCTCCGTCCGTGCCGGGATCCGGAGAAGGATCAGGCTCTGGTTCAGGTTCCGGTGCTGGCTCCGGCAAGGCTGCAGTCAGGGCAGCAACTAGAGCATTCTTATAAGCTTCTGTATTTTCTGCCGGATCAAGTCCCGGTTCCGGTAGAGCTGCGGCCGCCGTAGACAATGCAGCGTTAATTCCAGGGAGCCGCCCCGGAGCAAACTCATAGCCGGTGAGAGGCTGCAGCCGCTCTGCGGTTGAGGTTGCAAGATCTGGGAAGTCATAAGGTTCACCGTTCAAAAGACCTGTTAGATCACCAGTTTGAAAAAAAGCTAAAGCCTGCGCCTGAGTAGAGAAAACAGGGATATTAAAATAAAATATAGCTTTATGTGATGTAATAGATGAATCTGACGAAATACCTGAAAAAGTATCCGCACCATCATAGTCAACACGATTATAGTATTTTTTAACAAATCGGTTAGCTGTTATATGAGAAGAAACGAGTGCATTTTTATCTGCGTTATAAACATAAAGACTAGTACTTGTACCTGAATCTACAAAGCAAATCTTGCCAGGATAAGAGGTGTCAACCTCATAATAAAAAGAAAGTCCATTATTCAACTTATCGAAATAATTATAACAAGATCCCTTGATAAGAACCTCACCGGAACTGTTATAATCATACCGGCCTTTAAAATAACGCTCTGGAACATTTTCAACATTAGACAAATAATCAGAATATTCTAATCCATCTATTTTCCCGGCATACAGATCTGCAAAAATTCCAGCCATAGCAGAAAGAAGCGTACTCGAAACCAGTACATCTTGGATATATGTAAAAGGATCCTTATATCCTGTATCCGGCACCGGTGTGTTATCCGGATTAGAGGACGGAGTAGGAGTCGGATCCGGCTCATTGCCACCAGTCCCGGAGATTACACGGTACTTTGCAAATGTTTCAGAAGTCGGCAGTTTCAAAGCATTGCTTCCAAGCATAGAATCAGCCTGATCTAAAGCTTCTTTGATAGTTATCCGAGAACCGTCCTCCATAGTTATGTATGAATCATAAAAAGGCGGTTCAGCCATGCTTTCCACAGATGCAATAAAAGCATCATAAAGCGAGGATCCAGATTCGTAATCATCCAGTCCGTCCTTGATACCGGAAGATATAGCAACTGTTTCCAGCAGATTATAAAGCATCATAGTCAGCTCCACGGCAAATTCTTCGCTAACTGCGACAGATGCAGCCTTAACTTTCAATGTATTCCCACCCAGCACGCTGCCGATCACAATGACCATGGCGAGCAACAGCGCTGATATTCTTTTCTGCATAGTTATCCCCCCTCCGAAAAATTCTTATCTAACAAAGCATGAAAGCCATCTTTCCGAACATCCGGAAGTTCACAACAGGCATCCATGCCATCAGCAGGATCTTTAAAATTTCTCTTGCAGCAGAGAATAACATCCGGATCGTAAAAGATACATTCGTATTCCCTGCAGTGTTTCTCATCAAAATAAGTTACCATTTCCACCTTTACCTTTCTTGTCCTACAAAGTCCCGGAGATCTCCGGCGTGCTGCAGCAATTTTGTCCGACAAAGATTGTCCTACAAAAGTCACACTGCAGAGTCAAACCTGCAGCAATTTTGTCCGACAAAGCTTGTCCGACAAAAGTCATGCTGCAGCAGCTCCTGGTTGTCATTTTTGTCCGACAGCACCAAAAAAGGGCGGGAAGCTTCAGCTCCTCACCCTTCCCGGTTAGAGACTATTCAGTTTTTAAGCACTCTTCAGAGACTTCAGCCATCGGATACCATATCTGACAGCAACACCGGCACCAATAATGGTGACAGCAGCGGGTACCACTATACCCAGAACCTTGAACAGGTCACCCTGAACGCTGGTTACAGCAGCCTTCATGATAGCGGCAACATCGAAAGATGCAGCTGCACCAGTTTCAGCAAGAGCATAAACAGTTAATAAAGGCATATTATTTTCCTCCTTCTATGAGCTGGAATATGTAGAAACATACATATCCCGTTAATATAGCTATGCATTCACAGACGGCGCCCAAGATCATAAACTGTGATGCAATAGACACGTAAGTAAAAATATCCATCATTTCCTCCCATTCCACAGACCCAGCATGATAAGCATACCGGCAATGATACCAAGGCATATAGATATCATCAGTGTGTTCTCCTGGATCTTAACGGTCTGATCCTGGGAGACTGCAAGCTGTTCTGCCAGGGTATCAGCCTGTTCTGACAGATATTGATTCGCCTGCAGGAGATCCTCATGGATCATCTGCAGAGCTTCGGAATAGTCCGGTGCATCTGCGGAGAAGACAACAGTGTAGGGACTGTTGCCTTCCGGAGAATCTACCGCAGCACCTTCACCGGTATCGCTGCCGGCTATCACTTCCGCATTGCCACCGGATACGGTGACAGGAAGGTAGACCGTGTCAGCTTCTGTATGTAAAGGGGAATCCTCCCCGGGGGAGGCGGTCACAACCTCGTCCATTATTTAGCAGCCTTTCCGGGCTCCTTAGCTTCCGGAGCGGTCTCCGGCTGGATCATGCCCTGGACTACAAAGCCGGGAAGAACCTTCGGCTTGATCTCCAAATGAGAGATAAAGGCAACATCACGCAGGCGATTGACAGGTTTACCATCGGCGCCTACGATCATCTCGAAAGTACCTTCATAAAGCCCAGGAGCTACTACGATCTTGTTACGCAGCACAGAGTCAACAGAACACTTTGCACGCTGTACGCCTACCGGCTTGGTAGGATCATACTGAACCTCAGATGCAAGAACTTCACCGTCTTCACCCCAGAACATGTAATGCACTGAGCATCCGGAGAGCTTGTCGCCTGTTTCGTCCTTCATGTCGTACTGGTTAGCGAATAAGATCACGATTTTTGCTTTGTTTGTTAAGGTTACATTAGCCATTTTGATTTTCCTCCATTTTCAGAAAAGGGTTAGTGTTAATAAGATATTGTTTTCTATCATTTTCATAGCGGTAGCGCTGTCGGTACCAGCTCATGACTTTGTTGTAATCACCGCCGGTCTGCTTACAGAGCAGCTTGATCGTAAGCGGTGTATAATTATGACGTTCCCGGAGCCAGTCCAGAAAAGACTGCTTGTTTTCATCCCAAAACGAAGAATCTGTGAGACACTCCGGAGTATCAGGTACGGTCGACTGTGACATAGGGATCTTCCTTTCTATGGCTGTCCGGGTGCCCCTCCGGGGGACGGGTCTCGCCCCGCTGGCGACCAGGGACCAGTCCCTGGACCCATTGCCACTGCGTGACAGGCGCAGGGAAACAGCAGCAAGGGCGGCTCCTGTTCCCCTGGCGGGGAAGTGTCGGGGGAGCGGGTCTGTAAAGCGGCTTTCGCGGCATATCCTCACCGCAAGAGCGTCGGTTCCGGTATTCCACGTTTCGCTTGACAGACAGACGCCGGGGTTACGTGAAGGGCAGGGCGTTAAGGTCTTCAAGGGCACGGTGCAGATGATCCAGTGACCGGGCGACGGTATAGATCTGACTGTCCTGTTCCTGGATCTTCTTCCGGTTGGCTGCCATGAGTTTTTCATAGTAAGCCAATTCTTCCGTTCTGGTCTCGTCACCGGAGCGGTATTCTTCCAGGATCCGGCAGAGCTTGTCTGTCCAGGTCGTGCCCTTCTGGCTGTTTACATACTCGTCCAGGTCTGCCGGAAGACGGATCGACTTCTTGATCAGATCATCCGGCACTGCTGTCACCTCCTAGAATATCCTCGAAAGAGAGCTGACCGCCACAGGCTGCTTTGCGCTTTTCCTCTGCCTGATCCATATATGTATCATACAGATCCAGAATCTCCTGCGCATTCACAGAAGTGCGGATCAGTAAACGACCCTGATCTGTAGTAACGACCAGCTCATAATAAAGTATGCTGGGATCCGACCGCAGACGATCCACTTCTACACGTAAAGTATTTGCATCTACCGAAACAATGCGGTTAGTCCGATAATAATTAACTTGCACATCAATGAGCATCAAATTACCTCCTTCTTACCCGGATCGACTCCACACAGGGCTTATCATCACCGGTCTTTTAATATGCGCGCGTTTGTGCTACAATTTAAGGTATATATACTTTAGTAGGATAAAATATGTCCTACAAATATAATATATCCCAAATAATTGGGAATGTCAACAAATATATCCCATTTTATTGGGAGAAAAGAGGAAGAATGATAGATCCGGAATTTGGAAAGAGATTTACAGAAATAATTGAAAAATCGGGAATTTCCAATGCGAAACTTACAGAATTAGCGGAAATATCCAAAAATAATATCAGCAACTATAAAAACGGGCAAATTCCAAACGCAACGACATTATACAAATTATCCCAAATACTTGGGAAAAGCATGGAGTATATAATAGCTGGAAAAGAGCCTGAAGAACTTACACTAGATGAACAACAACTAATAGATCATTACCGCCGATGTGATGAGAGGGGCAAACGTAGCATTATGCGTATAGCGGAGAGTGAGAGCACGGAGCTAGAGTCATCAGCTTCCAAACTTGGATAAATAACCACAGATAAGAGGGGAAAATGAATATCTTATTATTAACCATCGTAATTGTTGAATCAGTAGTATTATTGATACTGGCTATCAGAGGGGAAATACAATTACAGAAACAGGAAGCACCGAAACCACAGGAGAAAATGCCACTACCTGAACAAAAACTCAAACGACAGCCAACACATCTAACTCCATACGATAGAATACTAGATTTCTGTACATATGAAACTATGACTGTAAATGACTTTGAAAAAATTAATTTGATCCCAGTCGGTACAATAGAAAAATGGAAGACCCAGCGGCCGGATCTTAAGCACCTGACAAAAGCAGCTCTATACATGAAAGTTTCACCAGCCTGGTTGGAAACGGGAAACGACATAGAAGATCTTACTATAAGAGAGAAATTTATAATATACATCCTGCGCCACATGGATGAGGAACACTACAGAAAAATAATTAATAGTTCTGTACATGAAGCATTTACGATATTTGAAATTGATGAGTGAGGGGAATACTATGAATGATGCAATAGCAATGATGTTTTCAATTTTAATTGTCATGTTCGGGTACCTGGTATTTAAGATCAGGACAGATCAGTCCCAAACAACGACTACCCGCACCAGGAAACGGAACAAGAAGAAGGGAACAGGAAAGCCGGTTATCAAAAATAACTGGAATATGCGACCACTGGACACAAAAGATCCTGCAGACAAAGATCTGCGGTATGAAGACTTTGTAGAATCATCCTGGAAGGAAATAGAGAAATAGTTGTCCGACAAACACACATGCAGCATACCCGGATCCACACTTCCGGAAATTATTTTGTCGGACAAAAAAACTTTACAAACCTGGGAACCCGTGTTATATTGAACTTAGCCAAAGAGAGACTAATGTCTAACTTCAAGACGCAGAAAACCCCGGGATGCTACCCCGGGGCTTTTTGTTGCTAGGCTGACTGTTGCTATTCATCACCGTCCAGCCATTTGCATATGTAGTAGCCGACTACACTTGCTATGACGGAGATAATAAAAGAGACTAATAACTCCAAGACGCTCACCTCCTTCCTGCTGGAAAGAGTCAACAGCAAGCCTATTATATCACACGGTTCCCGTAGCGTAAACCGCTAAAAAACGACTTAAAATATCCCTTGGAAGCCTTTTCTCTTAATCAGGGTGTCCAGGGTTCGAGCCCCTGGCGGTGCACTCAAGAGGACTGTTTTTGGAGACATAGGAGCTCCGGGGACGGTTCTTTTTTTGCATAGATATGCTGTGAGGAGATTTTATATGACTGCGATATTTGATACGCATGCGCATTATGACGATGACGCATTTAACGATGACAGAGAACAGCTTCTGGCGGCGCTGCCGGGGCAGGGCATTGCCCGGGTGGTGGATGTGGGTGCGAGCCTGGCATCCTGCCGGAAAGTGTTAGAGCTGATGGAGCAGTACGATTACATATACGGAGCCATCGGAGTACATCCCAGCGAGACCGCGGAACTGACTGAGGAATCTTATTCCTGGCTGAAGGAACAGTGCCGGAAAAAGAAATGCCTGGCGGTGGGAGAGATCGGACTGGATTATTACTGGCCGGAGCCGGACCACGAGACACAGAAGAAGTGGTTCCTGCGGCAGCTGGACCTGGCGCGTGAGATAAAAAAGCCTGTTATCATTCACTCCCGGGATGCGGCGAAGGATACCGTGGATCTCATGACGGAGGCGCACGCAGAGGAGATCGGTGGCGTAATTCACTGCTATTCCTATACGAAGGAGACGGCGAAGATTTTCCTGGATATGGGATTCTACTTCGGAATCGGCGGCGTGCTGACTTTTAAAAATGCAAAGAAGCTGAAGGAAGCGGTAGAATATATCCCTATGGATCGCATCGTGTTGGAGACGGACTGCCCCTATCTGGCGCCGGAACCGAACCGCGGCAAACGCAACAGTTCCCTGAACATTCCTTATGTGATCGCTGCCATGGCGCAGATCAAGGGGATCACAGAGGAAGAAGTGCGCAAGGCGGCATGGGATAATTCGCTTAAGCTGTATCATATGGAAAAATAAGCGGAATCAAAAGTAATAAAAGGTAAACGTTATGGAAACAAGTATAACAAAACAGCAACTATTTTCAAAAGATGATCTGAAAAAACTGATCATTCCGCTCTTATTTGAACAGGCACTGGCAATCACTGTGGGCATGGCAGATACCGTCATGATATCCTCTGCGGGAGAAGCGGCGGTCTCCGGCGTATCCCTGATCGACATGTTCAATAATCTGATCATCAGTGTGCTGGCGGCACTGGCTACCGGCGGCGCCGTGGTGACCTCCCAGTTTCTCGGAGCCGGGAAAAAAGAGGACGCCTGCAAATCTGCAAAACAGTTGATCGTGTCATCGGTATGCATTACGATCGGTATATCGATTTTGGTCATGGTGTTCTGTAATGGCATCATTTCCCTGTTTTTCGGTAAAATTGAAGCGGACGTATTTCATAATGCTGTGATCTATATGATGATCTCTGCACTGTCCTTCCCGTTCCTTGCCCTGTACAATTCCTGTGCGGCGCTGTTCCGCTCCATGGGAAATTCCCAGATCACGCTGAAGGTCTCCGTGGTGGAAAATATCATTAACATCGGCGGTAATGCTTTGGGTGTTTATGTACTGGGACTGGGCGTGGCAGGTGTGGCGATTCCTTCCCTGATCTCCCGTGCAGTGGCAGGATTCATCCTATATCGTTTGCTGAAAAACCCGTCCAACGAAGTGCATTTATTAAAAGAAAGCTTCCACATCGACTGGCCGGTGATCCATAAGATTTTTTACATAGGTATCCCCAGCGGGATTGAAAATGGTATTTTCCAGCTGGGACGTGTCATTGTGGTAAGCATTATCGCGGGTTTCGGAACTGTGCAGATTGCTGCCAACGGGGTGGCGAACAGCTTGGACAGCATGGGCTGTATTGTGGGACAGGCTATGAATCTGGCAATGATCACGGTAATTGGCCGTTGCGTCGGCGCCGGAGATTCCGGTCAGGTGCGGTATTATACGAAAAAATTATTGAAGATTACCTACTTGTGTACCTTTATGGTAAACAGCGTCATCCTGCTGTGTCTGTCGTGGATCCTGAAATGCTATGGATTAAGCTCGGAGACCACGCAGTTATCCTATATTCTGGTCATGATCCACAACGGTATGGCGATGTTTTTGTGGCCGGCGTCTTTTGTTCTGCCGAATATGCTTCGTGCCTGCAATGACGTGCGGTTTACCATGGTGCTGTCTATTTTTTCCATGTTCGTGTTCCGTATAGGATTCAGCTATATCATCGGTGTGAACATGGGTTACGGAGCCATCGGTGTCTGGATCGCCATGGTACTGGACTGGATCTTCCGAGTGATCTGTTTTGTGGGCAGATATTTGTCCGGACATTGGCTGAAGACAGCCGGATTACAGGATAACAGATAGCAACAGTTCATCTTGTGAACATATGCGGCCACAAAGCCATACGAGCATGATTTTGTGTGCCCGGATATATTCACGGATGAACTGTTATGAGGTATAATGTGGGAAAAAGAGAGAGAGGTATGCAATATGCAGGTAGTATTGGAAAATGAAGCTTTAAAAGTAACCATCAACAGCTTTGGTGCAGAGCTTGCAAGCATTCGGGGGAAAGCAACTGATACCGAGTATCTGTGGAATGCGGATGCAAAATTCTGGAAGAGAACTGCCCCGGTACTGTTCCCCTTTGTAGGAAGTCTGAAAAATAAGGAATATCATTATGAAGGAAAGACTTATTCCATGGGTCAGCACGGCTTTGCCAGAGACATGGAGTTTGTCGTGGATGTGCAGACGGCGACGGAAGCATGGTTTTCCCTGCGATCCAATGAAGAAACAAAAGCAAAATTCCCGTTGGAGTTTATCCTGAAGATCGGTTATGAATTGGAAGGAAAAGACCTGAAGGTCATCTGGCAGGTGGAAAATCCGGATATGAAAACACTGTACTTTTCCATTGGAGGACACCCCGCATTTATGTGCCCTGTGGATGGAAAAGGAAAGCAGTCGGAATATTATTTTAAGTTTGATACGGACAAAGATCTGACTTACGGATTGGTGGCAGATGACGGACAAGGACTCATGGGACAGCAAAAGGATGTATTACCGGTGAAAAACGGCTATGCGCAGATCACAGAGCACTTATTTGACCGGGATGCCCTGATCGTGGAGGATCGTCAGGCTTCTGCAGTGAGCCTGTGTACTCCGGACAAAAAGCCGTATGTTACCTTAAGCTTTGATGCTCCGTTATTTGGTCTGTGGTCTCCCGCGGGCAAGGGAGCACCGTTTATCTGTATCGAGCCCTGGTATGGCAGATGCGACAAGACGACCTTTGACGGCAGCTTAGAGCAACGGGAGTACAGTAATACCCTGCAGGCAGGAGAGGTATTCCGCAAGGAGTACACTATCACAATAGTATAATTACGAGAAAGCGAAAAAGCTTCTGAAAAAAGCTTCGGGCACAGAAAAAGATTGTGCCCGGAGCTTTTCTTATGCTGCTATTCAATATAAATTTATCGAATATCAATAAATTTATATTGACATTCGTATCATAGAGTGATATGTTAAGGCTACCAAGAAGGAAAGAGGTATTCATTATGGAGAAGAGAGAGTTGTCGGAAAAGGAGTTGCGGGAGAAAAAGTTATCTCTGGCGAAGGGGACAAAGTACCTGCTGGATTTCATGTTCTATGCGGGAATCCTGGTGACGATAAGTCTGCCGCTTAGTCTCAAATACATAGGAAAGTATCTGGAGGCGGTGGAGGAGCATTACCTTCCGGCGGTGATCATATTCGCCATCCTGGGTGTGCTGGCATTATTGTTGGTCAATGAACTGCGCAAGATGTTTGGCACGGTGCTTGCGGAGAACTGCTTTGTACCGGAAAATGTGGCGAGCCTTAGGAGAATGGGAGACTTAAGTTTTTTCATCGCTGCCATGAGCGCTGTGAGATGTGTGGTGTACCTGACCATTGCCATGCTGGTGATCATTCTGGTATTTATCATTGCAGGCATGTTCAGCAAAGTGCTGGCGATGGTATTTGAAGAAGCCGTGCGCTACAAGGAAGAAAACGACTTAACAATCTAAAAATTCAGTCACTCAAAATTAGAAAGGCATCTATTATGGGAATCATTGTAAATCTGGATGTAATGATGGCAAAGCGGAAGATCAGCCTGACAGAACTGGCGAATCAGGTGGATCTGACACAGGCAAATTTATCCATCCTGAAAAATAATAAAGCAAAAGCCATACGTTTCTCTACACTGGAATCCATTTGTGAGGTGCTGCATTGCCAGCCCGGAGACATTCTGGAGTATGTAGAAGACACAAAAGAAGAGGAAACCAAATAAAACCTGAGAGGGGGAGATCATAATGCAGGAAAATACAGCAGTACAGGAAACAAATTCAATAAATCAGGAACAGATTTCCGGGCAGAATGTAGTCCGGGTAGTGGAAAAAACAGAGACTGTGGAGACAAAGCGCTTGCAGGAGCACTATAATTTCTTCGGACCGGTGACTTTTCTCTATGCCGTGTTCTATGCATTTTGTATGTTCCGGAACGGCTCGGGGATCACCTTCCCTTTTTTTCTCGCAGGCACTTTACTGTATTTTGTCTTCTCGCTGTCAAAACTGAAGATTACCTTGAAAAAAGGGAGCGCCTTTTACATGATCAGCATTCTGCTGCTGGGGGTATCCACCTTCTGCACCGACGGATGGGCGATCATAGGTCTGAACAAGCTGGCGGTGTTTCTATTAGTGATGTGTCTGCTGCTGAATCAATATTTTGATACGAAAAAGTGGAATCTTGGGAAATATGTGGGAAGCATCTGTCAATTGGTGGTTATGAGCTTCGGGGAACTGGGGAAGCCTTTTTCCGATGGCAAAGCCTATTTTCGTGAAAAGGGAAAAGTAAATAAGAAGGTATGGTACGGTCTGCTGGGAGTGGTGATCGCATTGCCGATTATGCTGATCGCTGCCGGACTGTTAAGCTCTGCCGATGCGGTATTCCGTAAGATGACAACGGATTTCATGAACTGGATCCGCCCGGGCAATATATTCAACGTAGTCATCCGGGTAACGTTTCTGTTCTTTACTTCCTATGCACTGACTTCCTACCTGTGTAAGCGAAGCATCCCGGAAGAAGTGAAGGATCGCAGAAAGGGTGAGCCGGTACTGGCAATTACGATTATGTCACTGCTGTCACTATTGTATCTGCTGTTTTCCGGTATTCAGATCTTCGGATTGTTCTTAGGAAAAATGCAGCTGCCGGAGGGCTATACTTACGCACAGTATGCAAGAGAGGGCTTTTTCCAGCTGCTGGCTGTCAGCATTCTGAACCTGATCCTGGTATTGATGTGCCTTAGCTTTTTTAGGGAGAGTAGGATACTGAAAGTGATTATGACGATTATGTCATTATGTACTTTTATCATGATCGCGTCCAGCGTAATGCGAATGATCATTTACATCCGGTATTATTATCTGACTTTCCTGCGGATCTTCGTATTGTGGATGCTGGCGGTATTATTCGTCATGTTTATCGGAGTACTGATCAACATTTACAGGGAAAGCTTCCCTCTGTTCCGCTATGGTGTCGTGATGGTGACAGTTCTGTACCTGGCATTGTCCTTCAGCCATCCCGACTATATTATAGCCAGAGTGAATATTGCCAATGCACCCGGCGGAGACTTCTCTTATCTGAGTGATCTCAGTGCGGATGCGGCACCGGTCATTATTCCTTATATGGAGAGCCTTGGGTATGATTTTGGCGCCTATGAACTGGAGAGACCCACAGATATTATGAGCGAAGATACGCAGGCTCAGTGGTGGGGGAGTTATCAACCGAAGGGATTCGGATATTATTACCTGAACCATAATAAGAAGCGTCTGGATCAGACATCTCTGCGGACATTTAATATTTCCAGATATATGGCACGGAAACAGATAGAGGCAAGAATCGATGGAAAATAAAGAAATGAATACGGAAAAAATTAAGTTTTATAAAAAGCATCCGGTGTTGCTTGCATGGCTGATTTCTATATTTATCGGACTGGGCTATGCGCTTTTTACGATCATAGCCTCTGTTATTCATTATGAGCAAAGAGATTATGTATGGGAGATCATTAAGGCTTTTACAGAAATGTTTACCTGGGCAATTTTAATGGGAGCGGTACTGGTATTTCCTGTGGTGCTGACGATCAGCGAAGGAATCTGCCTGATCAGTGAAGCATGGGAACGTCCGGTGAAGGGAGCCTGGCTGTTTGACCAGCATGTATTTTGGCTGGGCGGATTCTATGAACTTTGTTATTTGGGGTTGATTATGGATGTGACATCCGCTGACTGGCAGACGCAGTTAAGCAATTCCAATAAACATACACCGATTTACAGCGGTTCCATGGTTACTTTTATAGTACTCCTGCTGCTGGCATTTATAGGGTATGAGATTCTGCAGAGTATTCCGCTTCGGAAGCTGCCGCCCCTTGTGACAGTCCTGTCGATTTCCGCAATGTACCTGGGATTGTTAGAACTGATTCTGTTCACAGTACAGATATTCAAGCCGACGATTTTGCTTGATGGATATTTGTTATTATTTCCACTATGCTGTGTGCTGCTAGTTGTGCGACTGCTTCTGAAGAAAATACGGGAGTGGAATGCACTGATGCAGAATGCGGAGGCGGAACACTTTGGGACGGGGAAGATTTATCAGAATCCCATGCTGCGTTGGTGTGACAACATTTTGCGGAAGGCTGCATGGTGGCCGGTGCTGGGACTGGTATTGATGTTCCCACTGTTGGGAATCCTGATCGCAATCCTCATGCTGTTTGGACAGGCACCGGATTCTGTGATTAAAGCATTCACGGAGACCAGCGACTGGAATCTGTCACTAAGACAGGCACCGCAGAATGTCATGTATGATGAACATTATCTCTGCACGGTAGCTGCCGGCGGTCATGAAAAAGTCGTAAAGCCTATCCGCCTGGGGAGGCGGCATGGGCATGAAGTCATTGTGAACCGTCAGTTGTGCATCGCCAATGCTTTTGAACAGGTGTTGGAAGAACGGACTCCCGGCTTACACCGGGCACTGCGTCATTTTTATGATACTTACGGGTTCCCTGTGGCGAGACTGATCCACAGTAAATACACGGCGGATCTGGTGTATTTTATCATGAAACCTTTAGAATGGATCTTCCTGTGTGTGCTGTATCTGACGGACGCGCATCCCGAGAACCGCATTGCTGTGCAGTATACCGGGAAGACGGCGGCGCAGGTGGAAAAATAGTAAAATATTAATGGAAAAAGCTCTCCCTTTTGGATATAATAATATTTGAAAGGGAGGCTTTTTTATATGATAAAAGTGAATTGAACTAAATCGGAATTTGAGGGAGGAAACAGTATGAAAAAGATTATTGCAATGGTTCTTTGTCTTGTGTTGGTTTTTTCATTGGCTAGCTGTGGAAATAATGATCAAAGTTCAGATACGCATGATGCGAACTACGAAGAAGGTTATACGGCTGGCTACGAGGCTGGATATAATGATGGGAAGCAGCAAATGACCGAACCCCAAAAGTGCTATGCACAGTTTTCGGGGTCTTTTACAGCTACCGTTGAGCAACTCTTGCCGGATTATTGTGCGCTTCCGGGAAAAACGATTGCCGTAGTTCACTTCTTTCAGACTGCACCCTTTTTACTTCGCTTTCAGGAAGATATGACCGGAAAGCTTGTTGAAGGAACGGTTTATGTGTTTGAGTTCAAGACATTTGAAGTTGAGATTCCGGCTGATGAGAAAAATCCAGAGATTTCGGACTATATGTATTCAATAGATGTTACTAATTATAGAGTTGCGGAAGATGGCGAACTCGGGTTGGAGAGCATATCGCCGACTGTTGAAATAATATCGAAGTAAGTAACCGGATTATTTAATAAGCAATCACCGTGGTAAATTATCATTTATAGGATTGTCTTTTAAGGGGTAATTATACTATTACACTTAAAAGACAATTCTATTTAGATATTAAAATATATTTATTGTCTAATTAGGAATTATAAGTTATACTTTGCGTATAAGTACATTTCACTTATGAAAATTTCTATGTCAGCGAAAGCTGATGTCCCATCCGATTCCCTAAATCATAGAACCAGGAAGAAGGGAAGAGGAAAACCCACACAGAAAGAAAATCAGTTGTATCAGAAAAACAGGTAAGTTATAATGTAGATATGGCGAAATCCTTTTATTTTCGGCGGTATCTATAATTACCTGACACAAAAGGAGGAAACCATTGAATACGGAATTAAAGA
>OKUN01000791.1_pt1 | contig 14800 bp, 13 predicted proteins | sample 1606581 | NCBI WGS metagenome assembly OKUN01 (sample SAMEA3882509, study PRJEB24775) | human gut metagenome | biome: human-associated habitat; feature: intestine environment; material: feces | place: Netherlands | collected 2009/2010
ATTTTTTTCAGCAGCGGGTAGTGGGTGCAGCCATGGATCAGGGTGTCAATGCCGGAATCCCGCACGGGGGTCAGGTATTCCTCAATCATCAGCTGGGTCACTTTGTCGCCGTTCACATAACCGTTTTCAACCAGCGGTACAAACAGGGGGCAGGCGCGGGCAAAAATCTGAACCCCCGGCACCAGATCTTTCAGCTGGGTGGCATAAGAATCGCTGCGGATGGTGGCCGCTGTGCCGATCACGCCGATGCGTTTATTTTTGGTGGCGGCAGCAGCTGCGCGGGCTGCCGCACCGATCACACCGGTGTAGGGTACCGGCAGCTGGGCAGCTTCCGCCGAAGGATAGGTGGAAGATACTGTGCCGCAGGCCGCCATAATGAACTTGACATTCTGGGAAAGCAGGAACCGGATATCCTGCTGGGCGTACCGCACGATCACATCGTGCCCGCGGGAACCGTAAGGCACACGGCCGGTATCGCCAAAATACACAATATCTTCGCCCGGCAGCAGGCGGCGCAGCTGGCGCACGGCGGTCAGCCCGCCAAGGCCGCTGTCAAATACGCCGATGGGACGAGTATCCATCAGTAAGCACCTCGCTTTTTGCTCAGTGCAAGGCCGATTAGCTTATCAACCAGGGCGGCAAAGCTGTAGCCCTCGTTTTCCATCAGCTTGGGATACATGCTGATGGGGGTAAAGCCCGGCAGGGTGTTCAGCTCATTGCAAAGCACGCGTCCTGTGCCGTGCTCTACAAAGAAATCGCACCGGGTAAGACCAGCGCAGCCCAAAGCCAGGTAAGCGCGGGCGGCCAGCGTTTTGACTTCGTCCAGCTTCTGGTCCGGCAGGTGGGCGGGAATCACCGTCTTGGATATACCGTTTTTATACTTGTCGTCATAGGTATAAAACTCTGCGCCGGCCAAAATCTCGCCGGGGCGGGTGGTGCGCACTTCCTGCGGGTTATCCGGGTTGCCAATGGCGGCACATTCCACTTCCTGCCCATCAATAAACTCTTCAAACACCACTTTGTCATCTTCCCGCAGGGCGGTGTCAATGGCGGTGTTCAGCTCTTCACGGTTGTGGGCCTTGGTGATGCCCACGCTGGAACCGGCGTTGGCAGGCTTGACGAAGATGGGCCAGCCCAGCTTGGCAATGGCTCCGTCACACACGCCGTCCAGGTCGCTCTCGATCTCCCAGCGGCAGGCGCTCAGCCACTTGGTGTGGGGGATGCCGGAAGCGTCGAACATAGCGTTGGCCACTGCCTTGTCCATGCAGACGGCGCTGGCCAGAACGCCGCAGCCGACGTAGGGGATGCCGGCCAGCTCCAGCAGGCCCTGCACGGTGCCGTCCTCGCCCCACAGGCCGTGGAGCGCGGGGATGACCACATCCACGTGCAGCTTTTCCACCTGACCGGACGGGGTGAACAGGATCATGCCGTGGTCGGCGCGGTCCGGGCTGATCACGCAGGGCATATTGCCGGGCAGCTCTTCCCAGCTGCCGTCGGCCATCTGCTCCGCCGTGGCCTCGGTGTAGAGCCAGCGGCCCTCCTTGGTGATGCCCACGGTGAGCACCTCGTATTTGCTGCGGTCGATGTTGCGGACAAAGTTGCCCACAGAGACACAGCTGACCTCATGTTCGCTGGACATACCGCCAAACAACAGAGCCACGCACATTTTATTTGCAGACTGCATGATATCTCACTCCTATTTATAAAGCCCCGGTAAAGGGGCGGCTTCAAACCGGTAAAATGCCGTTTCGATTCATTATACAATATCTACGCCCGCGATGCAAGCAGAATGCAAAAAAGCTGCCTTGGGCCAAAAAGACGCCGGCTGCGAAAAAAGTTTCTCAAAATCGCTTTTTTCTGCTTGACGGATTGAAAAACGCGTGGTACAATGATATCACCTCTTTTGCGGGGTTATTAAGTGCGCCTGTTTTTACAGCTGCCACCCGCACCCGAGGGAGGTTCAAAACAACCGTTATAATGGAGGTGTCAACAAATGACCGTTAAAATCACTCTGGCCTGCACCGAGTGCAAGCAGCGCAACTACAACACCACGAAGAACAAGAAGAACAACCCCGATCGTCTCGAGATGAAGAAGTATTGCCGTTTCTGCAAGAAGCACACCGTTCATCGCGAAACCAAGTAAGAAAGGCGGAGCATAATGGCAGACAAAACCGAGAAAAAGCCGGGCTTTGTGGCCAAAGCTAAAGCCGCTGTCAAGGGCTTCTGCGCACGGGTCGCAAAGTTCTTCCGCGATACCAAGAGCGAGCTGAAGAAGGTGGTCTGGCCGTCCAAGCAGGACGTCAAGACCAACACCATCGTCGTGCTCGTGACCGTCGCTATTGCAGCGGTTGTGATGATCCTGCTGGATGCCATCTTTGGTGGTATTCTGGGCCTGATCATCGGCGCCTAAGAATCATCTTGAAACGGAGGGTCAACCAAAATGGAAGAATCAACCAAGCTGGTAGATGAGTCCACTGAGGCTCTTTGGTATGTTGTGCATACCTATTCCGGTTACGAGAACAAGGTCGCCAACGACCTGCAGACCATGGTGGAGAACCGCCACCTGCAGGATCTGATCTGCGACATCAAGGTTCCCGTCGAGATGGTTCCTGAGATCGACAAGAACGGCAAGCAGAAGATGGTGGAGCACAAGCTGTTCCCCGGCTACGTTCTGGTCAAAATGGTGATGAACGACGATACCTGGTATGTCGTGCGCAATACGCGCGGCTGCACCGGCTTTGTCGGCCCGGAGTCCAAGCCCGAGCCCCTGACCGAGGCGGAGGTTGCCAAGATGGGCGTCGAAACCACCGTTGACCTTGAGGTCGAGTACAAGGTCGGTGATACGGTTGAGATCACCGCCGGTCCGATGGAAGGCTCTGTCGGCACCGTCGACGAGATCGACATTCCTGCGCGCAAGGTGCGCGTAAGGATCACCATGTTTGGCCGCGAGCTTCCGGCAGAGCTGGAGCTGCATCAGGTCAAGCTGTTCTGAGTTTTTCTCAGGACACCCTAGTTTCCGGTAAAGACCGCAAACGGGCCTGTGCCCGGGGTACGGTTTTTATAGGGCGCGCGGAGGTCGTGCGCCCGTGGGAGGTCTGCACCGCAGGCCGCAACTCACCACAAAATTTGGAGGTGCAAGTATTATGGCACAGAAAATCACTGGCTACATCAAGCTGCAAATTCCCGCCGGCAAGGCAACTCCGGCTCCCCCTGTTGGTCCTGCTCTGGGTCAGAAGGGCGTCAACATCATGGCGTTCACCAAGGAGTTCAACGAGCGTACCAAGAACCAGATGGGCATGATCATCCCCGTCGTCATCACGGTCTACGCTGACCGCTCCTTCTCCTTCATCACCAAGACTCCTCCGGCGCCCGTTCTGATCAAGAAGGCTGCCGGCATCGACACTGCTTCCGGCGTGCCCAACAAGAACAAGGTTGGCTCCATCACGCTGGCTCAGGCCGAGGAGATCGCCAAGACCAAGATGCCCGACCTGAACGCTGCTTCCCTGGAGGCCGCTGTCAGCATGATCAAGGGCACCGCCCGCAGCATGGGCGTTACCGTTGAGGGCTGAATAGGAGGGTAATACGCAATGAAACACGGCAAGAAGTATATCGACGCTGCTAAGCTGATCGAGAATAACAAGACTTACGATCCCACCGAGGCCCTGGAGCTGTGCTGCAAGACCGCTACCGCTAAGTTCGACGAGACCGTTGAGCTGCACGTCCGCCTGGGCGTTGACAGCCGTCACGCCGACCAGCAGGTCCGCGGCGCTGTTGTCCTGCCCAACGGCACCGGTAAGAACGTCCGCGTTATCGCCATCGCCAAGGGCGACGCCGCCAAGGCCGCTGAGGCTGCAGGTGCACAGGAGGTCGGTGATGACGACCTGATCGCCAAGATCGCCGGCGGCTACCTGGACTTCGACGTTCTGGTCACCACCCCCGACATGATGGGCCGCGTTGGCCGTCTCGGTAAGGTCCTGGGCCCCCGTGGTCTGATGCCCAACCCGAAGGCCGGCACCGTTACCCCCGACGTCGGCAAGGCTGTTACCGACGCTAAGGCCGGTAAGATCGAGTACCGTCTGGACAAGCAGAACATCATCCATGTGCCCATCGGCAAGGCCTCTTTCGGCGCCGAGAAGCTGATGACCAACCTGGACACCGTCCTGGATGCCATCGCCAAGGCTAAGCCCGCCGCTGCCAAGGGCCAGTACTTCAAGAGCGCTACCATCGCCACCACCATGGGCCCCGGTGTCCGCGTTGCTACCAACAAGTACGGCGTATAAGTTTTTCAGCTTTGAGCTGAAAAACGCTTGACAAACGCACGTTCGCGTGCTATACTAATTAAGCTGTTTTTGAGACAGCAGGTGCCGCAAGGCATAACGGGTTTTACCCACCTGCCGAGAAACGTGCGTTTGATTGCAATGCTTTCAAGCCCTTTCCCGGCGACGGGAAGGGGCTTTTTTCTGTATATCACATAAAAAGCCGCTTACCGAAACCAATCTGTAAGTGGAATGAGGTGAATTTCAAATGCCCAGTGCAAAGATTCTGGAAGCTAAGAAGGCTCTTGTTGCTGATCTGAACGAGAAGATCGCAGGCTCTCTGGCCGGTGTTGTCGTTGCTTACAACGGCATCAGCGTTGCTGATGACACCAAGCTGCGTAAGGAGCTGCGTGAGGCTGGCGTGCACTACATGGTCGTCAAGAACACCATGCTGCGCCTGGCCGTCAAGGGCACCCAGTACGAGGGTCTGACCGAGTACTTCAAGGGTGACACGGCTATCGCTCTGTCTCCGGAGGATCCGGCTGCTGCTGCTCGCATTCTGTGCAAGTTTGCTGACGCCGACAAGTCCAAGCGCTTCGTCGTCAAGGGCGGCTTCTGCGATGGTCAGGTCATGGACGCTGCAGGTATCAAGAGCCTGTCTACCATGCCCAACCGCGAAGGCCTGCTCTCCATGCTGGCTGGCTCCCTCAACGGTATCGTTGGCGGTCTGGCTGTTGCCCTGCAGGGTATCGTCGACAAGCAGGACGAGACTGCTGCCTGAGTTTAGGTTTAGCAGGTTGAGCGCACCGGCGCAGCGCTCCTTGAATACAAACCGCGCCGCTTAAAACTATAAAATTTATGGAGGTAACTACCATGGCTTCTGAGAAGATCACTGCCATTGTCGAGTCTGTCAAGACTATGACTGTTCTGGAGCTGAAAGAGCTCGTTGACACCATCTGCGAGGAGTTCGGCGTTTCTGCTGTTGCTGCTGCCGCTCCCGCTGCCGCCGGCGCTGCTGCTCCCGCTGAGGAGGAGAAGACCGAGTTTGACGTCATCCTGGCTGACGTTGGCGCCAACAAGATGCAGGTCATCAAGACCGTTAAGGAGCTGACCGGCGCTTCCCTGATGGAGGCCAAGAAGCTGGTTGAGACCCCGAACGCCAAGCTGAAGGAGCAGGCTTCCAAGGCTGACGCCGAGGACATCCAGAAGAAGCTGGCCGAGGTCGGCGCTAAGGTCGAGCTGAAGTAATTTAGCTTACCAAATAGCTTTCAACACCGTGTGGTTTAACACCGCACGGTGTTTTTTTGTGTACCTTAACAAAAACTTCCTCGCTTCTTTGTACATTCCTCTGAATTTGACCGTGTTGCATGGGCCTTGCATTTCGTATAATATTGATGTATCCTTTTTGTATCGAATAAAATGGGAAAGTGAGGCTGTATACTCTTGGAGAACGAAAAGCCAAAAGGCGGCGGGATGGAAAAGCTGGCTTCGTTTATCGTTGATAAACGCAACCTGTTCTTCCTGTTATACATATTTGCGCTGATTTTCAGTGCCATCGCCACGGGCTGGGTCAAGGTCGAGGACGACATCACGACCTACCTGCCCGACACCACCGAGACCCGCCAGGGCCTGACCGTGATGAATGACAACTTCGTCACCTACGGCACAGCCAACGTCATGGTGTCCAACATCACCTACGATACTGCGCTGGACATCCAGTCCCGGCTTGAGGACATCGAGGGTGTCACCACCGTCGAATTTGACGACACCGACGAGCATTACACGAATGCGTCGGCGCTGTTCTCCGTCAGCTTTGATGCAGAAGTAGGGGACGAGCGCGCCGAGAACGCCCTGCAGGAGATCCGCGACGAGCTTGAGGGCAGCTACGACACCTCGATCTATTCCGAGGTCGGCTACGATTCCTCCGCGGACCTGCAATCGGAAATGCTCGTCATCGTCATCATTGCGGCCATCATCATCGTCGTCGTGCTGACGCTGACCTCCCGCTCCTATGCCGAGGTCCCGGTCCTCCTCATGACCTTCGGCGCGGCGGCGCTGCTGAACATGGGCACAAACTTCCTGTGCGGCACGATCAGCTTCATCTCCAACTCAGTCACCGTCATACTGCAGCTGGCGCTGGCCATCGACTACGCCATCATTCTGTGCCACCGTTTCAGCGATGAGCATGAGACGCTGCCCACCCGCGAGGCCTGCATTGCCGCGCTTTCCAAGGCTATCCCGGAGATTTCTTCCTCCTCGCTCACGACGATCAGCGGCCTGGCCGCGCTGGCGTTCATGCACTTCGGCATTGGCCGCGACCTGGCTACGGTCCTGATCAAGGCTATCCTGTTCAGTATGCTCTGTGTCTTTACGCTGATGCCCGGCCTGCTGGTGCTGTTCAGCAAGCTGATCGACAAGACCCGCCACAAAAACCTGATTCCCAAGATCACCGCCGTCGGCCAGTTCGACATCAAGACCCGCTTTATCATCCCGCCGATCTTCGGCGTCATCATCGTGGCGGCGGCGGTCTTTGCCAACCTGTGCCCCTACTGCTACACCTACACCGACCTGGTCACCGCCAAGCAGAGCGAGCGCCAGATCGCCTACCAGAAAATCAAAAACACCTTCGGTTCCAGCAACATGGTGGCCGTCATTGTGCCGTCGGGCGACTATGAGTCCGAGGGCAGGATCCTCGACGAGCTGGACGCCTGCGCCGAGGTCAAATCCACGATGGGTCTGGCCAACATTGAAGCGATGGACGGCTATATGCTGACCGACGCTGTGACACCGCGCCAGCTGGCCGAGATGGCCGACCTCGACTACGAGGTTGCCAAGGCACTGTACGGCGCCTACGCCGTCGACCATGACGAGTACGGCGAGATCATCAACGGCCTGGACGATTATAAAGTGCCGATCTACGACATGTTCAGGTTCCTGGAACAGGAGATGCACGACGGCAACATCACGCTCTCGGGCGATGTGCAGGACACGCTGGACGACCTGTTCGACCAGCTCGATGAAGCCCAGAAGCAGCTGCAGAGCGACGATTACAGCCGTATGGTCGTCTATCTGAACCTTCCCGAGGAGACCGACGAGACGTTCGCCTTCGTCAACAAGATGCACGACATCATCGGCAAATACTACGCCACCGATTCGTTCTACGTTGTCGGCAATACGACGAGCGCCATGGACCTGTCCAGCTCCTTCGGCGAGGATAACCTGCTGATCAGTGTGCTGTCCGCGCTGTTCGTTATCCTGGTCCTGCTGTTCACATTCAAGTCCGCGGGTCTGCCCGTGCTGCTGATCATCGTCATTCAGGGCAGTATCTGGATCAACTTCTCGGTGCCGTACCTGCAGCACACCCCGCTGTACTTCCTCGGCTATCTGATCGTCAACTCCATTCAGATGGGTGCAAACATCGACTACGCCATCGTTATCTCCAGCCACTACACCGACCTGAAGAAGGTCATGCGCCCGAAGGAGGCCATCGTCACCGCGCTGAACGAATCGTTCCCGACCATCTTCACCTCCGGCTCCATTCTGGCATCCGCGGGTATTCTGATCAGTGTGCTGACCACGAACCCCGTTATCGCCGCCATTGGTACCTGCCTGGGCCGCGGCACGATCGTTTCCATCATGCTGGTTCTGTTTGTTCTGCCGCAGATCCTGATCCTGGGCGACACCATCATCGAGCGCACGAGCTTTGAGATGAAGGGCGTTGCCGGTATGGCCCGCACGGCCAGCGGCACAATGCACGTCAATGGCCGCGTGCGCGGCTACATCAACGGCGTCGTAGATGCTGAAATCAAGGGCGTGCTGCACGGCCAGTTCAGTGCGAACATCGCCACCGGCACCGAATTTACCGTTGACAAGCCCGACATGTACCTGTCGGAGAAGAACATCCACGAATCCGAGGTCGGTGCCCCCGAACCAGGCACACCCGATACGCCCGACACTGACACGAAGGGAGGCGACGCTGAATGAACCGCATTTCTGACCTGACGCGCCGCCTCTGGGCTGCGCTGCTGGCGCTCTGCCTTGTGCTGGCGCTGACCCTGCCCGTTTTTGCGGAAGGGGAGAGCGGGACCGCCGACACCGCCGAAAAGGAGACCTTCCACATCGGCACCGTCGATGATCTTTTGCAGCTGGTCGATTCCTGCCGCCTGGACAGCTGGAGCAAAAACCGCACCGTCTATCTGGACGCCGATCTGGAGCTGACCGGCAGCGGCTTTGCGGGCATCCCGTCCTTCAGCGGCGTATTTGAGGGGCAGGGCCACACGATCTCCGGCCTGAGCCTTGTAGATGACGGCTCGGTCATCGGCTTCTTCCGCTATGTGCAGCAGGGGGCCAACGTCCGCGACCTCGTCATCCGGGGCCGCTCGATGCCCACCGGCAGCCGCTCCACCGTGGGCGGCATTGCGGGCAGCAACGCCGGTACGCTGCACAACTGCCGCTTTGAGGGCGTGTCCTCCGGCGCGTCCGTTGTCGGCGGCATCGCGGGCACAAATCTGGCCGCCGGCGTCATCGAAAGCTGCACGACCACGGGCAGTGTCTACGGTGCGCACTTCATCGGCGGCATCGCCGGTGAAAATCACGGCATCATTGCCAACTGCACGAACACCTCCAGCGTCAACACGACGGTGGAGCAGAACGACATCGACCTTTCCTCGCTGACGCTGAACGACCTGATCGGCACCGAGAACGTCGCCGACATCACCGACATCGGCGGCATTGCGGGCCAGTCCGGCGGTGTCATCCGCGCCTGCATGAACCGCGGCACCGTGGGCTACCAGCACATGGGCTACAACGTCGGCGGCATCGCGGGCAGCCAGACCGGCTACATTGAGGGCTGCGTCAACTACGGCACTATCTACGCCCGCAAGGAGGGCGGCGGCATCGTCGGCCAGATGGAGCCGAGCAGCACGCTGGAATACACAAAGGACACGCTGCAGGAGCTTTCCGACGAGATGGGCACGCTGCAGACGCTGGTCAACCGCGCCTGCGATGACGCCAGCGCCGCCAGCAGCGAGCTTTCCAACCAGCTCGAAGCGCTGAAGAACAACGTGACCAGCTCCCGCAATGCCATTGAGAATCTGCTGAAGCAGGCCGAAAACGGCGTGTCCATCGGTTCCCAGACCGTCAAGACCGACTTGAGCCAGTTCAAGCAGGACCTCAAGAATACCAACCTGCCCGGCGCGGACGACGGAGACAATGCCGCGGACTCGGACACAGTCATCGACTACGGCGAAGCGACGCCTCCGTCTGACACCGACCCTGTCGATCCGAATTACACGCTGTCCCCCTCGGAGGAGCCCGCGCAGAGTGCCGACCTCTCCACGCCTGACGAAAGCAGTACGGCAGCGCAGGACACTGCCCCCGCACAGGAGCCCGCCGCGGCGCAGAGTGAGGAGACATCCCCCGCACAGGAGCCCACTGCAGAGGGCAGCGAGGCGGACCGCACCCCCCACGGGCAGCCCGGCCCCGAAGCCGTTGACGATTCCGCTGACAGCACCGTTGTCAGCGAGGACGACGGCACTGCCACAAAGCCGGACGAGCGCTATCCGATCGACCCGGACTATACGCACATCACCGAGGGTCTTGACGACCTGCCCGACACAAAGGATGTGCTCAATGACATTTCGGATGCATTGCCGGACTCCGTGGACGTCGAAATTCCAAAGGTCGAGCTGACGAACCGCGATGCCATCACGGCCAGCCGCAACGATCTGAGCAGCAGCCTGACCAGCATGGGCGACATCGTCAGCAGCCTGAACAACAACGCCAGCAGCAACAGCCAGGCGCTGATCAACGACGTGAAGGCAATCTCGAAGCAGATCAACAAGATCGGCCAGACGCTGTCCGGTGCCAGCGAGAATGTCAACCGGGATGCAGACGACATCGTGGACGATGTTTCCGATGACGACACCGATGACGACGTCGAGGCCAAGGTCACGAACTGCATCAACAGCGGCACGGTCAATGCCGACCTCAACGCCGGCGGCATTACCGGTGCAATGGCCCGCGAGAACGATCTGGACCCCGAGGACGACTACACCACCGCGGGCAGCGAGTCGCTGAACTTTACCTTCAAGACCCGCGTCGTCACCCGTGACTGCACAAACTACGGCACGGTCAGCGCCAAAAAGCAGAACGCGGGCGGCATCGTCGGCGACGCCGAGATGGGCTCTGTCATCGACTGCAGGGGCTTTGGCACCCTCGATGCCGAGGACGCCACCGGCGTCGGCGGCGTGGCCGGTATCAGCAAGTCCACGATCCGCGAGAGCTGCGCCAAGGGCCGCCTGTCCGGTGCAAAGCAGGTCGGCGGCATTGTCGGCAGCGGTGCCACCATCGAAAACTGCCGCGCCATGGTCATGATCGACAACGCTGCCGAACAGATCGGAGCGATTGCCGGTATCGTGGACGACCCGCTGGACGGCAGCGTGACCGGCAACACCTTCGTGGACGGGGGTGTCGCGGGCATCGACAGCGTCAGCTACCAGGGCATTGCCGAACCGCTGGCCTACGAGGATTTCGTCGCGCAGGAAAATCTGCCCGGCGATTTCGGCAGCATCTGTGTCCGCTTTGTGACCGACGAGGATTCGCTGGTCCAGGAATACCACATCCCGTACGGCAGCGACTTCCCGACGGATCAGCTGCCGCCGGTTCCCAACCACCAGGGCCAGTACGGCAACTGGGAGGATGTGGATCTGACCGGCATGACGTTTGACGCGACGATCCACGCCGAGTACAGCGACATAAACACGGTCCGCCAGAGCCAGGAAAAGCGCGGTGAACGCTCCCTTGTGCTGGTGGAGGGCAGCTTCGACACCACCGACGAGCTGATGCTCCATGAGGTGGACGACGCGCCCGAGACCCCCGGCACGCTGGTGGAGGCGTGGGGCCTGGAGCTGCCCGCCGACACCGGCCACACGCTGCGCTATATGCCGCCGGAGACGACGGAGAACACCGTGCTGTGGGTCAGGACCGACGCAGGCTGGCAGCAGGCCGACACAAGCGTGGACGGCAGCTATCTGACCTGCACCGCACCTGCGGGCACCACGGCGTTTGCCGCCGTGCAGATGCCCGCCAGCAAGGTGCCCCTGCTCGCGGCGGCTTGCGGCGCCGCAGCCGCACTGCTGCTGGTGATTTTGTTCATCGCCCGCAAGAAGAAAAAGAAGAAGGCCGCGGCAAAGAAAACCGCGTAAGGCCCTGCCGGGGCCGATGCTCGTCATCGACCCGCGCATACGGCAGATGCCTCACACAAAAAAACCGCTGCAGCACAGAAGCCTGTGCTGCAGCGGCTTTTTGTTTCAGCAGCTTTCTATAAACGCCTTAAAAATCTTTCGGCTGTCCTCATTCACGCGGAACGAAAATTCGGGGTGCCACTGCACAGCCCAGACGAACCTTTTATCCGGCAGGCATACGGCCTCCGTCAGTCCATCCTCCGAGACGGCCATAGCCGCCAGCCCCGGCGCAAGCGTTCACACCTCACTGTAAAAAATAAAACAGAGAAGTCCTGTGCGACCTCTCTGTCCGTTGTGCTGATTATACCGCAACGCGCGGCGGATTGCAAGCCCTTACATCGGCGGGTGGCTGCCCTTGAAGCGCTTATCCGTCGGCAGGGTCGTATATTTTTCGTACAGCTCCCGCAGCAGCACGGTACGGCGCACCATGCCGATGAACACATTGCGGTCATCCACCACCGGAACAAAGTTCTGTTCGATGGCTGCCTTTAAAAGCGTCGGCATGTCGGTGGTCACGGTAACGGCCTTGTAATCGCGGCGGCGGGGGAAGCTGGAAATCGGCACGTCCTCGCTGGCCTCAAGGTCCAGCCCGTGCAGATTTTTCATGCCCCAGAGGATGTCGCCCTCGGTGATGCTGCCGACATACTCGCCGTTGCGCTTCAGAACAGGGATGGTTGCGTAGCGCTGGTTGGACCATTTTTCCAGCGTCTGGCGCAGGGTGAAATCCTCGTAAATGTACAGGACGTCCTGCTTGGGTGTCAAAAAGAATAAAAGGTTCATGGTTTAAACCGAGCTCCTTTGGTAAGGTTGTCATACTTCTGTAAACAGTATATACTCTTGCGCCGTAAACTTTGTGAATGGAATGTTAAATCCACGCGCCAAAATAAATTTCTCCGAAATGCCCTGTTCAAGCGGGGAAAAATGGTGTATAATAGCTAAAGATTCATATAGTACAGCTGCGGGCTTAGCCGCAGCTAACCCTGAAAAGGAGGATCGCAGATGATCACCAAGGTCAATCCCTATGGACATATTTCGCTGACGAATGACTACTTCTCCGGCCTGGTGGAGCAGGCCGCCAAGCAGTGCTACGGCATTGCCGCCATGGGTCAGGCCCCGGCTGAAAGCGTTGTGCGCAGCGCCCTGCGCACCGGCAGCCTGCCGCCGAAGGGCGTCACCGTCACGCAGGAGGCCGGCAAGCTGGTCATCGCCCTGCATATCAAGGTCGGGTTCGGTCTGAACATCTCGACCATCACCCAAAGCATCACCCACCGCGTCAAGGACGAAGTTGAACTTGCCACCGGCTTAAAGGTCGCCCGCATCGATGTCTACGTGGACGACGTCATTGCCGACTAAAGACTGTTTTACCCAAAAAATATGAGGTGTAACGAAACCATGATTACTGGCCAGACCCTGCGCGACGCCATTCTTTCCGGCGCCAACAACATTGCCAACCAGCGCACCCGCGTGGATGAGCTGAACGTTTTCCCCGTTCCGGACGGTGATACCGGCACGAACATGAGCATGACCATCGGCGCCGCCCGCGCCGAGCTTGAGGCCATGCCCGACAGCTGCACCGTGGCCGAGGCCAGCAAGACCGCTGCCTCCGCCATGCTGCGCGGCGCCCGCGGCAACTCCGGCGTTATCACGAGCCTTTTGTTCCGCGGCTTCTCCAAGGCGCTGAAGGACAAGACCGAGGCATCCTCCGCTGACCTGGCTGCCGCCTTGCAGCAGGGCGTCGAGGCCGCCTACAAGGCCGTCATGAAGCCCACCGAGGGCACGATCCTGACCGTCTCCCGTCTGGCTGCCGAGAAGGCCGCCGAGTGCACCGAGCTGGATGTTCCTGCCATGTGGGACGCCACGCTGCAAGCCGGTCAGGCCGCGCTGGACGACACCCCGAACCTGCTGCCCGTGCTGAAAAAGGCCGGTGTCGTGGACGCCGGCGGCCAGGGCATCATGCTGATCTTTGAGGGCATGAAGCAGGTGTTCGACGGCGGCGAGATCATCGCCGGTGCCGAGGTCGCCGCCAAGCCCAAGGTATCCAGCGAAGCCGCAGGCAAGGGCGTTTTTGCCGACGACCTGATGAAGGTCGAGGACATCAAGAACGGCTACTGCACCCAGTTCCTGCTGCACAAGGATGCCGATGCCAGCGTTACCCGCCTGCGCGCCTTCCTTGAGTCCAACGGTGACTCCGTTGTTGTGATCGAGGACGACGACGTTGCCAACTGCCATGTCCACACCTCCGACCCCGGCATGATGCTGAGCGAGGCCATCAAGTACGGCTACCTGACCAATTTTAAAATTGAAAACATGCACGAGCAGTTCCTCGCCCGCCAGAAGCAGGCGAAGGGTCTGGAGAAGCAGGCCGAGGCCGAGGAGAAGAAGGACAGCGAGTTCACCTACGCCGCCGTTGACCCCGAGCGCGAGTACGGCTTTGTGGCCGTGGCCGCGGGCGAGGGCCTGAAGGCTGTGTTCAGCGACCTGGGCGTGGACGCGGTTGTCAGCGGCGGCCAGACGATGAACCCCTCCACCGAGGACATCCTCGCTGCCATCCAGAGCGTGCCCGCCAAGACTGTGCTCGTTCTGCCCAACAACAAAAACATCATCATGGCGTCCGAGCAGGCGCAGAAGCTCGCGGACCGCAAGGTCATCGTACTGCCCACCCGCACCGTGCCCCAGGGCATGACCGCCATGCTGAACTTTGACCCCGACCTGAAGCCGGAGGAGAACGCCGTTGCCATGATGCAGGCGGCGGACCGCGTCAGCACGGGTCTGATCACCTATGCCGCCCGCGACAGCGAGTTTGACGGCAAGCCCATCAAGAAGGGCGAGATCATGGCGCTGGAGAACGGCAAAATCGTTGCCACCGGCACCGATCTGGTCAAGATGACCTATCGTCTGGCCCGCTCCATGAAGAAGAAGGACACCCAGTTCATCACGGTCATTTCCGGCTGCGACGTCAGCGACGAGGACGCCGAAAAGACGACCGATCTGGTGCGCGCCAAGTGCGGCGGCAGTGTCGAGGTCAGCCACATCAGCGGCGGCCAGCCCGTGTACTACTACATGATCTCTGTGGAGTAATTCGGACGTTATAACATCAAAAAGGCGAATTTGGGGATGTTCCGAGTTCGCCTTTTTTGGTACATGGCCGGACCGGGGACGGCTGCCTCCCGGGAACTCGTTCTTTCTTTTGCCAACAAAAGAAAGAACCAAAGAAAATTGCCGCTGTTTCGACGCAGCGGACCCGCGACCTAGGGGCTGCACGCCCCTAGGAACCCCAAAGCGGAAGTCGGAAGGGGCGTG
>OKUN01000813.1_pt1 | contig 14527 bp, 20 predicted proteins | sample 1606581 | NCBI WGS metagenome assembly OKUN01 (sample SAMEA3882509, study PRJEB24775) | human gut metagenome | biome: human-associated habitat; feature: intestine environment; material: feces | place: Netherlands | collected 2009/2010
GACTGGCAGGTAATTCAATTTGATCTGATAAAAACGGCAAAAAAGATAAGACAGGCCCGATGTCAGGATATTACGCCGCAGCCGCGCAGTGTACCCGATGTATCGAAGAAGTTGGCTGCACAGCCAAAAAAGAAACGCGGATTATAACGACCATGAAGGTCTGGGGAGTTTACCTGCAACGTTGTGCGCCGGTTTTGATTTACGTTTGATTATTATTTTATAATAATTGTCTTTGCGTAGTAATAAACGACTGTATGTAACCACTGAAAAAATCCCTTTATAAGCAGCGGCTATGAATCCGCCGAGTATTTCTGCGACCGCGAACAGGAGAGCGAAAATCTTATTCGGGAGGTGGCCAACGGCAATAATCTGGCGCTGATCTCCACGCGCCATATGGGTAGGGCTTATACAGCACTGTTTCAACCATCCGGAGATTATACGTTTTTCGTCGATATTTATGCGACCGGATCGTTGCGCGACCTGGTATTTTCCTTGAACCGGGGCATTGTCGATGGCCTGAAGCCTTTCGGCAAAAAAGCCATCGAAAGTTTCTGGAACAGCGTCAAATCCCTGCAAGGCGGCATAACATTCGCCCCTGCGGGTAACCCCAGCTTCAACCTGCACTGAGCGACATCCGCTCTACGGAAGCGACGCTCGACGAGATATTCCGTTATCTGGAGAAAGCCTCCCGTCCGGTAATCGTCGCCATCGACGAATTTCAGCAGGTGGTCTATTACACGGAAAAGAATGGCTCAATAGGAATTACTGACCGGTATGCCTACTCCTGTTGGGGCGGCGTTCCGCGAACACAAAATCGACGGTTTGAAACCGTCGATTTTGTGTTCGCGCCGAATTTCAAGATTCAAATTCCGGCTTCTTCGATACATTTCGGCTGATACCAACTATCCCGAAAACGGTTGCCGATAAGGTTGAAAGTCCCTGTTTCACCGCTTTCTTCCGCGAATTTGCGGGCTTGCGGGATGTCCGTAAATTCGCCCAGCTTGCGAAAGCCGAGGAACAGTTTGCAGATACCGGGATTGGCCCGATGTTTGGCGACCTCGCTTTGGAGCAGGGCGCACAGTTCGGCATACTTTGCCCTTTTCTGCGCCAATTTCTTTTTGGCGCAGCGCAATTTTTCGTCTGTCGTCGGGTCGAAAAACAGATCGTTGCCGCTCATGTAACTAACGTATTCCTCTATTTTACGCTCGACTTTCGTAATCTGCGCTTTCGCCGCTGCCACGCACGAGAGCAGGGAGCCGAACCCGGTTTGCAGTCCCGTCCGCTTGTCGTAGTAACAATAATAGACCTGCACGCCCTTACGGGGATATTGACAGACATATTTTGCCCTGCGCCACTCGACGAGCCACCGCCAGCGGTCGAGCATCCTGCGGGGCATGTCTATTTTGTGCAGGACAACCCGCGAACGGTCGCATTCACGGTACTCGAACGTGATATATACCCAATGTTCTATTTGCAGTTCCCGTTCGGCACGGGCGAGGTCTTTGGCCATCTGCATCCAGTCGTCGGTTCTCTCCCGTGCCATCGTTACGCCGTTTTGCAGGTTTCGATTTCGGTATGTCGGGCGAGCCATTCGCGCACGCTCGCCATGTTGTATTCGGAGGTTACGACCGCCGTGCAGTCGCCGATTTGCGTAAAGCGGGTGCTTTCGTAGCCGTCGATCCACTCCTTTAAGGCCGATACGCCCCACGCCTGCGGATCGTCGAAGATACGGCGCTCCAGCGTGCGGATAGGATCGCAAAAAGTTACGATAAGTGTTTCATAGTCCGGTCGGACAGGTTCGGGGAGCAGGCGCAGGTACTTCAAAGAGCCGGATTCGTCGTCCTTGTCCCCATGCGCCCAACCGCTGTGTAAAACCTCGTTACCCCAGCGCTGGGGCTCGTCGTAACGCACTTTTACCTCCGCCGTATATTTCGTAACGGTTATGTCCTCGATTACTCCCGTAACCATCGAACCTAAACACATGCACTCGCACCTTCTACCTACCAATTCCTTGTTTACCTCTGTCGTTTTCATTGTTGTTCTCCATTAAATAAGTTCTACTTCCGCGTTGTCGTTATTTCCCCGAAATGTTCCGGCCGCATAGTAAGCGTATCGGTTGTGCCAATTACTCCGGCGTTTGATATAAGCCATAGCCGGGGGACGGATCTCGATGAATGTTGTGTAAATGTTATGTCCGATGGTTATGACTAATTTACAGTTACGCCATATCTCGAAAGGCGTTCTGAATCCGTGCTTGCCCTCGACGAGTTCCAATGCTGTGGCAACTGCGCTACGGACTTCTCCGGTCGATTCTGCGAGGGTTTTGCGGGTTCCCTCTTTATAGATGATTTTCATAGCAGTCGGTGTTATGGGGCGGCAGCCGCCCCGATTGTTACTTATATTCTCCGAAGTTGGTGATTATACCGAACCGTCCCGTGTCGTTATACATGCCGGAACAATACAACCTCCGGCATAAGTCGGAGAGTTGTTTTTCGGTAATACCCGATACGACTATCGCCGTGTGGTCGTGCTCGCAAATTCTTGCCTTGTATCGGGTTTTGAGTTGGGCAAGGACGGCATTCGCCCTTACCGTTTTTTCGTTGTGCTGTCGATTTTTCATAATTGTTTGAACGGCGGCTGTTGCCGTCCCGATTTTATTTCTTCGTAATAAGTCCTTTGGCTACTACCTCTCCGTTCTTGACCAGTTCTATTTCCCCGTAGGTAAAGCCTATGTCCCGGATGGCTATGCACTCTATATAATCGTTATACTGTCGGGCATCCGGAATATTGCGTCCCGTGAGGTTGTTGAAAATCATCGGAAGCGAACACTCGCAATCCGACCGGAGTACGGCTTTTCCGTTCTGCCGGATTTCGTGGGTCGGGTTCTGTTTATTCGTGTCTGTTTTCATGGTATCGGTGTTATGGGCGGCTTTCGCCGCCCCGATTCTAATTATTGAAAGATTGATTATGCTGTCAGTCGATTTTCTATCAGGTGTATATTGTGCTGAACGAGTTTTATAATCTGCTTGTGGTACGGACTGTCCTCGTTGCATACGCCTCGGCTCTGCGCCACTTTGAGCCGGGAGAGCGAAACCTCGACCGTTTCCAATCGTTTGCCGTCCATCGTGGCCGAGAGGATCAGCGAATCGTCTCGGCGGTAATATTCGTTGGTAAAGACGCAATGGTGCATGGCTTCGCCCTCCTGCCGGAACTGCTCGATGCTCTCCAAGACCCGGACATGAATTTTACCGTCCGTAAAGTCGATCCCGAAAAACTGTCCTTTGGCCTCCCGGTATTCGTTCTCGCATTCCAATTCCCGGCGCAGGCGTTCTTCTTCGGCCAATGCCTGCTCATATTTCCGTTTCTTCACGACATAGCGGTCGTGTTCTGTTCGCAGGTCGGCGGGACACACGTACCGGGCATTTCGCAGGTCTTTGCCGAAAAAGCGCAATAGGTCTATATAGTCGCACCACATTTCAGTATCGGCAATAGCGTACTCGTTCCGCAGGACGATACGCACCGATGGCCAATAGTCGTCCAATGTGCGGGTATTCTCGGCAAAGTGTTTCAAGAGCGTAACCTGTCCTGTTTTAAGCAGGGTTTCGGCACGGCTGTCGCGCAGCAGGGCGCAGAACATTTCCGGCGGGGAGATATGGTGAAACTGTCCGTTGTAACCGCTTCTTCGCAGTTCGGGCAGGAGTTGCGGCCGGGGATGAACACAACGGGGATGGATATTATACAGCGGCTTATGGGGGCGCAGTTCCAACGAGGTTGTATAATCCCACGTCTTGTAGAAAGGCCGGTTCGTTATGAGTCTTGCACGGGTGGCGCATCGCCCGTCCGGGGCGATCCACCGCTGCACGACTTCGAAATGAATGTATTTCGCTCTTTCTCCGATACGGACATAGTAGGCCAGATATACGAAGCGTAATACCTGCATCCCGTTATGGACGGTCATAAACAGGGCGTAGTTCGCCGTGTCGTAAATCCGGCGCAGGTGGTTGTCGTCTATGGTCAGCCGGGTGTGGCACGAGGGGCAGATACAATGCTTCCGCGCCGTCTTGTCCCTCCATGCGTGTCCGCACTCGGTGCAAGTTATCACGCCTTTTGTCGTCCTGCGTCCGTAGCGGACGAAGCATCGGTCGAACGCCCATCGTATCTGCCGGGCGGAGATGGGGCGGAGCGTGCGCCCCGCCTCTTCTATTTGCTGTTCAAAACTATTTCTCGGTTGCATAATCTTGATAGTTCGGATTGATGAATTAGGCGGCAATGCGCTTTTGGATAAGGGGCATATTGTCATTTACAAGCTGCACGATTTTGTCGTGATACTCCGTTTGTTTGTTGCATACGCCCCGGCTTTGAATAACTTTGAGTTGGGAGAGGGATACCTCTACGGTTTCGATGCGCTGGCCGTCTATGGTTGCCGAAAAAATAAGCTAATCGGCTTTTTTATAGTATTCGTTCGTGCCGACGCAATGGTGCATGGCCTTTCCCTCCATGATGATTTCTTTCACACTCTCCAACACCCGAACGACGATCTGTCCGTCCGAAAACGCAAGGCCGAAGAATTTGGCTTTGGCTCTATGGTAGGCGCACTCTTTCTGAAAATATGCGGAGAGGTTTTCGGCTATTTCCCGCTCGGCTTCCCTGCGGGCGATTTTGGCTATACAGCGGTCATGTTCCCGTTTAAGGTCTGCGGGGCATACATATTTGGGGCTGTGCAGGTCTTTGCCCAATGTCCGCAAAGCGTCTATATAGTCGCACCATGTCGTTGCATCCGTGATTTTATAGCCGTTACGGACGGCGATACGGATACTCGGCCAATATTTGTCGAATCTCCGACCGCTATCATTCAAATACAGTTGTAATAGGCAGTCTTGCCCCATTTTGAGCAGGGATTCCGCCCGGTTATCCGAGAGCAGGACACGGAGTAAGGTCGTAGGGTTCTGACCATATAATCCGCCTTTATATCCCGTTCGTTTCAGTTCGGGGATGAGTTTCATACGAGGGTATATATCATCCGTATAAATTTTGTCATATACCCACGATTCGCCGTGCAGTTCCAAATCGGACGAATAAATCCACAGATCGTAATATATCGTTCCCCATACCCGGCTCCGGGCGAGTGTGCAGTATTTGCCGTCGGGGGCTATCCAACGTTGCATGACTTCGTGGCAAAAGCGGTTCAGCGGTCGTCCGACTTTGGCATAATAATTCACCATAAACACCCGCACGACCTGCATCCCGTCGCAAGCGGTTATATAGGTAACGTATTCCCGTTGCTGGAATTTCTGCCTGCGAGTATTTTCTATCCGCAGTCGTGTTCCGCAGGCGGGACAGGTGCAATATTGCTGTTTGGTATCGTTGTGGAACACCTTGCCACAGTCGAGGCAGGTAACGACACCTTTTCTCGTGCGCTGGCCTACCGATTCGATAACTTTTGTGTAGGCCCAGCGTTCCTGTGCCGGGGTCAGCGGTGGCAGTTTCTTGCTTGCTTCGACTGCTTTCTGTTGGAATTTATTTCTCGGTTTCATGGTGTATCGAATTAAAATAGTGATGACTGGGTGGTTGTTTCGGTCTTCTTGGTCTTGTTTTTACCCTGCGTAATTTTCCGGTAGGCTTCGTCCGTTGCTTTTTGCATGGCTTGGCGCCGTGCTTCGGCTTTCTCTGCTTCGGAGAGTTCGATAGTATGGTTCACCACAACTTTACAATTAGTGAGGGGCTTGCCGATGTCGATGTCGTCCTCGTCGTAGTAGTGCAGGGCGAGCGAGTAGATTTCATCGTCCGCAAAGCCGTTGCACCCGCTTTGCTTCACGTAATTGAGGATAAATGTTATACAGTCGTCGATGTTCTTCTTCGGGTTGGCGTAACGGGGTGCAAATAATTCGTCCTCCTGCGCCCGGCGTTGTAAATAGCTTTGGATCGTCTGTTTGAAATAATCGGTCGCTTTCATGGCTTTGTGCTGTTTATGAATCAATTGCAGTGTTTCCCTCGTTTTCGAGAAAAGAGAGATAACCTTTAATGGCTTTTCGGCATCCCGTAACGTCGGGTGCGGCTTTACCTCGAAGTCGGTAATACCATATCGCCCTGTTCCGGTTCAATTCGGCTATGCGCTTGCGGAGCGTTCCTGCCGTGCGGATGTGTATGGCGAATCCGTCCCGTTTGGCGATGCTTATGAACTCCTCGCCCGTTATCGTTCCTCCGGTTAAAAAGCGGCATTTACACTCGTCGAGGCGTTGCCGCTCTTCCTGTTCCTTTCTTTGTGCGGCTTCCTTGTCATGGCGGCGGCGTGCCTCATTCTCTGCATCCCGTTTCTTCAACATGGCTTCGCGGGCCTGCCGTAACGGGGTTGTTTCCTCTCCCAATTCCTCAAACACGCGAATTTCCAGCAGACGGATATACTGCCCCTCTGCGGCCTGCTGTTTTACATGGTCTGTCCATCGCCTGCGAAAGTCGATAAGACGATTTTTGTAATTACTGTCGGCAAGGCGGTCGCGATTGCAATATTCCGGGATGAAATACACGCCTTTGATTGCGAACACAATCCCGAATATATCGTTGGTGTCGATACCGCAGCTATCCTTATGGATGAAGGTCGTATAGATATTCTCCGCGAACGGGGTCAATTCCTTATGGCGACTGATGACGTTGTTGCCCGTATGGTCGTACAGGATAACTTTTGTTTTCATCGGATTGCATGTTTGGTTAATGATTCGTTTTTGGAATATGCTTCCCGGATAAATGTTCAACCGAGCCAGCACTTAATATCCGCATCTGTAAGGGCATAGGTTGTCTTTACGCTGGTGAGAAATTCGGCGTATGCCGCTCTGAACCGGGCGTTATGTGCCTGCAAATCCCCCTGTTGCGGGTTCTCTTTTTCCCATTGTTCGCAAAATGCCATATCCGCCTTTAGGAATTGCATGAATTGAGAAAGTACGGGCGGTTCCGGGGCATCGTCGGGCAGGAAAAACACGCTTCCGCGCAGTTCGCCCGTTTGGGGATGTCGTGCAAACAACTGCCGGGCGGTTCCGATTCGGATATAATTGTCTTTTATACCGTACCGCTGTGTAACCACCGGAATATCGACGGTCGTCTGAACCGAAAAGGGGGTTACTTTGATTGCATTGCGCTGGATATATTCGCCCTCTTTGAGTATGACTTTTACATTAGCCTGCGGTTCGCTTTGGGTAATATATTCGTTGAGTGTCATGTCGATTCGGTTTTATGGGGGGGGGCGGGACTTGCCGCCCCCGGATTGGATTACTGTCTTTGCGGATTACTTGATAAGCGTGTCGGTTACATAGAATTTGCGGTGGCAGTCCTTTTTCTTGAGTGCTTCTCCGAGAAGCCACGCGAACCGTTCGCGTCTGAAGTCCTCGGATTTATCCTTGTGGCACGTCCAAGTCTCCTCCTTTTCGTATTGCCTGGCCTGTTCCTCCAATATGGGCAGGTATTCCGCCGTTGCGCTGTCCATTCGGAGGTAGTCTTTCGTGCCTTTGTGCCGGAAAGAGACGAGGCAGTAATTCTCGGGGTACAGGCGTATCGTTTCGGTGGATTTCTCATAAAAACAGACCGCCAAATATTTGTCTGACACTTTTTTGTAGGTAAAATTGTTATGGCAGTATTTTTCTATCGTGTCGGAAATGATCGCATCTTCGGATAATTCCTCCCGCAGTTCCTTTTCCACCCGTCTGAATGCGTCGGACAATGAGGGATAAACGGCGGTTATTTCTATCCGTTTGTTTTTGGTTTCGTCTTCGGTCTGCTTACGGGTCGATGCGATGATAATGTTGTAGCGGTTGTCGCTCCATGTTTTGACCTCGATGTAATACCCTAAATCCGTGTTGATTGCATTGTGGGTGTTAAACGTGTCGGTCGAGCCTTGCCTTTGCAGATAAATGGTTCTCATATTTTCGGATTTTTATGATTCGTTAGTTTATGTGGGGACGGGGTTACCGTCCCCGAATTGGACTTCGGGATTATTCGGTCATGCCGATTAACTCGCGCACCTGCATTTCTTTCGCTTTGGGAAAGACCCACCCGGCGCATTTCTCTCCGCGGTAGGTCAGGCGCCCGTTGAACCGTCCGCCGAGGTCGGATAATGCGTCCTTTATGGGCTTCGTATCGCCGAACAGGGCGACGGCCTTTTCGGAGTAGTTCGTGAGGATAAAATCGCCCTGCACGGTTATCGGGCCGGCCTCCTGCGTGCGCTCCGGACTGGGACTGGTCAGCCGGATATTATTCTCGTCTCCGGCTATATAGGCCAACCGTTCGATAAATCCCTCGCGGGTGTAGTGGGTCATTTTGTGGATGCTCCACCCCGAATAAGGGCTTCTGCCGAGCGTGAAACCGGGGGAACGGTGTTCGTAGTCCTTGTTATATTCGGCCAAATACGCCGTTTCGGGCAGATTTCGGGCGGCTTTACGCAGTTCCCCGAAGCCGTTGCGGGGCGTGGTCGAAAAGCCGAGTATCACGGTGCGGACGCTGGTCGTTTCCCTGCATTCGTAGGAGGGGTCGGTGTATTCCGTTTCGTTGAGTTCGGCCACGATGACCCCCTGCACGTTGTCGGGCATAATCCGGCGCAACCGCTCCGCACCGATTGCCGCAATCCGGTCGTGTTCGTCCTTTGCCCGGACTTTTGCTTCGGTATCCTCTTTTGCTTTTTGCTCGGCTTCGGCAACAAGGGCGGCGACCTCGAAAGCGTCCATAAATTCCGGGGGCGTGTCGGTGTAGTACATGCCGATACCGAATTTCTGCGAGTATGGCCGGAGGATGTCGGTACGGTGGATTTCTTTCGTGTCGGTGTTTATCATGTGATACATATATCCGTCTGCGTCGTGTTCGACTTTGTAGATTACATACCGGATAGTAAAGGCGCCGGGGCCTTCATGGATGACGATTTGGTTTTCCTTTGCGACTTGGATTTCGGTGTCGGTGGTCGTCCCGCCGAAAAGAGAATAATACTTTGCCATGATTTTTAGGATTTTAGAAGATTTGGGAAAAGAGAAAGGAGAAAAAGCCGATCAGAACGACGAGAGATAAAAGACAGGAGAGAATACCCCGCAGGATGTCATAGCAGAACACAAAGGCCAAAACGACCCAAATAAAGCCGCTCCCGAAGAGATGAAAACCCAGCGCGACAGCCCCGATTTTCAGCCCTGCCCGCAAACCCGCACCCATGCTGAGTGGAAGGTTGGAGGTTTTCGGTTTCCTGTTCTTATTTTCTGTGCTTTTCATAACCTTTCGACTTTTTTTTTATGCCGTAGCGGAGCCGGTGTGGATGGTATCTGGTTTCAGGAGCATGAAAAAGAAGGGCTTAGCCCATGTCAAGATTTTTGCGGGAAATACGCTCGCCCGAAGGGAAAGAGGAAGATTTCTCGCAAAACCGCCCGGCGGCTTGATCTTGCAGGGGCGTGCAGCCCGTAGATACCTTTGCTTCTGAAACCAGATACCATCCACACCGGGTTCGTGAAGGCGGCTTATAAATGAGGAGAAAGGTTATGAAAAGTGCGGAAAATAACTGTGGCGAAGGGCGTAACGGATCAGCCCTTCGCCCGCACACCAGACACGAAAAAGCCCGTATCCTCAGATCAGGATACGGGCTTGCGTGCCGCAGGAGCGACAGACGCTCCGGCAGGAGTTAGTCTATACGGTTTTTGCAAGGAAGATACCGATTACGGAATTGGCGCCCAATTTTTCAAATTCGCGTTTTATGAGCGTAAAGCTCATACCGGTAGTCAGAATATCGTCGATTAGCAAAACGTCGCGCCCCTCGATGTAATCCGGATCGAAGACTATGCCTGACATATCCCTTTGTTGCGTGCCTTTTTGTTGTTCCCTGTCGTACTCGATCCGGACGGCAGGAAAACCGTTGTCTATTATCAGCCGGCGGGAAAGTTCCCCGCAAAAAGACTCGAAACGCTGCCGGTACCTCTCTTTCGTAAACGCCGGAAGAGGTAGCAGGATCGGATCGGCCAAGTCATTGAAAAACTCCATCCGTGAAATAGCCAGCGGGAAGAGTTTGGTAGCCAGCGACGCGCAGGCTCCCTCTTTGAAGCGGAATACGAGGTTAGTGACTTTCTTCTGTTCGCTCGTGAGTTTCAACTTATGCGACACGGGATAATAGTCGTGGATATAGAAACATAACGCCCCGTCCACGCGCAATTTACCCCGGAACCGGTTGGTCATGGGATAATAGTTGCGGATGAAATCGCCCTTAAAGGTGAATTTCAGAATGTCGTGCCACAGCCGAAGGGTCTGCTCGTCCTCGACCCGGAACATCTCGCTGCCGTAAGCATCCTCTCCGGCCAGCCCCATGCCGATCCGCAAACGGCCGTTGAAACGGCCGGACGATACGATATACCAATCATAAGCACGGCATAATATTTCGATGTCGCAGTCGTCGGTGCAGAGAAAGTAAAAGTTACTCTCCTCGTCCCGGACTAAAAGGAACTCGCCGCCGACCTGCATCATATCCTTCTCGATGTCGAAATAGTCCCCGAGCGGCATCGGATAGTCGGCATCTGCTGTCTCGCAGGGTACTCCGAAACTGAAATTGGTAATCATAGTGCATAGTGTTATTCTTGTTCAAAAACGGTTCCCCGTCGTTCAGGTACTCAAAAATTTCGCATATTTCCCCGCTTTTACAAATTCAAAGCGGCGACGCCAACCGTGGCATATAGCGATGCCAACCCTTACATCCGCGTCGGCAAAAGGCTCGGACGTGTATTCCATAAAGTATTTTTGGGTTCCGGGAAAGCTAAACATTGTAATTATGGAGATGATAATGATCGAAAAACGGGTCTATGACTCTATGGTGGCCAAACTCGAAGCGCTGGCCGGAAGGATCGAGGCTCTGAATGAAAAACAACAAAAACGCTTGGGCCATTGGCTCGACAATGAGGAGGTCTGCGAAATGCTGAGCATCGCTAAAAGGACGCTTCAGGCATATCGTGAAAAAAGGATCATTCCTTACACGCAAGTCGGACATAAAATCTACTATAAGCCGCAAGACGTAGAGGCATTGTTGAAACAATCGAAAAAGTAAACGGAGGAATAAGCTATGAGAAATAATATTGTGCAGGGTTCGGACAGTAGCGAGGCCGAAGTGTTCGACCTGATAAAGCGTATCGAAAAGGGTCTGGAAAAATTCGGTACGAACCATCGCCTGATTCTGGGCGGAGAGTCGTACCTGACGGACAAGGAAATTTCGGAGCGGCTGAAAGTCCACCGCCGGACGTTGCAGGAATACCGCAGCTCGGGAAAACTCCCTTATTACATGATATGCGGGAAAGTGCTGTACCGGGAGTCGGAGATCGAAAAGTTGCTCCGGGATTCGTATAACGGAAAGGATGATAAGGCGTTGCTGTAACACCGGAACGAGAAGAAGGGCTGTCTGACAAATTCCCGAAATTGAAAATCGCCTCTGTCAGGATGAATTCCGACAGGGGCGAAAACGTTAGAATCGGACTTGTTAGACGGATTTTTTCTTTCCGAGATCAGTTCACTACCGTCCGTTCTACCTGCGAGACCTTCAGCACGACCATCCGGGAATGGGGGCGGCGGATCAGCCACCGCCGGAACGCCGCGCTCTGGGGCGTGTCCACCCGAAAGGCCAACGCCGAGATCATTTCCAAATTATACAGTTCAGCATGGGCCGTCGGAAGATTCGAGGTTTCCGACATACGCAGTGCGCCGTGTTTGTAAATCGCCCGGATATTGCTCGTGACCGCAGATACGAACACCTCGAACATCCGGGCAATCTCGGATGGGGTCAGCCACACATCGCCGTCAGCACCGGGGGTTACGGTTACGGTATTGTACTCGATCGTTATCGTTCCTGTCGCTCTTTCTCCTGTCGTTGCCATATTGTTTGGATATTAGTTGGATAATTATACGAATATTTTTCTTTTCTGTCAAGCGAACGCTGCTTTTTCTTTGTCGGACTGTGCCCGTTTCTTTTTCATAACGCTCACATCCTCTTCGCATAAGACTATTTTCCGGCCTTTCGTTCTCGTTTTAAGCCCTTTCATATCTTCACCCACCTTTTTGTCGGTCACTTTGGCGTAAATCTGAGTCGTGGTGATGCTCTTGTGTCCCATCATACGGCTCACGGTTTCGATAGGCACGCCCATCGAGAGGGTAATATGCGTCCCGAAATTATGCCGGGCCACATGGAAGGTCATATCGAAACCGTATGCTTGTCCCAGTTTTCGCGTAAGTATGATAAGATGCTTCCGGCTGTAAAGGTTGAAAACCTTGTCGCTCTGACGTTCAGACCGGTATTTCTCGATGATCCGCAACGGAACCTCCAGCAACCGGACTGCCGAGGGGGTATCTGTTTTTTTGCGCCGTATATGAAGCCACCACGTTCCGTCGGCGGCCTGCGTGATGTCCTTATCCGAGAGCCGGGTCAGGTCGGAGTAGGACAGGCCCGTGAAGGTGGAGAAGAGGAACCAGTCCCGCACCTTTTGAAGATTGGGTTTATCGATGGGCGTTTCCATCAGCTTTTTGAGATCTTCGAGTTTGAGGTGGCGGCTCTTGCGTTCGGGTAACTCCGGGTGCAGCTTACCGTAAGGGTCGCGGCGGAGCGTACCTTGGCTGACAGCCCGTTTGGTCATTTTCTTCAGGCGGTACAGGTGTTCGTGTACCGTCTTTTGCATCATATTGCACTCCGTTCTCAGAAAGAGGTCGAAGTCATCGTAGAACGTTTTGTCGAGACTTCGGAGCGTAACGTCTTCCTGCCCGTATTTCTGTTGTACGAACGCAGCCAAGTGGTTGTAGGAGTTCTCGTAGCTGGCATAGGTCTCTTTCATCCGATCTACGCCGACCCGTTTGTAAAACTCTGCATTGTGTTCCCGGAACAGGGCCAGCAGCGTGAGCGGCTTTTGGCCTACGCCTTTTACGGCGTTCTTTACCAGTTCTGCCGTGACGAAGCCGAGGTTGTTGCGAATTCTCCGATAGTGGGCCTCGATCTGTTCGGTCAGCAGGTCGATGGCCCGGTTTACTTTGCGGGCGTTGGCACTCCGGCCGTCCGCGCGTCCTGTCTCCGGATTCCACAGCGACGGTTCGATGGCGGATTTGATACCTATATGAGCCGATTCGGCGTCGATGCTGACTTTGCACAAGAGCTGGCAGGTACCGTCCTTGCGGACTTTAGTTCGATTGATATAGAACAGTACGGCGAACGTACTGCGGCGTTTTATCTCCTTATTGTTCGTTTCCATGATGATTCAGATTTGAAATAAGTGATTACAGAACTATCGAAAACCGCTCGGCGAGCTTCTTGTCGAGGTTTTGCGTATCCGCGCCGATTTTGTCATCGGTTACTTTGGCATAAATCTGTGTCGTGTCGATACGTGTGTGGCCCAACATCTTACTGACCGTTTCCAGCGGAACGCCCTGCGAAAGCGTGATTTCGGTGGCGTAGGTATGCCGTCCGCAGTGGAAAACGAGCCGCTTTTCGATACCGCAGATCGAGGCGATACGTTTCAGAGCCCGGTTGAGTGTATTGTTGCCGTACATAGGAAGTAATTTTCCCTCCGGTGCGATACCCCTGTATTTGTCGAGAATATGGAGGGGAATATCGAGCAGCGGCAGTTCGTAGTCGATCTTCGTCTTCTTGCGCGTGGTTTTGATCCACACCTCGCCGTCCTCGGCAATTTCCAGATCATCTTCGCTCAGGCGGCACATATCCCCGTAAGGAATGCCCGTATAACACGAGAATAGGAACAGGTCGCGGGCTTGGTAGAGCGTCGGGTGATGAAGCGGCGTGGTCATCAGCCGATGCAATTCGTCGGCAGTGAGGTATTTCTGCACTCTTTCGGGGCGTTTCGGTTCGTACCCGGCGAACGGGTCGGCCGTGATGATACCCTCCGACACCGCCTCGCCGACGATCGTGTTCAGTTTTGAGGTCAGCAGGACGATAGTTCCCGGCGCGATGCGGCGTTCCGTCCGCAGGTAGAGGTCGTACCTGTCGATGAACGACCGGTCGAGGGCAGTAAAGGGAATATCCGAAAGTTTATACTGTGTTTGCAGAAAAGCGGAGATGCAGTTGCGGGCGTAGCGATAGGATCTGAGCGTGTCTTTCTCGCGGTTTACACCCACGCGTTTCTCGAAATGTTCGATAAACGTTTGAAAATAATTGAGCAGGGTTGTTTGTCCGGAAGCCTTGCCCAGCAGCAGATCCCGTACCTCTTCGGCGGTCACGTCCTCCCGTATCGCAGACTGTTCCTTGTAGATGGCCAGCGCCGAGGCACGCAGTTCGTCCAATTGCCGATTGATTTCCCGCGTAGCGGCACTCTTTCCCGTGGCGCGGCCTGACGCCCACGACGATACGGGAACCGACATCTTGGCACTGAAAGCCGCCTCGGAATGGTTGCCGACGGTCAGCCGTGCCATGACAGGACAACAACCATCGGCATTCGTTTCGCTCTTTTTAAGGTAGAACGAGACCCTTACATCCATTTGTTCCATTGTATAATTTTTAATCGTTATATATTTGCATAAAGTTTCAACATCAAAGTGT
>OKUN01000817.1_pt1 | contig 14433 bp, 7 predicted proteins | sample 1606581 | NCBI WGS metagenome assembly OKUN01 (sample SAMEA3882509, study PRJEB24775) | human gut metagenome | biome: human-associated habitat; feature: intestine environment; material: feces | place: Netherlands | collected 2009/2010
GAAGATAAAGAAAGTGGATGACAAACCAATGGTCATTCACACCAAGGAGAAAGCCAAGATTCATGCCCACGAGCCAAAGGGTGCCAAGATTAAAGGCAGCAACATCTATACAGTAGAGAGAGGTCCGAAAGTGCATGATGCTAAAGCCAATGAAATGGATAAAAAAGCATCTGCAAAATTAATGCTTCAGAAAAGTGCTGGTGGAAAGCGTACTTATAGAAAGAGTACCATTCATCAATCGGAGGCTAAGGATAAAGGTCTTTCTAGGTTTAAGCGTAACATCAGAGAGTCAGGAACTTCCATCAAGACCAAGAACACCAATCTTCACATTGCAGGAAGAACAGGAGCACTTGCAGCTGGGGCAGTAACGGAGCAGGTGGAGGGCGGGCAGGAGATATCGCAGGCAGCATATCTTGCATATGAATCAAGCCGACCTGTTACCGGAACTGCTTCCAAGGGTGCAGCACTTTTCAGGAAAAAGGCGGCAGCCGAGGCAAGAAAGCGTATCAAGAAGGTAGAGGCAGGAAAGAAGCTGGCAAAAAGGACAGCAAAGAAAGCTGCCAAAGATACTGCCAAGACTGTAGCTAAAGAGACGGCAAAAGAAACAGCAAAGACTACTGCCAAGGTTGCAACAAAAACTGCGACAAAGGCAGCTGCTACGGCGGCAGGAACAGCGGTTGCACCGGGAGTTGGCACGGCAATCGGCATGGCAGCCGGATATGCTGCAGGTGTGTCCATAGAGGTCAAGGATGAAAAGATGACCAACCGGAGCAGGAAGATAAAGTTCTTTCTGGATAAGATGAGAGCACAGGAGAATCAGACGGACAGCGTGGCAAAGCTGGTAAAGGATCTGATTGTGCGAAAAGCGATTACCTGGGTAAAGGCAGCTGCACCGATTATCGGATTGGTGCTTTTATTACTTGTTCTTGTAGTTGCCATGATTGCGGTTCCGGTTATAGCGGTGATAGCAATCCTTTACAATTCTCCATTTGCTTTATTCCTGCCACCACTTGAATCAGGAGATACCGTGCAGACAGTAACGAGTGCTTATGTGCAGGAGTTTAACCGGGATGTGAATACGAAAGTGAATGAGCATACCGGATATGACCTTGGAGAGCTTGTATATGTGGATTATGAAGGTATGGAAGAAAACCCAAGCAATTACTATGACATCATGGCAGTCTATATGGTCAAGCATGGTGTCGGAGATACAGCAACAGTCATGAATGATACTTCAAAAGGCTGGCTGCAGGCAGTTGTAAATGATATGTGTTCATACACCACAAGCACCGGAACAAAGGATGTGGAAGAAACAGATGCAGACGGTAATGTAACTACTGTCACGAAGTCGGTTCTGTATGTGAATGTCACACTGAAATCGTACAGAGATATGATTTCGGTCTATGGATTTAATTCTGATCAGGTGGAAATGCTTGAGCAGATCATGAGTCCGGAGTTTATGGGACAGCTTGGATATGCCGGAAGCGGAAGTGGCGGCGGAGGCGGAAGTCCGGGAGTAAGCTCCATGACTGAGGATGAAATCAATGCCATCCTAAACGAAATTACAGACAGCAGGCAGAAAACAGTCTGCTCCTATGCACTTCACAGAGTTGGCTTCCCTTATAGTCAGGATTTAAGAGACAGCGGTAACTATTATGACTGCAGCTCCTTAGCCTATTATTCATGGAAGGATGCAGGCGTGGATATTAGTTACGGCGGTGCAACCACAGCGGCAGCGGAGGCACAGGGACTGGATGAAGCCGGAAAGACAGTCTCCTTTGATGAGTTACAGCCGGGAGACCTTATCTTCTACAGTTTTACAAGCAACGGAAGATATAAGAACATCAGCCATGTGGCAGTATATGTCGGAAATGGCAAGGTGGTAGAGGCACTTAATGAAAGTCTTGGTGTGGTCTACAGGGATGTGGCAAGCACAGGAAAGATTGTTGTGATAGGAAGACCATAACAGGAAATTTGCAGAGAGGGCATAGTCCCTCTCTGAGACTGGAGGTAAGAATGGATTTAAAAGATATGATACTGGTAACAGAAAACGACAGGGGAACAGAGACAAATATGCTGATGACTCTGGATGATTATAAGAGTTTTATAGCAGTTGATGACATGTCAGAGCTTGCAGATAATTTGTTGCAGCTTGGAAGAACACTTGGTGAAGCAGAAAACTTCGCAGAGTATTACAGGGCAGCAAATGTAACTTTATCTGCGAGATTCTGTCTGGATGATATTCAGCTGGGACATTTTCTTCAGGGGTTTTATAACGATTCCAAAGAATTTCGGTTTGATAAAGAAGCCAGTTCTTCTGAATGTGTTGCAAAGCTTAAGGAGATTGGAATGACCGATAAGGGCTGGGTGGATGATTTTAACCTGCATTATGAAATGGAGAACCGCTCATTTGAAAGGGGACAGACATTTCATAATTTCAATGACCATGATTACATGGTGCTTGAAGCATTATCACCAAGGAATCTCGTGGTGATGGATATGAAGTCAGGTTCTCTTACAATCGCCCTTGGTGCGACAGAGTATAAGCGTTATCCGAAGGATGAGAAGCCTACAAAGGACAATACCACAATCGGAGTATCGTGGGAGCATGGCATTTATCTTGGTTCCACACTCTCAACCACGAATTTCAAGGCATACAAGAGGGAGTATGGCACACCGGAAAAGATAGAGGATATCTATGATTACAGGGCAAAGCTAAAGCAGAAGTTCTATTTTTATCAGGATATGTCAAAGGATGATGATGTACCAAAGAAGCTGCAGAATGACTTCCTTCACCAGATGTATGAGGATTTTGGAACGATTGAAGAGGACTGTTTTTACGACAGGCTGGAAGATGGAAAGTACGATGAAGGCTTTAAGGAAAGACAGGTAAAGGAAGAAAAGAGCCGGTGATGAGATTTTTACAGGAGGCGATATCATATGGAACAGGAATTTGATGTTGAGATAAAAGAAGTGCTTTCACGAGTACAGAAAGTAAAGGCAGAGTCGCTTGACGATGCCATCAATAAGGCAATGGATATGTATTATGCAGAGCAGATAGTCCTTGGAGCAGAGGACATGAAGGGAGTTGATTTTGCACCTATCAGCGAAGGTCAGCTCCCTTCTTCATTAAAAGAAAACGGAGGAAGAGCAAGATGAAAAGTGATTCAACAACAGTAATTAAGAACATGGAGTTTTTAGTAAAGGAACTTCATAAGGAGTGGGACAGATCGGGTGCTTCTAAGGCATCCGTTATTATTTCCCTTGAGGAAGTAGATGGTATCAATGATAAGTTAAAAGAGATTATCTATCAGACACAGAAGTCAGTCGATGAGGATGAGCTGACCTTTAAACAGAGCATTGCAAAGTCCAAGGAGTGCTATGTGCTTCTTCGTGTGGTGCGTAAGATTGCAAAGAAAAAGGATAAATGCGAAAAACAGGCAATCGACAATGAATTTGCAATCGAGCTGGATAAGGATGAGTTAAAGCTATTTAAGGGATTGTTTGCAGAGATGTTTAAGTAGAGGAGGACAAAGGTATGGGCGTTGATATGAAGGTCAAAGCGATATACGATTCTGAGATTGGTAACATCACCAGATCAGAAAAGAACTGGAAGGATGTGTTAAAGGTCGCAGGTCAGTTATACCGCTATGAATTTGACAATATCGTTATGGTAACAGCTCAGAGACCTCCGGAAAAAAGCACACTCATGGCAGATTATGATACCTGGAAAAAGGTGGGAAGATATGTAAAGCGTGGTGCGAAAGGCTGCGCTATCTTCCCGTCAAGGGCACTGAATCCACGCATGAGGTATATCTTTGATATCAGTGATACCGGAGGGAAGAATGTTAAGCTGACATGGGACCTTGAGGGAGAAAATCTTAAAGATTATGTGGATTTTCTCGTATCAGAAGGTCAGATTGAGCAGTACGATAACAGCAACAGGGAGTCTCTAAAAAATACACTAAAACAGTTTACAGGAACAGATGTTTGGCTTATAATAAAAGAAGAGTTCGGAGACCGAATGACCGAGCTTATGCAGCTATCAGGTAGTGTGATAAAGGAAGAAAGTAAGAAACGCAATGGCTTACAGCAGGAAATGGACATGGAGCAGCTTGTATATGCAAGTGTCATGTATGCTGTAGGGACGAGATGCGGATTTGACTTATCTGTGCAAGAACAGGATTTTAGTCAGATCGTAAATATCAAAGACGAAGAGATCATTTACCGTCTTGGTTCCATTGTATGCGATGTCTCCTGTAGTGTTCTTAGAGAATTTAGTCGTAACTTAAAGGCAATCGAGAGCGAAAGGAGAATTGGATATGTTAGAAGAAATGACTTACAAGGAAGTGGACGGACTGCTTTATCCGCAGATAGAGATGCCGGACGAGACGGAGGATCTCACGAAGCTGGGCAAATACGGAAGGATGGCGATGAACTATCTCAAGGAGAACGAGCCGGCAAGATACAAGACGCTGATGAGATTCGGGAAGATGTACGAGAAGATGTCAGCGGTAGAGGAGGAAGCGAATCAGCTGTACGACCAGCTGGAGATGCAGTATCTGGCGAAGCACAAGCCACAGAATCCGTCATCGACAATGGAGATGTGGAAGATAAGAGAGCAGGCGAAGATGCAGGCAGAGGAAGTGGTACTGAATCAGATAGTGATGCGATTCCACTAGAATCAGATGATACAGAACTGAATAGGGAACTTGATGAAATCAATTCATTGGGTGTCAGTAAGGAAGCCGAATATACACAGGCTTCCTTTTTTTTCGACCAGAACGGGCAGGCAAGCATTGGCACCATTCATACTGAGGATGAAAACAATAATCAGTTTATGCGTCAGTTCGAGCAGGACAGAAAAGCTGCATTAGCAGGTAAATACAATTACCTGAATCCCAAAAAGTCTGCAACAGTACCAGGTGAGTATATCAAACAGGTGCTTATGAGAGGTACAGGCTTTGTCGGTGGCAAGGGCAGGGTATGCAAGATTTTTGAAACAGAGATTGATGCAGGAACCAGGGCAAAGCGTATCAAAGCAGAGTATGGTCAGGGAGGTGCAGGCTGGCCGGTTGACGGACTAGGGCTGCACGGATATGACACATTTCATGGGAATGGACTGCGTTTTCAGTGGCGAGATGAGGATGGAGAGGTTGAAGGATATGTTTCGTGGAAAGATATCGAAAAAGAGCTTGGTGTCCTTATTCTTACAGGGGAATACCAGTCTGAGACACCTCGTATTGATGAGCTTGCGATGGACGGACTCCGTGAGGATGATGAGGTCATTGATGCCGAATACCGGGAAGTGGAACCGGAAGGGGCAGAATCAGAGATTGATGATTATGCAATACCGGATGAGCCGGAGAGCTATGCTTCTAACAGAGATTATGTAAGTGCAAAAGGCATGACACCACAGGAAGCTGCCGATGAAGACCGCATGGTAACACAGGCAGAATATGGTGCAGAGATAGAAGCTGAAACAACTGAAAAAGATCCATCAGAGCTTCAGTATATTACACCGATTGATTATGCCAAGCGTATTGAGGAGCTTGATGAAGACCTGCGTGATGCGGCGGAGATTCTTGTAACAGATTGCAGCTGCTACACTCCGTTTAGGGCATTCCTTATGGATGTGGTGCAGTCTGATTTTGCATTTATGCCAAATAAACTTGACCTTATCAGGAATATCGCATTGGGGACAGACAATGCAGAAAGAAAGGCATATTCCAACAATAAGTATGGTCTTGTGGAGTACTCAATCAGAAGCGGTTATGTGAAGATCAGCTATAAGAACAGGAATGGTGTGCGTAAGGAAGGTGCACTCGACTGGCGTGAGTTATACGAGATTTTATCCTATATGGTAAAACAGCCATTTTACTGTGGAGAAGACCAGAAGAAGTATTATCAGGAGACAAAGCAGAAGGCTGACAGGGATAAGATGAATCCGGTCTATAAGAGATTCTTTGATATCGAGGATAGTGTAAAAGCCAATCGTCTTGAAACCAGGGAAAGAGCAATAGCGAATGGCTGGGAAACCAAGATTGATGAGAATGGACATGTGGTATCAGTATCTGTGGATGATATTCAGGCTGATACAGAATTACAGGAAAATGTAGATTTTACACCAAAGCAGGAGCCAGTACAGCAAGTAGGAAGTCTTGAAAATGAGAAGAATGTTGACGGGCAGACGAAGCACAATTTCCACTATAACCTCTGGGAAATGGAAAAAGGCGGTGCTAAGACCAGATACCAGTGGAATATGGATGCAATCCGCACTTTAAAGCAGATTGAATCAGAGAACAGGCTTGCCACACCGGAGGAGCAGAAAGTTCTGTCGAAGTTTGTCGGATGGGGCGGACTGTCACAGGCATTTGACGAGGAAAACGCAGGCTGGAGCAAAGAGTATGCAGAGCTGAAAGAACTTTTATCTGATGAGGAATACAGTGCTGCAAGGGCAACAGTAAATAACGCCTTTTACACTTCACCGGAGATTGCCATGTGCATAAATTCGGCACTTGTCCAGTTTGGTTTCAGAGGCGGCAATGTATTAGAGCCATCCATGGGTATCGGTAACTTTTTTGGAAGTATGCCGGAAACAGTGCATGAAGCAAAGCTGTATGGAGTGGAGCTTGACAGCATTTCAGGAAGAATTGCAAAGCAGCTTTATCAGAATGCCAATATCAGTATCACAGGATTTGAGAATACCACATATCCGGATAACTTCTTTGATGTGGTTGTCGGAAATGTGCCATTTGGAGATTATAAGGTATTTGATCCGAAGTACAACAAGTATAACTTCCGTATCCACGATTATTTTCTGGCAAAAGCACTTGATCAGGTAAGACCGGGAGGCATGGTTGCAGTAATCACCACAAAGGGAACACTTGATAAGGCAAATCCTACTATCCGAAAGTATCTGGCTGAAAGAGCAGAGCTTGTGGGAGCGATAAGACTTCCGAATACTGCATTTAAAGACAATGCAGGAACCGAAGTGACAGCAGATATCCTGTTTTTGCAGAAGAGGGAGAGAAAGATTGATATTGAACCTGACTGGGTACACCTTGGTGTAACTGAGAATGGCATTGCAGTCAACTCTTATTTTGCAGAGCATCCGGAGATGATGCTTGGATCTATGGAATATGACACAAGGATTTACGGACAGGACAGCAGATATACAGTCTGTGTGAATGATGATGAGAACTTCAATATGTATGAAGCATTAAACAAAGCTATCGGTAATATCAAAGCCCAGATGACAGATTTTGAGAGAGTGGCAGATGAGGCGGAGCAGACGGAGGAAGTTATCCCGGCTGATCCGGATGTGAGAAACTACACTTACACATTTTTTGAAGGAAAACTCTATTACAGGGAAAATTCCGAGATGGTAAAAAAAGAAGTATCACAGACTGCCGAGGAGCGAATCCGAAGCCTTGATGAAATCAGACAGATAACAAGAGAGCTGATTGATATCCAGATGGATGGCTGCAGCGAGGAGGAGCTTTCTGATAAGCAGAGACTTCTTAATGTAAAATATGATGCCTTCGTAAAGCAGTATGGAGCCATTACTTCAAAAGCAAACAGAATAGCATTCAGGGATGACAGCGATTATCCACTTCTTTGCAGTCTTGAGGAAGTAAACGAAGATGGGGAGGTGAAAAAAGCGGATATGTTTTATAAGCAGACGATTAAGGCAAAGACTGTCATAGACAGGGTTGAGACTGCTGTGGAAGCATTAAATGTATCCGTCAATGAATTTGGATATGTAAATCTTGCCTATATGCTTTCTATCTATGAGCCGGATATTACAAATGCAAAGGAAGAACTTGCAGAAAAGTCCGGACAGACAGTGGATGAGATAACGCTAAGTGATGATGCATTAGCAGAGATTAGAAGGGCAGTCCTTGTGGAAGAGCTGGACGGACTGGTTTTCCTAAATCCAGACCGCTACAACGAGAACAATCCCGACATCGGCTGGGAGACAGCAGACGAGTATCTTTCCGGAAATGTGAGAGACAAGCTTCGTGTAGCAAAGGCTATGGCGGCTGATACAGACAATCCGCAGGCAGAAAGATTTGTAGGAAATGTGGAGGCACTTGAAAAGGTGCAGCCGGAATGGATTGAAGCTTCAGATATTGATGTAAAGATTGGTACGACATGGATTGAACCGCTTGATTATGAGCAGTTTATCTATGAACTTCTCAATACACCAAGACGTGCAAGAGCAGTCAGAAGCCAGTTTTACAATACAGGCATTCAGGTACACTTAAATAAGATGAGCATGGAATGGTTCATCGAGAATAAGAGCATGGATAAGCATTCAGTGGCAGCTACTAAGACCTATGGTACAAGCCGCATGGATGCTTATTCTATTTTTGAGGATACGCTGAATCTTAAAACTGTAACAGTCAGGGACAGGATTGATGACGGTGATGGCAAATATCATTACGAAGTCAATAAGAATGAGACAATGCTTGCAAGGGAAAAGCAGAACATGATCAAGGAGAAGTTCAAGGAATGGCTGTTTGCAGAGCCGGAGCGAAGACAGAAGTATGTGGAATATTACAACGAGACATTCAATAACATCCGTCTGCGTGAGTATGACGGAAGTCACTTACAGTTTCCGGGAATGAATCCGGCGATTGAGCTAAAGCCACACCAGAAAAATGCAGTGGCAAGAATCCTTCTTGGAGGAAACACCCTGCTGGCACACTGTGTCGGTGCCGGAAAGTCCTTTGAGATGATGGCTGCCTGTATGGAGCAGAAGAGACTCGGACTTGCCAATAAGACGATAATGGTTGTTCCAAAGCCGCTTATCGGTCAGACTGCATCAGAGTTTTTAAGGCTTTATCCGTCAGCAAATATCTTAGTTGCCACAGAGCGTGATTTTGAAAAGAGCCGCAGAAAGCAGTTTGTATCAAGGATTGCAACAGGTGACTATGACTGTATCATCATGTCGCACTCGCAGTTTGAAAAAATCCCGATCTCAGCAGAGAGAAAGGAAAGAATGCTCAATGAGCAGATTGATGAAATCAGCTATGCGATTGATGAGATGAAGGAGCGTAACGGGGAGCGTTGGACTGTAAAACAGATGGAAAGCCAGAAGAAAAAGCTGGAGGAGCAGCTGAAATCCTTATCAGATGAGAGCAGGAAGGATGACCTTATAACCTTTGAGGAACTTGGTGTGGACTCTATCATGGTTGACGAAGCGCACAATTTTAAGAACCTTGCGATTTTTTCCAAGATGAATAATGTGTCAGGTATCAGCAGCAGTGGAGCAAAGAAGTCAACAGATATGCAGCTTAAATGCCAGTATTTGTCTGAGATAAATGATGGCAGAGGCATTGTATTTGCAACAGGTACACCAATATCCAATACCATGTGTGAGATGTATGTCATGCAGCTTTACTTGCAGAAAGCGGCACTTGAAGAGATGGGGATTTATCACTTTGATTCCTGGGCAGCGAACTTTGGTGAAGTGACAACCGCACTGGAGCTTACTGTAGAGGGAAGCGGTTTCCGTTTTAAAAGCAGATTCAATAAGTTTACGAATCTGCCGGAGCTTATGAATATCTTCCGTGAGGTAGCAGATGTGCAGACCGCAGACATGCTTGACCTTGATGTGCCGGCTCTTCGTGGCGGCAAGCCTATCATAGTGGAGTCGGAGCCTGACTGGTATGTGAAGCAGGTCATGGAAGACTTTGTTGTGAGGGCAGAGCGTATCAGAGGCGGTGGAGTTGATCCAAGTGCAGACAACTTCCTAAAGATTACCCATGAGGCAAGATTACTCGGAACAGATGCAAGGCTGATTGATAAGGATGCGCCGAACAATCCGGATGGAAAACTCAATAAGGTAGCAGAAAATGTCTGGAAAGAATATGAGAAAGGAAATGCTGATGGTCATATAGGCTGCCAGCTTATTTTTTCGGATATCGGCACACCGGGACCGGATAAGGATTTTACCATCTACGATTATCTGAAGGAAACACTTATCCAGTATGGTATTCCGGCAGAGGAGATAGCTTTTATCCATGATGCTAAGACTGACGCACAGAGGGATGCACTTTTTAAGGAGATGAGGACAGGTAAAAAGAAGGTTCTTATCGGTTCAACAGATAAGTGTGGAACAGGTGTCAATGTGCAGACACACCTTGTAGCAATGCATCATGTGGACTGTCCGTGGAAGCCAAGCTCCATTGAACAGAGGGAAGGACGAGGCATCAGGCAGGGCAACGAAAATGAAGAGGTTGCAATCTACAGATATGTCACCAAAGGAACCTTTGATGCATACAACTGGTCGCTCATCGAAAATAAGCAGCGATTCATCAGTCAGGTCATGACAAGCAAGGCAGTAAGCCGAAGCTGTGAGGACATCGACGAGGCAACACTTTCCTATGCAGAGATTAAGGCGGTTGCTACCGGTAATCCGTTGATCAAGGAAAAGATGGAGATTGACAATGATGTCCAGAGATTAAAGCTCTTAAAGGCATCCTATGACAATCAGAGATATGGACTTCAGGACAACTTTATGATTAAGTACCCGAAGCTCATTAAGACAGCAACCGAAAAGCTTGCCAATGTAAGAGAGGATGTAAAGGCAAGGGATAAAGAGCTGATTGATAATCCGGAATTTGCCATTACTATAGGCAAAGCAACCTACACAGAGCGTGTGGATGGAGGAACGATGATGCTTGAAGCAATCAGCAAATGTAAGACCGGAGAGACAACTGCAATCGGCAAGTTCCATGGATTTGAGCTGCTTGTGGAAAAGAACTTCCTTGGTATCAATTATATGGTGCTTCGTGGAAAGACTGAGTACAAGGCAGAACTTTCCACAAGTCCGGTCGGCAGCATGGTAAAGCTGGAAAACCTGTTCAATGGACTCCATGAGAACATTGATTTCTTAGAAAAGAAGATTGAGCAGTACCAGAATGACCTTGAAGCATCAAAGGCAGAGTATGACAAGCCATTTGCATACAGCAAGGAACTGGAAGAAAAGCTGGCAAGGCAGTGTGAACTGAATGCCCAGCTTGACCTTGAGAACGCAAAGGCTGTGGATGCAGACCTGAGCGGACCGGAGGAAGAAAGAGAAGCAGATGACAGGATGGAATCTGCAGCAATTGTAGCAGAGGATAAAGGTGCTTATCCAGCCGACAGAGAGGGCAGAACACGATAGGAGAGTGAATAATATGAGCATAAGAAAAGTGGTCGCAGGACTACTGATTGCAGCAGGGATTGCCATTATGGCAGTCCCTTTTTTCTGGAGGGCAACCGGAGAAAAACAGACAGAACAGCTCATAAGTGAATTTGAGCAGACATTGGAGGATGATTACGATGAAGAAACAGATGTGGAGGAAGAGCAAACCTCCATTAGTGAAGAGGATGAAGCCATTCTTAAAGAAGGCGGTGTTATCGGCATCATTGAGATACCGGGCTTAAATATCAGGTATCCGGTAATGGAAGGTACCGCAAGTAAAGTGCTTAATGCCGGGATCGGTCATATAGAAGAAACAGCAGGAATCGGAGAAAGTGGCAACTGTGTATTGTGCGGTCATAATGGCAGCAGATATGGCACATTTTTTACACCACTAAGTCAGATATCCATAGGTGATGAAATAATGATAACCGACAAAAATGGGCTGAAGCATATCTATGAGGTAATAGAGACAGAGGTAGTAAATCCGTATGATAACAGCATCAAGACACAGGGAGATGAAAAAGAACTAACTCTTTTTACCTGTTCCCAGAAAGGAACCATGCGTTTTGTGGTCAGGTGCATTTATAAGGAGGCGGTGATGGATGAATAAGAGATACCGGTTAGGTGAGATAGAAGAGGCAGTATCAGAAATGGAAGAGCTAATCGACATCGAGGATGATATTGCAGAGATTGATGATGACTTTCAGATAGTCGTAAGCGGCTGGTCTGTGTATGTCGAAAGCCTGAATCTGACACTCAGACAGGGAATAGCCTGTGTATGGGATGCAGAGGAAGGATTATTCATGCCTGATTTTGATGTGACCATCGTGTATGAGGGGAACATTGAAACACAGGAGTGGCTCTACTACGAGCAGGACGGAATGGTTGTTACACTTGGCAACTGGCTTAATGGCAGATTGTCTTGTGAACAGATAGAGCAGCTTTGGTGTGAGCTTATCATACCGGAGCAAAACAAAGAACAAAAAGAAAGCGAGGAATAGCATATGAAGTATTCAATTAAGGTAAACGAAGTAAGAGCAAAAGAGGGCAGCAATATCAAAGGATTTGCAACAGTAGTATTTGGTGATTCATTTAAGATTACCAATATTGCAATCCTTGAGAATAAGGACAAGGGAGAGTTTTTCGTATCAATGCCTAGATACCGCTCCAATGAGCGTGATGAAAGCAATGGCGTGATCTATAAGGATGTGTGCAATCCTATCACAGCAGAGTTTCGAGAGGAACTCTATACTAATATCCTTGATGCCTATGCAAGAATCAAAGAACCGGAGAAAGAGGAGACACAGAAGCAGGACAGAACACAGGAAATGCCTGAGTTTTCCGTAACTGTGACACCTTATGAGAGGGAAGGCAGTAACATCAAAGGACTTGCCCGCATTTACTTTGAAAACAGTTTCATTGTAAATAATATCAATATCGTGCAGGGAAAAGAGAAAATCTTTGTATCAATGCCTTCTTATAAGACAAAGCAGGTGGACGAGCAGGGCAAGCCAATCTATCAGGATGTCTGCTATCCGGTCACAAAGGATTTCAGGGAAAAACTCTATAATGAGATTATCTCGGAATATGAGAAAGCAAAGGATAAGAGCAACGAAAAGGCGAGGGAGAGTGCAGAGAAACATCATGGCAATCCTGATAAAGATAAGGACAAAGAGGCAACACCCTTTCGATAATTAGCAATCGGAGAACAGGGGCGGCCAAGGCTGCCCCATTTACAGAATGGAGGAAACAGAATGGATATGGAAGCAGGAAAAACACTTACCAATGAGGAGGTCATAAGAGAACTTCTCGAATTATTAAAGAAAAATGCCATGAAAGAGCAGGCAAACGATGTATTTGAGATATGCAGCTATGTGGATGGACTGGAGAAAAAGATTGATTCCATGACGGAAGAACTCACCAATATGCAGAACCAGATCAAAGAAATGCAGGAAGACACACTTGTTAATAATGCAAAAAAGGCATTGTCAGAAGCACAGGAGCGACTTAATGTCAGATGTGAGCAGATAAAGTCACAGGTATTGGAAGTGAAAGCACAGGTCAAATCTACAGCAAAGAGCATAGTTGATGAAGCAAAGGCAAAGGGAAGAGCTGCATTATACAGGGTGTCGGAGTTCTTAGGAATTAAGAAAAGGCTTCTTGATATCCGGGAAAATGTAAGAGGTGCAATCAAGACCACGGATAAGGATATAGCAAAGACAGCACTTCTTGCAAAAGGATTTCGTGAAGCAGGGCAGACAGCAGCCAATGCATTCCGCACTTTTGCTGACAAATCGGAGGTAGATTACTCACAGAAAGAGCAGAAACATCCCATTACAAAGGCGGTGCTTGCACCTATGAAAGCAGTGAGAAAATTGTTTGTGTTAATGGAACTGCATCTGGACGCTTCGATTGATAAGCTGGATAATCTCGCTATGAATGTGCAACTTGATAAGGAAAAGCATATGGAGAATGCGAAAGCACAGGAACAGACAGAGCCGGAGATGGCAGAAGCTGAGAGAGTGGAAGCAGAGATTGTATACGCACCGATGGTCGCTGAACCACAGGAGTATCAGTATAATGCAGATGCATTTGAGGCTAGAAAGACATCAGAGGGAAAGCAGGAAAAGGCAGGAAAGGCTCTGCCAAAGGTTAGTGAAGATAAAGTTAGATAAATAATAAAGGCGTATCATCAGAAATGGTGGTACGCCTTGTTAAAGTAGAAAAATTTGGATGTATATGTTATAATATTCCAATCGAACTTATTTTTTGAAATGAATGGAAGAACACTATGAGCAGGAAAAAACAAGTTAATCAGAAAATCACAGCTCTTTACTGCCGTATCTCTCTGGAGGATGGCGGCGATAATGAAAGCATGAGCATCAGCAACCAGAAACTTATGCTCCGGGACTTTGCCGAAAAAAACGGGATGTTCCAGTATGAGTATTATGTAGATGACGGTTATACAGGCCGTAACTTCAACCGTCCTTCTTTTCAGCGCATGATTGCTGATATTGAGGCGGGAAAGATCGGCTGCGTCATCACCAAAGATCTGTCCAGACTGGGCAGAAATTATATTGAAGCTGGCAGCTATATTGAAATCTTTTTTCCAAAGCACAATGTACGATATATTGCCATTACAGACGGAGTGGACAGTCTGACCCGTCAGGAAATGGACATTACACCTTTTAAGAATATCCTGAACGATATGTACAGCCGGGATATTTCCAAAAAGG
>OKUN01000842.1_pt1 | contig 14125 bp, 9 predicted proteins | sample 1606581 | NCBI WGS metagenome assembly OKUN01 (sample SAMEA3882509, study PRJEB24775) | human gut metagenome | biome: human-associated habitat; feature: intestine environment; material: feces | place: Netherlands | collected 2009/2010
TATATCCGTATCGGGCGCAAATATGCCATCGCGCCCCGGCAGTATCGTACGGGACGCGTCGTGCCCGAACCCATGCCGCCCACGCGCTTTCGCATCGACACCGTGGGGGCGCGTTACCTGCGGGCCATCGGGGCGTTGTCCAAGCGGCAGGCCGAGGCTTTCATCCGCTGGCGTGACCTGAGCGGGATCTACGACATGGAGGAGTTGCGCGCCTGCTATGTCGTGAGCGATTCGGTGGCTGCGGCGCTCGAACCCTATATTATCTTTCCCGAGCGCGGAGCTGCGCCGGTCGACGAACCCGTGGAGATCAATACGGCCGATTCCGCGACGCTGCGCGGTGTGGTGGGGATCGGAGCGCGGACGGTGGTGTCGATCATGAACTACCGCGCGAGGCTCGGCGGATTTGTCCGTTTGGAGCAACTCGCAGAGGTTCCGGGAGTCACGGAACGCAATTATGAGAAAATTTTGAAACAAATTTGCTGCGATAGTTGTGAAATTCGGAAAATTGATATTAACTTTGCAACCCCGAAAGTCCTTAGGCGGCATCCGTATATTCCGCCGCAGAAACTTCGGAAATTACTTAAAACAAGACAGTTGAAAGGAGGTTGGAGTACCGCTGAGGAATTGGTTGAAGACAACATATTGACCCGCGAAGAGGCAGCACGGCTGGCTCCTTACCTGCGGTTCACTACCCGAAGCGGGGCTGACGATACGGACAACGACACGACATGGGGCGAGGTATCAGGTGATGCGAACCCCGGAGGAATTTAAGTAAACGACGAAATTAAAAAAACAAAAAAAAGAATACTACTATGATTATCATGCCGGTAAAAGAGGGCGAAAACATCGAACGCGCCCTGAAGAAGTTCAAACGTAAATACGAGCGCACGGGCGTCCTGAAGGAACTCCGCCGCCGCCAGTATTTCACCAAGCCTTCGATCGCCAAGCGCGAGGCGATGCAGCACGCTGTTTACGTAGAGCACATGTACCGCGACGAGGATTAATCCCCGTTGGTACCCGTATCCATATGCCCCGGCTGAAATAGCCGGGGCTTTTTTGTCTCCCCCCCCGGGCTTGCCGGGCCCTTCCATGCCTGCCGGCCTGTAAAATCTTCTTTCCCAACTTTCCCAACTTTCCCCAACCTCTCCAACCTTTCCTATCCCTGCTCTACCTGCCCTTTCCCGGCTCCTTTTCCTTCCGGTATTTCCGCTATTTTTTTTGCGAAAACTAAAAAATATAGTTAGAAAACTATTTAAAATAGTTGCAAATAAAATTTTTTTAGTTACCTTTGTTCCTGTAAGCCCGGCCGGCCGATCGGAGCAGGGCGGATAACAGAAACCAAAACCGGTATGATGGAAAAACTGACACGCAGGGAAGAGGAACTGATGCGCTGCTTCTGGGAGCACGGCCCGCTTTTCGTACGCGAGCTCGTGGCGCTCGCCACCGAACCCAAGCCCCATTTCAATACGCTTTCAACCATGGTGCGCGCCCTCGAAGCCAAGGGGTATGTCGCCCACAATACCTTCGGAAGCACCTACCAGTATTACCCGGTGGTGACCGAGGAGGAATTTTCGCGCCGCACGCTGGGCGGGGTCATCAGTAAATATTTCGAGAACTCCTACCTCGGGGCCGTTTCCGCCCTGGTCGAGGAGGAAAAAATCTCGGTCGACGAACTGCGCGAGCTGATCGACCATATCGAAACCCAAAACCGTCGTTAGCCATGTACACACTGATGCTGTACAGCCTGAAGGTCGGCGCCTGCCTGGCGGTGTTCTACCTTTTCTTCAAATTGCTGCTGAGCCGCGAGACCTTCCACCGCCTGAACCGGATCGTGGTGCTGGCGGCGATGGTGTTGTCGTTCGTGTTGCCGCTGTGTGTCATTACGGTCTATCGCGAACTCCCGGCCATGCCGGAACTCCCGGTGACGGAGGAGGCGGGCTACGCCCCGTCCGCGGAGCCGGAATCCCAACCTTTCCCGTGGGATAAGGCGGCGACGGCCGCTTTCCTTGCGGGAGCCGCCGCTGCGTTGTTATGGACGCTCGGGTCGGTATGCGGCGTATTGCACATGATCCGCCGGGGGCACAGGGAGCGGCTGGGCGACGGCTCCGTGCTCGTACGCACCGACCAGCCGGTCGTACCGTTCAGCTGGTACCGGTATATCGTGATGTCGGAAAAGGATCTGGCCGAGAACGGCGAGGCGATCGTGCTGCATGAGAAAGCCCACCTGAGGCTGCGCCACTCGTTCGACCTGTTGGTGACCGACCTTGCCGGGTGCCTGCAATGGTTCAACCCTGCGATGTGGCTCCTGCGCCGTGAGTTGCGCGCCATCCATGAATACGAAGCCGACGAGGCGGTGCTGGACAGTGGCGTCGACGCCCGGCAATACCAGTTGTTATTAATAAGGAAAGCTGCCGGCGGGAGGTGGTACTCAGTCGCCAACAGCTTTAATCACAGTAAACTTAAAAACCGTATTACCATGATGTTACGTAAAAGATCGTCGCGGTGGGCAGGAGCCAAGGTGCTCTTCCTGCTGCCGTTGACGGGGCTTGCCCTTGGGGCGTTCGCCCGCACCGCCTATGTTTTTCCCGATGACAAAGGTAAAAAAGAAAATGTTTCGATCCGCATCGAAGGGGCGAATTTTTACTCTTCAGACGGAAAATCCGGCAAGCCGCTTTTCGTGGTCGACGGCCTCGAGGTGGCGTCGATAGATACACTGTCGCCTGACCGGATCGCTTCGGTGACGGTACTCAAGGATGCTTCGGCAGAAGCCCTGTACGGCGAGAAAGGCAGGAACGGCGTAGTGGTCGTTTCGACGAAGGATGCCGCCGGCGGTGCGCGGGATTATTCGGTCGACGCCGAGGACGGCTCTGTCAAGGTCGTGGTGCGCGGTTCCGGGAAGATGTCGGATGTCAGGGTGAGCGGCAGTTCTACGGTGCCCGCAGATAAGGCCGGGATCGACGCCGGTGCGAAAACCCGCGGACATGTCGTGTCCGTTACCGGCAGCGACGGGAAGAAGACTGTCGTCAGCCAGAGCCGGGTGACCGTCACTGACGACGGGGGCGTGACCGTCATGAAGACGCAACCGGACGCGGTGCAGGTTGGCGGACTGTCGCCGGGGCAGGCGACCCAGGCCGCGGAAGCCGGGCTCAAAGCCGCAGAGGAAGGGATGAAGGCTGCCCGTGCCGGACTGGAGGCTGCCCGCGAATATATGTCGGGCGAGGAGTGGAAAAAGGCACAGGCCGAACTCGACAGGGCACAGAAGGAGCTCTCTTCGGCACGCAAGCTGTCTGCCGCGCAACTCGCAGCCGTCCGCGAGCAGGAGGAGGCCGTGCGCAAGTATATGGCCAGCGACGAGTGGAAAGAGGCGCAGAAGCAGATACAGGAGGCGCAGGCGCATTTGGCCGACCCCCGGGTACAGGCTGCCCTGGCGAAAGCTGCCGAGGCCGGGTCGACGGCAGCCGGCGTCGAGATCCGTCGCAAGGTCGCCGAACATATGGAGCAGACAGAGGATGCCGGTACGCTGAAGAGCAGTACGATCGTGATCCGCGGATCGGGCAAGTCGCCGTTTGAAAAGGGGGAGGAACCCCTTGTCGTGATCGACGGCAAGGTGTTTAAGGATACCAAGAAACTGGAGGGGCTTGATCCCGGCCGGATTGAGAACATATCCGTACTCAAGGATGCCTCGGCGGTCGAGAAATACGGCAGGAAAGCCCGCAACGGCGTCATCGAGATTACGACCAGGAAAAAATAAGCAGGCCATAAGTATAAAAAGTTCGTGCCCGGGACGGTTCTGCTGCCCCGGGTTTTTTCGTCGGCCATGCGATACGGGCGTGAAACTTGCAGAATTAGGATGGAAAAAGTTATCTTTGCATGTAAAATACAAAACAGAAGCTATGAAACGCCTGCTATTTTTTCTTACGGTCGCAACGCTCGTTTCATGCGGCCGGACATTCGAGCAGCGCACGGCCAAATATGCCGAGGTCGGATCCGTGAACGATAACCGTGCTGCGGTGCTCGATATCAACGAAGGGGTCGGCCGTTGGGGGTATGTCGACGGGACGGGACGGCTGGTCATCGAATGCCGTTATGCCGATGCCCGGAGTTTCGACGACGGACTGGCCGCCGTGCAGGAGCCCGAAGGGCTGTGGGGCTATATAGATACCGCAGGCCGGGCGGTCGTGGCTCCGCAATTTACGGTGGCCGGGGCGTTCGACGACGGCATGGCCTGGGTGCAGGCCGGCGAGCTCTGGGGCCGTATCGACAAAACGGGGAAAACCGTCATTCCCTGCCTTTATTCCGAGATCGGCGAACCCGATGAACGTGGCTGGATGCGTGTTCTGCGCGACGGTAAATGGGGCGTCCTGCGCCAAGACGGCGAGGTGGTAGTCCCCTGTGCCTATAACCTGATCGGCGAGCCGAACGCCTACGGGCTGATCCCCATGACGAGCGACGGCAAACATGGCTTCCTCGGCGCCGACGGGCGCGAAGTGCTGCCTTGTTTCTTCTCCTATATTTCCGATTTCAAGGACGGTTATGCCCGGACGAACTACGGCGGCAGCATGGTGCTGCGCGACGAACCCTACGGCGGCCAGTGGGGACTTATCGACACGCTGGGGCACGAGACGATCCCGTGCCGCTATTACTACCTCGATACCCCGGGCGAGGGGCTCGCGGCGTTCAGGCTGGAGCAGTTCGGCAATTACGGGTATGTCGATGTCAAGGGGAATGTGGCTATTTCGCCCCGTTTCTCCGTGGCGCGGCCCTTCTCGGGCGGGGTGGCCGTGGTGAGCTACAACAATGTCAATTTCGGGCTTGTCGACCGCAACGGCGGTGAAGTCAGCTCGTTCCGCTATAAACGCATCGGCAGGTTCAACGACGGGCTGGCGCCTTTCAATACCGACCTCTACGGCATGAATTTCCAGGGTATGGAGCCCCGTTGCGGCTATATCGACACCGAGGGACGCGAAGTGATACCGGCCAAGTGGGACGATGCCGCCGAGTTCAGCGAGATGCGTGCCGCCGTGATGCGCTTCGGTACCAATGCCGAAGATTTCTACGATGCCCGCTGGGGCTATATCGCCACGAACGGTCAGCTGGTCGTGCCGCTCAAGTACCACGAGGCCTATCCGTTCAGCTGCGGACTGGCGCGTGTCTTCATCAAGGGGCTCGGGTACGGGTATATCGACCGGCAGGGGAACGAAGTCGTTCCCTGCAAGTATCAGGAGGCCGAAGATTTCCACGATTTCAGAGCAAAGGTCAAACAATACGACCGGGTGCTGACGATCGACGAGACGGGACAGATCGTCGAGCAATGACGCTCCCCGGGCGGGGAATGGCGAAAACGGGGGCCGTGGCCTCCGTTTTTTCATGCCTGCGGCTTTCGCTTGCGGGCCTGTTGCGGCGCGTTGCGCTTACTTGAACCCTACGATCTCAGGGCGGGTGGGGCGGTAGCGGTACTGTTCGACGCGCGTGGCGTTCGACAGGCGGAAATATTCGCTCTCGACCAACCCGCGTTTGCCGAAGGCGATTCCCAGGCGGATCTGCACCGTGTTGAATACGAGCCGCTCGTTGCGGAGCCGTACACCCACTCCGAACGAGGTGAAAAAATCGTTTTTGAAAATGTTAGGCGAATAGCCGATCAGTCCGAAGTCTGCGAACCCGAATACCGCGATGCGGAACCCGAGGGGCTGGTAGGGGGTGAAGACCACCGTTTCCGTGTTGAGGATCATGCGGTTGGTTCCGGTGACGTACTCTTTGAGCGCCTGCAACCCGTTGTCGTGGGTGAAGCGGATCATTTCGTCGCTGCCTTCGCCCCGGTTCCAGCCTTGCGTGTAGTTGAACGCCAGGAACTGGCGGATGCGGCTGCGCCGGAACAGAAACAGGTTCGAGAACCACTTCAGGTCTACGTCGACGGCACTGTGGCGCCACATGCCGCTTTTGAGGTCGATGTAGCTTCCCAGCGTGAAGCCGCCCATGATATAGCCCATCCCCCGGAAGCCGCCGGTCTGGTAGGACATGCCGAGGTACATCTCGTCGTTGAACTCGCCCCACGAATAGCCGCTCACCAGCTCGGCTTTGTAACCCGTCGCCAGATACTCGCGGGTACCGAATCCGTAGACCATGTTCGCCGTGTAGAATTTTTCCCGGTAGAGCCCCCCGCCGAAGAGCATGGCGTCGTGGTCGTGCAGCGCGGGGTTGTAGTCGGCCGTGACGGGCGGGCGGCGGCTGAACCGGGCATAGCTGTAACGGCCCGTCAGGAAGACGCTCGATTTGATGGAGCGGATGTAGTGCGACTTGCCGCCCCATACGTCGAGGTTGCGGACTTTCACGAGCAGCGAGGTGTCGAGGTCGACCATGTAGCGTTTCGATTTTATGTCGCTGTACGTGAGGCCGATCTCGTAGTCCGTCGGCCGGATGAACTCCTTGCGCAGCCCGAGGTTCAGTTCCGAGTTGTAGAAGTCGCGGCCGGCCGAGAAGTCGGCCGTGTAGAATGTCCCCAGCACGTTGGGGATTTTGTATTCCACGATGTTGCCGCCGTAGGAGAAATCCCTGCGGCTGAAATTGGTCTTGAATTTCAGGGTGTTGCCCGTGCCGAAAATGTTGGCGTCCGAAAGCCCGACCATGGTGCGCCCCTCGCCGTGTATGCCAGCGTCGACGCTGATCGTCCAGCTGTCGCGCGTGCGGATGACCATGTTCACGCGCGTCGAATCGAGCGAGTCGGGTACGACGATCACCTCGGTATCGGAGATGTAGGGGCGCGAACGCAGCAGCTGCTTGTTGCGCACGACCAGCTGGGGATCGAACTTGTCGCCCGGCTTGAACAGCAGGTCGCGCCGGATAACCCGTTCGCGGGTCAGCATGTGGGTTTTGTTGCCTGCGCGCTCGAACCAGTTGCCGCATGAGTCGAACGGCATCATGCGCTCGATGGTGATGTCGCCTACGGTTTTCCCGGCGTAAGGTTCCAGCAGCCTGCTTTCGTCCAATACGCGCCCGTTCATCGTCGTATCGAGTACGGGTTTGACGAAGAGCATCCTGTAAAGCATGCGCGGAACTGCGCGGCGGTTGGTTTTGGATTGTATGCTGTCGTAAAGGCGCTGGTTGCGCTCCGAGGTCGGCGTGTTCAGGCTGTCGGGGGAGAATCCGCCGGGGGAAACCCTGTCCGGCGCCCGCATGCCGGGATTGACCGTGCGGGCGAAACAGACGCTTTGCGCAGCGAGGAGGGTCAGCACGAGTATGCAAATCCGGCGATACATATCGTCAAAGATAACGTATTTTTTGATGAAAAAGTGCGCCTGAACCTGCTAAAATACAGTTTCTGGCCCGCAGGAGTTACCCTTGGCAAAAAACGGGAGGTGCCGGGTGCCGGTCTGCCCTGCCGTTGAGACTGACAATGCACCTGTTAAGGCAGCTGTCATTGCGGCTGTTGTGAAGACTGTCGATCCAGCAGCCGTTGCGGCTGACATAGCGGCTGCCTGTCGGCGGGCATGTGCCGGGACAGACGGCCGGGCCCGAATAAAAAAGACGACCCCGAAAGTCGTCTTTTTTCTGTCATATCCGGATTGCAGGTTTACCTGCGCCCCTCTTTGGCTTCGATGCACTCGGTAGCATGCGGCACTTTCATCAGCCGCTCCTTGGGGATGAGCTTGCCGGTCGTCTTGCAGATGCCGTAGGTCTTATTTTCGATGCGCACGAGGGCCATCTCCAGGTTCCGTATGAATTTCATCTGGTGTGCCGCCAGACGTCCGCTCTCCTCTTTCGAGAGGGTCGCTGCGCCCTCTTCGAGGACTTTGAACGTCGGGGAGGTATCCTCCGTGTCGTTATCGGCCGTGTGGGTGATAGTGGCGCGCAGCAGCTCATAGTCCGCGCGCGCATTCTCAAGCTTTTTCAGGATGAGCTGCTTGAACTCCTCGAGTTCGGCGTCGCTGTATCTGGTTCTTTCGTCTGCCATAGTCGTCTTCTCCTTGTTGGTTTTATGTAAAATTAAACAATTTTTCCGTAAACACCAAATTTTATATCGTTATATACGATATCGTCCGGACGCACCCTTTATATCGTTCTCAGCAAGACGCATTTGCCGTTCCCGAAGCGGTTTTGCCGCCTTCGTCCGCCCGTCAGATGCGTGTTACGGCGATCCGGATCGGCTCGTCGTCGACATCCGAATCCACGACCACGCCTCCCTCGGGCTGTGCGGCCGCCTTCACCTCGACGGCGAGCGTCTGCGATGCGATATATCCGGCATATTTGGCGATCGCGCCGGCCACGAACTCCTTCTGTTCGATCTCGACGCGGATCTTGTCCGTCACCTCGAATCCCGAGTCCTTACGGATATTTTGGATGCGGTTTATCAACTCGCGTGCCACGCCTTCCGCCCGGAGCTCTTCCGTCAGCGTAATGTCCAGCGCTACGGTAAGTTTGCCTTCCGATGCCACCAGCCATCCCGGCATGTCCTCCGAGGTGATCTCGAAATCGGCCGGGGTTACGGTGATTTTTTCAGCCCCCAGGTCGAGTACGGTCTGGGCTGCGGCTTCGATCTGGGCGATACGCTCCTGCGAGAACTCCGCGGTCATGGCGGCGATCTGCTTCATGTATTTGCCGTAGCGCGGGCCCAGCGTCTTGAAGTTGGGCTTGATGCGCTTGGTGATGATGCCCGTAGTGTCTTCGATCAGTTCGACCTCTTTGACGTTCACCTCGTTCATGATGAGGTTCTTTACGGCCGAGATATGCTGTGCCATGGCCGGGTCGAGCACCGGGATGAGGATTTTGGTGAGCGGCTGGCGCACCTTGATCGACACTTTGCGGCGCAGGGCGAGCACCATTGACGATACGCGCTGTGCCAGGGACATCATCTCTTCCAGGTCGGTGTCGATCAGCTTTTCGTCGGCCTTCGGAAAAGTCGAGAGGTGTACCGACTCGTCCGCGTGGCGGCCGCTGACGGCATTCAGGTCGCGGAAGATACGGTCGGTGATGAAAGGTGCGAACGGTGCCGCGAGCATCGAAACGGTCTCCAGACAGGTGTAAAGCGTCTGATAGGCCGCCAGTTTGTCCTCGTTCATGCCGCCGCCCCAGAAACGCTTGCGGTTCAGGCGCACGTACCAGTTCGAGAGGTTTTCTCCCACGAACTCCTGGATGGCGCGTGCCGCCGGGGTCGGGTCGTAATCCTCGAGCGAGCGGGTTACTTCCTTGACGAGCGTATTGAGCAACGAAATGATCCAGCGGTCGATCTCCGGGCGCTTTTCGACGGGAACTTCCGGCTCCTTGCCCGTAAATCCGTCCACATTGGCGTAGAGCGCGAAGAACGAGTAGGTGTTATAGAGCGTCCCGAAGAACTTGCGGCGTACTTCGTCCACGCCGTCCCGGTCGAATTTGAGGTTGTCCCACGGCTGCGAGTTGGAGATCATATACCAGCGCGTGGCGTCGGCCCCGTAGGTTGCGAGAACCTCGAACGGGTCGACGCCGTTGCCCAGGCGCTTCGACATCTTGTTGCCGTTTTTGTCCAGCACCAGCCCGTTCGAAATAATGTTTTTAAAGGCTACCGAGTCGAAGAGCATCGAGGCGATGGCATGCAGCGTGAAGAACCAGCCGCGCGTCTGGTCGACGCCCTCGGCGATGAAATCGGCCGGGTAGACCGACTTGAAATAGTCGCCGCCGTTCTCGAACGGATAGTGCAGCTGCGCGTACGGCATGGCACCCGAGTCGAACCACACGTCGATCAGGTCGCTTTCGCGCTTCATCGGCTCGCCTTTCGACGACACGAGTACGATATTGTCCACATAGGGGCGGTGCAGGTCGATATTGCGGGTCGAGTAGTTCTCCTTCGACATGTCGCCGACCTTGAAATTCTTGTAGGGGTTCTCCTTCATGAAGCCCGCGGCGATCGACTTTTCGATCTCATCCATCAGCTCCCTGATCGAACCGATGCACTTCAGTTCCGAATAATCCTCCGTAGCCCATACCGGCAGCGGTGTGCCCCAGAAGCGCGAGCGCGAAAGGTTCCAGTCCACCAGCCCTTCGAGCCATTTGCCGAAACGGCCTGTCCCGGTCGATTCGGGTTTCCATCGGATCGTCTTGTTCAGCTCGATCATCCGCTCGCGCAGCGCCGTGGTGCGGATGAACCACGAATCGAGCGGGTAGTAGAGCACCGGCTTGTCCGTACGCCAGCAGTGGGGGTAGGAGTGGGTATGCTTTTCGATCTTGAATGCCTTGTTCTGGGCTTTCAGCATCACGGCCAGGTCGATGTCGAGCGTTGTCTCGACATCGCAGGCGATCTCCGGGTCGTAGGCGTTCTTGACGTAGCGGCCCGCATACTCCTTGTATTTTTCGACGTCGATGTTGTTTTTTACGAATTCCGGGTCGAGGTCTTCGAGTACGAAGAACTTGCCCTGCTTGTCGACCATCGGCTGGTTTTTGCCGGCTTTGTCGACCATGAACAGCGGGGCGATGCCTGCGGCCTTGGCCACACGGTCGTCGTCGGCGCCGAACGTCGGTGCGATGTGCACGATGCCCGTACCGTCCGATGTGGTCACGTAGTCGCCCACGATCACGCGGAACGCGTCGCCCGTCGGCTTTACCCAGGGGATCAGCTGCTCGTAACGGATCCCCTCCAGTTCGGGCCCCATCCAGCTTTCGCCCGTGATCTGGTAGCTTCCCTCAATCTTCTTGGTGAAGTACGATGCGACGAGGTCCTTGGCGAGGATGACCGTCTGGGGTTCGTCGGTATAGGGGTTGCGGCATTTGACCTTCACGTATTCGATCGCGGGGCCTACGGCCAGCGCGGTGTTCGAAGGCAAGGTCCACGGCGTGGTCGTCCACGCCAGGAAATAGAGCGGCCCTTCGGCGTCGCCGAAGAGCTTTTCGCTTTTCGCGTCGCGGATGATCCTGAACTGCGCCGTGCACGTCGTGTCCTTCACGTCGCGGTAGCAGCCCGGCTGGTTCAGCTCGTGCGTCGAAAGCCCCGTGCCCGCAGCCGGCGAGTAGGGCTGGATCGTATAGCCCTTATAGAGCAGCCCCTTGTCGAAAAGCTGTTTGAGCAGCCACCACAGGGTCTCGATGTATTTGTTGTCGTAGGTGATGTACGGATCGTCCATGTTGACCCAGTACCCCATCTTGCGGGTCAGGTCTTCCCATGCCCCCGTGAACTCCATGACGGCCTCGCGGCAGGTGCGGTTGTACTCCTCGATCGAAATCTTCCTGCCGATGTCTTCCTTGGTGATGCCGAGCTTCTTTTCGACGCCCAGCTCCACGGGAAGCCCGTGCGTGTCCCAGCCCGCCTTGCGGTGCACGAGATACCCTTGCTGTGTCTTGTAGCGGCAAAAGACGTCCTTGATCGTGCGGGCCATGACATGGTGGATGCCGGGCATCCCGTTGGCCGACGGGGGGCCTTCGTAGAATACGAACGCGGGGTGCCCCTCGCGCGTGGTGATGCTCTTGTGGAATGTGTCGCGGGCGTCCCATTCGCCGAGCACGTCGGCGGCTATCTGGGCCAGGTCGAGGCCTTTATACTCATTGAATTTCATGGTATATGTGTTTTTTATTTCGTTCGGGGTCGTACGCCGGCATGGCCGGAAGTGCCGGAAAGATTCCTCTTTTTCCGACAACTTGCAAAGATATAAAAAAGATTTGAAAAGCGTGCAAAATTGCACCTATTCCGTCCGTGGCGGCATCTGCCCGGAGCGGGCTATTTTCCGGCCGGGATTTCGACCCAGAAGCACGACCCCGCGCCGACGGCGGAATCGACGCCGATACGGCCGCCGAGCTGTTCGGCGATGTTCTTGCAGATCGGCAGCCCGAGCCCGGTGCCCTGCGTGAAGGTGTCGACCTTGTAGAACCGGTCGAAAATCTTGGCGCGTTCCTCCTCGGGGATGCCGATGCCCGTATCGCGGACGTAGAACCGTACCCATCCGGGGCGTTGCGAGAACCCGATCGTTATCGAACCTTTTGTCGTGAATTTCACGGCATTGCGTACGAAATTGCCGAGTATCTGGTGCAGTCCCTGCTTGTAATCCTCGAGCTGGAGCCGGGGCAGGCTGTCTTCCAGCCGCAGGACGACCCCTTCGGCGACTTGCAGGCGGAATGTCTCGGCCACCTCGCGGCATAAATCGCGGGCGTCGAATTTCGTACGGACGATCTCTATGCGTCCCGATTCGATCCGGGCCAGGTCGAGTACGTCGGAGATGATTTGCAACAACAGGGTGTTATTTACCAGGATCAGGTCGGCGAATTCTTTGCGCTGGTCGGGATCGGCCTCCGTAGCCATCAGTTCCGAAAAGCCTACGATCGCGTTGAGCGGCGTGCGAATTTCGTGGCTCATGTTGGCCAGGAAGGCCGATTTGAGCTTGTTGGACTCTTCGGCGCGCTCCTTGGCGGCGATCAGCTCCTGTTCGGTCTGCTTGAGTGCCGTGATGTCGTAATTGATCCCCAGCATGTCGATGACCTGTTCGCCGGGGCGGTAGTCCCGGCAGATGAGGTGGGTTTTGATCCATGTTTTCCGTCCGTCGTCGTGCTGCACGCGGCAGATGGCCGTTGCCGACTGCACTTCACCCGCGGAGAAGCGGGTCAGCAGGTCGAGCAGGGGCTTGCGGTCTTCGGGGTGGATGTGGCGGTATTTGCCGATCACGTCGACTATCTGCGCCGAGTCGGCCTCCCCGTAGTTGCGCAGCCATACGTTTTGCGCATAGCCCTCTTTGTTGTAGAGGTTGTAGTTGGCATATCCTACCTGGGCATATTCGGAGATGATGCGGAACAGGGCTTCGAACTCCGAAACCCGGTTCTGGATCTTCCGCAACTCGGTGTTGTCGATATTGATGAGCAGGTAGTGGGTGAGTTCGCCCCGGTCGTCGTACAGGCAGCGTATGCGCCCCGTCCAGTCGAAATGCCCCGGGCGCGTGCTTTCGTAGTAGCCGCCGAGTTTTCCGAATTCGTAACGGGCGGTGAAATCCGCACTTTCGCCGTGCTAGATGCGGATTTTCGTCTCCTCCGGGAAATTAGGGTTGTCGAACAGGTTGAGCCCGCGTATTTTGCCCGGATCTTTCACCCCGAACATCTCCAGGTCGCAGGTGTTGATGTCGATGAGCCGTCCCCGGTCGTTGTAGATCTCGATGCCGACGGGGGCGTTCTGGATGATGTTGCGCAGCAGTTTTTCCTGCTCGTCCAGTGCCTTGTGTGCCGTTATGGCGTCGGTGATGTCGAGGATCAGGATCACAATCTCGCTTCCGTCGTTGGGCGTATTGTACAGGAAACTGCGGCAATGGCGCCTGGTTTTTTTTGCGAACCATTCGTCGGTCTTGTAATTGCCGAGGCGGATGTGCGCGAGTTTGTCGATATGGGCATCGACGGGGTGCCCGGTCTCGCGTGCCGTCTTGCCTATATATGCGTCCGGTTCTATCCCCACGATTTGCTGCGCCGCGCGGTTGACCGAGAGAAAAAGGTAGTCGATGGCGCGTCCGTCGCTGTCGTAAAGCAGCCGGATGCGGAAATATCCGATCGGCAGGTGGTCGAGCAGCACGTCCATATGCTTGTTTTCCTTTACGACCGTGTGGTAGTTGTTTTCGAGCGTCAGGATTTCTGCTTCGCGCCGGTCGTGCACGGGGACGCGCTGCATGTAGCCGAAAAGGTGCGTACCCGTTGCGGGGTCGGTCTGCCGTCCGACGAGCTGGGCGTGGAGCCAGACTTCGCCCTCGGGAAGTTCGATCGGGAACGTCCTGTCGAATTTGCTGTCGACCTTGAGCGCCATGAATTCGTTGTGGATCGGCATCCGGTAGTCTTCGCGAACCAGGTGTGTCAGTTGCCCGATCCGGACTTTGTCGCCGTCGAGCCCCAGCAGCTTGGCAATATATTCGGAGACATGCAGTTCGCCGGCCTGGAAATCCGCTTTCCACCAACCCATGTGGGCGGCGTCCAGCATGAGCATCAGGGATTGGAAATTAGGGGTGTCGGGTGTGAACATGGTGCAATGGGATGTCTGGGGATATTTAGAGCGGGCGGATGATACGTGCAGGGTTGCCTGCTGCGACCGAATCCGCGGGGATATCTCGTGTGACGACCGACCCGGCCCCGACGACCGCCCTGTCGCCGATCGTGACGCCCGGGCATACGATCACTCCGCCGCCCAGCCAGCAGTGGTCGCCGA
>OKUN01000882.1_pt1 | contig 13541 bp, 9 predicted proteins | sample 1606581 | NCBI WGS metagenome assembly OKUN01 (sample SAMEA3882509, study PRJEB24775) | human gut metagenome | biome: human-associated habitat; feature: intestine environment; material: feces | place: Netherlands | collected 2009/2010
AACAATCAACAACTTTGGATGCATATATACAACAACTTCTTCCTAATATCACTTTTTACAAAAAGCTATATTTCAATTTTCTTTGCCCTAAGTGTATCCATGGGTAAAAATTACAATTGCTTCACACTTTTGTCCTTAATCTGCTCTCATTTAACCATTTTACAATTTTTGGTGGTAACAAAAACATCGCCAACTGACCGAATAGCACATACATAAAATCAGAACAATTTATGAATTTCTTTTTACGAAAGCGATTCATTATTTGTATATACTCTTTACAATTTGTCCACGTCATTCTCCGTTGCAAATTATCATTACTCGTTCTATAGTATAGCAACGACTCCTCAAGATTCTCCATTTTCACACCACTATTAACACATCTAATAAATAAATCCAAGTCTTCTTTTCTACCATATATTCCATATCCGCCTAATGATTCAATTATGCTTTTCCTATACATTACAGTAGGATGATTAAATGGACTTCTACGTTTAGCAAACTTTTGTATCTCATTTTGATTTGTAGGTACTATTCTCCTTGAGACAACATTGTCGACGTTATCAATAAATTCATCAATTTGCGTTCCAACTATGCATAGTTTAGGATTTGTTCTAAACGCACAAAGTTGTTTCTCACATCTATATTTCTTGGAAATGTCATCTGAATCCATTCTAGCGACTAACTCATTTCTACAAAGTTTAAGTCCCTGATTCAGAGCATTGCCAAGGCCACCATTCTCTTTCAACCTCAATATAGTAAATATCTGAGGCATTGATATGCTATAATCAATAATTACGTTCTCCAATGAGTTGGATATTGGTCCGTCAATAACAATCACAAACTGTTCTGGTTTAACCGTCTGCTTAAGCATGCTATCTATCGCCGAGCACAAATAATCAACCTTATCATTTTTATAAACTGACATAAGTACACTGTAACTTTGCATTTCATTATCTGATAACTCTTTATATTCAATGCTACTTTTTATTAAAATTACTTTACCCACCACACTCTCACTTAACGAAGTCGTCTGATATTTAATACCCTCATAATTAGAATGTCCTTTCCATTTTTGAACCACGGCAGTAACAGTCATTTTCTTATCAAGCGGAAACTCCTTGCCAATAGGTGATTCCTTACCGAAAAGCAAGCGGGCAGCTTTATCGCTAATGGCTATCTCATCGGCAGTATTGTACAAAAACTGCAAACTGCCTTCCAATACCGTAACCGGAAACATGGAGATAAAAGCACTGTCTACCGATATCATGGTCCAATGCCTGTTCTGATCATCGTTATACTCTGTTGTGAAGTTTGTATAAGTCGCAACTTCTATTTCAGGAAAGGTATTGACCAGATGAGGGGCCAGCAAAGGAGAAGTCGTAGTTGAGAAACCACTGGTTCTAAATACGGAAGGAACACTTGCCACATAGACTCTGTCGGCTCCATCATGAAAATTATCATAACTTTGCTCATAATTCATCCACATGCCGGACAGGGAAAAGCTGACAAAACCTACGGTTAAGCCAATAATGCTGATCAGAGTCTGCATTCTGTACTTCAACAGGTTTCTTATTGCTATTTTCAGATAATGTTGTATCATGTATTTGTTCTTTACTTTAATATTAGCTCTTCCGCTTCGCCAAAGTTATCATATCCTGTTGTAATAACCCAATCTCCGGGTTGCAAACCGTCTGTAATCTCGTATTGCTGCGGGTTCTGGCGCCCGATGCTGAGAGGAACACGTGTAGCTTTGGTTTTGGATGCATTCAGTTTGTATATCCATTGTCCACCGGTGGATTGATAGAAGTTGCCACGAGGGATAACAATAGCCTGTTCCGGTTGCCCCAATTCTATTTGTACGCGGAAACTTTTACCTACACGTACGTTGTCAGGCATTTCTCCGGTAAATACCAAGTCCACATCGAAAGTGCGGTCTTTTACTTCGGGCACTACTTTGGTGATGCGGAGTGGATATTTGCGTCCTTGATAGTTAATAGTAGCGGGAAGCCCTGTTGTGATGCGGTCTATGTAGTATTCGCTAAGAGAAGTGTGAATTTTATATTGATCTAATACCTTGATTTCTGCAATGCCTTGGTTGGATGCTACTTGTTGTCCAGGGGTGACTTTTACAAAGCTGAGCTGCCCGGCGACGGGGGCCTTAATTATTAAATTGTCCAGTCGTTCGCAAGCACGTTCATACTTCTTGCGTTCGCGTTCCCGGTCATTATGGATCAAGTCCTTGCGAATAATGGCAACGACGGAATCCTGACGTAAACTCTCGCGTTGTAACTTTGCCTTCTTAACATTATAATTGTATTCATCTTCGGCAACTTCCAACTGAGCTTTGCTTTTAATTCCCATTTTAAACTCTTCCTTATCGAGATTGAAACTTTTTTGAAGACGAGCTAACTCATAGTTGGTCTGTAAAGTTTGTTGTTGAAGGGTCAGGCTCTTTTGCTCCATTTCAATCTCTTTCTCACGGAAAGAAATCAGTTGCTTTTCCAGATCATCGCGTTGCTCTTCGATACTATGTATCAGATCGGGATTTTCAAGTACAAGGATCGTATCTCCTTTCTGTAACAGGCTTCCCTCCTCGCCTACAATGCGATCTACGCTTCCTGATTCACGGGCATTAACGATAATGGTAAGAATGGGCTGGATAAGTCCTTCCACGTCTACATATTCCATGAACTTATCATTCTTAACTTCAGCAATCTGTACATTCTCCTGGTCGATGCGCAGTTTGCTGGGGCCGGCAGAAAGAATAATGACGTAGACAATGAAAGCGAAAAAAACAACGCCTCCTGCCAGATAATAACGGTAACGGATGTACCAAGGTTTCTTTTCAAGTTTAATATCCATGATGTTCTATTTTCTTTTCGATTTAATAATCAGGTTATATACAATGGTTCTTATTCCGTTTTTATTTCCTCCGCCGGATTTCTCTGGGCGGCCTGCAATACTCGCCAGCCTATGCTGATAAGAATAATCAGAATGACTGCTGTCAAAATACCAGCATAGATCCACCAGGAAACTGTGGTTTGAATAATATAGGTTGCCAACCATTGTTTCATAATCATGTACCCTATTGGGAAAGCTATCACGGCCGCAAAAACTAACAGTACCATATATTCTTTAATAAAGATACCTATGATATCCCGTAGTGTTGCCCCATTCACTTTTCGGATAGCAATCTCCTTGCGGCGCTGCTCGCACGAGAGACTGACCAGAGAGAATATTCCGAATATGGCAATAATTACGCATACCACAGATGCCACAGATAATAATTTCATTAAAGCCCGTTCCGAAACAAGTGCATCCTCTATCATTTGTCGTACACTGGTGACTTGCATACTAAACTCCGGATAAGTTTTTTGAAAATGTGCCTCTATTTTCTTCTTGGTTTCTCCCAAACTACCTTGATAGGTGAATGTATGGATGGGTGGTAAATCGTTTGTCGATTGATTCGTAATTTGGTAAAGGCTGGGCAATGCGGGAAAAATGGGTGACAAACGAAGGTCTTTTATTACACCTGTCACAGTATAATTCTCAAATTTCTTTCCGATAGCCTCCCCGTCCCAGCCAAAGACATGGGCGGCTGATTCATTAATGAGAACATTATCGCCGGCTTCTTCCTCGTTGGGGAATGTGCCGACTGTCATTTCTAACCCAAAGAGATTGAATATATCTTTATTTAATTTGTTTTGTTGTATACTCACACTTTCAGCATCTTTTTCCTTTCCATCCCATCTATTTATTATACGAACAACGCTTCCATTAATATTAAATGGCGCATCGACTAATTGATGGTATTCGATAAAAGGAATTTGCTTCATGCCATTCTCTAATTCATGTCTATCTGTTAATCCTTCCATGTATTTCACAATACCAATTTCCATATTAGCGAATCCCATATCTCTGGATGTATAGAGGTGATGCAATTGCTTTATCATGACTATAGTACAAAAAATGAAGCCAATACTAAGAGCCAACTGAAACCACAATCCTATTTTACGAAAGAGCATGGAGAAACCTCGCCCGGATGCTGAAACTATTGATGATTGCAGCGTATGATGACGTTGTGTAAGCAGGGTCAACCAGGAAAAAAGGATGGCTGCCATAATGATTACCCCCATATATAAGATGGATTCGCGGTAGAAAAACATTCTATCCTCTTCTATCATGGACAGCTTTTTGAAAGCAGGCGACAGTACCTCAATTAATAATCCTCCTATGAATAATGCAATTACAATCAGCAGAAAAAGCTCTGACATTAAAAGTAGCATCAGACTATTGTCTGAAGCTCCGTTTACTTTGCGGAGTGCCATTTCACGTTGCCTCATGCGAATGCGGATGAGATACATGATTAAATAATTGAATAAGGCGCTTAATACAATCAGCAGGCCGATCAGACAAAATAAACGGATGTGTTCCAAATGAATAGTAGCATCATTCTGAGGATGAGTATAATGGAGTTCGGTTAAAGGAGTAAGAATCACTCCTATGTTATTTTTATATTCGGTTGTATGCCCATTGTTTTCATACTTTTCCGTAACTGATATATTCAGTAACTTCCGACTCAATTCTTCAACATTAACCCCTGAATGTAGGCGGACTAAGGTATTCATTGACTGATATCCCCACTGTGCATACTTTTGTTCGATAGGTACCAGGAAATCGAAATTGTAATTAGAGTGTTCCTTCCACTCTTTGAAAACAGCTGTAATAGTCAGCTCCTGACCGGAAAAAGACCATTCTTTCTTTATCTTTTTACCTAAAGGAGATTCTGAACCAAACAAACGCTTAGCAGCCGATTCCGTAATACCTGCTTCACCTTCGCGATGCAGAAATTGATAACTACCAGCCACCAGAGTAATAGGAAACATAAAGAAGAAAGAAGAATCGACCTTCATATACTGATATTCTTTCCCTTCTATTTTCATATTGCGTAAACCGACTGAGCAGGCATCTTCTATTTCCGGATAATTATCTTTCAGATGTCCTGCCAGCAAAACGGAAGTGCTTCGTACATATCCCGAATGATTATGCACGGAAGTCATTCCTGCCATGTAATTGCGATCTGCTGCCGGTTGATGTATGTCGTACGTTAACTCATACCTCAGCCACATACCCGACAAGGCAAAGCTGGCAAACCCTACTGCCAAACCGATAATACTGATAACAGTCTGCGTCTTGTATTTTATCAGGTTGCGAAAAGCAACAGTCAGATAGTGCTTCAACATATTTTCAATCTTTATTTTCTTATCATCTCATCCATCACTTCTTCTATTCTTTCCGTTTCCGTTAGCGGGGCATCTTTTTCAAAATCATAAAGTGTAAGGCTACGGAGAGTATAGTACAGGCTCCAGTAATTATATAATGCAGTTATATAATTACGTCGGGCAGCATCCTTTTCGCTGATAGAAGCATTGAGATCGAGTACGGTAGATTTTCCTAAAATATAGAGCCGTCGGGCTACATCCGCACGTCGTTGCGCTGTTTCATCCGTGCGGGCGGCAATGTGTACGCGCTGGGATTGCAGATTGAATTGTTTTACCAGTTTGCGGACATTCAATTCAAAGTCTGTTTTATCTTGTTCTACCTGAGTGTAAGTTAAGTCACGGTTAGATCGGGCTACCCGAATCTGCCCTTTCCCACGTCCCCAGTCTAATATAGGCAGACTAATACCGAGGGTAACATATTGTTGATCCAAAGGGTTATGATAGGCATCTTTAAGTTTATCTCCAGTCTGTGTCAATCCGAAACGGAGGTAAAGATCGGCTTTCAGTCCGGCATTAGCGCGGGCATTAGCCACTTTGCTTTCACTTTCCAGTTTGCGACGTTGCATGTTCAGTATATCCGGACTATTTTGGCGGGCTGTAATTAAAGCGGCATTCAGGTCTATCTGAAGATTGGGCACATGATCGCTGACATCGACTTTGATTAGCACATCCTCTTGGATACCAAGGTATGAGCGAAGCTCCTGCATACAGTTTTCCACTTCAATATGGGCATTCATACGATTGGTCTCTTCTGTCAGTTTATTCAGTTCCAGTTGCAACATCTCATTTTCGGTAATAGTACCTATATTATAGCGTCCTTGTGCATAGGTATATAAGGTATCTGCATTGGCATAGTTGGTAGAAGCTATTTCATAGTTACTTTGTGCTGTGGCAAGGGCAAAGAATTTTTGTGTAGCATTAGCGGCTACAAGCTCCAGAGTTTCTACATAAGTCTTTTTGGCTTCCCGGTAACGTAATGGTTCGATACGACGGTTCCATTTCAGACTGTTGTATCCGAAAAGCGACTGACTGTAGCCGACATTTATAGGTGATGTCTGCCAGGAAGTAGAGTGATCGCTAAACAAGTCAAGACGTTGGGCAGAGGTCTCCACGAATAATGTACCGCCTGTCCATGGAATATTCTGCGTCAAACTTAGAGTCAGGTCGGTACTCAATAGGTTTTGTTCTACAAACTTTACACTACCGTCGCCCATGGTGACTTTGTTAATGGCACGGTTGAGATAAGGATCGGAAGTCAGTTTCAGAGCAGGCAGATAGTTAGCCTTATAATATTTGTAGTTCCAATAAGCCGAGCGGAAGCTATGTTGGGCAGTTTGTGCATCAGGCGATTGTCGGCGAGCACGCTCTATGGTTTGCCCTAAGGTCAATTCCATGGTATGTTCTTGGGCAGTAGCAGTTACCAGACTACCGCAGGCTATCAATGATAAAAGTATATTTTTGTACATAGTATATTCCTTTTGATAATAGATATTCAAATCTTGTGCCAAAAATATAATTAATTGTTATATAGCATATTACTTCAGAGAAAGGGAATCTTACTCTGTGCCATACCGCACAAAAATAGTGCGTATACGCACACACAACACATTGATATATTACCTATCTTTGCCGACAACTGATGATAGAAAAACAATAGCTTTTATGGAACAATTAGGAAAGATACTGATAGTAGACGATAATGAGGATGTGCTTTTTGCCCTTAACCTTTTACTGGAACCTTATGCAGAAAAGATAAAAGTAGCAGTAACCCCTGATCGTATTGAACACTTCATGACGACTTTCCAGCCCGATATAATATTACTGGATATGAATTTCAGTCGCGATGCTATAAGCGGGCAGGAAGGTTTTGAGAGCCTGGAACAAATCTTGCGTATCGATTCTCAGGCAGTTGTTATTTTCATGACAGCATATGCAGATACGGATAAAGCAGTACGGGCAATTAAAGCGGGCGCCACCGATTTTATCCCCAAACCATGGGAGAAAGAAAAACTACTTGCTACCCTCTCCTCCGGTATCAAGTTGCGTCGTTCCCGATGTGAAGTGAATCTGCTGAAAGAACAGGTGGAAGTACTTAGTGGCGCAGGCAGTGGTGTAGAAGAATCTATAATTGGTGAATCAGCTGCGATGCAAGAGGTATTTGCAACGATAGAGAAATTACGCGATACAGATGCTAATATTCTTATTCTTGGTGAGAATGGAACAGGTAAAGATGTAATAGCCCGTTTGCTATACCGATGTTCGCCACGCTACGGCCGTCCGTTTGTAACGATTGACCTTGGAAGCATTCCTGAACAATTATTTGAAAGTGAATTATTCGGTTATGAGAAAGGAGCATTTACTGATGCCCGAAAACCGAAAGCCGGACGTATGGAGGTGGCAACGGGAGGTACGCTGTTTCTGGATGAAATAGGTAATCTTTCATTGTCCATGCAGGCCAAGTTACTGACAGCCATTGAAAAACGCCGGATCAATCGTCTAGGGAGTACGCAGTCTGTACCTATTGATGTACGGTTGATATGTGCCACAAATGCAGATATCCGCCATCTGGTGGAAGAAGGAAATTTCCGGCAAGACTTGCTTTATCGCATCAATACGATTGAATTACACATCCCTCCATTGCGGGAACGGGGAAATGATATTATCCTCCTGGCAGACCATTTTCTGCAGCGCTATGCCCGTAAATATCAGAAGGAAATGCGGGGCTTGACGCGTGAAGCAAAAGCGAAATTACTGCGTTATCCCTGGCCGGGAAATGTGCGTGAGTTGCAACATACGATGGAGCGTGCCGTAATTCTGGGTGACGGTTCGTTGCTTCGTCCAGACAATTTCCTGTTTCAGGCTTCTTCACCCCGTCCTAAGAAGGAGGAAGAAGTACTCAATCTGGAGCAATTGGAACGGCAGGCTGTAGAAAAGGCTATGCGATTGAGCGAAGGGAATATGACGCGGGCCGCGGAGTATCTGGGAATCACGCGCTTTGCATTGTATCGGAAGATTGAGAAGTTGGGATTATAGTTTAATTAAATTCTTCATTCTTCATTCAAACCATTTATTATGAAGCGGTATTCCTTAATTGTTATCTTGCACATCTGTCTTCTGGCAGTACTTTCTGTAGGCGTCTATGTGTTATTTTGTGCAGACTTGTGGTTTAGTATGCTTATCACATTCTTGTTTCTTTTGGGGACGGGTATACACCTTTATTATATACAGATGAAACAATTGCAGATGATACGTCGCCTGACAGGCAGTTTGCGTTATAATGATATGACACAGGCTTTCCATCCACCTTATAAAAATAAGCTGATGACAGAGATGGCTGTAGAATTATCAGAAACCCTACAGGCTTTTCGTGCCCGTTTACTAGAGGAAGAAGTGAAACACCAGTATTACGAAAGTCTGTTGAATAAAGTGGATACCGCTGTATTAGTGACTGACATGTCCGGGCGTATCGAGTGGTTGAATCGTGCTGCTACTGCTCAACTGGGGCAAGATCCACAGTTGCCGTCCGAATTCTTGAATCTTCCCTCAGGTGAAACACAAGTCATGCGTATTCATCGGAATGGGGCTACTTTGGAAATGGCCGTAGCTACTACCCTTTTCGTAGCTCGTGGCATGGAAAGGCGCCTCATTAGTTTGAAGAATATACATTCTGTATTGGAACGAAATGAAATGGAAGCCTGGCAAAAACTAATCCGTGTACTCACCCATGAAATCATGAATTCCATTACGCCTATCATCTCTCTTTCCGAAACATTGAGTGAGCGTGGAGTGCCTGTGGCATTAAAAGACGCAGGAGGCGAAAAAGAATATGCTGTAATGCTGCAAGCCATGCAAACTATTCATCGGCGTAGTAAGGGATTGTTGGGGTTTGTAGAAAACTATCGTCGTCTTACCCGTCTCCCCGCTCCCGTCTGCGCGAGTGTATCAGTTCGGGAGCTGTTTACTGATTTGCAGAAACTCTTTCCAGACGAAACGATTCATTTTGAACTTCCACCTTCAGAGAAAATATTGAATGTGGATCGTGCCCAGATAGAACAGGTGCTTATTAATCTGCTAAAAAATGCCCGTGAAGCATCTGGCCGTCGCGAAGAACCCAGAATTGAGGTAAAAGCTGCTTTTGCACCCAAAGTGACTTCTTCTCTGACTTCCTGGCGTTGTACTATTACTGTTCGGGATAATGGTGAAGGTATCTTACCCGAAGTACAGGATAAAATATTTGTTCCGTTCTTCACGACGAAAACTGCCGGTTCGGGTATTGGACTCAGCCTTTGCAAGCAAATTATGAATCAGCATGGGGGAAATATTTCTGTTTATTCGGAAGCGGGAAAAGGTAGTTGCTTTACTTTACAATTCAGTTAGATGGACATTGCATCTCAAAAGGTTGTTTTGAGTCTATTAAAAAATACAAATATTATATAATCGTAAAAAATCTGTGTCGATATTTTATTGCTTTTAACAGCTACTAATTTTTCCATTATTTATTTTTGCAGCCACACAAATCGATAACTCATATTTAATTAACCATAAAATTCTATATGATTATGCGAACTAATTATTTGCTGCTATTAACCATTTTATTGGGTTTGATCCCCATGAATTACACACACGCCTCTGATTCTGTACCAAGCGTGTTTCTTTATTCTCCTTACACAAAGATTTCCGTTTCTCCGGGAACGAGCATTGACTACAAAATTGATTTAATCAACAATTCGGATGCACCGGTCAATGCCGATCTGTCCGTAACAGGACTACCTGCAAGTTGGAAGCGTGAGTTAAAATCCGGTGGTTGGAATATTAACAAACTGGCAGTTTTGCCTAATGAAAAGAAAGACTTTAACTTGAAATTGGAAGTACCACTGAAGATAAATAAAGGTAGCTATAATTTCACAGTCTTCGCCGGAGATTGCCAACTTCCTCTAACAGTCACTGTAGCCCAACAAGGTACTTATCAGACTGAATTTACTACTGACCAGCCCAATATGCAGGGAAATTCTAAATCCACATTCACCTTCAATGCCGTACTGAAAAACCAGACTGCTGATCAGCAGTTATATGCTTTGATGTCCAATGCACCCAGGGGGTGGAATGTTATTTTCAAACCTAACTATAAACAGGCTACCTCTGCACAAGTGGAAGCAAATGCCAGCCAGAATGTATCGATAGACGTCACCCCACCCGCCAATGTAGAAGCCGGAAATTATAAGATTTCAGTACGTGCGGTTGCTGGCAATACATCTGCCGACCTGGACTTGGAAGTAGTGGTTACAGGTACCTATCAAATGGAACTGACCACTCCACGAGGATTGTTGAGTACTGAGATTACTGCCGGAGATGTGAAGCGCTTGGAACTGGTAGTCAGGAATACAGGCTCTTCTTTACTAAAAGATATCCAACTTTCATCCGGTAAACCTACAGATTGGGAAGTTTCTTTTGAGCCGGCTAAAATAGAGATGCTGAAAGCCGGAGAAACAACTACTGTTACGGCTGTAATGAAGGCTTCGAAAAAAGCCTTGCCCGGCGATTATATTGCAACCATGGAAGCCAGAACTCCCGAAGTGAATGCTACCGCACAATTCAGGATTGCAGTAAAAACACCTATGCTTTGGGGGTGGGTAGGAATATTAGTTATCGTTGTAGCTGTGGGAGGTGTCTACTATCTATTCCGAAAATATGGAAGGAGGTAATTATGGGCGAACAAGTGATTGTACTTACCGATTTGACAAAAAAATACGGTAATTTCACTGCTGTTGACCATATTAGCCTGTCAATCTGCAAAGGAGAGATCTTCGGATTATTAGGTCCGAACGGTGCGGGAAAATCCACAACTATCCTGATGATGCTGGGGCTGACGGAGCCGACTTCCGGCAAAGTGGAAATTTGTGGAATAGACTCCACTACAAACCCTATTGAGGTTAAGAAGAGAATAGGTTATCTTCCCGAAGACTTAGGCTTTTATGATGAAATGACAGGATTGGAAAACCTTGTCTATACAGCACTTCTGAATGGTCTTTCAAAGAGGGAGGCTGAGGAGAAAGCAAAGGAACTCATGCAGCGGGTAGGGCTTTCCGAACAGGCAAACAAGAAGACTGGAAAGTATTCCCGTGGTATGAGGCAACGTCTGGGATTGGCAGATGTACTGATTAAGAATCCGGAAATCATAATCCTGGATGAACCGACATCGGGTATCGATCCTGCCGGAATTCAGGAATTTATTGAATTGATTCGTAATTTGAGTAGAGTGCATTCTTTGACTGTATTGTTTTCTTCCCATAACTTGGATCAGGTGCAGAAAGCTTGTGATCGTGTGGGTTTGTTTAATCACGGAAAATTATTGGCACAGCTTGATCTTGAGGAGATGGAGGGTAAACAGGTGGAACTTATTGATGTCTACAATGATTATGTAAAGGAAGGAGGTGAGAAACATGAACAAAGTTGAGCAGCCTTTCTGGGTTATTGTGAATAAGGAAATCCGAGATCATGTACGTAGTTGGCGCTTTATTATCTTACTTGCCATTATTACACTAACCTGTATGGGAGCTTTGTATACATCACTCACCAGTATGCGCGAGGCTATCAAGTCAGGTGGTGTGGAAGATACTTTTTTCTTCCTGAAATTGTTTACTGTATCGGATGGTACGTTACCTTCCTTCGTTTTATTCATTAACTTTTTAGGACCGTTGCTAGGCATTGCTTTGGGATTTGACGCCATGAATTCGGAACAGAACAAGGGAACGTTATGCCGCATATTATCACAACCGATACATCGTGATTGCATAATCAATGCCAAATTTGTTGCTGCATTGATCGTGATTACAATTATGCTGTTTGTATTAGGGTTCCTGGTGATGGGTGCCGGATTGATTGCTATTGGTATTCCACCCACGCCGGAAGAATTTGCCCGTATCATTTCCTTTTTGGTCCTCAGTGTTTTCTATGTAGGGCTTTGGTTGAATATGGCGATACTGTTTTCACTTTGTTTCCGGCAAACGGCAACTTCAGCCTTGGCTTCTTTGGCAATATGGTTGTTCTTTAGCGTCTTCTATACGATGATTGTCAACTGGATTGCCAAAATGTTGATGCCTTCTGATATGATGTCTCCTTATTATGCCATTGGCTATCAGAAAATAGTTTGGGGTATAACGTCGTTGAATCCGTGTGAGTTATTTAATCAGGCAACTTCTGTATTGTTGATGCCGTCTCTCCGAAGTTTGGGACCATTAATGATGGAGCAGGTCCAAGGGGCTATACCCAGTCCTCTCCCATTGGGACAGAGTTTACTGGTTATATGGCCACAGTTGACAGGATTGATTGCAGTTACAATACTTTGCTTTGCCCTTTCTTATATTATATTTATGCGTAGAGAAATTCGTTCAAGGTAATTGATTGGTTGGGGTAAGAAGAAATCCCTGACGACTTTAAATATATAAAGTATCGTCAGGGATTCATATGTTGTAGTTTGTATTATTTCTGCCTTACATACTCTAAAGTGTATCCGTAGTTAGAACTCAGTACTAAAGAATCCGGTGTTAACTTGTCTATTTTCAGAGTATCCACACCTTCAATTTCTATTCCATTACCAATGCTTTTTACTGTCAGGTAAAGCTGATCGCCTTGCTGTTCCCATTCTTTGTATACCAGTGTGTGCATATTAATGGAAGATGCTTCTCCATTCTCTTCCAGTTTGATGCCTTGTACTTCTCCGGGTTGTCCATTAATGGGCATTACCCACGATCCTACTACTGTAACGGGGGCTTTAGTGCCACCACATGCAGCAAATACGACTGCCATGACAGCCATACTAAAGATTTGTTTTTTCATGATGTCTTTTTTATTATAGTGTAACGTTGAAATCAGCCAATTGTTTTTCGGGGCATAAAGTTAGTTGAAAAATATCGTTTTGCCAGCTATTATTTTATGTTTTCTGCATTCCTATCTAATATATATGTTGGTGAGGTATGTTGATATCTCTGCTACCTATCCGGATATAGTCAAGTCCGTACCAAGTCCGTATAAAGGTACCTTTATTGGGAGTTGATACGGACTTGGTACGGAGATGACACGGAGGTGACTATACTTTAATGAGCATTCAAGACCTCTTCTGAAACTTTTTTAATAAAAAAACTTCAGTTTTCTTTGCTTATTACAAAATACTTTCTACCTTTGCACTCGCTTTTAAGAAATAAGGCATTCGGGGTGTAGCGCAGTCCGGTTAGCGCACCTGCTTTGGGAGCAGGGGGTCGT
>OKUN01000886.1_pt1 | contig 13488 bp, 10 predicted proteins | sample 1606581 | NCBI WGS metagenome assembly OKUN01 (sample SAMEA3882509, study PRJEB24775) | human gut metagenome | biome: human-associated habitat; feature: intestine environment; material: feces | place: Netherlands | collected 2009/2010
CGCCTATTGTCAGGGAGAATTGCAAACTCGCCCTTGCAGGGCTCAGACAGTGCAATTCTCCCTCACGCTATACTCGTCAAACGCCCATTTTGGCAAAGCCCCCAGCCGGCATCCCCTTCCTCTCACTGTGTACTGGCGAGGGAAAAAACAGGACGGCGGCTGCGAGTGGGAGTAGTTGGAGGAGGGGAGGAAGTGACGCAGCGCCTGGGAAGAGAGGCGGATGGTAATTACGTTTGCTTAGCGTTGTGTACTGGTAGGAAACGTTGGCTGATTCCTTTTGGGGAGATTTTCGTGTTTACTATATTGTATTCTTTTGTATATTTTTAGTTAGCTTTCTTCTTGAGTTCTGTCAAAAATCATTTCTGTTATGTGTATTCTTTGAGTGGAGTATATTTCGCCTAAATTTGGTTGTTGCGGCATATTCTTTTGGGGGAGTTCACAGTTTCTTACCAGGTTGACCATGGAATGAATACAGTTTTCCCATTAATTGCACACATTTGGTCTGTATATTATTAGCCATAAGGAACACAAAACAAAATGATCCGGATGGAGAGAATGAGGACTTCGGAAGGGTTGAATGAATACAGAAAGGAAATGAATGGGTATGAAACGTAGATATTTAGCAGTTTTAATGGGAATTATGGTAGCAACAACTTCTGTTCCGGCTATGGTTTATGCGGAGGATAGTAAGACGGAGACGGCTGCGGATGCGGCGAATGATGAAAGTGGTGAGGCAGATGCTTCGGATGAGAATGGTGATGAGAGTCAGGAGAATGTGGTACTTGGTGAGGTTAAGTCGGTTTCTGATTCGGAGATTACCATTGCGGTTGGGACTATGAAAGAGATGGGGCAGCCTGGTGGAGATGGACAGAATGGCGGAGCACCGGATGGAAACGGTCAGGGTGGTGAGGCGCCTTCTATGTTGGATCTGACTGGCGAGGAGCAGACGATTACAATTACTGCGGATACAGTGATCACAAAGCAGGCAGGCGGTATGCAGCCTGGCGGAGATGGACAGAATGGCGGTGCGCCAGAGAAGCCGGAAGGTGATGGACAGAGTTCTGATTCTTCTGATGGAGCAAGTGACAGTCAGGACGCAGCTGACGATAACCAGGAAAGTGAGAATACAGATAGCCAGGATGGAGAAGAGCCGGAAAAACCAGACGGTAACGGACAGTCCGCAGAGGCTGAGGAGATTTCACTTTCTGACATTCAGGAGGGCGATATCGTTTCTATTACTTTAGATGAGGATGAAAATGCTGCTTCCATTACTGTAATGTCCATGGAAATGGATGGTCAGGGTCAGCCTGGCGGTGATGGACAAGGCGCTCCAGGACAGGGAGGCCCTGGTGGACAGTCTCAAGGTGTGGACAGTTATACTGCGGTAAATGAGTATATAGAAGATACAACTGTATCAAATGAGACAATTGAGTCAACAGGAACTGACGAGAATGCAGCATTGATTTCTTCCGGAGCAAACGTAACCCTTGATAATGATACCATTACAAGAACTTCTGCAGACAGCCAGGGCGGAGACAATTCCAGCTTCTATGGTGTAGGAGCTGCTGTTCTGGCAACAGATGGTACTGCTTATGTGAAAGATGGCAGCGTGACTACAGATGCAGCAGGTGGTGCAGGGCTTTTTGCATATGGTGATGGAACTGTATATGCTTCTGGTACAATTGTGAAAACGACTCAGGATACCTCTGGTGGTGTTCATGTAGCTGGCGGTGGTACTCTTTACGGATGGGACTTGGATGTAGAGACAAACGGTGAGTCTTCTGCTGCAATCCGAAGTGACAGAGGCGGCGGAACAATGGTGCTCGATGGTGGAAATTATGTTTCCAACGGCGTTGGTTCCCCGGCTGTTTACAGCACAGCTGATATTGCGGTAAGCAATGCAACTCTGACAGCAAATGGTTCTGAGGCTATTTGTATTGAAGGTCTGAATTCTATTCACCTTTATGATTGTGACTTGACAGGAAACATGAGTGATCTGGATCAGAATGATAATACCTGGACTGTAATCCTTTACCAGAGCATGTCTGGTGATTCTGAGGTTGGTAACAGTACCTTCCAGATGGATGGTGGCAGCCTGACTTCTGAGAACGGCGGTGTGTTTTATACAACCAATACAGAGAGTACGATTACTTTAAATAACGTGGATATTAACTATAACGATGACAATGAATTTTTCCTGCAGTGCACAGGCAACACCAACCAGAGAGGCTGGGGACAGGCCGGGGCAAACGGAGCTGACTGCCACTTTACCGGTATTAGTCAGGATATGCAAGGAAATGTGATCTGGGATTCTATCAGTGATCTGGATTTTTATCTCACAGATGGCAGCAGCTTGACAGGTGCAGTTGTAGATGATGAGAGTTATGCAGGCGAAGGCGGAGAGGGATACTGCAACGTTTATGTAAGCGCAGATTCCACCTGGACTGTAACTGGCGACAGTACTGTCTCATCTCTGGAAAATGAGGGAACAATTGTAGATAGTAATGGAAAAACTGTAACAATTCAGGGTACAGACGGAACTGTGTATGTACAGGGCGATAGCGAGTACACCATTACAACTGGTTCCTACAGCGACACAGCAGATATGTCCGGAGCAACGGCAATCCAGGATCAGAGTGTTTATACAGTTGAGAAACCGGATCAGCTTTAAAATTGGATAAATAAACTCTCCAATTTGAAGATTATGGGCTTGATGAGTTATAAGAAAAAACACTGGGCTACACTTTATTGTGGCTCAGTGTTTTTTCGTTAAAAGAAGAGTGAACCTGAATTATAAAAATCCCGGTCAGAAAAGAAGTATCAAGACAGTTCTTTTCTGACCGGGATTTTTTATGTTAAATTTAAAATCAAATTCGAATTCTCCGACGTAAGCAACTTCCGAAAATTCTCCTAAAAAGAAGGAGGGCCGGACCTTTTGGCCCGGCAAGTATGAAAAAGAAAAAGTATATTTATAATCTATGTAAAAAAGCTTTCGCTTTATTTGTTTATTAATATACGCGGAATTTGTGATGAATCTGTGAGAACAAATTGAAAAATATATGAGGAAAATCTAAAGAACTTATAAATTGGAACGCACCTGAAGTGACCGGCTTAGGAATATACAGCATGAAAAAGCTGTGCATTCAAACTTAATTTCATGGTGATAAAATCTATCTACGATATATTGAAAATTTTATTCAGCTAAGAAAATTAGTCGTTGTAAAAGTTGTAATACTCATTTATAATGGAAAGAAGATTCAAGGTTATTGTTTACCGGAGATTTTCCAGTGTGAACAGTAACGATTCCAATGAGAATTTATAGGGAAAAACAGGAGGAAAACCTTGAAGAAAGAATTAGTTATTGTAATTGATTTTGGTGGTCAGTACAATCAGCTGGTTGCAAGACGTGTCAGAGAATGTAATGTATATTGTGAAATCTATTCTTACAAGACCGATCTTGAGAAGATCAAAGCCATGAATCCAAAGGGAATCATTCTTACCGGTGGACCGAACAGTTGTTACGAAGCTGATTCACCGACTTACCAGAAAGAATTATTCGAACTTGGTATTCCGGTGCTTGGGCTTTGCTACGGTGCACAGCTTATGATGCATGTTCTCGGCGGTAAAGTTGAGAAAGCAGATGTAAGTGAATACGGCAAAACAGAGCTGCTGGTTGACAAAAAAGACTCCAGAATTTTTGAAGGAGTATCAGAGAAAACAATTGTCTGGATGAGTCATACAGACTATATCTCCCAAGCAGCACCAGGATTTGAGATTTCTGCACATACAGCAGACTGTCCAGTGGCTACAGCCGAGAATGCGGAGAAGAAACTGTATGCGATCCAGTTTCATCCGGAAGTTCTCCATACAGTAGAAGGAAAGAAGATGTTATCCAATTTCGTACTTGGTGTATGCGAATGTGCCGGAGACTGGAAGATGGATGCATTTGTTGAGCATACAATTAAAGAAATCCGTGAGAAAGTGGGCGACGGCAAAGTCCTTCTGGCACTGTCTGGCGGTGTTGATTCTTCTGTAGCAGCAGGACTTCTTTCCAGAGCTATTGGCAAGCAGCTGACATGTGTGTTTGTAGATCATGGCCTTCTTCGTAAAGACGAGGGCGATGAGGTTGAGGGTGTATTTGGTCCTAATGGACAGTTTGACCTGAATTTTATCCGTGTGAATGCACAGCAGAGATATTATGATAAACTTGCGGGAGTTACTGAGCCGGAAGCGAAGCGTAAGATCATTGGTGAGGAATTTATCCGTATCTTTGAAGAAGAGGCTAAGAAGATCGGTGCTGTTGATTTTCTTGCACAGGGAACCATCTATCCAGATGTGGTAGAGAGTGGTCTTGGCGGAGAGTCTGCAGTGATCAAGTCTCATCACAATGTAGGCGGACTTCCTGATTTCGTAGACTTCAAGGAGATTATTGAGCCGCTTCGTGACCTCTTCAAAGATGAAGTCCGCAAAGCCGGACTGGAACTCGGCATTCCGGAAAAACTGGTATTCCGTCAGCCATTCCCGGGTCCTGGTCTTGGAATCCGTATCATCGGTGAGGTAAATGCAGAAAAAGTCCGCATCGTCCAGGATGCCGATTACATTTACCGTGACGAAGTGGACAAAGCAGTTGCAGCTTACAAAGCAGAGCATGGAACAGCACCATCCTGGATGCCGAACCAGTATTTCGCAGCCCTGACTAACATGCGTTCCGTTGGTGTAATGGGTGACGAAAGAACGTATGACTATGCAGTTGCACTTCGTGCAGTTAATACCGTCGACTTTATGACCGCCGAAGCTGCAGAAATTCCATTTGCAGTACTGCAGAGCGTCATGAGCAGAATCATCAACGAGGTTCGCGGAGTCAACCGAGTATTTTATGATCTGACCAGCAAACCACCTGGAACTATCGAGTTTGAATAAATCGAGTTGCTTAAAAAAGCCAGTGTTTATGCGGGTTTCAGCGATTTCGATTAGTCTTTTGATAACAAATTGATAACAGTCATAGCAAGTGCCATTATTCTTGTTATCCAGTGGTTTATGGGTAACGGAACAATTAACAGGTGGCTTGCAGACTAAAGTTCGGAGCTTGGCTCTGAACAAATTCCATATTATAAACTAAGCCCTTAGCTGTGGTTAATAACCATAGTTAAGGGCTTTTTTGTCGTTGCCAAAGCATCTGTAGGGAGCTGCCAGTGGCAGGTCCTGTAGGTGCTTATTTATCTTTCAAGTGGTCTTTGAATGCTTCCACGAGAGCGTCACTTAATTCCTGTGATGGAACTTTTGCCCAACGCTGTGTGGTGTCGAACTCTGGATAATGGTAACGCCAGTTATCGTATTCTTCTCTGTTGATTTCTTCGGAAGATAGCTTGTCTGCCTGTTCTTTCCAAGCATACAGCATTTTGAGGAGTTCATATGCTTCTCTGCCTTTGTCCTTGTTGACCTTTAAGCATACCTCTCCGTCTGCTTCACTGACAGTAAGACCGTAAATATCTTCAAGGGTAAACAGAGTGTGCATAAGACCGATATAGCTGTCTATGTCAGGAACATCAAGAGCCTGTGGAGAAACATCAAGCACCTGTGCCAATGCATTTGTAAGGTCTGCTTTCGGTTTGCGTGTACCAGTTTCGTACTGTGCCAAACGCACATCAGCACTCTTTTCTGGAAAACCGATTGCTGTACCGAGATACTTTTGTGTCATACCACGCATTAGTCTGAAAAAATGTATTCTTTCGCTGATAGCCATAATGATACGCTCCTTTTATATTTAGTGAAATAAGTATAGCAGAAATGTTTAGTGGAAGTCAAGAAAAACCGAAACAAAAATGTTTAATATTTTCTTTGCAACCACTTGACAATAGCAAATATGTTTAGTAAAATAAATTACGAATTAAACAAATATGCTTAATGCGACAACTGAATGACCGTCCGAAAAGCCAAACCGCCAAGACCTCGTCGGAGCAAGTTCCGTATCGTTCGCTTGTGTGCAAGCACAAAAGCTCATTCGCTGCACTGCTCCTCCTCTTCCCCAAAAGTCTCCGACTTTTCGGGAACCCCTATACGAGCGAGCGCCTGATGTACTGCGGTGCATTGGGACAGCACAGCGCCTGCCGACAAGCAGGAGTGCCTGTTGGAACTTTAACACGGAGAAAGCGGCAAGCAAAAAATTATTTTAAGAAAGGAAGAAAAAGGATATGGAAAACAGATTTATCCGAGCCGAAGATGTGGCTCAGGAACTAAACGTATCAAAACCTTATGCATATAAACTCATCAGACAATTAAATGAGGAATTGAAAGCAAAGGGCTTTATTACGATTGCAGGGCGTGTAAATCGCCAGTATTTTTACGAAAGGCTCTACGGAGCAGGAAAGGGGGAAATGTAAATGCCGGTATTTAAGAATGAAGATAACGGTACTTGGTATGTGATGGCAAGGTATGTGAACTGGAAAGGGGAACGCAAGCAGAAATGCAAGCGTGGCTTTGCTACCAAACGAGAAGCACAGGAATGGGAAAGAATGTTCAAATTGCAGACTTCTTCAGACCTTGATATGAGTTTTGAAGCCTTTACGGAGCTTTATATCAATGATGTGAAGAACCGTTTGAAGGAAAACACGTGGCTTACCAAAGAGCATATCATACGCACAAAGATACTTCCGTATTTCGGGAAACTGAAAATCAGCGAGATTTCCACAAAGGAGATTATTACTTGGCAGAATGAAATGCTTGCCTATCGTGATGAGAAGAAAAAGCCTTATTCACAGACGTATCTGAAAACGCTGCACAATCAGTTGTCCGCCATTTTCAATCACGCTGTCCGCTACTATGAACTGCGTTCCAATCCTGCGGCAAAGGTGGGAAATATGGGACGTGAGGAACACAAGGAAATGCTGTTCTGGACAAAGGAAGAATACAAGAAATTCTCTTTTGAGATGATGGACAAGCCTGTTTCCTTTTATGCGTTTGAAATGCTTTACTGGTGCGGTATCCGAGAGGGCGAGCTGTTAGCTTTGACTCCGGCAGATTTCAACTTTGATAAGGAAACAGTCACAATCAATAAATCCTATCAGCGTTTGAAAGGGCAGGATGTGATTACTTCTCCGAAAACGAAAAAGAGCAACCGCACGATTAAAATGCCGAAGTTTCTGTGTGAGGAAATGAAAGAATATCTCGGTATGCTTTACGGATTGAAGAAGAAAGACCGTATCTTTACGGTGACGAAAAGCTATCTTCATCACGAGATGGACAGAGGGGCAAAGGCGGCAGGCGTGAAGCGTATCCGCATTCACGATCTCCGTCACAGCCACATTTCACTCTTGATTGATATGGGCTTTTCTGCGGTGGCGATTGCTGACCGAGTTGGTCACGAAAGTATTGATATTACTTATCAGTACGCACACCTCTTTCCGTCAAAGCAGATTGAGATGGCAGAAAAATTAGATGATTTAGGGAAAGGAGATTTTGAAAATGTCAGCTAAGAACAGAGATAACAAAAATCGTTGGAGGAATATCACAGTAGGGTTTCGAGTATCGCCCGAAGAAAACGAACTCATTAACAGAGCTGTAGCTCTATCAGGATTGCCAAAACAGGAGTATTGTTACCGCCGTTGCTTAAATCAGGATGTGGTGGTACAGGGCAATCCGAGAGTGTATAAGGCGTTGAAAACGGAATTTGCCACAGTCCTTGCGGAACTGAAAAGGATTGAAGCAGGAAAAGGTGTGGATGATGAACTGCTGAGTGTAATAGAACTGATTTCCATTATTCTCGGCGGTTTGAAAGGAGAGGATGCGAATGGAGAATAAAAAAGAAATGACTATTCCAAATGTATCTGCGGCAACAGATGCGGAACAGTCACTTTCCAAATGTACTGACAATAGTATAGTCAATCAGGATACGGATTTCAAGGGGTACGAGCAATCTTTTGAAGAAATGCAAAGGGAAATACTCAGACAGTTAGACCCTTCCTATCTGAAAACAGTATCAATGACAACGCTGTATGATACGGTGTTTGAGGTTCAGACACCACTTATCGACGGTCTGCTCCAAAGGGGAACTTACCTTTTCGTAGGTTCCCCGAAAGTGGGAAAGAGCTTTATGATGGCACAGCTTGCCTATCATATCAGCACAGGCACACCGCTTTGGGAGTATAAGGTGCGTAAGGCAACGGTGCTTTATTTTGCCCTTGAAGATGATTACCCACGTTTGCAGAAGCGATTGTTTCAGATGTTCGGTGCAAAGGAGACAGGCAATCTGTATTTCGCAACGGAATGTAAAACGGTCAATGGCGGACTGGAAGAACAGATAAGAGGGTTTATGAGGGAACACCCAGACACAGGCTTGATTATCATAGACACCTTAAAGCGTGTGCGTGAAGCAGGCGGAGCAGATTACAGCTACGCAAGTGATTATGATGTTGTGGCAAGGCTGAAAGCGTTGGCAGACAGTTACAAGGTTTCAATGCTTATTGTTCATCATACACGCAAACAAAAATCGGAAGATATATTCGATATGATTTCAGGCACGAATGGTCTGATGGGTGCGGCAGACGGTGCATTTGTTCTCAGTAAGGACAAGCGTACTTCCAACAATGCCACACTTGATGTTGCTGGCAGAGACCAGCAGGATATGAAAATCCATCTTGTAAGGGACAGCGAGCGATTGGTGTGGAACTTTGCAAAATCGGAAACGGAGATGTGGAAAGAACCGCCCGAACCTCTGCTTGAGAAGATAGCGGATACGCTCTTTTCGGAAAGTGACAGATGGGAAGGAACTGCTTCGGAACTTTGCGAAAGGCTTGCGGTGGATATAAAGCCGAATGTACTTTCTTTAAGGCTCAGTATCAACGCAAGCAGGCTGTTTCGTGATTACGGTATCCGTTATCAGAACAGCCGCACACACGACGGAAGAAAGGTTTCACTTTGGAAAGAAACCGAGCAGACGGCGTGACAAACGGTGTCAAAGGTGTCAATGTTTTTGAGAGCAGCACGCTGTGAAAAACATTGTCACCATCGTCACACTTTGACACCGGATAAAGTTTAGGGGAGTGTGCAGAGAGTGCCTTTTCAAAGGCGGCTCTTTGGTCTCGCCTGCTGGCTCGGTCGGTTCGCAGGCGTGTGTGCCACCGGCACACGCTCACCCCTCGGAGAGCCTTCGGAGAACGCAAAACCTGTTTACAGGTCGCATTTTTGATGGGTGTACCCGTCAAAAGTGCTTTTGCGTTACTTTTGACAAAAGTAACAAAACCTGAGAATGTTGAAATTTACAGATGGGAGATGAAAAAATGCAGAGAACGATAAGTGCAATGGTCGGTAAAGGCTCGGTCAATCACAATAGCCGAAAGTTCCGAGCAGAAAATGTAGACGGAACTCGTACTCATCTCAATATCGACTACTGCAATGAAAATATAAAGACAGTTTATCACGAATTGTTTGATGAAGCATTGGAAAGATACAATGCCAAGCAGATAAGGTCAGACCGAAAGATAAAAGATTATTATGAAAAAATCCGAAGTTCCAAGCAGGAAAAACCGTTCCACGAAATCATTTTACAGGTGGGCGGTAAGGGAAATATGAACGCCGATACGGAAAACGGAGAACTGGCAAAGCAGATTTTAGATGAATACTATCAGGGTTTTCAGGAGCGAAATCCACAGCTTCGGGTGTTCTCGGCTCATCTGCATATGGATGAAGCTACACCACATCTGCACATAGATTTTGTACCTTTTACCACAGGCAGCAAGCGTGGACTTGATACAAGAGTGTCACTAAAGCAGGCTCTTGCAACGCAAGGTTTTAAGGGCGGCAGTCGTGGCGATACGGAGTGGTCGCAATGGATACAGTCCGAAAAAGAACAGCTTGCGGCGGTGATGGAACGTTATGGGATTGAGTGGGAACATTTAGGCACACACGAAAAACATCTTTCTGTTTTGGATTATAAAAAGCAGGAAAGAGAAAAAGAAGTGGCGGCATTAGGTGCGAAAATCGAGCAGAAACAGATTGAATTTGATGTGTTGTCGGAACGAGTATTGAACTATGATAAGGCAAAAGACGAGCTGTCAAATCTTGAAATAGAGCTTGATACTGCACCGAAATATCAGTTGCCAGAACCAGAGAAATTTATGACTGCAAAGGCATATAAAACCAAAATGGCAGAGCCGGTTGTAAGGAAATTGAAGCAACTTGTCAAAACGGTGCTTGCCCGCTGCTTTGAGGGGTGGGACAACTATCATAGGCTGAATACAGCGAATGCACAGTTATACCGCACCAATCAGCGTTTGGAGAAAGTCAATGAAAGATTGACCGAAGAAAACAAAATCCTAAAAGCAGAAAATAAAGATTACAGCCTGCTCCGTAAGGTTTTTGGTCGCAAACAGATAGATGATTTGTTGGAGCAGGCAAGAACAGTTAAAGGTCGCAAGCGTGATAATACACGATCACGATAGACAAAAATCACAGGAGGAAAAGGAAAATGACAAAGACAATTTTTGAAGAAATGGGCGGAACTTATAGACAGGTGGGTGATTATTTATTGCCGAACATCACAGTACCAGCCGAAGAAGAAATAGAGCCGATTGGTTTATGGGGGAAACGACATGCAAGGCATTTAAAGGAACACTATAAAGTGTTATATATGAACCTGCTGACAAGCGGAAAGCTGCATAGTTATCTTGCAGAAGTCGATAAGCAAGCAGAGGATATGTTTCTTCGACTGGTAAAGGAATATGCCGACAGACAAGATGTGACGGAACAATTAAAGAAAGATAATCCCTACGAATGGATTGGAAGAATGAATAATATTCAGGCTTGTGTGAGGGAAGTTGTAGGAACGGAGTTGATTTACACATAAGCGTTTTACGGTATGGTGCTCCTGCGTTTGCTGGAGTGCTGTGGTTGTGGTTGTAAAGAGGTTGTGAAAGATTGAATTTCGTAATGGTTGGATGTATAATTAGGAAGTGAAAATTTTAATTTGCACTTCCATAAGGTGAAATGTATTGACACAAAAAATACAGTATGATAGTATTGCCATTAGAAGAAAGAAAGGCACATTTTGTGTAAGGTGAGGAAATGATTAATAGATAATTTGATTTAAGTAAGACACATATAGTTATTGAGCCTGTAGAGAATAGGTTTGTTTTGTGTACGCTTAAGTTGGATTATCGCAAGAGGCATTTCCTTTGTTTTCCTTTTGGAAAAGAAATAAGGGGCTATTTAGCGAGTCTATTTTTGCGTATGCAAAAAAGACTCGTTTTTGTGTGTTCAAAATAATAATTGGCTCAGACTTCGAAAAGGAGAAACTTTAATGTTGCAGATAAAAAAATTAAATTTAACACATAAAAAAGACCTGAGAATAATTCTTAATGATTTCAACCTTGTGCTAAATGATGGAGATAAGGCAGTTATTATTGGAGAAGAGGGAAATGGGAAATCGACATTAATGAAGTGGATATACAATCCGTCGCTTGTAGAAAACTATATAGAAGCAGATGGGGAAAGGATAATGGGACACGAACGTCTTGGTTATCTTCCGCAGGAGATGCTCGATGAAGATAAGGAAAAAACAATATACGAATATTTTTCTGAAGAGGAAATATTCTGGGAGAAAACGCCTAAAGAATTGTCTGTTATTGCGGGAAAATTTGGAATGAAAAATGATTTTTTCTACAGTAACCAGACAATGGGTAGTCTTTCAGGAGGCGAAAAAGTCAAGACACAACTTATGAGGCTTTTCATTCGCGATGTTTCTGTGCTGTTGTTGGACGAACCTTCCAATGACATCGACATTGCGACGCTTACATTACTGGAAAAAATCATAAATGACTGGAAGCACATTGTGCTTTTTATTTCACACGATGAAACGCTGATAGAGCGTACTGCCAACATGGTGATACATATCGAGCAGATTATACGAAAAACAAAGGCGAGATATACCGTGGCAAAGCTTCCCTATAGACGCTATGTGGAAGAACGGCTTCATAAATTTGAAATCCAAAAACAGCGGGCACTGAGTGACCGTAGGGAGAAAAAGATTCGCGATGAAAAATATCAAAGAGTTATGCAGAGTGTACAAGGTGCATTAAGAAGTTGTACCAGACAAGCACCGTCTGTTGCCAAAAACTTAAAGGACAAAATGCATACGGTTAAGGCAATGGAACGAAGATTTGAAAAAGAAGATGAAAATATGACTCAGATGCCGGAACAGGAAGAAGCAATCTTTGTCAAATTAGGGGATGAAAACTCACACATTCCCGCAGGAAAAACGGTCATAGAATATGAACTTTCAAAGCTTGTGACTCCGGATGGCAAAAGAATTTTAGCAGAAGGAATTCATTTAAAAATAAAAGGTTCAGAAAAAATCTGTATGATAGGAGCCAACGGGGCAGGAAAAACGACTCTTCTAAAAAAGATAGCGGAAGAACTCCTAAATCGGAATGACATTAAAGCAGAATATATGCCTCAAACTTATGAAGACCTGCTGGATTTGGATGTTACACCGGTTGATTACCTTGATAAAACAGGAGATAAAGAAGAGCGTACAAGAATTAGAACATACCTTGGTTCACTTAAATACACACCAGATGAAATGGAGCATCCGATTCGGGAGTTATCAGGCGGACAAAAGGCGAAAGTGCTTCTCTTGAGGATGAGCTTAAGTGGTGCAAATGTTCTTATTCTGGATGAACCGACAAGAAATTTTTCACCATTGTCCGGTCCGGTAATAAGAAAAATGCTCCGAGAATTTCCGGGGGCTGTCATTAGCATTTCTCACGATAGAAAGTATATTGAAGAGGTGTGCGATAAAATATATCAGCTAAATCCTAATGGATTACAGCTAATTGGTGATTGATAACAAAAAGGATGAAAGACTGACAAATTTCAGGCTTTTAGTGAGTTGGAAAGCATACAAAGATTTGAATTTGGAGGATAGATTATGGTACGTACAGAAGATGCATGTGAAATTATAAAATATGCTTTGCAAAACGAAATTAAAGTATATTTAGATGGCGGATGGGGTGTTGATGCACTTCTTAAAAGAGAATCAAGAATACACAATGATATTGATTTGTTTGTTGAACTGAAACATTATCATGATTATATTTATGTGATTAAGCAGCATGGATTTGAGGAAGTAAATACTGATTATACAACGGATGGTCATACTGTCTGGAAAGATGATAAACAAAGAATCATTGATTTACATTGTTTTGAATTTACAGATGACGGAATTGTTTATGAGGGAGATATATTTCCATCAAAAACTTTTTCCGGTATTGGAAAAGTTGGAGATATAACTGTTTCTTGTATTGAACCATTGAGTCAGGTAATGCTTCATTTGGGATATGAACACGATAAAAATGATGTGCATGATGTGATGCTGTTGTGTGAAACATTTCAAATAGCAATACCAGATGAATATAAGGAAAAGTAAAATTTCAGTTTCGTGTTGCTTTTAATAATTGAATATTGAATGATTTTACATAGCCGTTAAGGAGTAAT
>OKUN01000895.1_pt1 | contig 13423 bp, 13 predicted proteins | sample 1606581 | NCBI WGS metagenome assembly OKUN01 (sample SAMEA3882509, study PRJEB24775) | human gut metagenome | biome: human-associated habitat; feature: intestine environment; material: feces | place: Netherlands | collected 2009/2010
GGCGGCACCGATTACCACGGCATCAACACCGTGACGCCGCGCCCGGTGGGAGCATTTACGACCAGCGACGAGATGATCGCGCGCATCGGCGACATAGCCAAGGCGCGCAAATCGACCTACAAGAGACAAAAATAAGGAGCAAATCAAAATGACATACACCTACAACAATAAAGGCACCTGTTCCGTCCGCACCGTCGTGGAGCTGAACGACGACCATACCATCAAGAGCGTGCAGGTCCTGGGCGGCTGCGACGGCAACCTGAAGGGCATCGCCAAGCTGCTGCCCGGCATGAAGGCCGAGGACGCCATCGCCCGCATGGAGGGCACGACCTGTGGCCGCAAGCCCACCAGCTGCCCCGACCAGATCGCCCAGGCACTCAAGGGCGCACTGGCGGAGATGGGCTGATAAAGGTCCGTAGGGGTGGATTCCATATCCGCCCGGGCCGTCTGCGGCAGCCGCACACCTTGCGGGCGCATATAGAATGCGCCCCTACATTTTGCCCACAAGGCTTATTACTATAAAAGGAGCTTCCCATGGACTGCTTCCATTACCCTCTCGATACCGAAACGCTGCTGCGCAAAAAGCGTAAGCTGCGGCGTGAGCTGCTGGCCCGGAACCCGCACCCGCTGCACAAAAAAATTGCTATCCTCGGCGGGTCCACCACAAACGAAGTGGCCGACCAGCTGGGGCTGTTTCTGCTGCAATACGGCATCGAGGCGGAGTTCTACCAGAGCGAGTACGCCCAGTATTGGCAGGACGCCATGTTCGGCACGCCGGAGCTGGACGACTTCCACCCCGACGTCATCTACATCCACACAAACTGGCGCAACCTGACCGCCCTGCCCACGACAGCCGACAGCGAGGCTGCCATCGACGCGATGCTCGACGAGCAGTACGCCCATTTTGAGACGATGTGGCAGGCTTTGGAGCAAAAATTCGCCTGCCCGGTCATCCAGAACAACTTTGACCGCCCGAACTTCCGCCTCATGGGCAACCGCGACATCTGGGACCCCCATGGCCGCTCCAACTTCATCAGCCGCCTGAACCAGAAATTTTACGCCTACGCCGCGTCCCATGAGCACTTTTACATCAACGACATCGACTACCTGTCGGCAGATTACGGCCTGACGGCGTGGGGCGACGCCTTCTTCTGGCACATGTACAAATATGCCATCTGCCTCGACGCGATCCCGTCGCTGGCCAACAGCGTGGCCAATATCATCAAGTCCCTGTACGGGCGCAACAAAAAGGCGCTTGTGCTCGACCTGGACAATACGCTCTGGGGCGGCATCGTCGGCGACGACGGCGTGGATGGCCTGGCCATCGGCCCTGAGGTGCCCGAGGGTCAGGTCTACGCCGAGTTCCAGAGCTACTGCAAGGCGCTGAAATCCATCGGCGTCATCCTGGCCGTTGACTCCAAAAACGACGAGGCCAACGCGCTGGCGGGCCTGAACCACCCGGACGGCGTGCTGCGCCCCGATGATTTCGTCGCCATCAAGGCCAACTGGGACCCGAAGGACCTGAACCTGAAGGCCATCGCGTCCGAGCTGAATTTGGGCGCGGACAGCTTTGTCTTTGCCGACGACAACCCGGCGGAGCGCGCCATCGTGGCCGCGCAGGTGCCCGGCGTCGCTGTGCCCGCGCTGGACGGGGCCGAAAACTACATCAAGACCCTCGACCACGGCGGCTATTTTGAGGTCACGGCCCTTTCCAAAGAGGACCTGAAAAAGACCGAGCTTTACCACCAGAACGCCGAGCGCGCCAAGGCACAGGCGGCGTTTGCCGACTACGGCCAGTATCTCGACAGCCTTGAAATGACGGCCACGATCAAGGGCTTTGAACCGCTCTACATCCAGCGCATTGCCCAGCTGACGAACAAGTCCAACCAGTTCAACCTGACAACGCTGCGCTGCTCCGAGGATGACATCCGCGCCATGGCCGGGGACAAAAACGACCTCTGCCTTTGCGGCAAGCTCGTGGATAAATTCGGTGATAACGGCATTGTCACCGTTGGGGCCGGCAGCAGGGCGATGTGCTCGACCTGACGCTCTGGCTCATGAGCTGCCGCGTGCTCAAGCGCGGCATGGAGGACGCCATGATGGACACCGTCGTGGCCGAAGCCGCCGCCCGCGGGGTCAAAACCATCGTCGGCCATTATTATCCGACAGCCAAAAACGCCATGGTGCGCGAATTTTACGCGCAATATGACTTTACCAAAACGGCGGAGGATGCCGACGGCAATACGGAATGGACGCTGGATGTCGCCGCCTACACGCCGAAGCACCCCCACATGAAGATCGAACGCTGACAGATAGGAAACCGTATGAAACGAACCATCCTGCAAAAAGCGGCAGCCGCCGCACTGTTTATGCTGCTCACGGCGGCACTGCTGGCGGCTGCGGATTTTCTGCTGGTGGATGATGTACACTCCTACTCCCGCGTCATGCTGCAGGAGCTGTATGCCGACGCCGGAAACATAGATACGCTGTTTTTGGGCTCGTCCCACTGCTACCGCAGCGTTGACCCCGCGCAGGTGGACGCGGCGCTGGGCACCCACAGCTTCAACGCCGGGTCGTCCCAGCAGCTGCCGGACGGCTCCTATTATATGCTGAAAGAAGCTGCTGCGCAGAACCCGCTGAAAACAGTCTATCTCGAAATGTTCTACACCGGCTACAATGAGAGCGCGTCCGCCAACATCCCGCTGGCCTGCTATCTGCTGGCCGACCACATGGACTGGCGCTCACCCAACCGATACGCCTACCTGTCGGAGATGGGCGGTCTGGCGGCCTATGCCGACCTGCTGCTGCCCGCGCGCCACGGCATTGCGTCGCCGTCCTCAATGCCCGCCCTCTGGAAGGCCAAGCTGACTGACGGCTACACGCCGGACAGCTACGGCTATGTGACCTACCCGGACAGCGGTGAGGCGTACCGGGGCCGCGGCTTTGTCTATACCACCGGCATCCCGCAGGACGGCTTTGCCACGCTGCTGAACGTAGATGCCGACGCGCCATTGTCGGATTTTGGCTGGGAATACCTCAACAAAATCACCGATTTCTGCGCGGAAAACGGCATCCGGCTTGTGCTGTTCACGGCCCCGCTGCCCAGCGGCTACCTGTACAACACCGAAAACTATCAGTCCTACGTCGATGCGCTGCGGAACTTCTGCGCTGCGCATGACGGGCTGGAATACTGGGATTTCTCGCTGTACAAGCTGCAAAGCGAGATCAATCTGAAGATCGAGGACTTCTCCGACGCGCACCACCTGAACGGCGCGGGGGCGGAAAAGTTCACCGCTATTCTCTGCAAGACGATCCAACGCCGTGCGGCGGGGGAGAACGTTGACGATCTTTTCTATCAGACGGTGGAGGAAAAGCTGACCCTCACCCCGGACGACTCCGTCCTGATGGCCTATTATGCAAAGCTGCAAGACGAATAAGAAGGAGGCCCTGCCATGATCGCCGTGACATCACCCGGCTTTGTGCTGTTTGCGGCGCTGCTGGCGGGGCTTTGGTATGCCTGCCCGCCGCCGCGCCGCTGGCAGCTGCTGCTGGGGGCAAACTTACTATTTTACGCGGTGCTCTGCCCGGCAGCACTGCCGGTGCTGCTGGGCAGCAGCTTTCTGGTCTGGTGGTGCGGGCGGCGCACCGCGAAAAAGCCCGTGTTCCTTGCGGGGCTTGCAGCGGCACTGCTGCCGCTGGCCCTGCTCAAGTATCTGCCCGCTGCGCTGGGCTGGCAGGGTACGCTGGCGAACGCTCTGGGCATCGGCTATTTTACGCTGCAGCTCGTCTGCTATCTGTGTGACGTGCGCCGGGGCAGGATTTTGCCTGAGGAAAAATACGCCCGCCTTTTGTGCTATGCGTCGTTCTTTCTCTCCATCACGCAGGGCCCCTTCAACCGCTATGACGCCCTGATGCCGCAGCTGGACCGGCCCACTGTCTGGGATACGGACCGGGTCTGGCGCGGTGTACAGCGCAGCGCGTGGGGTTACTTTAAAAAGCTGGCCGTGGCGGACCGCGCCGCCGTCGTTGTGGATACAGTCTTTGCCAACCCCGCCGCCTTTGACCGCACCCAGTTGCTGCTGGGCGGCGTGCTGTTCACCGTGCAACTCTACGCCGATTTCTCCGGCTACACCGACATTGTGCTGGGCGTCGGCGAGGTGCTGGGCCTGCACCTGCCGGAAAACTTCCGCCAGCCGTTCTTTGCCGACTCTGTCAAGGACATCTGGGCGCGGTGGCACATCAGCCTGTCGCAATGGCTGCGGGATTATATCTATATTCCGCTGGGCGGCAGCCGGTGCAGCAAGGCGCGCAAGGACGGAAACCTGATTATAACCTTCCTCGTCAGCGGCCTGTGGCACGGCGCGGGGCTGACCTACCTCGTCTGGGGCGGCCTGCACGGCCTGTGCCAGGCGGCGGAAAACCACCTGCCGCCCCGCCGCCCGGGTAAGCTCCGCCATGCGCTGCGCGTGGCGGGCATATTCTGCATTCTGGCGGGTGCGTTCGTGATTTTCCGCGCCAGCAGCCTTGCCAACGCGGCAGAGCTTTTTAAGGGTATTCTCTGCAACGGCGGGCACGCCGTGTTCTCCAACTATTGGGAGCTTGGCCTGACGAGCCTGCAGGAGGAGATTCTGCTCTACGCGGGCATTGCGATTCTGCTGGCCGTGGACGCTGCCCATGAGTGCGGTGTCTCGCTGCGGACCAAAATTGCCGCCCTGCCCACGCCCGCCCGCTGGGCTGTCTATGAGGTCTGCATTTTTGTTTTCCTGTTCATGGGCCGCTTCCTCGGCGGCGGCAGCTTCCTGTATGCGAGGTACTGACAATTTTGCCGCCTGTAGGGGCCGGACATGCCTGGCCCGCCCGTTACCCATACAGGGCAGCCTGCGGAAGGCCGCGGGCTACCCCTGCAATATGATACAACAAACCCGGCGTGTGCCCATCGGCAGGCACACGCCGGGTCGTTTTTTTATGAAGTTATTTCAACCTCTGGTCCGTTCCGAAAAACTTGAACATCTTGCACCCGCCCAGCATACGGCTGGCGACCTTCTCGGTGTAGCGGGCCACAAAAACGCTCTGGTCGGTGATGTTCGTCGTGTAGATCGTGGGGCGGTGGGTCAGCATCCGGGTGTTGATCAGCTCATACAGCACGCTGATGGTCAGCGGCGTGATGTACTCGGTGCCCAGGTCGTCCAAAATCAGCAGGTCGGCCTCCTGACAGGCGGCCAGCCACTCGTCGTTGGTCGTGTAGTTGAAGTGCTCGCGCCCCAGCTGCGCGGCCAGCGCGGCGGCGCTTGTGTACAGTACGTCGTGGCCGCCCTCCAGCACGGCGTCGGCAATCGCCAGCGCCAGATGTGTCTTGCCCAGGCCGGTGTGGCCCATGAACAGCAGGTTCGGGCTGTTCTGGCTGAATTTGGCGGCGTAGCCGCGGCAGTAGTTCAGCAGCTTGCCCATGTACTCCCGCGGGGAGATGCCCAGCTCCGGCTCCACGGCGTCGCTGTAGCGCTCGACCTCAAAGCTGGCAAACTGGCACAGGCCCAGCGGGCTGGCGGCATTGATCTCGTCCCGGCGCAGACGGCGGGCGGCGTCTGCCACGCAGCGGCAGGGGACACCGCCGCGCATACCGGTATCCTCACACAGCGGGCAGCGGTAGGCAGGCTTGAAATCGTCTGCGCTGAACCCGGCCTCCCTGACCGCAGCGGCCAGCGCTTCCTCTGCGCGGGTCAGCGCGGCGCGGGCTGTATCCATGTTTCCGCCAAGGGCTGCGGCCTTCGCAAGGCCCAGCCCCGCACGCAGGTGGGCGCTGTCCGCCTCGGCCAGCGCCGGGTGAGCGGCGTAGGCGGCGCGGCGGGCAGTCTCGGCCTGCATTACGGCCTGCTGGCGGTAGGCTGCCACCTCGCGCTGCGCGGCGCGGAACAGTTCGTCTTTTGTGCGCATAGGTTACCCCTCCTCGTCAAACATGGCCGCCCAGTTGCGGTTGAACAGGTCCTTCTGGGCGCTGGCGGCGGGCGGCTGGGCGTTGGGCCGCTCGGTCATCACGATGTTGCTGCCCTCCAGCTGGCCCTGACGGCGCGCGGCGTCGATCGTCGTGATGCCCTGGGCACGCCAGGCCCGCAGAATGCCGTCCACGTACCGCACGGTGTTTTTGCCGTTGGCACGCAGCAGTGCCTCGTCGATCATCTCGCGCCCGATGCCCATTTCCTCGTGCCAGCGGGCAATCGTGCGGCGCTCCCAGTTCGTCAGTGCACGCGGCTCAATGCCAAACTGTGCGGCGGCATCCTGGCACCAGGCCTCGCGTTGCTTGGCGCGCTGCAGCCAGCGCTCGGCGTCCTCGCCGGTCTCAACGCCGTCCTCCCGCCAGCGGGCCAGCAGGTGGGTCACGGCGGCGATGGTGCGCCGCCCCAGACGGGTGACCTCGGCGCAGCAGAGCAGGATGACATCGGGCTGCCAGCCGTCGTTTAAGTACAGTCCCACAAGCCGCTGCATCTCGCTGCGGCTCAGCGTTTTACCGAAGATGCTTTGCGCCTCCTGGCACAGAACGGCAACATAGGGGTCGTTGGCCACGCTGGCCAGATCGACCCGCGCAGGCTCGGCTGCCGGGGCAGGGGCGGCCCCGCGCTCACTGACCAGCAGCCCGGCACCGGCCCAGTATTGCAGGGCGCGCTTGGCAGCCTCGATGCTGGGCAGTGCCAGTGCGCGGGCCATCGTGCGCGGGTCGGTGTCGTGGGTCTGCAAAATGTAGAGTGCGGCCCGGATCGTATCGCCGTCGGTCTGGGTCAGATGGGTCAGGACCAGCTGCGGCACAGCCAGCGTGTCGCCGTTGCTTGCCGCTAATTTGTAGCCCATATCCGCAAACCTCCCCACTATAAATTATTAGTTTATTATACCACAAAAGTGCCGTTTGGTCAATCTTGAAGAAAAACTGCCCAAAAATCAGCGCCGGATTTTGGGCAATGCGTTCCTTGTATTTTGATGCACAAATTTGTACAATAGTACCATAAACAGTTAAAGCATTAAGGGGGAGACCACCATGGCGATGAATCTTGTAAAACTGCCCACCGGCAAATCGAATTTGCAGCTGCGCGTCAGCAAGGGGCACTATGCCACCAGCCACAGCCATATCAACTACTACATTGATGTCACCCTGACAAAGTTCCGCCTGTCGGAGGCACGCGCTGCCGCCGCCGAGCTGGTGCGAGAGTACAAGTCGACGACCATTGTGGACACGATCCTCTGCCTGGACGGCACCGAGGTCATCGGCGCCTGCATGGCCAGTGAGCTGACAAAGGCCGGCTATACGAATATGAATGCCCACCAGACGATCTACGTCGTCACGCCGGAGCACACCACCGGCAGCCAGCTGCTTTTCCGCGAAAACACCGCCCCGATGATTGCCGGTAAGCATGTACTGGTGCTGGCGGCGTCCGTTACCACCGGCTTCACCGTGCAGGGCGCTGTCGAGGCCATCCGCTACTACGGCGGCGATCCCGTCGGCATCGCGTCGATCTTTGCGTCGGTCAAGGAGTGTGCAGGCTACCCCGTGGCCAGCATCTTTGACACCCACGACCTTCCCGACTACGAAACCTACGACTCCCACAGCTGCCCGTGGTGCAGGCAGGGCAAGAAAATTGATGCGCTTGTCAACAGCTTCGGCTACTCGAGCCTGTAAATTTTCTGACGATTTTGCCCCCTCGAAAGAGGGGGCTTTTTGTCGTTTTGCGGTCTTGACGCTCCGCGCAGGGTCTTTTATAATGGGAAGGCTGATTTTTTTAGGAGGAATTGGTTTGAATACTGAGAATTTGAATGGGATCCTTGCACAATACGTTCAGCACTGCAAAGCCCGCGCGGCAGCCGATGAGGGAACGGTCTGGCGTGCGGTGGACTGCTTTGGCGTGAACTGGGACATCGAGGACAGCGACTTTCCGGCCATGTTTGCCGATGCCATGCAGCAGGCCCAGCCGACGCTGGACAACCCGGCCCTGCAGCCCATCGGCGGCCTGCAGAACCTGATGCTGCGCGACAGCGAGGTCGAACTCGTCCGCGAGTGCTTCCGCTGGCTGTACAATGAGGACGGCGGTGATATTTCCAAGCGCCGGGGCCGCGCCGAGCTGTTCGCTGACCAGATCAACGGGAGGTTCCGCCGCGTGTTCCCGCGCATGAGCAAGTATACGATGAACACGGCCAACGCGGTGTTCTTCCTGAACCTGTGGGAGCCGCACGCGAACTACTTCTATCAGGCCGGCGAGGCGAAGGCGTGGGCGGATTACTTTGGGTATGAGGCAGACTTTGGCGGCGGCACGGCGCTGGACCTGCCGCGCTACTACACGATGTGCAACGACCTGCTGCACGCGCTGGAGAACTACCCGGAGATCATCGCCCTGCACAAGGCCTACGCGGAGCAGGAACTGGGCGGCATCGACGACGCGCTGCACCTGCTTGTGTACGACATCCTGCACACGGCCTACACCGAGCAGTTCTACCCGAAGGGCTACACCCGCGGCTCGACGAGCAGGGAGCGCGCAAAGGCTGTGAAGGAGAAGGCGGACCGCGCCGAGCTCTGCATCCGCATCGGCGAGTGTGAGCAGGAGCTGCAGGAACTGCTGGCAAACCCTGCTGCGCTGCCCGACCTGACCGGCTGTAAAATCAACCATAAAATGTTCGGCGCAGGCACGGTCCGGCCCGCCGAGGGCCAGTTCATGGTCATCGACTTCAACGGCACGCTGAAGAAGTTCAGCTACACAGCCTCGATGAACAGCGGCTATCTCTCCGCCGAGGACCCCAACGCCGAAGCCCGCCTGCAGGCCTACCAGGACTACAACAAGGACAAGGACCGCCTGGAGAAGGAACTGAAGAACCTGAAGGCGGAATTGGTGAAGCTGTAATCGGAAACCGGCCCGGCGGGCGAATGCTGTTCGCCCCGGCTGCGTTCTGCAATAAAAAAATCCCTGCGTCTGAATGTGACACAGGGATTTTTTATTGGAGCGGCTGATGGGAGTCGAACCCACGTCCTCAGCTTGGAAGGCTGATGTACTAGCCGTTGTACGACAGCCGCGTAACAACAGTATCTATTATACCCATCTGCGGGGGTGTTTGTCAAGCCCACCGGGCCGTGTTTTCCTGCCTCTGTTACCCTTTTGCTATTTTATTTTACATTTTGCACCCTTGACAATCCTACGCCAAAGCACCATAATAAATACTGAATCTGTATAAACGAAATTTTGAGAGGAAAGAGGTGCGGCACCATGCGCGTGATTGCCGGAACAGCTCGCGGCAAAAATCTGCAGGCCCTGCCGGGCGAGGACATTACCCGCCCGACCATCAACCGTGTGAAGGAGGCCATGTTCTCCAGCGTGCAGTTCCTGGTGCCGGGGGCACGGGTGCTGGACCTGTTCGCAGGCAGCGGCCAGCTGGGCATCGAGGCTCTGTCCCGCGGTGCCAAAAGCTGCCTCTTTGTGGACCGCTCCGCCGAGGCACTCGCCGTTGTGAAGGCCAACTGCAAAACGGCAGGAGTGGACCGCCAGAGTGATATACGTCAGGGCGAAGCCGAGAGCTTTCTCGCCAACATCCGCGGGCCGTTTGACTTGGCTTTGCTGGATCCGCCGTTCCACCATGATACCGTGGCTGCCGTGCTGCCGCAGCTGGCCGCTAAGATGGCCCCCGGCGGGGTCGTGCTCTGCGAGACCGAGCGCGAGGCCGACCTGCCCGAGCAGGCGGGCACTCTGACGCTGGTGAAACAGTACAACTACGGCAAGATCAAGGTCAGCCGCTATGAGAGAGGGGAAGAGGTATGAACGTTGAAGAACTGTTGGAGATGATGGAGGAAACGCTGGAGGCCGGGACGATAGTTCCGTTCTCCGCTTCCAAGCGCATGGTCGATGTGGACCGTATGCGCGATATTATCGATGAGGTGCGCAACAACCTGCCCGACGAGATCCGCGAGAGCAAAAAAATCGTGAATGACCGCGAGCAAATCATGCAGAACGCCCGCATTGAGTCCGAAAGCATCATTCAGCAGGCAGAGGAGCGCGCCCGCGTCCTGACCAGCGAGCAGGAGATCGTCAAGCGCAGTCAACAGCACGCGGCGGAGATCCTGTCCGCTGCCCAGAAGAGCGCCAAGGAACTGACCCGCAAGGCGACCCTGTACTGCGAGACGATCCTGAAGAACTCCGAGGAGGTGCTGGGCCGAAGCATGGCGGACATCAAGAACACCCGCATGAATCTGCGCAGCGCCGCCCGCCCCAAGAATAACATGCCCAAGTAAAAAATGCAGAGGTGTTGTTATTCACGGCACATTTCTGCCCATGACAACACAATATGCAAAAAACAACGCTGCACCGTGCAATATGGTGCGGCGCTTTTCTTTGCCCGGGGGCAGGAATTTTGCCGCGTGCGCATTTGCTGCAAACTGCTGACCTGCATCCCGATCCCTTTGTACAAACTGTGAAAAATCAATTCATGGCGCAGTTTTTCCCTGCCTGCCCTTGCTTTTTGCTGAATAAAATGGTACTATTATTTTACCACAGGTGGGTAATTGTGGTGTGAATAACAACAAGAGTGGGGAAGAATGGGTAGTTTTCCACGTTCTCCACAGAGTTATTAACAAACTGAACGCAGCGACGTAAAAAATCTTGCCGAAGATTTGTGCAGTATGACGAAGGGAGGGGGAGCCGGATGCTCGTCGGTCAGTATGATTACGCAATCGACGCAAAAGGGCGTCTGAACTTTCCCGCCCGCTTCCGGGACGCGATGGGGGAGACCTTCATCGTGACCCGGTGGCTGGATCACTGCCTGGCCGCCTTCCCGGCGGAGGAGTTCGAAAAGGTCGCCGCCAAAATTGAGGAAAAGGGCCTCGTCAAGGGCCGCAAGGTCAGCCGTATGCTCTACGCCTCCGCCGTCGAGGTCACCCCGGACAAGCAGGGCCGCATTCAGCTGCCCGCCAAGCTGCGGGAGTACGCGGGCCTCGACCACGATGTGACCATCATCGGCAGCCGCAGCTTTGCCGAGATCTGGAACACCGAGGCGTGGAACGCCAACCAGGAAACGAGCGATGAGGATTTCACCGCTGCGATGGAAGACCTTGACTTTTAACAAAACAGGACGATAACACATGGAATTTTCACATATCCCCGTACTGCTGCAGCCTTGTCTGGACGGGCTGAACATCGACCCTGCCGGTATCTATCTGGATGGCACCGCCGGCGGCGCCGGTCACAGCAGAGAAATCGCCAAACGCCTGACCACAGGACGTCTGATCTCGCTCGATCAGGACCCGGATGCGGTGGCAGTCGCCACCGAAAGGCTCAAGGGTCTGCCGGCGCAGGTGGTGCAGGTCAATTTCCGTGAGGCCGCCCGCGTCCTTGCGGAGCTTGGCATCCCGGCGGTCAATGGGGCCCTGCTCGATCTCGGCGTGTCCAGCCACCAGCTGGACGACGCGGCCCGCGGCTTCTCTTACCATGCCGACGCGCCGCTCGATATGCGCATGAGCCAGCAGGGCCCCACCGCCGCGGATCTGGTCAACACGCTGGATCGTGAGGAGCTGACCCGCATCCTGCGTGACTACGGTGAGGAGCCGTATGCCTGGCAGATCGCGGGCAAAATTGTCACCGCGCGGGCGGAGCAGCCCATCCTGACCACGCTGCAGCTGGCCGAGATCGTCGCCGCCGCCGTGCCCCCGGCAGAGCGCCGCAAGGCGAAAAACCCGGCGCGCCGCACCTTCCAGGCCATCCGCATTGCGGTCAACTCCGAGCTGGACGCCCTGAACGAGGGGCTCGACGCCATCTTTGACTGTCTGGCCCCGGGCGGGCGGCTCTGCGTCATCACCTTCCACAGCCTGGAGGATCGGCTCGTCAAGAACAAGTTCCGCCGTTGGGCACAGCGCTGCACCTGCCCGCCGGAGCAGCCCATCTGCACCTGCGGAGGTGTGGCCAAGGCCAAGCTGATTACCCGCAAGCCCATTGAGGCTGACGCCGCGGAGCTGGAGACCAACCGTCGCAGCCGCAGCGCCAAATTGAGAGTGTTGGAGAAAGCATAAGAGGCATTATTCATGACAACTGTTTTGCTGCACGAGGGCTCGGCAGCACCGAAACTGGAGCCCCCGCCGCGCCCGCAGGTGCGTGCGGTGCGCGGCGGCAACCACGGCCTGAACCGCGTCCGCCATGTGATGCGGACTGCCGTGATCGTGCTGATCCTTGCCGTGTTTGGCGGGCTGGCAATCAGCAGCCTGATGAGCGGTGCAACGCTGATGGAACTGAATGCACAGGTCGATGAGGTCAGCGTCCAGCTGGCCGAGGCCCAGAGCGAATACGACTACCTGAACACCCGGATGAACGACATCACGAGCCGCGCCAGTCTGCAGCAGGTGGCCGAGGGTGAGCTGGGACTGGTCAAGGCCGATCCCAGCCAGATCACCTACGTCCAGCTGGAGGACCAGAGCATCATTGAGCGCAACACCGGCGCCGCGGGCCGCCTGTTGGATGAGGTGCGCACGGCAGCGCTGAGCCTGCTGGACAGCCTGAACCCGTAAAACAACCAAAAATATGCAGCTACGAGCCTTTTTGCTGCACGGCCTTGCTGCCGTCGGCAAAAAGGCTTTTGAAATAACAAGGTGTATCCATGACAGAGCAACGACCCAACCATTCCCCCGGGCATCGTCCCCGGGCAAGCAAGGACATAAAATACTGGACACTGTTTTGCATGACAGTATTTATCCTCGCCTGCTACGGCGTGCTGGTCTACCAGCTGTATGTGTGGCAGGTGCGTGATGCCGAGAGCTACCGCGCCGAGGCTGTGACCCAGCAGCTGAAGGACACAACGCTGCCCGCTGTGCGCGGCTCGATCTACAGCGCCAACGGCAAGCTGCTGGCCAAGAGCAGCACAGTTTGGAACATCGTAGCCGACCCGTCCTCCGTTTTAAAGAGCGGGGCGACGGAGGACCAGATCCGCACAGCGGCAGAGTATATTGCCGAGCTGCTGGACGACGGCACCACGGCGGATACTGTGTACAAGGCGCTGACGGCGTCCAACAAGGATACCGGTGAGCCGTACCAGTACCGTGTGGTGAAAAAGGGTGTCGAAAAGCCCGTGGCGGATGCTATCCTGGCCTATGCAGACAGCTACCGCCTCAAGGACGGCGCTGCGGTGGACACGAGCCTGCAGACCGAGGACAAGGAGGACCAGAAGGACGGCGAGGCCAAAACCAGCAAGGCAACCCGTATCCTCTACCTGACCAGCGAACAGGCAGCCTCCCGCACTTACCCCTATGGGGAGTTCCTGGCCTCGGTGCTGGGCTTCTGCAACGAGGACGGCTCGGGTGCCTACGGACTGGAAAAATATTACGACGAGACGCTGGCCGGTACGCCGGGCCGCAGCATCGCTGAGACCAACGTCAACGGCGAAATTCTGGCCAACACCGAGGCCGATGTCCACGACG
>OKUN01000911.1_pt1 | contig 13246 bp, 10 predicted proteins | sample 1606581 | NCBI WGS metagenome assembly OKUN01 (sample SAMEA3882509, study PRJEB24775) | human gut metagenome | biome: human-associated habitat; feature: intestine environment; material: feces | place: Netherlands | collected 2009/2010
GACCGCGTACTGCACACGGCCGGTTACTACGACTATTACAACCGTGGCGACTTCAATCCTTCCGAGGAGCGGAAGTGTGTCATCGGCGTGTATCGCCTGACGATGAAATCGAACTCGGACAACTTCCGCCAGTCGAGCATCCAGGGTGTGATGAAGCGCATCAAGGCCAAAGGCGCGGAGATCGTCATCTATGAACCCACGTTAGAAGATGGCAGCACGTTCTTCGGCAGCAAAGTGGTGAATGACCTGGATGCTTTCAAGGTACAGAGTCATGCTATTATTGCCAACCGGTATGATGCTTGTTTGGATGATGTGGAGGAGAAAGTTTATACGAGAGATATCTTCAGGAGAGACTAAAAGAGTCATATTTTTATATGTAATCTATGATATTTTATAATAAACAACTGAAAGGGAATTTTCTTTCTCTTTTTACTGAAAAATCATCCGCTCCGCAATCTGCAGCAGAGTTGCAGTCGCAAACCATAATGTGGCTGCGCTTTCCTTTGGTACTGTTAGTCCTATTGATTCATGTGAATCCTCAAAACAAGGAAATATTTACCCCTATCCCAACGATAGATGTTTCACATTTAACAATAGCGAATATCTATAGCATCATAGCACGTTTGGGATTTTATTTTTCACAAGTAACTGTACCGTTTTTCTTCTTCACTTCCGGTTATTTCTTTTTCTACAAAGTAAGAGAATGGAATAAGCAGTGCTATAAAATAAAGATAAAAAAGCGTTTGAAGACTCTTTTGGTTCCTTATCTACTATGGAATCTTCTTGCTCTATGCTTAATAATTCTCAATAAATGCATGGGTATATGGCTTTTACATAAACCAGAGGATGGCCTTGTAGATTATTTAACAAATATTAAACCGGGGGTACTTTGGGACTTTTCAACTTGGAATGAAAACACCGTTAACCTGTTAGGCTTATCTACTCAAATGTATGGTCCTTTTCTATTACCACTTTGGTTCTTACGTGACTTAATTGTTATTTCATTTGTATTGACCCCTATTATTTATAATGGAATAAAATACTTAAGAGTCTACTGGGTAGTGCTGTTAGGTATCGCATATTTATTGAATATATGCACCTTACCTGGTATAAACATTACAGGAATATTCTTCTTCTCACAGGGTGCTTATTTAAGCATTAGTCAGAAAAATATGGTAACAGCATTTCTGAAAAAGAAAAACACCTACCTTGTGATCGCTATATTTAGTTTGTTCAGTTGTGTTGTTTTCGATTCAACTAAAATAGCTTCAGTAACTCAACAAGTTTATTGTATTGCAGCGGTAGCAAGTTTGATTCATATAACAGGCATGCTCTTAAATAAAGGAGTATTGACAGTCCGCCCCAAACTGTCTCAAACGAGTTTTTTTGTTTATGCTTTACATCCAATGGTAATATTGAAGGTTTCATGCTTAGAATTGGCTATAGCGTTAACCGAAAGAATGTTTTTTGCATCTCATTACGATGCCGGTTACATCCTTTCCTATTTGCTATCCCCTTTATTGGGTGCGTTGCTTTGTCTGATTGTATTTGCCGTTCTAAAAACTATTATGCCACGTTTCTTAAATCTGTTGACTGGCGGCAGAGACTAATATAATACTTTTTATGATACAAATTATTGATAAAACTAAGTGTTGCGGATGTAATGCCTGTGGCGACGTATGTGCCCATGATGCCATAACCTTTAAAACGGATGGGGAAGGTTTCTGGTATCCGGTCGTTGACAAGGAGAAATGCGTTGACTGCGGACTGTGCGAGAAAGTATGTCCGATAATCAACAAGGCAAGGCCGGAAAGATATCATACGCCGAGAGTGTTCGCCGCCTACAATAAAGACGAAGCTGTAAGGATTGACAGCACTTCAGGCGGCCTGCACTCAGCACTGGCAAATGTCATGTATGGTGAAGGCGTTTACGTCGGAGGTGCGGTTTACAATGACGACCACACCGTTTCACATATAGTTTCACCCGATAAGGAACTGTTGCCGGCGATACGGAGTTCCAAGTATTTGCAAAGCTCCATGCTCGGGCAATACAGGGAAATCAAGACATTGTTAAGAAAAGGCGAAAAGGTTTTCTATTGCGGCACGCCGTGCCAGGTGCATGCCTTGTACAACTTCCTCGGCAAGGATTATCACGGACTAACCACCTGCGACTTCATCTGCCGCGGTGTCAATTCGCCCAAAGTGTTCCTGAAATACATGGACATGCTTGAGAAACGTTTTGGCTCGAAGGCGACGCGAATAAAGTTCAAAAACAAGAAATGGGGCTGGCACAACTTCTCGATGCGTGTTGACTTCGTGAATGGCAAACAATATTGTGAGGATCGTTGGCATGACCTTTTCTTCATCGGTTACCTGCAATGCGGCAACTTCTCCCGTCCCTCCTGCTACGAGTGCCAGTTCAAGGGCTTCCCGCAGAAATCAGACATTACGCTCGCCGATTTCTGGGGCATAGAGAAGATTGACCCATCAATGGACAAGGACAAGGGCACGTCGTTGGTGATGGTGAACTCCGACAAAGGCATGGAGCTGTTCAATGCGGCAAAAGAGCAGCTCGCATGGAAAGAGTTTACCATGGGGGACGCAAGGAAAGGCAATCCGGCTATGGACTCGTCACTAAAACCTGCGGCAAAGAACAGGGATGCATTTTTCAAGGCTTTGGACGAAATGTCTTTCGACAAGGTTGCCGCGAAGTTCTTTCCGCTCCCTACATTTCAAAATAAGATAAAGAATAAAGTCCAGCGGGTATTACGTGGAATAAAGAAAGCCTGCAAGTTGGTGGTGAGTCTTGGCCTGTCATTTAAAGTATGGAAGAATACTTTATATTATAATTTCTTATGTAGTAAAGTAGAACGATTTAGAAAACTTCCGCTATCATTGACAAAGCATGTGGTGATAGAACTTGACGACAATTCCAGACTTTCGCTTCAAGGCAAGCTTGTTATGGGCACAACACAAGTCAAAGGTTCACGCAAGGAGACAAGGCTTTTGCTTGAGAAAGGCGCAAAGATGGTCATCAACGATACGTTTAGGATGTTTGCAGGTTCGTATATCCGTGTGATAAAAGGCGGGCATTTAATCCTTCATGGAGGCTTCATCAACGAGAACGTACAGATAACCTGCGGTGCGACAATAGAAATAGGCAAAGACTGTGCCATAGGACGTGACGTTGTGATACGCTCATACGACGGGCATACAATAATAAAGGACAGCTATAATATTTCCGAGCCGATAAAGATTGGCAACCACGTCTGGATTGGTCAGGGAGTGCAAATACTTAAAGGCGTGACCATCGGAGATGGAGCAATTATAGCCGCGGGAGCGGTCGTGACAAAGGATGTTGCGCCGCATACCGCAGTCGGAGGAGTTCCGGCAAAGGTCATCAGTCAGGAAATCTATTGGAAGTAAATGGCGGACGTAGCTCAAAACAACAGGCGCATCGCCAGGAACACGGCACTCCTGTACGTCAGGATGTTCATCACGCTTGCCGTGACCCTCTACACTTCGAGGATTGTCCTGGAAAAGCTCGGCGTTGTTGACTTCGGAATAAACAACGTCGTGGCCGGTATGGTGTCGATGTTCACTTTCCTCAACGGCACGCTAGCCTCAGGCACGCAGCGGTTCATTACGTTTGCGCTTGGCGAGGGTGACACGGGGAAACTTGGCGTGACGTTCTCCACCACGCTGATTATCCACTTAATCCTTTCTGTCATTATCGGACTTGCCATTCTCATCGGCGGCCTGTATTTTCTTGACGGCAGGTTGGTAATCCCAGCTGAAAGGATGGATGCCGCCTATTGGGTGTTCTATTGCTCCGTGATAACCGTTGTGCTGAACATAACGCAGGTGCCCTATATGGCATCGATCATCGCCCACGAGGACATGGGCGTTTACGCCTACATGAGCATTTTCGACGCCGTGGCGAAGCTCGGCGTGGCCTACGCTCTGGTCGTCACGGACTACGATGGCTTGAAGGTCTACGCCGTGTTGCTGGCTCTGGTGCAGCTCTGCGACATGGTGTTTTACCGGCTGTATTGCATCAGGAAATACAAGGAATGCCGCTTCCGTTTGCACTTCGACAAGCCTTTGGCAAAAAATATCCTGAACTTCTCGGGCTGGAACATCTTCGGATGCCTTGCGGCCATGCTCAACAACCAGGGCTTCAACATGCTGCTCAACGTGTTCTACGGCCCCGTGCTGAATGCTGCCCGTGGAATATCCAATCAAGTCAACAATATGACCTCCCAGTTCGTCAACAACTTCCAGACAGCCGTCAACCCGCAGATAGTGAAATATTACGCCAACGGCGAGACCTCCGAGATGAACCGCCTGATTTACAACAACGCGAGGTTCTCAGGCCTGATGGTACTTTATATCATTATTCCTCTGATGGTTGAGCTGCCGTTCGTGCTGGGCGTATGGTTGGGAAAATATCCCGACGAGACGGTTTTCCTGACGCGGATTATCCTCTTGCAGACGCTGATTACATCCATGACGAGGTCAGTGGTGATGGGAAATCATGCAACAGGCAAGATGAGAATTCCCAACCTTCTTGCCGGAAGCATATTGCTGCTTTCTCTTCCCGTGTCATACGTTTTGTTCAAATGTGGCATTTCCTTGCATACGGTCATGGTCGTGACATTGTTACCTTGGCTGGTTGAGACATTCATTGATGCGAGCATATTGAAAAAACATACCGGCTTATCATGCCGCATTTTTTACTTGAGGTCTTATGGTGTGATTGTCCCATTGGGCATAATAATGGTTGCGCCGTTGGTCTTTATCAGCTCCGGGATGGAGCAGGGATGGCTGCGCTTCGTTCTGAACATGGCGGTCTCGGCCGTTTGGGGCGGTCTGTTGATTTTCCGTTTCGGACTGACGCAGCACATGAGGGAAGCCGTAATGAAGAAAGTGAGAAACGTAATTAAAAAGAACAAGTCATGATTTATCTCTTAGTTTTCATATTTATTGTTGTCGTTTTAATCCTACTGCTAGTCTTGAATAGTTTGTATAAGCGGACTAACGCTTACAAGAATCAGTTTGTAGACCTCGGTAAGTTCGGCAATGCAGCAAACCTAAAGGACGGCTCGCTTGACGTAGTAGTGCTAGGCAGCAACGCCCCCAAGTTCGCGTTCGACTTCTCGGACGTGACAGGTCTCGCCTGCGCGAACTGGGCGATAGGACCCGAGACATTTGAATACGACTTCATCATCCTGAAGAAATTCGCCGGGAAACTGAAGCGCGGAGCCACTGTCGTCTGGCCTGTATCTCCCGGGAATTTTTTTTTAAACAAGTATAAAGGCAAGTCGGCATTCGTCAAGTATTACGGCTTGTTGAGCCGTGCGGAGTTCCCAGATTACAGCAGACGGCGATACATCACGGACTATAAGTACCCGTTGATATTCCATCCGAGAAGGATAAAACGCCTGATTAGGAATGTGAAACCTGATACGAGGCTGTCATTGAACTATAACCCCATGAACGTTGCGGAGATAGAGAAAGACGCCTCATGGTGGATACACGGATGCTGGAATCCGGAGTTCGGTATCGACATCGAACACATGGCATCATTGTCAGAGGCAAACCGAAAAGCTGTAGAATATAATATTAATGTATTGAAAGAGGCGATAAAGTTCTGCCGACAAAATGGACTGCACATGGTTTTCGCATACCTGCCGTTGACAAAACAGCTGGGCGGTTACTTCTCGGCCGACTATGTTGAGACGCAGATGACGCGGTATGTCAAAGAAGCCATTGACGACAACGACATCCCGCTTGTTGACTACATGTGCGACGAAAGATTCCAAAGCACGGATTATTACATCAACTCGTTCTTCATGAACTGCACCGGGGCGCGCAAGTTCACCAAGACGTTCGTTGAAGAGGCAATAGTCGGAAAATATAATTAACTAAATATCAAACACTTACTCATTCAATAATCAACTGCTTTTCAAAAGGGCATGTTTTGCGTCCCCAAAGGCTGTGAATTGCGGCGTGAAACACCGCCTTTTACTGGCCGAAGTACGGCATATTGAAAACGGCCCGGAAATTAACCGAAAAACAAACAATTATATGTTAGGCAGAATTAAGACTTACACAAAGAACCTGTTGAAGTACATGAAGAGCGGCGGCGTTGTCCTGATAAAATTCGACAAAGTGTCGCCCGGCAGACGGTTTGAAGGCCGATGCGTGCTGGTAACCGGCGGCAGCAGCGGCATAGGTTTCGAGACTGCAAGGGAATACCTTGCCGAAGGAGCAGAGGTGATTATCACCGGACGGCATGACGCCGCTCTGCAAGAAGCGAAAGAGAAGCTCTCCTCCGACAGACTCCACACGATGGTATGGGACGTTTCCGACGTAAAGTCAATCCCACAAAAGTTGCAGGAAGCCACAAACCTACTTGTAAATAAAAATATTGACATATTTGTAAACAATGCGGGAGTGTATGTTCCTGAAAATTTGGATGAATACGATGAACGAACATACGATTCAATAATGGCGACAAATACAAAAGGCCTGTTCTTTACGTGCCAAGCTGAAAAGAAATATTTTATAAATAACGGCATTAAAGGCCGAATCGTCAATGTATGTTCTGCCAGAGGCTTGATACCTGGCTGCGACCCTTATTCAATTTCAAAGTGGGGGGCTGTGTGCATTACCAAAGGTCTGGCACATGATTTGGCCAAACATGGCATAATAGTCAACGGTGTTGCTCCCGGAATCGTCCTGACCAATATTTCAGATTGGAGCAAAAAGTTAAACATCAACGACAACGCCTTTACAGCGGCACATCCTACCGCCCGCTACACCCTCGTTGAGGAAATTGCCGGAATGATACTTTACCTGTCCTCCGACTTAGGCTCGAACATCGTCGGCGAGGTCGTACCCGTCGATGGTGGCTGGACACTGAAATAAAATTATCTAACATTTATTATCGATGAAAATTGGAATTCTAACCCTTCCACTTCACACCAATTACGGCGGAATACTCCAAGCCTATGCCTTGCAGACCGTATTGGAGCGCATGGGGCATAAAGTCTGTTTGATTGAGAAACGACGTCCCCCCTTGAGATTACCTTTATGGAAAGCCCCTTTATCATATGGCAAGCGGATTCTGAAAAACTTAACAGGCCATCCGTTCCCCATCTTCTACGAACAGAAAATGAACCGCGAAACACCTATTGTAAGGCAGAATACAGATAAGTTTATAAATAAATACATCAAGCAAAAAATGGTTGATGATTTTTTAGAAATTAAGGAAACCAATTTTGATGCTATAGTAGTAGGTAGTGATCAGGTATGGCGACCTAAATATTTCAAAGATAAAATAGAAAATGCCTTCCTTGACTTTGCAAAAAGCTGGAACATCAAGCGTATCGCTTATGCGGCTTCATTTGGAACAGACGAGTGGGAATACGCTCCAAAACAAACAAAGCGATGCGGTGAATTATTGAAATTATTTGATTTTGTATCAGTTCGTGAAATGTCAGGGATTAATTTATGCGCCACACATTTTGATTTGGGAGCTAAACTTGAGCCTGATCCCACAATGCTATTGACAACAGAAGACTATATGCGGCTATTTGAAGTTGCTCGGACTCCAAAAAGTTCTGGAACATTGTTATATTATATTTTAAATGAAACGACTGAACAAAAAAAATGGATTAAGAAAATTGCTGAAGAAAAAGGGCTTAAGCCTTTTAATGTCAAAGCAAAAAGCAATATAACAGATCCTTTACCAGACCGTATTCAGCCCCCTGTTGAACAGTGGCTACGAGGATTTTACGATGCGGAGTTTGTGGTGACAGACTCTTTTCATGCGTGTGTATTCTCTATTCTTTTCAATAAAAATTTTATTGTTTTTCCAAATAAGATACGAGGTATTACTCGTATCCAATCTTTATTGTCTTCGTTTCATTTAGATAATAGAATAGTCAGTACAAATAATATCTATGAAGAACAAGATGCCATTAATTGGCATGAAATTAATGCAAAGCTAAGAAGGAGAAGAGAAGAGTTTTCAACAATTATCAATTTAATCATTTAAAGAAAGAATGAACGCATATTTCTGTACAATCATATATTGTTTACTGCATTTAGTGCTATTTGCCTTTTATAGGCTATACTGCTCAAAAAAGAATAATGCGACTACTTTAATTTTAGTCTATTTTTTATTAACTAGCTTTTTCAGTATTCTATATTTCAGTGCCAGTAATGGTATATATAGAGACTATTCCAATATTACATTATTACCATATTTTTATTTAATACTTTGTTTCCTCATAACAATATACCCCATTTATAACTATGACAAATCATCCCCTACGCTTTCTTTATCGTTTAATGAGAACAAGATTATATACGTAGTCAGTATTTTTATTGGTATCTGTACGCTATTACCATTCTTAGAAACCCTTATACAATTACCAAATGCATTAGCTAATTCCAATCAACTAAATAGAATTTATGAAGAAAGACTGGCAGGAGAAAGCAATGAATATTTGTCTTTTTTCGGTCGTAAGTTCTTCTACTTTATTTGGTTATTGAATAATTTGGTGCCTATCTTTATTTTCATTAATCTTATGTTGCCAAGCAAAAATAAAAAAATTATTTTATTTTTATGTCTTGCACTAATCACAATATGGTTACATGCTATGATTTTAGGTGGCAGGTCAAAGTTGGTTCAGAATGCATTATATATGGTAATCGTCTATTTCATATTTAAACGATTCCTACACCATGATATTATAGTGAAAGTAAATAAATATGGATTTCTTATCTTTTCAGTCGCTATTTTAGGCGTTGTTGCTGTTACTATAAGTAGATTTAACAACATGGATTCTACTAATATGAATAGCATTTGGGAATGGATTGGATTATATGCCGGCGAAGGAAGTCTGAACTTTAATTCCAGTTTATGGTATGTCAGAGACAGGTCGACCGAAGGATATTCAACCTTCCCTCTATTGCTTTCTTGGATTAGTGGAAAAGATTTCGGTGTAGCTGATAGTTGGGCTTTGTCTTCTAAGTTAGGCATTTCTGGGAATATCTTTTACACTTATGTAGGAAGTATATTTCAAGACTTTAATGTTTATGGTACCATCATTTTTATTCTGACATTTTCTTTCCTTGTTCAAAAATTGACAAAATGCATACGTAATGTTTCTTTAGCACAACTCATTGTTCTATGTCTATGGGCAAAAATATTAATTATAGGACCAATATTTTATACATATGGAACAGTTGATGACCAAAAAAACCTTCTTTTTACGATTTTATTCAGTTTGTATCTTCATAGCTGTAATAAAAGAGTTATTTGTTTTTCTTTAAAGACAAAATAACTATGTTAAATCCTGCAATATCAATTATAGTACCTGTTTTTAATGCCGCTCAATATCTTCAAGAATGTTTAGATAGCATTTTATCTCAATCTTTTAATGATTTTGAGTTAATTTTGATAGACGATGGCAGTACGGATAATTCGCTATCAATATGCCAGTCATATGAACGTAGAGACAGTCGAATTAAGATAATAAGTGGACCGAATCAAGGTGTAAGTGCAGCCCGTAACAAAGGTTTGAACGTTGCTTGTGGCGAATGGATAACATTTGTTGATCCAGATGATTGGGTTGAACCCACGCACGTTTCAACGCTGTATAATGCGCAGAAGAAAAATAGAGATATGGATATATTTCTATTTGACTATAACTATGGCATTGACAACATCCACTTAAAACTTAATACATCCCCCTTTACCCTCATTTAGAAATACTTTAATAGTTCCATCTTGAGAAATCTTAAAGGCTACTCCATTGGAAGCTAATAAACTGGCTACAGTTTCTCCGGTTCCTTTCACCGCATTGACTTTTGCTGAATCCATATTGACAATACAACCATAATATTTAACAGTACCATCAACAGATATAATAGTAGCTCCATCACTTGACATCATCCGCTTTACTAATCCGCTGTAATTACGATCCATAATATTGAATGAACTACGAGTAAAGGAATGGAAAGACTTCAAAAGAGGTTGGACTTTCGAAATGTATGCCGGAACCCAAATAATCGAACTGATATCATGCTTCGAACAATATAATACATAATATAGTAAAGAGTTGTACACTGAATCTGATAATTTTACCTTTGCTTGAATCAAAGCCTGAAGCATATCATAATTCCTGAACCTCCACACGTTTTCCTGATGGATGAATTCGTATCCTTTAGATGTCACAATCGACAAATCTCTACCATTTTCCACACGAAAAAGTAAATCAGAACCCATTAATACATTTTTTAACAACACACGATTTAAATAACTCGGATCAGTATCCGAATTGATAAACACATAATGAATATCTTTCTTCAAATCGGTCAAATAGAAAGAGGAGTACCCATCTACCAAATACCAATAGCGAGTATCGATACGAGAAAACAGTTTACTACATGTATACAACGATTGTAAAATTCCAAAATGATTGTTTGAGCTGTCCTTATAATCATAAATTGACTTTGTAACAATAAGACCGGATGAAAAATACTTTCCTTCAAACGTAGTGGAACGCAACCTTGTAAAAAAGTCAATACTACTATGGATTTTGTAAGAATTGTAAACTCCCTTCCCAACAAAAAGGGAAATAAATCGTTTTATCAGAACATCTCCCAAAAGCCAAATTGCTTTAGTAAATGAGTCTGCATAAGATTCTGTTAATGATTTTGAAATACATGAAGCCATTACATTAAAGATCTTTGGGCGATTTTCTAAACCGATACTATTTCCTTTCAACTGAATGACAAATAAATAATGTGCGTCCGAAATAGGATTAACAGTAATCAATAAGGATACTTGGTTATTATTATCGACATAAACATTTCGCTTAGGATTGTTTTGTATCAATGCCAATAAATCATTATCCAGTAAAGGTGAAAAATTATAATTCACTTCTACCGAAAAGAAATCTTCCAAAGTATTCTTCAATAATTCAGACGGATGATGCATGAAATTAATATATCCTCTTATCTCTTTGAAGTTATAATAGGAATGATTATCAATAGAGATTTTCATAAATGTACAAAGTTTTCTATTCTTTTTGACGTAAGATGAAACCAACTATATTCTTACAAATTTCACCTTGCAAAAACCTTTGATAAGAAGCTGCCGAATGTGTATCTCCCCCCATCCTATCATACATTCCGGCTTTCAACAAATCTTCCGCCTTTTTCTGTACATGCTTTCCATACATACCTGCCAGTGACGGCAGATTCAACTGAAACGAAATATGTTCCTCTTTCAAAGTATTATAGTCTTCCTTCTGCATATATTCATACCGTTCCGGATGTGCCAGCAAAGGATAATAACCTTTCTTTTGAATGCGTTGCAGAACGGACAAAAGATCCATCGGAGGGTTGAAGTAGGAGGTCTCCACCAACAAAAAACGTTTTCCTTCTTCCAAAAGAAGCAAATCCTCTTTCTCCAATCGCTCTTCAAAAAGATTATCGAGCATATATTCCGCAGCAAGCTTCAGCTCCACCGCACCACGGTACTGCTGCAACAGTTCCCAGAACTTACGCTGCAGCGCAAGGGTCTCGTTGGGGATGTCTTCCATGATGTGGGGTGTGAGCCATACTCTACGAATCCCTTGTTGCTCCATTTCCCGCAAAATTTGCAGAGACTCTTCCATGGATTGTACACCGTCGTCTACTCCGGGAAGCAGGTGACTATGGCAATCCACCATACCTTTGAGTAAGCCACTTCGAGAAAGGACTGTTGTTTTATGAAACAACCACATGATTACTTAGACCTGTCATTGTTTCCATAATAAGAACCGCTTCCATAACCATACTGATAGCCGTAACGATAACCATAACGTCCGCCAGAGCCTTCCGTCCCATTGAGGATTACAGACATATTCTTGTATTTCTTTTCTCGATAGATGTTTTCCAACTCCGGAAGCATGCTGCGTTCCAGCAAGCCTGCACGTACCACAAAAACGGTACGGTCGGCCAGTTTCTCTATGATTTGCGTATCGGCCACCAATTCAACTGGCGGGCAGTCTATCAATACAACATCATATTGCTGCTTTAAGGTATGGATTGCTTTCTGTAGACGGTCATCGAACAACAGTTCGGTCGGGTTGGGGGGGATAGTGCCGACAGGGATGAAACTGAATGAAGGGTGCTGCTCGTCCGTAACAATAATATCCGAAAGTTTGTCGATTTGTCCTCCTAAATAATTACTCAAACCAATTTTGGGCGAATGGATATAAGCTGAAGCAGAGGCATGGCGAAGGTCGCCGTCAATAACCAATACTTTTTTATTTTTAATGGCAAGACTCATGGCTATGTTCATGGTCAAGAACGATTTTCCACTGCCCGGATTGAACGAGGTAACTACAATCACATTGGAGGATTGATCTTTGCCAATCATGAATTCCAGATTGGTACGCAAGACACGAAAAGCCTCATTCATAATATCACGGCTTCCTTCTTTAACCACAATGGTATGTGCCTCATGTGATTTTACTCTTTTCTTACCACGTATAGACAAAGGAATCTCTCCGATAAAAGGAACGCTCAAGCCCTCCAGGTCTTTTCTTCCACGAACACGGGTATTCATGTTTTCACGCATGAACACAATGACTACCGGTATCAATATACCCAAGGCAAAAGCCACCAGGAAAATGTTCTTCTTTACGGGAGCGGTAGGAATCATGCTTCCTCCAGGCTTTGTTATAATACGGGTATTGTAGGCCGTAAATGCCTGAGAAAGCTCGTTCTCCTCACGTTTTTGTAACAGATATAGGTAAAGTGACTCCTTCACCTTTTGTTGGCGTTCCACGCTAAGCAGGTATTTGGATTGCTTCGGGTTGGAGGCAATCTGCGAAGTAGCCTGTCCCCCAATGGCCTCCAAACTTCTGATTTGTGCACGCAAAGCTACCATTTGGTTGTCAATGGAAGTGATCAAAGCGCTTCGCATATCATCCAACGACTTGTCCATTTCCCTGACTAAGGGGTTCTTGACACTACTGTGAGACACCAAGCTATTGCGCTCCAATAACTTGGTATTATATTCATTCAGTTGTGTGGCAAGGCTTGCATTTTCAATGCCGGAATTGGCAGGGAGTAACTGATGTTTATTGTTTTCATTGGTCAAATAGTTCTTTATGTATCGGGCCATATATGCCTGGTTGTTCAATTCACGAATTGCAGCATTGGCTTCATTGGCTTG
>OKUN01000915.1_pt1 | contig 13210 bp, 10 predicted proteins | sample 1606581 | NCBI WGS metagenome assembly OKUN01 (sample SAMEA3882509, study PRJEB24775) | human gut metagenome | biome: human-associated habitat; feature: intestine environment; material: feces | place: Netherlands | collected 2009/2010
CACCTATGCAGATCTGTGCGATATCTATTCCGATTTCAAAAAATACACCATCCCGGCGCTGTACGCCTATGTGCTCAACGGCCCGCAGGTGCGGGACGGCACGGTGCTGCAGGAATATCTGGCCAACTGCATTGAGACTGCAAAGCAGGACGAGCAGATCACCACCGAACAGCGGGACAGCCTGTGGAGCCTGACCGACCAGTATGTGTACAAGAACGCCGACCTGCTGAAAAACTACTTTACCGACCAGGGCGAGGTGGTGTCCGCAGAATACATCCTGAACAACATCGAGCTGGAGGGCGCGGGCGATAAGGCACAGACCACCTATGACGGTCTGGTGCTGAAGCTGGTGTCGCTGGAACAGCAGGTGGCTGCCAGCCAGATCGACCGGCAGTTTCAGGAGGAGATCCTGCAAAGCTTCCGCAACGTGGATTTTGGCGGCACAGACGAACAGCATACTGCAATGGAAAGCATGATCAACGACTACGAGGCGCAGCTGAAAAGCTACTACGAGATCATCAATACCAGCAGCAAGGAGCTGAACCTGTACATCAGCGCGGATTATCTAAAGATGATCAGCTCGGTGCAGGTGGCTGCCGCCATCAATGTCAAGCTGTACCTGATGCTGGCGCTGGTGCTGTTCTTTGTGATCGGCTGCTGCGGTGCCGTTCTGCTGGGACGCCTCTCGGATGTGGTGGATTATCTGTTGTATGTGGACAAAAAGACCGGCCTGCCCAACCGCGAAAAGCTCAATGTGTACATCACCGGCATGGCCGGCCGCATCCTGCCGGAGGACTATACCTGCTTTGCCTTGCAGCTGGACAATCTGACCGAGATGAGCCGCCGCTTCGGCTACACCGTGGGCGACGGCATCCTGAAGGATTTTTCCGGTCTTTTGCAGCTGATGGGCGACACCGATGGCACGGTGGGCTACAACGGCGCGGGCAAGTTCCTTGCCTTCTTTGATGAATGCAGCAGCCGGAAGGCAGAAGTCATGATCCGCATCCTGCAAAGTCAGGTGGACGAGTATAACAAGCTGAACCCGGAGTACCCCATCCTGTTCACCGCTGCATGGGCCACTTCCTCGGAGGAGGAACTCTACCATGTGCGCGACCTTGTGCGCTGCGCACAGAAAAAAATGGCCCTGACCGCAGAGGAGGGCGGCGCTGCCCTTGGAATTTCTGAAACCTGAAAAAGCCGGAGAACTTAGATGAAACAATTGCTGAAAAAGCTGACCCATGGGAAACGGCACACCGGCGCTGCTCCGTCTGCGCTGGCGTTTCCCGATGCAGCTGCCGCAGAGAACTACCTGAAAGCTCTTGCACCGATCCCCACAGGGACTATACAGGCCGACAACCGTATAATCCCGCAGTACGACCTGCACATTATTGTACCGTGCTACAATGTTGCGCGCACCATTGTCCGCTGTGTGGACTCGATTCTTTCACAAAAGACCGGCTATACATTTTTTGTGTCACTGGTCAACGATGGCTCTACCGATAAAACACCGGAGCTGCTGGAGCGATACCGCGCCGACCCCCGGGTAGAGATCCTTACACAATCTAACCGCGGGCTTTCCGGGGCACGAAACCGCGCGCTGGAGCATATCCGGGGAAAGTACATCCTGTTTGTGGACTCAGACGACACGCTGCGCAAAGGTGCCGTAGAGGCGCTGCTGTCCAAAGCGGTGGAAACGAACGCCGACATTGTGCAGGGCGGCTTTGTCAACATTACCGGGCACGGCCTTGTCTTTGGCCGGACGGGCTACCGGGAGGGATCCGCTGCCGAAACCGGGCAGACCCCCTATGGCATGGCATGGGGCAAGGTGATCCGCAGCAGCATTTTCGCCCATCTGAAATTCCCGGAGGGCTACTGGTTCGAGGATACGATCTTTGCCTTCTGCATCGGCCCTTTCCGGCCTGCCCATTACCTGATTCCGGCGTATGTCTATAACTATACCCGGAACCCGCTGGGCATCACACTGCGCTCCCGCAAAAAGGCAAAGGCAGTGGATACCGTATGGATCATGCGGTATCTGATGGCAGATCTGGCACAGAAAAAAGAAGTGCACTCTGCGCAGGTGCAGCAGCTTTTGTTACAGCACATCGCGCTGGCATGGTACCGGCTCTCCCGTTTGGACGAAACCGTCCAGCAGGCGGCATTTCTGGTGATGCAGCAGATGTATGCTGCGTACTACGCCCCACAGGATATCTGCGTGCAGGACAGCCGTCTGCTGGCACTGCATCAGGCACTGGCGGCGAAAAACTATGGACAGTATCTTGCTGCCGCAGAAAACCTGACATAAGGGCTGCAAACACAGATAAAGGGAGAAATTTATGATACGAGTGCTGCATTCGGTCAGCAATATGGACCGCGGCGGGATCGAGACCATGCTGATGAACTACTACCGGCATATCGACCGCAGCAAGGTTCAGTTTGATTTTATCGTCAACAAGAAAAAGCCCGGCGACTACGACGACGAGATCCGCCGTCTGGGCGGGCATATCTACCAAAGCCCGGGGCTTGACCCGCTGCATTACCCGGCGTATCTGCGCTTTGTGCAGCAGACCGTGGCCGCAGACCCCCGCATCCGCATCCTGCACGCCCACAACGAGGCCATGGGGCTGTACGCCCTGAAGGGCGCGGAGAAGGCGGGGCTGCCCGTGCGCATTGCCCACGCCCATAATATCTGGATCGTCCGGGACTACAAGTGGCCGCTGAAGATGCTCTGCAAGCGGCTGCTGCCCGGCGCAGCCACCCACCTGTGGGCCTGCGGCCGGGACGCAGGCATCTACTATTTTGGCAAGGCAGACTGGGAGCGCCGGGGACAGATCATTCCCAACGCCATTGAGCCGGAGACCTTCCGGTTTGCCCCTGCCGTCCGCGCGGAAATGCGGGCGCGTTACGGGCTGGAGGATCGGGTGGTGCTTGGCCATGTAGGGCGCTTTGACGTCCGCAAGAACCACGAGCGTTTGCTGGAGATCTTTGCTGCTTTTTTGCAGCTGGAGCCCCGGGCGGTGCTGGTGCTCATCGGCACCGGCAGGCTGGAACCGGCTGTCCGCGCACAGGCACAGGAACTGGGCATCACAGACCATATCCTGTTTGCCGGGCTGCAAAGCAATGTGGCAGACTGGTACCAGTTGATGGATCTCTTCGTCATGCCCTCCCGCTTCGAGGGTCTGCCGGTGGTGGGCATCGAGGCGCAGGCCGCCGGGCTGGGGTGCGTATTTTCGGACGCAGTGCCGGAAGAGGTGCTGCTTTCGCCCCGCGCCATCCAGATCCCGCTTTCTGCCAGCAATGCAGACTGGGCGGCAGGCTTGCAGCGGATGCTCCAACAGCCCTGCAACCGTTCTGCCGGCGCAGAGCTGATCCGGCAGGCGGGCTACGATATCAACATCGCCGCCGCCCGCTTGCAGCAGCAGTACTTGCAGCTGAGCGGAGAGGCGTAAGTCATCTGCGGGAACACCCGCTACAAAAGGAGAACCCTTTTTCATGCGCACATTGGATCAGATCCTGACCAAAAAGGATTACAGCCGGAAAACTCCGGCCTCTTTGTTTTATAAGGACAGCCCGCTGTGGCAAAAACTGCTGACCATCAGCTGCGTGTTCTTTCTGGCCGGAGCAGGGTTGGGAGAGTGGAAGCCGATCAACACCACGCTGGGTGGCCTTCCCAAGGCCATCTCTCTGGGAGTGATCGGGCTTGCGGTGCTATACACTCTGTTTTACCCGGACGAAACACGCCTCCGGGAGATCTGGAAGCCTACCCTGCTGTATATGTCCCTGATGGCGGCACTGTTTTTCTGGTCGATGGTCATCTGGATCAAAAGCTTTGCTACGGTCTCCTCCATGATCCGCAGCTGCTCTAAACTTGTGTTCCAGAGTATTGCCATCCTCACTGCCGTAGCGCTGGTCTATCTGTTCCGGGAAAAGGCAATTGAGCTGTTTACCATCAGCATCTGTATTACCAACGGTGCCATCATGCTGCTGTGCATTCCCGACTACGGCGTTGCCGCCAGCATCCAGTCCCTCATCACCTGTCTGGTCACTTTCGGTGATGCGGTCGGCTATGCCCGCCAGCTGGAGATCCACGATCTGACCTTTGTATTCGGGCAGATGATCTTGTACTACGCCGTTTTTGCGCCTCGTACCACCCGGCAGGAAAAGCGCAAGCGCTGGCTGTATCTGCTGGCCTGCTGCTGGTTCTTTCTGGTCGGCATGAAGCGCAGCGCCATTCCGACAGTGCTCCTGTTCATCCTGATTGCTCTGCTTCTCCGCAAGCGCAAGGTGCCCAGCTGGCTCTACCCGACAGTGGGCGTGTGCTGCATCCTGTTTTTTCTAGCATTCCTCTACGGTGTGCGCAATGGCATCGTTTCAAGGCTTTTAAACAGTGTCGGCGTGGATATGATGGGACGGGACTACCTGTGGAGCATGGCGAACCCCTACTATGAATTTTCCGTCACCTATCTCGGCCACGGCTTTGAATATGTGGATACCATCATTGGTCAGTGGTATAGTGCGGGACTTATCAACCACCCCTATCCCTTCCATAACGACATCCTGAAGGTCTTTGTGGAGGTGGGCTTTCCCGGCTTTCTGCTCTGGTCCGGCATCCAGTATGTTCTGACTCCGCTGTTCTGGCAGCGCTATGCAGACCAAGAGACCACGTTGCTGTATCTGTCCGAGCTAGGCTATATGACGGTGACCTACCTGACCGATAATACCGCCTTTTATTTCTGGAGTACGATGGCGCTGCGTCTGGTGACGCTTGCCTACGCCATGGAGCGCAAAAAGCCCCCGGAACCCAAGGTGTGGATGCCGGACAGTCGGCAGGAGATGCGGGACCGCATCCGTATTCTGATGAAGGAAGTGTGACGGCAAGGAGTGAAAACAATGCCCTGTATCTCGTTTATAGTGCCTATTTATAATATGGAGCGCCTGCTGCCCCGGGCGCTGCGCTCACTGCGGGCGCAGACCCTGACCGACTTCGAGGCCATCCTCATCAATGATGGCTCTAAGGACGGCAGCGCCGCGCTGTGTGCACAGGCTGCTGCCGAGGATGCGCGCTTTCGCTTCATCGACCAGCCCAACGGCGGCGTAGCCGCTGCCCGCAACGCGGGGCTGGACGCCGCCCGGGGAGAATATATCTTCTTTCTGGACCCGGACGACTGGGTAGAGTCGGATGCGGCAGAAGTGCTGTATCATACCGCCCGGAATGCGAATGCAGACTGCGTGCAGTTTGGGATGTTTTACGACATCTGCGATGAAAACGGAAAGCTGCTGCACTCTGAGACCGATTACTGCACCTTTTCCGGCGTGTACCGGGGCGAGCCCTTCAAGGAGCATTTTGACGAGATGGCGTCCTCGTATCTGATCATCAATAAGCTGTTCCGCAGGGCGTTTCTGGAGCAGCACCATCTGCGCTTTCCCTGCCATCAGCTGGGGGAAGATGGGCTGTTTTTCGTAGCCTTCTACCGCAGGGACCCCGGCTGTCTGGTGGTGCTGGAAAAGCCGCTGTACCACTACACGATCGCCCGGCGGGGCAGTCTGTCCAACAGCTACCACCCGGAACGGCTGGAGGATAACTTTTATCTCAGTGACGCCGTGTGGGACACCGTTGCTGCGTGGGGCTTGCTGGACAGCCCTATGCACCGTGCAAAGGCGAACTACTGCACCGTCCGCGACCTGATGATGGGGATCAAGAACCTTGGGTGCAGCCCGATTTCCCTCGCCGAGCAGACCGCATGGCTGCGCAGCACCCTGCAAAAGCCCCGGGTGCGCACGGCGGTGCACAGCACCCCGCTGCACGCCATGCAGAGCCGGAACGACCGGGTCAAGCTGCTGCTGCTCAAGCTGCGGCTGTACCGCGCAGTGCTGCTGCTCTGCGGCACAAACCAGAAAAGCTGAAAGGGAAAAACACGGATGAAGCATAAATTTCTGCGGGCGTTGTGCTATCTGAAAGAGCTGCTGGCCATGCTGCTGTGCAAGCTGCTTGGGGCAGTATGCCGCGCCTTTATTCCGGCATACCGGGGCATCTGGCTGGTGGGCGAGCGCGGCACCGATGCCCGCGACAACGGTTACTGGTTCTACCGGTATCTGCGCACGCAGCACCCGGAGCTTCGTACCTATTATGTCATCACTGCCGACAGCCCGGATGCTGCAAAGATCAATGCGCTGGGCGGCGCGGTGCAGCGGTGCAGCTTCCGGCATTATCTGCTGTACTACTGCGCCGATTATCTGGTGGGCACCCATGTGCAGCCCTGTGCGCCGGACCTGATCGTGCACTACCACCTTGCCGCGAAAGGCATCCGCGCCCGGGGCAAGCAGGTGTTTCTGCAGCATGGTGTCATCAAAGACGAGATGCAATGGCTCCACCGGGAAAATCTGTATCTGGACCTCTTTGTCTGCGGCGCAAAGCCGGAATACGAGTATATCCGGGATACCTACGGCTTTGTGCCAAAAGTACCGCGCTATCTTGGGCTGGCACGCTGGGATAATTTGCTGCGCGCCGGGCAAGCGCCCTGCAAAAAGATGATCCTGTTCATGCCCACATGGCGTGGTGCGCACTACCCCGATGGAGAAGCGTTCCGGAGTACACAGTTCTATCAGAGCTGTCAGGCGCTGCTGAACAGTCCGCGCCTGCACAAAATGCTGGAACAGTATGATTATACGCTGGTCTTTTACCCGCATATTGAAATGCAGAAGCATCTGGCACAGTTCCACACGGATTCTGCGCGGGTGTGTCTGGCAGACAGTACGACCCATGATGTGCAGCAACTGCTGCTGGACTGCGCACTGCTGATTACAGATTATTCCAGCGTCTTTTTTGATGTGGCCTATCTGGAAAAGCCGGAATTATACTATCAGTTCGATGAAACGGAGTTCCGGCAGTATCACTATAAGCAGGGCTACTTTGACTACCGCAGGGACGGTTTTGGCCCGGTGTGCACCACCGAGGAAGCGCTTTTGCAGGCGCTGGAAACGGCCTTGCAGCACGGGATGGAGATGCTGCCGGAATACAAAGCCCGGGTAGCAGCCTTTTTCCCGCTGCGGGATACCCAGAACTGCGCCCGCACCTACGAGGCTATCTGCGGCCTGTGACCGTCACAAAAACGTTTATGCAAAAAGCCCCCCGCTGCCGGCTGGCAGCGGGGGGCTTTGTTACCGATTTAAATGAAAATCAGCGCTTAGTTCTGCTTCATGCGAGCGAAGCAGTCAGAGCAGTAGACCGGACGGTCCTCACGGGGCTGGAAGGGAACCTTGCAGGCCTTGCCGCAAGCTGCGCAGACAGCGTCGAACATCTGACGCTCGCCGCTGTTGCTGCGTGCGCCGCCGTTCTTGCGGGCATCACGGCAGGGCTTGCAGCGCTGGGGCTGGTTCTCAAAGCCACGGGACGCGTAGAACTCCTGCTCACCAGCAGTCCAAACAAACTCCTTGCCGCAGTCCTTGCAAACTAAAGTCTTGTCTTCGAACATAGTAGTATCTCCTCTTTAGTTAGTTCTTGCCCACGGAAGGATTGTAACCATACCTTTGGTTTTGGGACCATCGCGCTGATCAGTAAGCTTACCAGGGGCTTGAATAGATAAACGCCCTCGGATTGAGGACTTTCCTATTGTACCGTTATTTTTGAGATTTGTCAACCAAAAAACAACCGTTCGCCCTTTTATTTGTACACATGGCACAAACCGACAGCATATATTTGGGTAAAATCACCGCCTTAAGATGGAAAAGCGGCGCGCCGCTTCTGGACGCAGACGATTGAAAATGGCCTCCGCTTGTGCTCTGGCCATAAATAGAGGAAAATTTATTATATTTCGCGTTTGTCGCGGCCTGCGGGCCGCTCCAAACGCATTTTCACAGAAGGGGCCGTAAAGGAAAACGGGAAATTTTCCGGTGAAGAAGTCGTTTCCGGTTTGGTCTTTTCTCGTGAAAAAGTGGTTCAGAAACACCCGCAGGTGTTTCTGAACCACAAATCATAAATAATCTTTCCGCTGAAAATGGCCAGAGCGCAGCGGAGGCCATTCAAATCGTTCTACACAAAAAGGGGCTGCCGCACATTCTGTGCAGCAGCCCCTGCAAAGCCCTTTGGGAAAAGCTTACTTCTCGATGACTTCCTTGGTGTCGCGGGCGATCATCAGCTCCTCGTCGGTAGCAATGACCAGCGTGCGCACCTTTGCGCCCCAAGCGGTGATCTCGCACACATCGCCCACGGGGTGCTTGTTCTTCTCGGTGTCGATGCGGATGCCCAGCCAATCCATGTGGTGGCAGATCTTTGCACGGGCAATGGCATCGTGCTCGCCGATGCCGCCGGTAAAGACGATGGCATCCACGCCGCCCATAGCTGCAATGTAGCTGCCGATGGTCTTTTTGATCTGATAGTTCAGCATATCGGAAGCCAGCTGTGCGCGCTTGTTGCCGGCCGCGGCAGCCTCTTCCACGTCACGCTTGTCGCTGGAAACACCGGAGATGCCCAGCAGGCCGGACTTCTTGTTCAGGATCTCGTCCAGCTCGTGGCCGGTGATGTTCAGGGTGTACTTCAGGTAGTTGACCACAGAGGGGTCCAGGTCGCCGCAGCGGGTGCCCATCATCAGGCCGGCCAGCGGGGTCATGCCCATGGAGGTATCCACGACCTTGCCCTGATCGACAGCGGCGATGGAAGAGCCGTTGCCCAGATGGCAGGTGATGAGCTTCAGACGCTCGATCGGCTCCTCCAGATACTCAGCAGCCTTGTGCGCGACGTACTTGTGGCTGGTGCCGTGGAAGCCGTAGCGGCGGACGCCGTACTTCTCATAGTACTCATAGGGAATGGCGTACATATAAGCCTTCGGGGGCATGGTGGAGTGAAAAGCCGTGTCAAAGACCGCAACGTTCGGCTTGTCCTGACCAAAGACCTTGTAGGAGGCCTCGATGCCCAGGATGGCGGCGGGGTTGTGCAGGGGAGCCAGCGGGCTCAGGTCGTGGATGGCCTTGACGACCTCGGGGGTGATGAGGCAGCTCTCCTTGAACTTCTCGCCGCCGTGGACCACGCGGTGACCGATGGCGTCGATCTCGGAAACGCTGTCGATGACCTTGCCCTCGCCGGTGGTCATCTTCTTCACGACCTCGGTAAAGGCCTCGGTGTGGGTGGGGAAGATGGCGGGCGTGGTTGCCTTATGGCCGTTGGCCTCATGGGTGATCATGCTGCTTTCCATGCCGATGCGCTCGCACAGACCCTTGCAGAGGACTTTCTCGCCCTCCATATCGATCAGCTGGTACTTCAGGCTGGAAGAACCGCAGTTGATAACCAGAATTTTCATGGAATATCCTCCTTAAATTGGCAGGGTAGATTGCCCTTTCCTAAATGCTGATTTTATTATATAATGGTATAAATAAATTTTCAAGCGCAAGTTCTGCAAGATAGCACAATTTTTGCACAGAACGCCAAAGTACTTTTTTAACAATCTATCGCCAAAGAATCAGGAGCCAATTGTTATGGATTTCACAGGCATTATTGCCGAATACGACCCCTTCCACAACGGCCATGCGGCCCAGCTGGCTGCCGTGCGCGCCGCAGGGGCACAGTGTATTGCCGTCTGCATGAGCAGCGGCGCGGTGCAGCGCGGCGGTGTGCCGATTCTGCCCGAGAGCGTGCGGGTACGTGCGGCGCTGGATGCCGGGGCTGACCTTGTGGTAGCCCTGCCCGCGCCCTACGCCTGCGCCACGGCGGAGCAGTTCGCCGCCGCGGGCGTGCACCTGCTGGTCGCGCTTGGCTGTGATACGCTGGCCTTCGGTGCAGAGACCCCCGACGCGGCGGCTCTGCTGGACACGGCCCGCCTGCTGGACGGGGAGGAACTGAACGCCCGCATCCGCCAAAATCTTGCCACTGGCATGACCTATGCCGCCGCCCGGGCCGCGGCTGCCGACGCGCTGCACCCCGGCACCGGCGGCCTGCTGCGCACGCCCAACAACATTTTGGGCATCGAGTATTGCAAGGCGATCCTGCACCAGCACGCGGCTCTTACGCCGCTGGCACTGCCGCGGCTTGGCGCGGCGCACGGCGGCGGGGCAGGGGCGCACGCGGGCACGCCGATGGCCAGCGCCAGCTTTCTGCGCGGCCTGCCGCAGCCCGACTGGGAGCCGTTTGTGCCCGCCCGCGCGGCGGAGCTGTACGGCAGGGCTGCGGCGGACGGCCTTTTGCTGGACGGCGCAAGACTCGAGACCGCCGTTCTGGCCCTGCTGCGGATGCAGGACCCCGCGAATTTTGCGCAGGTGCGCGGCGTGAGTGAGGGACTGGAAAACCGCCTGACCGCCGCCGTGCGGGAAGCCGACAGCCTCGACGACCTCTACACCCGCTTGAAAACCAAGCGCTATCCCCATGCGCGTCTGCGGCGGCTGGTACTGGACGCAGCGCTTGGCTTCCCGGCGGAACTGCCAATGCCGCCGTACCTGCATGTGCTGGGGGCACGCAAAGCGGCGCTGCCGCGTTTAAAACGGGCGTCGCTGCCCGCCGCGACAGCGCTGGCAGACCTGGCCCGCACCGGCCCGGAGGCGGCAAAAATCAGCAGACTGCATAATAAGGCAGTTGATTTTTCGTCATTATGCAGAGAAAAAATTCAGCCTATGGGGCTTGCGTTCACGGCTAAGCCGGTGGTAATATAATTCTATATGGATAAAAAATGCGTGTGATACAACATTGTTGCATTTTTAACGCGCAAAATCGGTACGAAATGAAGGAGTAAAACATGGCGCTGCACGTAATGGACGAAGCAAACCACTGCCTTGGCTGCAAGGTGCCCCGCTGCCAGCAGGGTTGCCCGATCCACACCAATATTCCCGAGGTCATCCGCCTTTTGAAGGCCAATAAGCTCGACGAAGCGGGCCGTATGCTGTTTGAGAACAACCCCCTGACGACGGTCTGCTCGCTGGTCTGCAACCACGAAAACCAGTGCGAGGGCCATTGCGTGCGCGGCATCAAAGGTGCGCCGGTGCACTTCTCGGTCATCGAGAACTACATCTCGTCCACCTACGCCAGCCAGATGACCCAGGGTCCCGCGCCGTCCAACGGCAAAAAGGCCGCCATCATCGGCTCCGGCCCGGCGGGCCTGACCATTGCGGTCATCCTGGCACGCTACGGCTACGACGTCACGATCTTTGAGAGCCACGATAAGATCGGCGGCGTGCTGCGCTACGGCATCCCGGAGTTCCGCCTGCCCAAGACCGTGCTGGACGATTTCGAGTACCGCCATCTGCGCTTAAAGGGCATCAAGGTCCGCCCCAACACCGACGTGGGCAAGGCGCTGAAAATTGAGGATCTGTTCCGCGACGGCTACAAGGCCATCTTCATCGGCACCGGCGTCTGGCGGCCCAACACGCTGCACATCAAGGGCGAGAGCCTCGGCAACGTGCACTACGCCATCAACTATCTGCAGAACCCCGATGTCTACCACCTGGGCAATCGGGTCATCGTCATCGGCGCGGGCAACGCGGCCATGGACGTGGCGCGCACCGCCATCCGCCACGGCACGCGGCATCTCGAGTGCTTCTCGCTGTCCAGTCACATTACGGCCAGCGAGTACGAGGCAAGCTATGCCAAGCTGGAGGGCGTGAATTTTATCTTTAACAAAAAGCCGTTGGAGATCACAGACAAGGGCGTCGTCTTTATCGACCTGAACGAGGCCGAGGACGGCACGCTGACCGAGATCCCCGGCACCGAAAAGCTCTACCCGGCGGATAGTGTCATTGTGTCCATCAGCCAGGGCCCCTGCACGACGATTACCGACAGCACGAAGAATCTGAAAACCACCCCGCGCGGCCTGTTTGAGACCGACGAGGTGGGCCGCACGAGCATCCCCGGCATCTTTGCCAGCGGCGATGCCGTCAAGGGTGCGCGCACCGTCGTCGAGGCCGTCGCCTACAGCAAGAACGTGGCCGAGGCCATGCACGAGTACATGCAGACCCTTCCCCCCGACCTCCCCGACGAGTACGCGAATGTGCCCGTAGCGGAGTACGATGAGGGAAACTAAGTAAAAACACCCCTGCGCCGATTTGACGGCACGGGGGTGTTTTGCTGCACTGCGCAATGAAATATTTCCGGGACACATGTAGGGCGGCCGGCCCTCTGGCCGCCGTGCCCGTTTACGGCAGTGAGAAACCTTGGGCAATACCGTAAACCTGCGGGCCGGGCATGTCCAGCCCCTGCCGCGTGGGTCATCGCTTCCTTGCAAACGCCCGCGCGTGCTCCACAAATTCCCGGGCGGCGGGGGAGAGCGCTGTCCGCGACAGGCACGCCAGACCAATCGTGCGCTTGGCGGCGGGCTCCAGCTGCAAAACCTGGCACCCCGCGCTGGCCGCGCCCTCCTTGAACATCAGCTCGGGCATCAGCGCCAGTCCCTGCCCGCAGGCGACCATTGCGATCATGCTCTGGTCATCCACGATGTAGCACCGGCTCGACACATGCAGGTCGTTCTTTTTAAAGTAGCTCTGGATGTCGGCATCCACGTCGGACTGCTGGCTGACGAACGGCTGGCTGCGCAGCTCCTCGGCCCGCACCACGCCGGGGCGACGCGGCTGGTAGCCGGGCGGCGCGATGCAGATGAGCCGGTCATCATAGAGCGGCTCAAAATCCAAATCGTGGGCGCTGGAGTTGGAGAGGAACCCCAGCTCCACCGCGCCGGTTTTCAGCCAGCCCGTGATGTCGTCATACGACCCCTGGTAAATCTGCACGTCGATGCCCGGAAACGCTGCGCGGAAGCCCGGCACGATCTTGGGCAGCCAGGTCACGCAGGCCGAGTTGAACACCCCCAGCCGCAGTGCACCCTTGTGCATCCCGTTGATCTGGGCAATCGACTGGTCAAGCGACTCGCTGCTGGCGAGCATCTGCTGAATGGCGGGCATGAGCTTTTCGGCGGCGGCGGTCAGCGTAACGCCGCTTTTGGTGCGGGTGAACAGCGGAAAGCCGCACTCGGCCTCCACGCCCGATACCGCGTGGCTGACGGCGGACGGCGTGATGTGCAGCCGCTCCGCCGCGGCGGCAAAGGTACCCAGCTGTGCTACAATGCTTAACAGCTGGCAGTCTGTCAGTGTCATGAGCTGCATCTCCTATGGTGAAAAAAATTCATGTGATGCATGAAAAAGTGTAGCTTTACTTCATGTCTATACTGTACTATTATAGTAGCAGAAAGTCAATGCCTGCGGCGCACAACGCAGGCAATGAATAGACTCCTCTCCCTCCAAC
>OKUN01000926.1_pt1 | contig 13062 bp, 7 predicted proteins | sample 1606581 | NCBI WGS metagenome assembly OKUN01 (sample SAMEA3882509, study PRJEB24775) | human gut metagenome | biome: human-associated habitat; feature: intestine environment; material: feces | place: Netherlands | collected 2009/2010
GCGGGCGCGACCACTCGACCTTCCTGTCGTTCGCACCAAAGGACAACCCGAAGATCGCCATTTCGGTCTATGTCGAGAACGGCGGGTTCGGCGCCTCGGCGGCGCTGCCCATCGCCAGCCTGCTGGAAGAGTATTACCTGACGGATACGATCCGCCGCCCGGCATTGCTGGATTATGTCAGGAACATGACCATAAATTACCCCGCGTATGACCGCTAACCGCCATAACGGTATCTTCTACGGTGTCGACCTCTGGACAGTCCTGCTCTATGTCCTGATCGTGATGGCGGGGTGGGTGTCGATCACTTCGGCCTCGTACGACGAGGGTACGGCCGATGTCTTCTCCTTTTCGCACTTCTACATGAAACAGCTGATGTGGATCGGCGTGGCATGGACTACGGCGGTCGTCGTGCTGTTGCTCGACGATCGGTTTTACCATATGTTCGCCTACCCGGCCTATCTGGGCGGCATCGCGCTGCTCGTGGCCGCGCTGCTCTTCGGCCGCGAGGTCAACGGCGCGAAGGCGTGGTTCGAGTTCGGGTCGTTCCGCATGCAGCCGGTCGAGTTCGTGAAGATCGCTACGGCATTGGCGCTCGCCCGCGTGATGAGCGCCTATTCGTTCTCGATCAACCGGCCGGGCGACCTGTTCAAGGTCGGGATGGTGATCTGCGTCCCGCTGTTTATCATCATCCTGCAGAACGATACCGGTTCGGGCATCGTGCTCGGGTCGTTCCTCTTCGTGCTCTACCGCGAAGGGCTCAACAAGTGGCTCTGCATCCCGGTGCTGCTGATCGCCGCGCTGTTCATCTTCTCGTTCCTGCTTTCGCCCATGACGATGCTCGTGTCGATCATTCTGGTCTGCACCCTTTCGCAGGCGATGATGAACGGCCACTGGCGCCAATGCTTCGTTTACCTTGCCGCGCTGGCACTGGGGAGCATCCTGCTCTGCATGGCGATGGGGCTTGTCGCGCCGGGCTTCATGGATCTGCATGCCTGCCTCTTGACCGTGACGCTGCTGTCGCTGGTCTGGGTGGTGGTTTATGCCTACCGCACCAACCTGAACAATATCTTCATTACGGTCGGGCTGTTCCTTTGCACGGTGGTTTTCCTGCCTACGACCAACTATATTTTCAATTCGATCCTCAAACCCCACCAGCAAGACCGTATCCTGAGCTTCCTGGGCATCATCAGCGACCCGCTGGGGACGGACTACAACGTCAACCAGTCGAAGATCGCCATCGGCTCCGGCGGCTTTCTGGGAAAGGGCTTTCTGCAGGGTACGCAGATCAAGTACGGGTTCGTGCCCGAGCGGCATACCGACTTCATCTTCTGTACCGTGGGCGAAGAGTGGGGCTTTGTGGGGACGATGGTCGTGCTGGCGCTGCTGTGCCTGCTGATCCTGCGCCTGATGCGCATGGGCGAGCGGCAGCAAGAACCTTTCGGCCGCATTTACTGCTATTGCGTGGCGGCCATCCTGCTGTTCCATGTGCTGGTGAACGTGGGGATGACCATCGGGCTGATGCCCGTCATGGGGATCCCGCTGCCGTTCATGAGCTACGGCGGCTCGTCGCTCATTGCCTTTACAATACTGTTGTTCATTGCCGTACGGCTCGATGCGTCGACGCGGCAATTCTCCCTGAATAATAAATTCTGACACACATGATCCGTTACAATCCCCGGGGTTTGTCTCCGAACGAGGTCGCCGAGAGCAGACGGCAGCACGGCGACAATGTCATTACGCCGCCGAAGGACGATTCGGTATGGAAACTGCTGGCCGATAAGTTCCGCGACCCGATCATCCGCATCCTTCTGCTGGCTGCGGTGCTCTCGCTCGCCATCGGTTTCGTGCATAAGGATTTCACCGAGTCCATTGGTATTATCTGTGCGATTATTTTAGCCACTTGCGTCGGTTTCTGGTTCGAGTGGGATGCCATGCGGCGTTTCCGGCGGCTGAACCAGGTCAACGACGATATTCCGGTCAAGGTGATGCGCGACGGTGCGATGCACGAAGTCCCGCGCCGCGACGTCGTGGTCGGGGACGTGGTCTACATCGAGAGCGGCGAGACGGTGCCTGTCGACGGCGAGTTGGTCGAGGCCGTGTCGCTGAGGATCAACGAATCCACGCTCACGGGCGAACTGGAAGTTGACAAAACGGTGGACGAGGCGCACTTCGACCCCGATGCCACCTATCCGTCGAACGTCGTGCTGCGCGGCACTACGGTCGCCGACGGTTACGGCGTGATGGTCTCGACGGCCGTGGGCGATGCGACCGAAGCCGGGCGCGTTACCGAACAGGCGACCGTCCAGAGCGAAGAGCAGACGCCGCTCAACCGCCAGCTGACACGCCTTTCGAAACTGATCGGCCGTGCGGGCATCGTGCTTTCCATCGCTATTTTCTGCGTCATGCTCGGCAAGGCGATCTTCATCAACGGGTTGCTCGAAGGCGACTGGCTCGCCATCTCGCAGCACGTGCTGCACATCTTCATGGTTTCGGTGGCGATCATCGTGATGGCCGTTCCCGAAGGGTTACCCATGAGCATCACGCTATCGCTGGCCATGTCCATGCGGCGGATGCTCAAGACCAATAACCTCGTGCGGCGCATGCATGCCTGCGAAACGATGGGGGCGGTGACGGTGATTTGTACCGACAAGACCGGAACGCTGACCCAGAACCGGATGCACGTGCAGGAGTTGGTGCGCTACGATGCGCTGCCGATGCACGATTTCGCCGAGATCGTAGCCGCCAATTCGACGGCCTTCCTCGATGTTACGGGTGCCGTGATCGGCAATCCGACCGAAGGGGCGCTGCTCGAATGGCTGCACGCGCAGGGCGAGGACTACGAACCCCTGCGTGCCGGCGCGAAGATCGTCGACCGGCTGACCTTCTCCACCGAGCGCAAGTATATTGCGACGATTATTCAGAGCGGTATTTCGGGCCGCCGGATCGTTTGCGTGAAGGGTGCGCCCGAAATCGTGCGTGCGATGTGTGCGCCGGACGGGAAAGACGAGCAGGTGGCGGAACAGCTGCTCGGGTTCCAGGGGCGGGCGATGCGTACGCTGGCCGTGGCATGGGCCGAGACGGCCGAGGACGATTGCCAGCGGGCTGTCGCCGCGGCGCAGCTTCATTTTGCGGGTGTGGCGGCTATTTCCGACCCCGTGCGCGAGGATGTCCCCGAAGCCGTCGGGCGTTGCCTGAAGGCGGGGATCGACGTCAAGATCGTCACGGGCGACACCCCGGCTACGGCGCGTGAGATCGCCCGCCAGATCGGCCTGTGGAACGACGCCCGGGATACCGACCGCAACCACATGACCGGTACGGAATTCGCCGCGATGAGCGACGAGGAGCTGCTCGGCCGCGTACAGGAACTGAAGATCATGTCGCGTGCCCGGCCGCTCGACAAACAGCGGCTCGTGCGCCTGTTGCAACAGTGCGGCGAGGTGGTGGCCGTCACGGGCGACGGTACGAACGACGCCCCGGCGCTGAATTTCGCCAATGTCGGGCTTTCGATGGGTTCCGGGACGTCGGTGGCCAAGGATGCCAGTGACATCACGCTGCTCGACGACTCGTTCGCTTCGATCGCCACGGCTGTGATGTGGGGACGCTCGCTATACCGCAATATCCAGCGTTTCGTACTGTTCCAGCTCACGATCAACTTCGCGGCGATCCTGATCTGCTTCGTCGGCGCGGTGTTCGGTACGGACATGCCGCTTACGGTGGTGCAGATCCTGTGGGTGAACATCATCATGGATACCTTCGCCGCGATGGCCATGGCCTCGCTGCCGCCGAACCCCGAGGTGATGCTCGAAAAACCCCGTCCGCGCAATGAATTCATCATTACGCGCGCCATGGCGCGCACGCTTTTCACGTGCGGCATTATCATGGTCGCGGTATTGCTGGGCATGCTGTTCTGGTGGACGATCACGACCGGCGGGCTGACCGTGCGCCAGTTGACGCTCTTCTTCTCGACGTTCGTATTCCTGCAATTCTGGAATATGTTCAACGCCAAGGGTTTCGAAACACGCCATTCGGTCTTTTCCTGCCTGCGCGGGTGCCGTGAATTCTTCCTGATCCTGTTGGCTATCGCTGTGGGGCAGGTGCTCATCGTCGAATTCGGCGGCGAGGTTTTCCGCACCGAACCGCTGGCATGGCGGGAGTGGGCAGTTATCATCGGCAGTACGTCGCTGATCGCTGTCGGCGGCGAGATCGTCCGGGCCATAGGCCGCAAGCGTTGACCCACCCCGATCCCACATATGAAGAAATTCTTTTGTTGCTGCTTGCTGGCGGTGGTTGCGTCCGTCACCGTATCGGCACAAATCACAGACAGCCTTGGGAAGGTTTGTCTTGTCCCGGCTGCCCGGGAGGGCGGTTTCGCCCGTTATATCGACCGGCGCACCTCCACGAAGGGCTACCGCATGACCTTCATTGCGGTTCCGCTGATCGTGGGCGGCGCCGTGATGTCGGTTTACGACACCGATTTCCGGCGCCTGCGCAACGGCTACGTAAAGTCGTTCCACCACGATTACGACGACTACCTGCAATATGCACCCGCTGCCGTGATGCTCGGCTTGAAGGCTTTCGGCGTCAAGGGGCGCAGCTCCTGGGGCCGCATGCTCGTCTCGGATGCGTTCTCGGTGGGGCTGATGGCCGCAGCGGTCAATTCGCTGAAATATTCGTTCCGTGTGATGCGTCCCGACGGCTCTACCCGCAATTCGTTTCCCTCGGGGCATACGGCCACGGTTTTCATGACGGCGACGATGCTCCACAAGGAGTACGGGCACCGCAGCCCGTGGTACAGCATCGGGGCCTATACCGTGGCGACGGTCACCGGCGTTACGCGCCAGCTCAATAACCGCCACTGGATGAGCGACGTGATGGTCGGCGCCGGTATCGGTATCCTCGCCACGGAGTTCGGCTATTTCCTCGCAGACCTGATATTCAAGGACAAAGGGCTGCATGTCGGCGAGACCCAACTTGTGTACGACCGCTTCCGCCGGCCTTCGTTCCTCAGTTTTACGGTCGGTGTGACCACTTCGCCCGGCTCCTATTTGCCGTCCCCGGGGATGAGGACTTCGTTCAAGGCCGGGCCTACGGTCGGGGCGCAGGGGGCATGGTTCGCCTCGCCCTATGTCGGCGTGGGCGGGCGTTTTGCCGTGACGAACCTCGAGATGACCGTCAATGGCGTGCCGCAGGATCTTCTCCTCATAGGCCTCCATGGACAGGACCTGAGGCCCGGCGGCTGCCGGCCTTTACCTGTCCTATCCGCTTTCCGTCCGGTGGCTGGTCGGGTCGAAACTGCTCAGCGGGTACGGATACTATAAATCGTGTAACACGGATTTGCAGAAATTGGGTGATCGTGGCGGCTTTGTGCTCGCGACCGGCATCTCTTCCACCTACCTTGCCTCCCGGAATTTCGGGATCCGCTTCTCGACCGACTACGACATGGCGCCGCCTTTTGCGAAGGATTCCCGCCAGCGGTTGCATATGCTGACGTTTTCACTGGCTGCATGTGCCGTATTTTAGGAGGGAGTCCCCGGTTTCAGGATCCCGTCCCCGAATAAAAAGCGGGCCCCTCTTTCCGGGAGCCCGCTTCTCTGTGTATTACGGTCGGTTTTTACAGGACACCCTGTTCGACCATCGACTTGGCAACCTTCATGAAGCCGGCGATATTGGCGCCCTTCATATAGTTGATGTAACCGTCCTTCTCGGTGCCGTATTCGAGGCATGCGTGGTGGATCGACGACATGATCTGGTGCAGCTTGGCATCGACCTCCTCGGCCGTCCAGTTGAGTTTCTGGGCGTTCTGCGTCATTTCCAGACCCGATGTGGCGACGCCGCCGGCGTTCACGGCCTTGCCCGGGCCATAGGGAATCTTCGCCGCGATGAATGCGTCGATAGCCTCGGGACGGCAGCCCATGTTCGAAACTTCTGCCACGACCTTCACGCCGTTGGCCAGCAGTTTGCGGGCATCCTCGCCGTCGAGCTCGTTCTGCGTGGCGCACGGCATGGCGATGTCGACCTTGACTTCCCACGGCTTCTTGCCCGCGAAGAACTGGGATCCGGGGAATTTCTTGGCGTAGGGTTCCACGACGTCGTTGTTCGATGCGCGCAGTTCGAGCATATAGGCAATCTTTTCGGCGTCGAGGCCTGTGGGATCGTAGATGTAGCCGTCGGGGCCCGAAATCGTCACCACCTTGGCGCCCAGTTCTGTAGCCTTCGTCGCCGCGCCCCATGCCACGTTGCCGAAGCCCGAGATGGCGATGGTCTGGCCCTTGATGTCCATGCCGGCTTTTTCGAGCATCTGGCGCAGGAAATAAACGGCACCGAACCCCGTGGCCTCGGGACGGATCAGCGAACCGCCGTAGGTCATGCCCTTGCCGGTCAGTACGCCCGTGTTCTCGCGTGCCAGTTTACGGTACATGCCGTAGAGGTATCCGATTTCGCGGCCGCCCACGCCGATGTCGCCCGCCGGGACGTCGGTCTCGGGGCCGATATGGCGCCACAGCTCGACCATGAAGGCCTGGCAGAAACGCATTACCTCACGGTCGGATTTGCCCTTGGGGTTGAAATCCGAGCCGCCTTTGGCACCGCCCATGGGCAGCGTCGTCAGCGCATTCTTGAAAATCTGCTCGAAACCGAGGAATTTCAGGATCGAGGGATTCACCGAGGGATGGAAACGCAGGCCGCCCTTGTAGGGGCCGATTGCGTTGTTGAACTGGATGCGGTACCCGAGGTTGACCTGGACATCGCCCTTGTCATCGACCCAGACCACCTTGAAGGTGAAGATACGGTCAGGCTCCACGATGCGTTCTGCAATGCGGTTGGCCTCGAATTCCGGATGCTGGTTGTAAGCCTCCTCTACCGTCATGAGAACTTCGCGCACGGCTTGCAGGTATTCGCTTTCGCCGGGGTGCTTGCGCTCAAGTTCCGCCATCAATTTGTTTACGTCCATATTGCCTGAAGTTTTAAAAGGTTGTTTCTTTATTACAAATATAATATTATTTCTTATAAATTGTAACTTCGGGGCGAATTTTTCCGCGGAATTATTATTTATCGCCCTCTTCCTTGACGATACCCTTGTTCGAGCGCCCGTCGATGCAGACCCACAGGGGTTTTTCGAAACGCACCTGCCGCAGGAACATTCCCTCGTAGACCGCGCGGCGGCCGTCGAGTTCCCCTTCGCGGAAAATACCGTCGCCGCGGAAGGGATTGATCGTCAGGTAACCCACGCCCAGCGAGGTGACGTTCTGGAAAAAATGCGTGCCCTGCGACGGTTCGACCTCGAACTTCTCGATGCCGCATTCGACGATCACCTTCGCTTCCGAGATGTGGTTCCATTTCACGGGGACGCCCAGAAACGGGTCGGAAGAGCCCCAGCGGCCGGGGCCGACGAGGATGTAGGAGCGTTTTTCATCCTGCATCCGGTTGTTGAATTCGAGCAGTTCTTCGGCGATCTTTTCGGTCGAGAGCGAGTCGAACGTGTTGCTCTTGATGTAGATGATGTCTGCGATGTCGCCCATCATGCCGATCCCGAGCGCGTTCTGGCCGTATACCAGCGCGTCGGAAACGTCCACCTTGCTCCAGTCGATCGGGCGGTTGTCCTGGTTGTCGATGATCGGGCGGATCTGGAGCAGGTTGAATATCTGTTGTTCTCCGGCCTGTACGTCCATATTGACGGCGAATTCGACCTCTACGGGGCAGCGCATCTCCTCGGCCCCCAGCCTCAGGATATCGCCGATGATGTCCGCGAGCGGGAAGGTGTTGTATTTTAGTATGTTGTTGAATGTGATTACTTTGCGTCCCCGGTCGAACGGGCTGTCCGAGATGCGTTCGTTCTCCCGATCCCATACCGAGCAGACGAACCGTGCGTTGCGCAGGCCGGCGATCTGTGCGATGTCCAGCCTGTGCAGGTTCACCGCGTCGTCGATCGACGTGCGGAACTCTTCGGGCTTGAGGCTCAGCGCCAGCACTTCGTTCTGCGTGTCGCGCAGCGCCAGTTCGGGGGTCGAGGTCTGGAGTACCTTCTGCGGGTAGCGGGGCGAGAAGCGCAGCGTACGGCCGCCGTCGACGACCAGTTTGCCCAGCCCCATGGCGATGTTGCAGACGCCGTCGGCCGGGGCCTCGTCGCCGATGGGGTAGTAGTTGATCGACCGGGCCACGCCCGAGAAGGTCGGGAAGAAGAGGCCGTCCTGCTCGGTGCCGCATACCTCCTGGATGATGACGGCCATTTTTTCCTCCGAGATCAGGTTTTGCGACGAGGAGAGGTAAGCCCTCGACGTGGCGAAATAGACCGAGGCGTAGACGCTCTTGACAGCCTTGAGCAGCAGTCGGAGCATCTGATCCCCGTTGTCCACGTAGGGGATCATGTAGGTGGAATAGATGCCTGCGAAGGGCTGGTAGTGCGAATCTTCCAACTTCGACGACGAACGTACGGCCAGCGGCGTGCGGACGGTCTGGATGTAGGCCTTCAGCTCCTGCTGCAACCTGGCGGGCACCGTCGAACTGACGAATTCCGAGAGTATCTCCTCGTCCGAGAACTCCTGCGAAATGATGTATTTGAGGCCGTTGAGGCGGATGAAGTCGTCGAAATAGTCCGTGGCGATGACCACCGAGCGGGGGATCATGATGCGCACGTTGGCGTGCTTGTCGTAGAGCCGGTGCTTGAGGATCATCGAATTCATGAAGGCCAGCCCGCGGGCCTTGCCGCCGAGCGAACCCTCGCCGATGCGTGCGAAGGCCACCGCGTCGCTGTAAGTTTCCGGGTCGAAACGCGCCACTACGCCCTGCCCGAGCAGCGTGCGGTAATCCTTGATGAGGTTGACGATGCGCTGGCGATGTTCCTGGGTCGACGCGAATTGGCTCTTGTTGCCCCGGCGGATCGCCGCCGCCAGCGGGAACAGCCCCCGGGAATAGAGCCATTTCGAAAGGTGGTTTTGCGACGTGTGATATTCGAATGCCTTGTCGGGGATCGTGGCGATCATCTCCTGCATCTGCACCAGGTCTTTGGCCTTGCCGATGACGGCACCCGTATCGGGGTCTTTGAAGAGGAATTCGCCGAAGGCGAACTCCTTGTCGATATATTCGTGCAGCTGCGTGAGCAGCGTTTTGGAATTCTTGGCGATGAACCCCGCCCCGAGCTGGCGGGCCTGTACCTCGAACTCGGTCTGCGACGATTGCAGCAGGACGGGCATCAGCGGGTTGTCGGCCTTGATGCGGCGGCAGAGGTCGATGCCCGCATCGCGTTTCTCGCTCTCGGGCGGGTCGTTGCGGTGCAACACGAACCCTACGTCGGAGATCACGCCCAGGATGTTCTTCTTGTAACGGTCGTAGAGTTCCACGGCCTCCTCGTAATTGGTGGCCAGCAGGATTTTCGGCCGGGCACGCTTGCGCAGAATCTGCTGTTGCTCGTTGAAGGCGTCCTTGAGGAATTCTGTGTTCTGCAGCAGGATCAGCTTGTAGAGCTCGGGCAGGTAGGTCGAGTAGAAACGTATCGAGTCCTCGACGAGCAGGATGGCCTGCACGCCGCCGTCGGTGATGTCCTCCTCGGCGTTCATTTTATCCTCGACCAGCTTGATGATGGCCATGATCAGGTCGGTATTGCCGTGCCAGCCGAAGATGTAGTCGAGCCCCGAGCGATCCTGCTCCTCCAAACGGCGGTAGATGTCTTTCGAGAAGGAGGTGAGCAGCGCGACCGGGATCTGGGCGTGGCGTTCCTTGACGATCTTGGCAAACGAGAATACGTCCAGCTCCCCGACGTTGTACATCGTCAGGATGAAGTCGAACGAGTCGTCGCGGCCGAGCAGCTCCAACGCTTCGCGTGTGGAGCTCACGCGCGTGAACGACGGCGGGTTCGACATGTTCAGGTCGAGGTATTCCTGGTTGATCTGCGATTCGATGTGTCCGTCCTCCTCGAGGATATACCCGTCGTAGCTGCAGCAGACCAGCAGGATCTTATGGATTCGGTATTTCATGAACCGGTACTGGGCCTTGTTCCCGTCCGGCAGGTATTCTTCGAGGTTCTTGTTCATCGCGACTTCGTTTATTTCAACAAAAATAGGAAAAAATCGCCAACCGGTAAAAAGAAATTTCCCGACGGCAGGTGATACCGGCGGACGAGGGGAGTTGCCGGGGTGCCGGGCGCGGCGTCCGGGTTCAGACCCTGGCGCTGAAAACCATATGGCGCCAGAGGTAGGGTATGCGTCCGGCGCCCGTAAAGACCAGATGATGGTATCCCGCCTCCCTGAGCAGGATGGCGAGTGTCCGGCGCGACCAGAACTTGATGTGGCCGCCTTCCCACAGGGCGCTCAGGTGATAATCCATTTTGTTGGCCAAGGCGATGGTGAGGTTCTTCAGGTAGCCGTGGTAGGGCGTGGTGACGATGAACTGGCCTCCGCCGCTGGCTTCGAGGATGCTGCGGATGAACAATACGAATGCCCGCGGTTGGTAGAGGTGTTCGATGACTTCCATCGAAATCACTGTTTTGAAGGGAATGCCGCGCAGTTCGGGCGGGAGTTCGCCCGAGGTTACATCACAGACGAAAAACCGGTTCGAATTTCCCCCTCCCTTCATCCTGTTGGCGATCGCTATGCCTTGTTCGGATGCGTCGATGCCGTAGACGCAATAGCCTTTCCCAGCCAGGTAATTGGCGAAGTAACCGTTTCCGCAGCCTACATCCAGAATCGGCGAACCGTCCGTGGGCAGTAACCGCTCGATGTATTTGCCGAGCAGTTTGTGGTAGAACATCGGCTGGGCGTCGCGCCATCCGAATTCATTGTAGCTGGATGTCGTCATGGTGTAGTGGGATTTGAAGACGCAATAACAAACAAATGTAGGCATATTTTTCATCGCGCGCAAGCGGAACGGGGTTTATTTACAGGGGCTTTCTTTTGCTTGTCAGCGACTTTCCGGCAGGGCCTGCGCGATTTTCGTTTTTTATTTCTATCTTTGTTCTGATAAAAAAACGATTCGCAATGAATACGGACAAATATATCCTTCAGGAAGTCACAACCTCCGCACAGGAGCGTGAATGGCTCGATTTACCCAAGAAGATTTACAAGGGCAACCGCAACTGGGTCTGCCCGCTGGATCAGGACATAACCGAGGTCTTCGATCCGGCACGAAACGAACTTTTCGCCGACGGTGAAGCCGTCCGCTGGGTGGTGCGCAACAAGGCCGGCGAGGTCGTGGGGCGTATCGCGGCGTTTTACAACCGCGAAAAGGCGGCCATCGAGGAACAGCCCACGGGCGGCTGCGGCTTCTTCGAGGCGATCGACGACCAGCAGGTCGCCGACATGATGTTCGATGCTTCGCGCATGTGGCTCGCCAGCCGCGGCATGGAGGCGATGGACGGGCCGATCAACTTCGGGCAGCGGCGCGACTGGTGGGGACTGCTGGTCGAAGGCTACGAATTCCAGCCGCTCTACAAGAATCCCTATAACCCGCCTTATTATAAGGAGCTGTTCGAGAATTACGGCTTCAAAAACTATTTCAACCAGCACAGCTTTATCTGGCGTGCCAATGTCTCGGAGGCCAGCGAACGGATTTTCGACCGCGCCGAAAGGCTCCTCTCTACGCCGGGGTATCATGTCGAGAATATCGACATGAACAACCTGGAGGACGCCGCCGAGAATTTCCGGCTGGTTTACAACAAGGCGTGGGCGCTCTTTTCGGGTGTCAGACCCATGGCGCAGGAGGAGGCGATGCAGATGATGAAGGCCATGAAGCCGATTATCGACCCCGACATCATCTTTTTCGCCTATTTCAACGACGAACCGATCGGATTCTTCATCACCGTGCCCGACCTGAACCGCATCATCGGGAAGTTCAACGGCAAATTCGGGCTGATCCAGAAGCTCCGCCTGATGTGGGAGCTGAAAGTCCGCAAATCCTGCGACCGTATCTTCGGCATCATCTTCGGCATCGCCCCCGAATTCCACGGCAAGGGTGTGGAGTCGGCCATCATGGCGCGTTACTGGCACTTCATGATGGAGACGCAGAGCCGCTACAAGACACTCGAGCTGGCCTGGATCGGCGATTTCAACCCCGTAATGAATCGTATGATCGAGACTTATGTCTGCGCTACGCGCCATAAGATACACACCACCTACCGTTACCTCTTCGACCGGACGAAGGAGTTCCACCGCTGTCCGCGCCTGGGGGTGAAACGCCGCGAGTAAAACCTAAAACCGTACCTATATGAAAACCACAGCATTTACCAAGTACCACATTGCCGCGGGGGCCAAGATGGCCGAATTCGCGGGATATAATATGCCGATCGAGTTCACGGGGATCAACGACGAGCACATGGCCGTACGCAACGGCGCCGGTGTCTTCGACGTGAGCCACATGGGCGAAATCTGGGTCAAGGGACCCAAGGCCCTCGGCCTGCTGCAGCGCATCACGACCAACGACGTGTCGAAACTCTTCGACGGCAAGGTGCAGTATTCGTGTATGCCCAACGGGCACGGCGGCATCGTGGACGACATCCTCGTCTACCGTGTCGATGCCGAAACCTATATGCTCTGTGTCAACGCCGCCAATATCGAAAAGGACTGGAAGCACATCTGCGAGCAGGGCCGGGCGTTCGGCATGGAGGCAGGCCACGGCAAGGAGCTTTACAACGCTTCGGACGAAATCTGCCAGCTGGCCGTACAGGGGCCCCTGGCGATGAAGGTCGTGCAGAAAATGTGCGCGGAGCCGGTCGAGGATATGGAATACTATACCTTTAAAAAGATGAAGGTCGCCGGCTGTGATGCCATCCTTTCGATTACGGGTTATACCGGATCGGGCGGCTGCGAGATCTATGCGGCCAACGAGGACGGCGACAAACTCTGGAAGGCGCTCTGGGAGGCCGGCGGGGAGTACGGGCTGAAGAACATCGGCCTCGGGGCCCGCGATACGCTGCGTCTGGAAAAAGGCTTCTGCCTCTACGGCAACGACATCGACGACACCACATCGCCCATCGAAGGCGGCCTGGGCTGGATTACCAAATTCGCCGAAGGAAAGGATTTCATCGACCGGGCGCTGATGGAAAAACAAAAGGCCGAGGGGGTTACGCGCAAGCTT
>OKUN01000962.1_pt1 | contig 12595 bp, 8 predicted proteins | sample 1606581 | NCBI WGS metagenome assembly OKUN01 (sample SAMEA3882509, study PRJEB24775) | human gut metagenome | biome: human-associated habitat; feature: intestine environment; material: feces | place: Netherlands | collected 2009/2010
ATTTGCACTGTGTTTTTCATGGTATTAGATTTAAGGTTAATAAAGATTGGCTGTCTGGGATAGATAGCCTTCTTTTTTTATATACACTTGCCTACTTCACTTTTTACCATCTATTCTTCACCATTCTTCACTTTTATGTGCTTTTTATCAATTAACTTGCTCACGCAATCAACGAAAATATTATATTTGCATCTATTATTTAATGTGAAAAGGAAACACACAAATTAGAAAAGTCATGAGTATAAAAGTTCGTTTGATTATCATGAACTTCCTGCAATTCTTCGTATGGGGGTCATGGTTAATTTCATTAGGAGGTTACATGGGCAGAGAACTCCACTTCGAAGGAGGCCAAATCGGTGCAATCTTCGCAACCATGGGTATCGCCTCTCTGATTATGCCTGGCATCATTGGTATCATTGCCGATAAATGGTTTAATGCAGAACGCTTATACGGACTTTGCCACATTGCAGGGGCTGCCTGTCTTTTCTATGCTTCCACGGCTACGGGATATGACCAGATGTATTGGGCAATGCTACTCAATTTATTGGTATATATGCCTACTTTATCACTGGCCAATACAGTTTCGTACAATTCGCTTGAACAATATAAGTGTGACCTTATCAAGGATTTCCCACCCATTCGCGTATGGGGCACTATCGGTTTCATTTGTGCAATGTGGGCGGTGGACCTTACCGGATTCAAGAACTCAAGCGCCCAACTCTATGTAGGTGGTGCATCCGCATTAATGCTGGGTCTGTACTCTTTCACCCTGCCAGCATGTAAACCTGCCAAGACCGGAAAGAAATCACTGATTTCTTCTTTAGGACTGGATGCATTCGTACTATTCAAAAGAAAGAAAATGGCTATTTTCTTCTTGTTCTCCATGCTTCTGGGAGCAGCGTTGCAGATTACCAACACGTATGGCGATCTTTTCTTAGGTAGTTTTGCCAGTATTCCGGAATATGCAGAGTCTTTCGGTGTGAAGCATTCGGTTATCCTGCTATCCATCTCGCAGATGTCCGAAACATTATTTATTCTCGCCATACCTTTCTTCCTGAGACATTTCGGAATTAAACAGGTCATGCTAATCAGTATGTTTGCATGGGTATTCCGATTCGGATTGTTCGGGTTCGGTGATCCGGGCTCCGGACTGTGGATGTTAATCCTATCCATGATTGTGTATGGCATGGCATTCGATTTCTTCAACATTTCAGGTTCGTTGTTTGTTGAACAGGAAACCAGTTCCAATATCCGCGCCAGTGCCCAGGGATTATTCTTTATGATGACAAACGGCTTGGGCGCCATTATTGGAGGATACGCCAGCGGTGCCGTAGTAGATGCCTTCTCGGTATATGCCGACGGCAGACTGGTGAGCCGAGAGTGGCCTCAAATTTGGTTGATCTTTGCTGCTTATGCATTGGTTATCGGTATTTTGTTTGCCTTGGTATTCAAGTACAAACACCAGCCGGAAGAAGCAGCAAATAAAAAGCAGTAAGTAGCAAGTGGCTGGTAGCTGCCAGCCACTCGGAAAAATATTATGGATAAAAAGAAGAAAATAGAACTAGAAGTACTAAACATTTCCAATAGTCAGGAACAAGCAGGAGCTTACGCTTTGGTATTGGGAGAAGTGGAGGGCACCCGCCAATTACCGGTTATCATTGGTGCGGCGGAAGCGCAGGCAATGCTAATCAGCCTGAAAGGGATTATTCCACCACGCCCCTTGACTCATAACCTTTTCGCTTCGTGTCTGGAAGTATTGGGAGTGAATATGATGCGTGCTCTTATCTACAGGGTAGACAATGGTGTATTCTATTCTTATATCTACCTGAAAGCAGACGATGCGATCATTCGCATGGATGCCCGCACATCCGATGCGGTTGCTATGGCTTTACGGATGAAAGCCCCCATCTTTATTTACGAGGAGATTCTGGAAGCGGAACAACTCAAAACCGGAAAAGAGAACGAAACTGGCAGTGTAGCTCCTATGGGCGAAAACCCTTCCCCACATGATGATGAATTCTTCCACGGAGATACGATGGAGATGCTACAAAAGGCATTGCAAGAAGCCATAGCCAACGAGAATTACGAACGAGCAGCCCACATCAGGGACGAAATTACCAAACGAAAAGAACAGCAATAGACTTATGCATGTATTCTATACACCCGACATACAAACCCGTGCCGAACTTCCCGAAGAAGAAGCCCAACACTGCATCCGCGTACTACGCCTCAATATTGGCGATCAGATTACATTGACCGATGGCAAAGGCTATTTCTATCGTGCAGAAATCAGTGCTGCTACCAACAAGCGTTGCATGGTAAACATTCTGGAGACCATTTACCAGGAACCTTTATGGAACGGACATCTGCACATTGCCATGGCCCCGACCAAGAATATGGATCGCACAGAATGGTTTGCTGAAAAAGCCACTGAAATAGGCTTCGATGAACTGACTTTCCTGAACTGCCGCTTCTCGGAACGGAAAGTTATCAAGATCGAACGTATTAGTAAAATACTGGTGTCAGCCATCAAACAATCCCTTAAAGCCCGTTTGCCACAACTGAATGAAATGACGGATTTCAACAAGTTCATCGCGCAGCCTTTCAAAGGACAGAAGTTCATAGCTCACTGTTACGAAGGAGAAAAGCCGCTATTGAAAGATGTGCTCCGCAAAGGAGAAGATGCACTGGTATTAATCGGTCCGGAAGGGGATTTCAGTGAAGAAGAAGTGCAAAAGGCAATAGAAAACGGCTTTACTCCCATTAGTCTGGGAAAGTCGAGACTGCGTACAGAAACGGCAGCTCTAGTGGCCTGCCACATTCTGAACTTACAAAATCAATGATAATCACACTTAAATAATAGTTATATGAAGAAAAGTTTGTTTCCCCGTTTGGCGTTGATGGCTGTAGTGGTCGCTCTTGTCAGCGCATGTTCCCAGAAGAAGCAAGAATACACCGATGTGATTCCTGCCAATGCTCATACGGTAGTCAGCATCAACCTGAAATCATTGGCTGACAAAGCAGGCCTCAATGACAAGGAGAACAAAGAAGTACAGGAAAAGCTGACGAATGCTTTGAAGAGCGGCATGAACGCTGCAACATTCCAGCAAATGGAAATGATAATGAAAGATCCGAAGAAATCGGGAATCGATGTATCGGAACCTTTGTATATCTTCACCACGGAAACATTCCCTACTACTATCGTTGCCAAAGTCAGCAGTGAAGACGACCTGCATGCACTGCTGGAAACATTGGAGAAAGAAAAAGTCTGTCAGCCTCTGGCAAACGGTGACGGTTTTCAGTTCACACAAATGGGGAATCAGGTACTCATAGCATATACTCCTTCAGTGCTTATGCTGACCAATTATAGCGGCACTACCCAGCTTGAGAAAATCAAAGAGAATATTCCTGCCTTGCTGAAACAGACGAATGAAAACAGCATTGTTTCAACTACTATCTTCAAAAAGATGCAGAAGATGGGAGGAGATATCAGCACTATGTTCTCTCCGGCAAGCCTGCTGGGCCCTTATGCCAATATGATCAAAGCAAGCGATATGCCCTACAACATTGACCTGAAAGACATGAAAATGTTGGGAAGCCTTTCCTTTGATAAAGGTAAGGTAAGCATGAAGTATGAGAGCTTCACAGAAAACCCGGAACTGCAAGCTTTGTTCGACAAGCAAAAGAAGGCAACCTGCCCCATAGAAAACACTTTCTTGAAATACTTCCCGAAATCCACCCTGATGTATCTCAGCATGGGTATCAATGGAGAAGAGTTCTATAACATGTTGTTGGAAAATGAGCAGTTCCAGAAGAATTTCTCCATAGCCAAGGCTAATGAAGTAAAAGAGTTGTTCGGCACATTCCAGAAAGATATTGCAATGGGGCTGATAAACTTCACTATGAATAACGCTCCTACTTTCCTGATGTACGCCAGTGTAAAGAGTGCTGCCCCCGTACAGTTATTGTATGAGAAAAAAAGCGAACTAGGCTTAAAAAGAGGAGACGACATCCTGAAACTGGGAGAAAACGAATATGTATATAAATCAAAGGAACTGAACCTGTTCTTCGGAGTTCGCAACAATAGTTTGTATGCTACGAATGACGAAATGTTGTACAAGAGCATAGATAAAGCCGTTAATCCATCCATTAAGGATACCGAATTTGCATCCAACATCAAAGGTAAGAACAGTGCTTTCGTCATTAATGCTGAAGCAATTCTTGCTTTGCCAATTGTGAAGATGTTATCGGAATATGGCGGCACACAATATGCAACAGCTTTTGCTTTGGTTGACAAGATAGCTTATGTAGAGGCTGTTGGCGACCCCAATAATAATGCAGATATGGTTATTCAACTGAAAGACAAAAACGTAAATGCATTGAAACAGATTGTAAACTTCATCAAAGAGTTTGCAGGCATCTAATCTCGATAAATAATGGAAATCATTCATCTGCGGCAAACACTTCCCCAAGTGTTTGCCGACCGGGATGCCATTTCATCCGACGTATGGCATCAAGACCTTGTGCTACAAAAAGGAGAGGATCTTTTCTTCCGGAAAGGAGAAATGTATCTGATTGAAGCTGCTTCGGGCACAGGTAAATCCTCTCTATGCAGCTATATCTACGGATATCGCCGCGACTATCAGGGTATCATTAACTTCGATGAACGAAATATCCGTTCGCTCTCCATTCATGAATGGGTGGAATTACGAAAACATTCATTGAGCATGCTGTTTCAGGAGCTACGTATCTTCCCTGAACTGACCGCACTGGAGAATGTACAGTTGAAGAACCGGCTTACTAACTATAAGAAGAAAAAAGAAATCCTTGCTCTTTTTGAAACGCTCGGTATCACTGACAAAGTAAATGAAAAGGCTGGAAAGTTATCTTTCGGACAACAGCAACGCGTAGCTTTTATTCGTGCTCTCTGCCAACCGTTCGATTTCATTTTTCTGGATGAGCCTATCAGCCACCTGGATGATGATAACGGTACACTCATGGGACGTATACTGACCAAAGAGGCCGAACAGCAAGGTGCGGGAGTGGTTGTTACTTCCATTGGAAAACATATAGAGTTAGAATATAATAAAGTGATGAAACTATAAAATTAGTGATTAGGGTTTAGTGATAAGTGATTAGCACCATGCGGAATGATAGCACAGCCTACTAATCACTTATCACTAAACCCTAATCACTAATCACCTATCACTAAACGCTAATCACTAATAAAAGAACATAGAACTTCAATGAACAAACTTGTTTGGAAACTTCTCCGCCAACACATCAGTATCGGACAACTGACCGGCTTTTTCCTCGCCAATATCTTTGGGATGCTGATTGTATTGTTGAGCGTGCAATTTTATAAAGATGTCCTTCCCGTCTTCACGCAGGGAGATAGTTTCATGAAGAAGGATTATATCATCGCTACCAAAAAGATCAGCACCCTCGGCAGTATTACCGGACAAAGCAATACTTTCTCCAAAGATGAAATTAAGGAACTGGAAGCACAACCCTTCACACGTAGTGTAGGCGCTTTTACACCTACCCTTTTCAAAGTATCAGCAGGGCTGGGAATGGAGCAAGCCGGTATCCGCATCTCTACGGATATGTTTTTTGAATCTGTTCCCGATGAGTTTGTAGATGTCAGCTTGGACAAATGGCACTTTGACGAAGGTACACAAACCATACCTATTATCATTCCCCGTAACTACCTGAACCTTTATAACTTCGGTTTCGCACAGAGCCGCAACCTACCGAAGTTGTCGGAAGGTGTAATGGGACTGATACAAATGGACATTGTGCTGCATGGCAACGGACGTGTAGAACAATACAAAGGGAATATTGTCGGTTTCTCCAACCGCTTGAACACTATCCTTGTTCCACAATCGTTTATGGAATGGGCCAATCAGGCTTTCGCATCCGAAAGAGAAGCACAGCCTTCCCGCCTGATCGTAGAAGTAAAGAACCCTACGGACACAACCATCACCGACTATTTTCAACTGAAGAACTATGAGACCGAAGGGGACAATCTGGATGCCGGAAAGACCACTTATTTCCTCCGCCTTATCACAGGTATTGTTTCCGGCGTGGGACTGTTCATCAGCATCCTCTCTTTCTATATCCTGATGTTAAGCGTATTCCTGCTGCTTCAAAAGAATACGGCAAAGTTGGAGAACCTGTTATTAATAGGTTACAGTCCTTCTAAAGTCGCATTACCTTATCACGTATTGACCGTAGGATTGAATTTGCTGGTACTGATCCTTGCCATAGGCGGTGTGGCCTGGTTAAGATCTTACTATACAGGCGTCCTGCAAACTCTCATTCCACAATTGGAAACCGGGTCTCTCCTACCCTGTATTTTGGCTGGAAGTATCTTATTTATAGCAGTATCTGCCTTGAATATTCTTCTGATACGAAGGAAAGTACTCTCTATCTGGAAAGGAAGTAAAGAAAAGTAAAGAGTATGATAAAACGAAAAGTAAAAAGAATAATAGTAGCATGTCTCATGCTGCTATTTCTTTTATCAGCAGGAATTTTTATCTTTCGGGGAAGCCTACTGCGTCACATCGCAGATCAACGTATTACCCTACTGGAACAGCGTTATGGGCTGGATATCAGCTACAGAGAACTCCATATGAAGGGCCTGAACACAATCGCTATCGACGGACTGAGCGTAGTTCCGCAGGAAAGAGATACACTGTTTGCCCTGCAATCCCTCAATGTTCGTATCGGCCTTTGGAAACTGATGTGGGGAGATATCAAGATTAAAGAAGTCCGGCTCGACGGCCTCTCACTCAATTTCATTAAAAAGGACTCCATAGCTAATTACGATTTTCTTTTCCGTACTTCTGCCGAGCCCACCTCTCCCAGTGAACAAAGTTCCAGTACCGATTATACCCGTCGCATCAATACAACATTAAACCTCCTTTTCGGATTATTACCCGGCAATGGAGAACTCACCCACCTTACTATCACTGAACGGAAAGATCATAACTTTGTCAGTTTCCGCATTCCCCGTTTCGTTATTGACGACTACCATTTCCTGTCCGAAATAACAGTTCAGGAAGACAGTTTAAATCAACAATGGAATACTGAAGGAGAATTTAATCCTTCGGAAAGACGGTTGTATGCCACTTTGCATGCTCCACAACTGACTGTTCCCTATATCAACCGCCGATTTGGTGCAGAAGTACAATTTGACAGCCTGACATGTAATTTCTCACAGGAAAAGGTAAGTGGCGGAATCACTCGCTTGGTCGGCCAGTCGGAAGTACGGGGATTGCAAGTATATCATAAACGATTGTCTCCCGAAACCATCAATCTGGATCGCGGTCAACTGGACTTCTATGTTAATGTCAGTCCACAGGCTGTAGAACTGGATAGTGCCAGCCTTGTACGCTTCAATGCATTGACCTTTCATCCTTATTTTAGGGCAGAACGCGTTGGAGAAAAGACCAATCAAAAAGAGTGGCACTTTACAGTTTCCGTTCGTAAACCCTGGTTCACTTCGGAAGAACTGTTCGGTTCGCTGCCCAAAGGACTTTTTGAGAATCTGGAAGACCTCAGCACTACCGGACAATTAGCTTATCATTTTCTACTGGATGTAGATTTCTCACAACTGGATAGCCTAAAGTTTGAATCGGAACTGAAGGAGAAAGATTTCCGTATTCTTCATTATGGAAAGACGGATTTGGGTAAGATGTCCGGTGAGTTTATCTATACAGCTTACGAAAACGGACAACCGGTATATACGTTCCCTGTCGGTCCGTCATGGGAACATTTTACACCACTGGACAGCATTTCTCCCTTGCTGCAAATGTCTGTTATGCAAAGTGAAGACGGAGCATTCTTCTATCACCGGGGATTCCTGCCGGACGCTATGCGCGAAGCTTTGATTCATGATCTGGAAGTCCGTAAATTTGCTCGCGGAGGTAGCACGATCTCCATGCAATTAGTAAAGAATGTCTTCCTGAACCGCAATAAGAATATAGCCCGCAAACTGGAAGAAGCGCTTATCGTCTGGCTCATCGAAACCGAACACCTCACCCCAAAGGCCCGCATGTACGAAGTTTACCTGAATATAGCCGAATGGGGGCCTATGGTTTACGGTATCCATGAAGCAGCTGATTTCTACTTCGCCAAGCGTCCTTCACAATTGAGTATAGAGGAATCTATCTTTCTTGCTTCCATTGTTCCTAAACCGAAACACTTCAAAAACTCATTTACTACAGGCGGCAAACTGCAAGAGAATCAGGAAGGTTACTTCCGCCTGATTGCAGAAAGACTGGCCAAGAAAGAAGTGATTACCGATGCACAAGCGGCACAGGTAAACATCAGCAACTTAGAACTTAAAGGCGTAGCCAAAGAGTTTTTCCGGGATTCTATCCCTGATGCGCCAACATATACTCCTTAGGCGACATGCCATGCACTTCCTTGAAAGAACTGGAGAAATGCGACAAGTTCGTGTAGCCCGTAGCATACGCTACTTCGGATACTGTCAGTTTCTTCTCTTTCAACAAGGCAGCAGCCTGCTGTAAGCGGATATTCTTAATAAAGTCGCGTGCCGAAAGATTTGTCAGTTCTTTCAGTTTCCGGTGCACATGGACACGACTTAAGCCCACATTCGCCGCCAACATTTCCACATTGAGATCCGGATTGGACAGATTCTCGTTGATAACCTTCATTATCTTACTCATCAATATCTCATCTGCCGATTTCATACTCAACTTCTGTACCTTATCTTCCTGCTGCTGCGCACCGCTGAACTTGCTCTTCAGCAGTTTACGGTTAGCAATCAGATTAGCAATCGTACTCTTCAGAAGTTCCGTATTGAAAGGCTTCACCATATAAGCATCCGCACCGGTTGCCATACCTTCCATAGTATCCTCGGGCTTGGATTTAGCCGTTAACAAGATTACAGGCACATGATTGACATTCGTATTCTGCTTAATCTTCCGACATAATGATAATCCATCCATTTCCGGCATCATGATATCGCTGATCACCAAGTCAGGAGTATCTGCAAGGATCGTATCATAAGCCTCCCTACCATTCTTCCGGGTCATAATCCGATAATCCCCTTCCAATTCTTCTTTCAGGTAAGAGAGGATTTCTTCCTCATCCTCCACTATCAATATGCGCATGCGATTTTTCGACTTACCCGCCTTCTTGCTTTCTTCGTCCTCTTCTTCTTCAAAGGCTTCCTCTAAATCCGTCTTCTCCGGTTTAACCAACACGGTATGAGGGGTGATGACTGCTTCCACATCTTCCAGTTCGTCCGTACGCAGATGGGCAGAGCCCAACGGTATACGGATAATAAAACGGCTACCCGGAGCATCTTCCCGATTCTCTGCCAGGATGATGCCATGATGCAGTTCCACCAATGAACGGGACAAATGCAAACCGATACCCGTACCAAAGTTCGATTTAGTCACATCATTATCTATCTGATAGAACCGTTCGAAGATACGCTCTATCTTTTCCCGGTCGAGTCCGATGCCATTATCCGTCACAGTTATTTCAAAGTACTCCTTCAGAGGATCGCGCCGGGTGGAATCACGTCCGGTAGAAAGTATAACCGTAATCTCTCCTTGCTCCGGTGTGTACTTAAAGGCATTGGAGAATATATTCATCAGTATCTTATCGAAGTTATTCATATCCACCCATACCTTCAACTGCGGCATGACGTGTTCGAAACTGAAATGTATCTTCTTCTTCCGCGCCATATAGTCGAAAGTAAGCATCACATCGTCAATGAAACCCACCATATCCGTCTCCCGGAATTTCATGAACATCTGTCCTTTATCCAGCTTACGAATGTCCATCAATTGGTTTATCAGGCGAAGAATACGTTGTGCATTCCGGTAAATCATCAGGTAAGTCTTCTGTACTTCTCCTCCCTTCTTTTCAGCCAGCAATTTCTCCAGAGGATTAATAATCAGCGTCATCGGAGTACGTATCTCATGCGAGATATTGATGAAGAACTGCAGCTTCGCTTCATTCAATTGTTCGGCATGTTCGCGCTTCATGATTTCACGGCGATGGCGCATACGCGACAGGATATAATTCACAATACCCAATACAAGCAAGCCGAACAGGAACGCATAAATACAATACGCCCACCACATCTCATACCAGGGCGGAGTAATCAGTATCTTCACAGTACGTATCTCCGAAAGATTGCCATGACTCAACGCCCGCACATGGAAAGTATATTTGCCGGGCAGAAGATTATTATACGTCACCCGGTTCACCCCCGGCTCAGTGCTAAGCCACTGGTTACTCAGTTCTTCAATCTTATACTGATAGGATATCTGTTCCGGATTGTTGTATTGCAACGTAGAGAACACAATGCTGAACGTATTATCATAATGAGCCAACTGGAACATATTCGCATCCGGCACAGATGTATAAATAACGGTATGTCTTCCCGAACGTGTATTCTTCCGTACAGGCTGGTTAAAGATAGAGAAATCCGTAATCCAGACCTTGGTATCTTTCAGCACGCTCTCTATAGATGAAGGCTGAAAATAAGTGATACCATTGATTCCACCGAAATAGACTTTCCCAGCCTCGTCCTTATAGAATGCACCGTGCGTAAACTCGTTTCCCTGCAAACCATCGCCCGCATAATAATTGATATAACGGCCGGTTTTAGCATCATACTTGCAGATACCCATATAGGTGCTGATCCACATATTGTGCTCCTCGTCCTCACAAATCCCACAGATTACATTATTCGGCAAACCATCCGCCACCGTAAAGCAAGTAAGCTCATCAGTCTTCTTGTTGAAGCAATATAAACCGTCTGTCGTACCTGCCCAGATATTTCCGGCATGGTCTTCTTGCACTACATAGCCCACCCGGTCTTCAACCAGGGTGTTCACCTTCCGGTAATTAATAAAACTCTCATTAACCGGATTGAAACAACTAATGCCTTTATAATGCCCCAGCCAGATCATTCCCTCACTGTCACAAAAGATGTAGTTCACCCAGTCATTGGCCAATTCATTCCTCGTCAGGTCGCCCGTTTCGTCTTTAGACGACTCGTAGTGTTTCAACTCTTTCGTCACCAGATTATACTGATAGAAACCCGAACCGAAAGTAGCGATATAAAGATTCTTATGCCGGTCTTCCGTAATTGAGAATATCTTTTCGTTGTCAACGGGCAGCGGGTACTCACACTCACCGGTTCTCCTGTTTAGCTTTGCCAGTCCCCGAGTATACGAACCGAGCCAGAAGTCTCCGTTCGTATCTTCGTACATACACATAATGGTATTAGCCATGGAACGCGGATTATTACCCGGCTGATAATGGCGCAGTCTTCTTCCTTCCGCATCCAGTTCAAATATTCCTTCATTGTCCGCCCCTACCCACAGATGACGATTACTGTCCTGATAAATAGACATTACACATCCTTGTCCGATGGGATTATAATGAATGGACTTATTACCATAATACTCAAACGGATTTTCCTGCTTCGGCATCAGTACAATACCCTTCTGAAATAATCCTACCCACAGGTTCTTGTCTCGGTCTTCCATGATAGTGTGTATCTTTCCTTCCGAAAAATCCAGCGGCGCGGAATTGATACTATAATCCTCTATCTTTCCGGTCATCCGGTTGTAAGTCTTCAGTCCCTGACCGTCGGTACCGATCAGCAAACGGTCGTCCACTAACGTCAGACAATAGATGGACAGTTCCTCACCGCCCATATAGGGAACAGGAACAAAGCGGTTCTGCTCACGCTCATAACGGGACAAGCCATGCTTTTGAGTGCCAATAAACAAATTCCCGTACTTATCTTCACCGATAGCCGACACATAGTTATCATTAATCACCGGGTATCTGAACACACGAACTTCCTGCGTATCAGGCAGATAGCAGATCAAGCCATGTCCTTCCGTACCGATCCATATATTGTAATGAGAGTCTTCGTATAAGTTCGACTGAAAGTTATAATTCACTTGCCTCATGATAGCGTCAATGGACTCCGCCTGCTGCTTCTCTTCGTCCAAGCGGAAAATGCCCTGCCCGGTAGTTACCACCCAAATCTCACCATTATGCAATTTCTGCATCTGCGTGATGTGTGGAAAAACCCGCTTGCCCGCACGTATCATTGGAATCTCCCGGAAAGTATCTGTTTCCGAATCATACTTCATCAACCCGTCAATGCAGCCTACCAGCAGATTCTGCCGACTGTCTTCAAAAAGCGTGCGCACATAATTGTTTTTGATGGAAGTGGAGTCGCCGGACACATGTTTATAGTTAGAAAACCGAAGCCCATCGAAACGGTTCAGTCCGTACTCAGTAGCTATCCAGATGAATCCACGCTTATCCTGAAAGATCTGGTTGATAAGACTGCTGGATAATTCATTGTTAGTGGAATAAAACTTACCGGTCTGCGCTGCCAAAGGCAGAACAACCAAGCACAACAATAAGACTATAAGGGGGGCTTTGTTAGGAGCTGTTTTCATTGCATTCTATACTTAAAGGTAAACAAAGATAGTGAAAACTTTCGGAATTAATTCATATTCCGCCAGAAATGAACTAAATGCAATAGCTAATTCCTTTCTTAGGCATTCCTATGCTTTTT
>OKUN01000973.1_pt1 | contig 12501 bp, 5 predicted proteins | sample 1606581 | NCBI WGS metagenome assembly OKUN01 (sample SAMEA3882509, study PRJEB24775) | human gut metagenome | biome: human-associated habitat; feature: intestine environment; material: feces | place: Netherlands | collected 2009/2010
GACCCGTCATGGATTAACCGTCCGATAAAGAAATGGGTTGCAGAAACCGGAATAACGAAGCACATCACCTACCATTGTTTTAGGCACTCGTATGCAACCCTGCAACTCGCCGGAGGAACAGACATTTACACGGTCAGCAAAATGCTTGGCCATACAAATGTCCGAACTACGCAGGTGTATGCAAAGGTGGTTGATGCGAAAAAAGAAGAGGCTACCAAGACGATTAAGCTTGATTTACCGTATTGTTGACTATAATTTTATATTCTAAATCAAATTATTAGGTAAATACGTAAATAGTTTTATGTTACAATAAAATATATTGTTGTTTTTCGAAATAATTTTGCATCTTTGGTTATGTATAAGACAATAGAATGTAATTATATGGCAACAAATAAAAATATTAATCGTATCAAAGTAGTTCTCGTAGAAAAGAAGAAAACGAATAAGTGGCTTGCAGACCAAATTGGTAAAGATCAGGCTACAGTAAGCAAATGGTGTACTAATACAACACAGTCCACTCTTGAAACTTTAGTAGAAATTGCAAAGATACTTGAGGTTGATATTCGTGAGCTACTTGTCCCTACAGACAATCAGAAAATTATGATGACTATCTTGTAATAACTAATCTAATAGAATATGATCAGCAAATCTATAATAGAAAAATTACGTGAGATATATCAATCTTTGCCTAAAGTAGAATTGATAGACAAAGGTGATGGATGGGTGAACCAGTATGATCTCTTACGTGCTGTTGGGAAAGTCGGCATCAATTATAAGAATCTGGGGTACGAGCATTTCTATGAATTTTTAACAGATTCTGGATTGTTTTCATTCTGGACAGATTTCTCGGGAGAAAAACCTACAAGGTATGTAATTGAAAAAGCTAAGCCAAAATCTCACGAAGAGCAAAGAAGACCACAATACAATCGTGCAGCAACCCAATACGTAGATTCCGAGGAGGTCGTTAAAATCAAACGCAGATTGCGTCTTGAGAACAATCAGTTTATTGGTCAGTTTGCGCCTCAAAGAAATGAAGGTTGGTTTACGATAACAGATATCCGTAATACTGATTTTACAAAGATTGAAGATAAGGAACGTGGTATAAAGAATCTGTCTATCTCATTTAGAAGTAACAAGGAATTTAACCGCTTTGCATACTACAAGTTCACTTGGGTATTGCTTGAAACCGATCCTCTCAAGTTCGGTATTGACTTGCATGAGGAAATAACACCAATTTACCCCAAAGACATTGTGAGCAGTCTTTACGAGGGCATTATGCGTTATCCTGCAGGTGCTGCAAAGAAGATTGCTCGTTCGCTTGATACTCTCAAAAAGCAACTTACACAAAGCGGTAAGGAAGTATTCATCTATGAGTTGTTGCAGAATGCTAACGACTATCCTCGTCGTACAAAAATTGATGGTAAGATTCAACCTTTGCCTGTTGATGTAGAGTTCCATATTACCGAGAACTACTTAACATTCGAGCATACAGGTGAATATTTCAATCCGAAGAATATTGCAGCTATTTGTGATATAAATGATGGCGAGAAGTCTGACAATACCGAAGCCATCGGCTACAAAGGTATTGGTTTTAAGACCGTTTTCCTTGACAACGACTATGTTCTCCTCAATACTGGTAATTACACATTCAGGTTCGACAAGTCTGCTACGGATGTAATCAATACACCATGGCAGATATTACCAATCTGGACGGAACATAATGAGATAGATAATGAAATCAAGTCTGTTTTCCGTCAGCATCCAAACGAAGAGTTCAGAGTAAAGTTCGCTCTCCAACCACGAGATAAGGAAATTCTGACCGACGAAGACAGAGATGATAACTACATCGATTTGTTTACCGATGTATTTGAATCAGAGCGCGTCATATTGTTTATCCCGAACATCAAGAAGGTTAGCATCTTTATTGATGGTCAGGATGAACCGATTGTACGTGAGAAAGACAATAAAGACTGGTGTGTATCAGATTCTCTTGTAGATGATATTCCTGAGGACATTACAGATAAGATAAACGATGTCTTGGAAAATCCAGACTCTCTTCGTTCGGATGGTTATGAGAAAATACCTGAGAAGTACATGAACTTCCGTAAGACTGCGGTAAAGTTTGCGTGCAAGAAAGCTGAAAGAAAGTTGATGCCAGTTGATGATGCCATACTTTATTGCTATCTGCCAGCAAAGCGGGCTGATTGGGGCTTCAATTTCCTAATGAATACCGATATGGTGCCCAACGGACAGCGTGATGATATTGAGGATATCGAGCTCAATCACGTTATTGCTCGTATTGCAGGTAAACAGTTCTTTTATTGGATCAAGCAGCTTATTGAAAGCAAAAAATACGACCTTGACTCTATCTTTGCACTTATCCCAGACTTTGATGAGTGCAAGAAGAGACGCGTGTATAAGACGTTTATAGAGGAGTTCCAGGAAGAATTTGAAAAGCTCATAAAAGAAGAGCCTTTTGTTCCATGCGTGGATAAGGATGGTGAACAAACCTTTGAATGCATCGACAATATTATTAACGACATGACTGGCATGACAGCGAACGGAGTCATTTCAGACGAAGACTTCATAATTCTTATGGAGTTGGGTGACTACTCCTTGCCAGTTGACGAGTTAAGACAATCGGAGGCATTCATGGATTTCTTGTACAAGCATTCTCCTTCGAGCCTTGATGTAAAGGTTGATGCTGTTGTAAAGAAATGTGAGGAAACTGATTTCCAGACATGGTTGACAGTTCCCGAAAACAATACACGATTTATAAGACATTGGTTGAGTGAGGATGAACTAAACGAGTTTGCGAAGAAAAATATATTTATTGAATACGAAGGCGATTTGTTTACAGCAGGAAGTCTCTACTATGATTTTGACACGAATTGTAATGGAATAGGATTCTTGCGTAGATTTGTACCGCATCTTTGCGAGGCATCAAGAGCAAATTTTGAGGAAGATGAAAATTGGAAATCATTTGCAGACAAGTATTTCCTGTCTTTCTCTGCTGCGTCTATGATTACAGATTACATTCTATCCAATGAGGATGCTATGGCGTTGCTTAACGTACCAAGCAATTCTGTTGCATTCTATCGTTATCTTGCAGTAAAGGAAGTTGATTTAAAGGCTAACAAGACAAAGGTTCCGTACATTACTGAGGCTGGTGGTGCAAGTACCGACTATACCAATTATCACTACTTCTTCAACGAAGATGCTCATGGCTTAACACGTGAGAAATGGTTGGGCGAGAATGTTATCAACGTACTATCGCATATTTATTTTGATAGCCTTGCTGATGACGAGAAAGGTAATATAACTGCAATATTTGCTGACCTTGGATTCAACGAATTTACCAAGGACTCCTTCATCACGACTGTCATAGTTGGCGATGCCGATTTCCGAGCAAAAGTAAACGCTGCCATAGAAAACAATTATGCCGCCAACAAAGCATTTGTTGAATATGTGTACGGTTGTGCAGCGCAGTTGAAGGAAAACGTTTTCAAGGATTATGTCTTGCGTTGTGTTGACATCCACAAAAATGAGGTATATCTTTGCAACGATGACGTGCGATACTTCAATCAGGATGCGTATGCTCAGAACAGCACCTATGCTGACAATATCAATCATGCTTGGTTGCAGGATAGCATGATGTATGCTCTATCGAATGATTACTTTGAAGGTCGTGAGAAGGAAGAGGTAAAGAAACTGGAATCGTTCTTGCGTCAGCAGTTTGGCGTTAAGACCTTCACAGACAAGTCGTTCTTCACAGATGTTGTAATAAAGAACAAGGCGGTTATCTATGCCAGTCTTGTTGACGAGGCAACTATGCTCACATTCTTGGAATACCTGAAGCGAGACGCAGACAGACTCTTTGATGATACTATGAGTTTCAACGACATCAAGGATATGCCTTTACTTGCCTATGATGGAACCATAGCAAGAGCAAGGGAACTGAATATCCAGTATATCGAATACAACGAGGACGCAAAGATTCTGTGCGAGAAAGCATGGTGTCCGAAGACGTATGTTGTGCTCTCACAGAAATATACCGATGATTTCTCTCAGGATATGCGTCAGCTGTTCAAGATTGTGAAGTTTGACATCAATACCACAACTGACATCCTTGTCCAGAACGCAAACTTGCGTCAATCGTTTAATGTTATAAACAATAACGTTGATTTCTGGCGATGGGTAAAGGTAAACCAGAAGCAAATTACATCTGTTGATAAGTTCAAGACTATTCCGTTGCTTGACAATAACAACGCGCTTATCAATTGTGCATCGCTTTACATTTCTGACACCTATCAGCAGGAACAAATTGAGGCGCTGGTAACTAAGTATGTAAAGGAGGCGCAGTTTGTGTCTTCGTCTTACATCGAAACCGCCAATGAGAACGAGAAGGCAGAGTGGATGAAATTGTTCAGGAAACTCGGTCTTAAGTCCGATAACAAGGATATTCTTTTCTCAGACATCTTGCCTAAGCTTTCAACTATTGAAGTTGAGTCTTTGGATTCGGTTGTAGCGATGATGACCAAGCACCTTAAAGACCTGAAGAATAAATGGGCAGAAAGGAAATACCAAATTATGCAGTTGAGAGTTCGTACTCAATATGCTGGTTATAAGACTCTTGATCAGGTAATAATCGTCAACGTGGATGAGGCTTCTGTATCTGAACCATTTAAGTACATCACTCTTGCCAACGAGGTTCATCCCGATATTCTAAAGGCAAATAAGGACTTGCTTCATGCTATCTCTGAAGAGTACGGTAATCGCAATCTCATTACCACAAAGCAAATGTGGATTGACGCAAAGGTTAAGGATTATCTTGCAAAGTTTGCTGCCGATAAGAATAGCGTTGCAGACATTCACATTCAGTTTGTACGTGAAGTAGCCAAGATACAGAGTGAGTATGACATAAATGACACACTTCGTAAGCAGATAAAGTATCTGGTCAAGTCGAATGAAACGACATACAAGTTTGCTCATGAGCTGACACTTGGAACAGAATATTCTCCAACGTGCGACTTTGAGGCAAATGGTGTGTCTGAATTGTCGTATCTTTCTGACACTTACATCTTCGAAGGCAACAAGGATATCATCAAGCAATATTTCAAGGCGGAGAACGTGCATCAGAATATGACGCGAGAGGACTTGAAGTATCTCGCAAACCGCACATTTGCTTGTTATTTCTGGTCGAAATGTTTCTCTCGTCGCTTGGGCGAATATGAATCATGGGTGGAAGATGGATATTTCAATAACCGCGTGTGCATACCAACAGAGAATTCTGTTCAAAAGCCGGAGTTGTTGTATGCACCTCACATAGCTGGTTATGCTGTTCGTGCCAAGGTACCTCAATGGCAAGAGAAGGTTCCTTGCAAAGCTATTGTTGACTCTATTGACAATCGTGATGCTCGTGAATTATTTGAGAAGATCAACTTCTGTAAGGCTCTCTCTTTTGAAGATTGCCTTTATTACCTTGCTCGTGTTACGCATCCAAGAGAGGAAGAAACTCATTTCCGCAGTATAGTGATTAATTGGATGCTGTCTTCGCCTATTCAAGATGAGACTTTGGTTGACAACTATCGTAAAACGCCAACTGCAGAATGGCGTAATGGTAAGGGGCAGAAGAAGCATATTACGGAACTTTATGCTATCCATCCAGATGCGACACAGGAAAGGAATATCTTCCGTGGCGATGAGTTTGTTATGCAGACAAGTGCTTTCCCTTATGATACAGATTCGTTTGTCAAGGTCTGCAACATGCTGAAGATAAAATGTCTGACAAGTTCTGATTTTGTGGCAACACCTATAGGCAAACAAGATGAAACAGCTGATATGGTTGCCATACTCAGACCTCGTCTGCTTATCTTGTCGGCTATCGAGAACCCAGATCGATTCCAAGAACTCTACGAACGCTATAATACCAAGCTGTCGCAGTATCATTTTGTTGTATGTGAAAAGATAGACCTCGGTTATGACACTATACATAATGATGTGGAGCGTATCTATAACGATGACAACCACCTTTATTATGTAAGCTCATGGAAGCATAATCGTACCTTTACAAAGTTCTGTAGTAGATTGAAGCGACTGGTAGGTTTTGACGTGTATGATAATGTATGTGAAGACGTTCTTGATGATAGCGTTTCTGTAGAAGCGTGCATCGAAAAATATTGCTCTTCGCTTGCATACGATGAAAAGTTCCGCGCTTATCTCAGATCGTTGGATTTGACCATCAACGTTGAGCCAGAGGAAGAAGAACCTATCGAAACAGAAAACGATTACTATAGCAATGCTACGAATGAACCAACAGATTCTGCTACTGAAGCAACTACAGAGACATCAACAGAAAATCAGCATGTTGACGATACGAAAACTATTCGCGAGGATGACAAGCCTGGTGCACCAAATAAAGATGTAACGTCAAGACCTGTTAACGAACTTGAAGTTGGGGAAGAAGCAGAGACATCACCAAAAGAACCTATTCAAACCGCATCGCAGCAGCCAACTTCTGACTCTCGTCCACAACAGCAGTCGCAACAAACTGAATCACCAGTTGGTCAAACAACGTCATCTACAGCAGAGGAAGAGCCAGAAAATGACCTTGGTCAGTATGACACATATGAACAGGTTGATGAAGAGGATATTGAAGACTACGATGACACAGATGAAACAGACGATGTAGAAGCTGACGTTGATGAAGATGTTGACACGACGGATAATGCCAGCACAACGCCTTCTAATACTCATACGTCTAACACGTCTCACGCTTTATCAAATAAGCCTCATAAGGATTATGATCCTGACCGCAATGGGTACATGGGATCTGTTGATAAGGACAAGAATTATCAACCTGTTGGCGACAGACCTTACAAACCTCGTACACGTAAACATCCGAAGATCTTTACCAAAAAGGAATTAGAACGCCTTCGCTCACATGGAACGCCTCTTGAACTGGAATCATTACCACCAACGAGGGAGGAAATAGACCTCTTAGCTCAATGTAACATCAAGCCAGAGCAGATTGCCGACACCAACTATCTTGCTCAGTTGCGTCTGTACCAGAACCTCAGAAATGAGATGCACGCAGAGCCTGAGGAAACAATGGAAGAGTTCGTGCGTAATGCGAGTGATGTAACTGTACACAAACTTAAAGATGGCAGATACATTCATACTTGTAGTGCTGCTCGTGGCGTGATGTATGTTTCTCCTTCTGTATGGAATAAGATGGTTGATGACAAGTGGAAGATTTGCGTTTATCTTGATGGACAAGGCAAGAACTTCCATTACATTAACAACGCCGAGGAATTCCTGAAACTCGTAGAAAAAGACGATGTTGTTATCAAGATTACCGGCAAGGAGAAGGTTGATGTAGTAAGGGCTCTTTATACAGGCATACTTGAAGATGCCAAAGGTACTGCATACACCTTGATTCGTGTGGCTGCTCGTACAAATATGGATGCCGTATTCGCTCACTATGTTGGTGCTATGGCAGAAGCGGAAGATGGTAACGATGATTACAACGATAACGACTATTGATTATGATTGACAATATCAAACTTGCAAACTATAAGTCATTCTTTGCTGACCAGGTGAAGGAGGCTATCGACGAGCAACAAAAGATCAATCGCTCGCAGATGCGGAACTTATTCAAGACAGGTGAATTGTCGCTTGCTTATGTTGATTCCATTCAGCATGAGACAGGCATGATTATCCTCAAATGCCCTCGTCGTATGGCTCCACGCTTGAAAGTTCTGAAGGGCGTGTGCATAATTAAGAAAGGTGCTAAGCAAGCATTAGGTGAACACGTTACGGAGTGGATCTGCCGTTGGGAGGAGTTCGTTGACAATAAGGATTTTCATTCTCCTGGTTCTGACATGACTCCAATGTACTATGTTCATACTGGTGATTCCAACTATGACTATGTTGCATGCTCTGGATTCAGTTTTAAGTTGTACGATATCTTGTCAAAGGCGTTGGCTGATGGCAAAAGTCTTTCACTTATCGTCCATAATCCATTTCCTCCTGTAGAGTATTTCCGTAACCTTGCCAACTACATGGATGCATTCTCTTCAAAGGAGGAATTGAACCTTGAACCGACTATTGATTATGATGAATGGACACCCGAAGAACTTGCGTTTGATGAACAGAAGCCAACAGGCATCTCTGACACAATCATAGACACGCTCGCTAATGAACATTGTTGTATCGTACAAGGTCCTCCGGGAACTGGTAAGAGTTACACCATCGCTTCTGTGATTTCATCGTATCTTGATGCTGGCAAAACCGTCTGCGTCACCACCATGGCGAACAAGGGCCTTATCGAGTTGATAAAGCAGAAGCCTTTGCAGAAGTATGTGAAGGGAGGTCGTGTCAGCAAGACAAATCTCTCTATTGACGAACGCAAACAGGTGTCTGGTGTAAAAGCTGCCTCGGCCGACTTGCAGGTTCCTGGTGGCGAAATACTCTGTGCGACAAACTATCAGCTATCAAGCGTATATAGTGAGAAGAAAATGACACTTTATGGTCTGCCTAAATACGATCTGATTGTAATAGAAGAGGCTTCCCAGGCTTTTCTTACGGCTATAGTTGCGTTTAAGCAGTTAGGGGTAGATTGCCTAATTGTAGGTGATCCTATGCAGTTGCCGCCTATCGTGAAACTTAACAATCCACAATATAATTCGTGGAATGTGGCAACACAAGTTGAAGGATTAAAGTCTATGGCGCTGGGAACATCGATAAAATCTTATCGTATAGTAACCACTTTCCGTCTCACGAGTCGATCTGCCTCCCTTACAAAATGCTTTTACGGGAATCGTTTTGTGTCTGTGAAGAAAGACTATTTAGATTTTACCAAAGCGAATAGTGTCTTATTTCCACAAGATGGCGGTGTACTTTACCATTGTACACTAGATGTCCGCAATGGAGTTTATTCAGATAAAGCAGATGCTATTATACGAGATGTGATTGAAAAGCTGGAAAAATTTTATCCTGATCGTTCTTTAGCTATCATAACACCTTTTAGAGATTCTGTAAAGGAACTGCAGAAACGTTTCTGTACGTCTGACCTTGAACTGGATATAACTATCGAAACGATAGATAGAATCCAAGGCATGACTGTTGATTACGCTATTCTATACATTCCTGGAAGGAATCCGGGTTTCGCACTAGAAGATCGACGTTTTAATGTAGCAACAAGCCGTTCGCTTAGTACGACTCTCATTATTTCAGATATGCCTCTTAACGAATTTCACACTGTCTCACCTACAGTATTACAGTTTATAGATAACTGTGATAAGTTTGATGGTAAAACAGATGTATGGAGAACTAATTTGCAAGAGTCAGAATCATCAGGCCTTATAGTCCAACCTATATCTGAAGAAAAAACAGCATCAACGGTCTCCTCCACAATAGGGTTGAAAGTTGTAGGTAAAATTGACCTCTCTCAATTTGAACGGAAAAAGAAGGAATTAAGTATGACGAAGAAAAACTATTATATCATTGATACTAATGTTTTTGTGGACTATCCCGATATTATTTCTAAGATTGACAGAAAGTATCCTATCATCTTGTCTGCAAAGGTGACGGATGAGCTCGATAAGATGAAAATCAAATTAACTGAAGAACGAAGACAAAACGCGGAGAAGGCTTTACGCAATCTTAATAATGAGTCACAGCATGAGATTTTATACGAGTTCGCAGATACTTCTTTATTGCCAGATGACTTTGATAAACGTTCACCTGACAATATGATATTATCAGTCGCATTAAAGTATAAAGAACAGAATCCAATTATGCTTACATCAGACAATGGGCTACAACTTAAGTCTAAGCTATTGGGTATAACTACAATCTCGCTTAAGAAATTTCTAAAAAATAATTTACACTAAGTATAGAAAGTGACATTGATTTCCTATTCTGTAAGCCATCTGCATCTTTCATGTGGGTGGCTTTCTGTTTCTATACATTTTTATCTTCACAACCTTATGATTCGATGATGATTCCCTTATGTCGAGAGGCATAAACGAAAAAATCTAATAATGGAATTTGTCATTATATCCGTTGATAATCAATACATATCGTTTATGATTCTTATGACCTGCTGATGTTTCTTTAGGTGATATTTGTCACCCATAAATCAGTATTGGGATTTGCTTTTACTTTGCGGCAAAATCAACTGATAATAATATGGAAGACAAGAACATTACATTTGAAGATTTGCCTAAGGCAATGTCATGGATGATGGACAAGCTCAATAAACTTGATTCCAAGATTGACGGTCTGAACAACATCCCACAAGTACGGCCTGCCGACCAGTGGATGAACCTGAAAGAACTGTGCGAATACCTACCCAGCCATCCGGCGGAACAGACCGTTTACGGATGGACGAGTTGCCACCAGATTCCGTTTCATAAGAGAGGGAAGCGTATCATGTTTCTCAAATCGGAGATTGACGCATGGCTTCATGACGGCAAACGGAAATCGCAGAAGGAACTGGCGGATGAAGCCGCCCAATTCATCAACGCCAAACGAAACAGACCGTTCTAATGGATTCACTTGACTTGTGCAACAGCATCAGAATGGAGTTCGAGGGTGTCATTGAAAACAAGATACCTTTGGACGTATTTCCTGCCAAGTTGCAGGACATGGTTCTGGCATTGGCACGGCAAGAGAACTATTCCATTGAGTACACGATGGCATCCCTTATTGCAGCAGCATCAACGGCCATCGGCAATGCGGTCAACATCCGCATCCGTGGCGGCTGGGTTAGCAGTCCAATTCTATACATGATATTGGTCGGACGGCCAGGCATGGGTAAAACACCTCCGCTTGACTTTGCCTTTCGGCCCATCCGAAAACTTGATGCCAAAGTCATTAAGCAATTCAAGATAGATATGGAAAACTACAATTCCATACTGGAAAATCAGAAGGGTAAGAAAGACGAAAGACCGCCATTGCCGTCTAAGCCGATTTTGAAGCGGACAATCATTTCTGATTTCACTCCTGAAGCTCTTATTCGTGCGCTTAACGACAATCCAAGAGGAGTGGCCGTGTATGTGGATGAAATAATGGGAATGTTCAATGCCGTGAACCAGTACAGCAAGGGGCAACTGATAGAACAGCTCTTGACTGCTTTCAGTGGTAAGCCTCTTGATGTGTCAAGATGCAGTATGCCGATACCCATTCACATTGAGCGGCCTCTTATAAACATAGTCGGCACGATGCAGACTACCCGTGTGCACGAACTGGTCGATAAGGGATACAAGGACAATGGCTTGCTGGATAGGATAATTTTCGTTTATCCCTCGTCACAGGAAATATCAGACTGGCCGATTGACGAAGATTCCACTGCTTCATCGTTTGAGAAGTATTCTGCCTTGTGGGAAGATATAATCAACCGTATTTGCGAGATTTGTTTCATAACGGATGAGAACAACGACTACGCATTACAGAACGTATTGAACTTTTCTCCAGAGGCTGGTACCTATTTTACCAACTGGCGCAATGGCCTAATTCATAAGGTAAACCAAATAAAGGATGACGGCTTGGTTGACAGTCGGGTAATGAAAATACCCATGATTGCTGCACGGTTGGCTTTGGTCTTTCAGATACTCCGATGGGCTTGTGGCGAAGTACACAAGGATTTCGTGGATATAGATTCCATTAAGTCGGCCATCAGATTAAGTTCCTATTTTGAAGACTGTTATTCAAACATACAAAGATTCATGTTGATGGAGAGTATAGAACCGCAAAAGAAAGAATTGCTTGACAACGTACCTGCCTTGTTTTCCACCGCCGAAGCCATCCAAGCGGGAAAAGAAGTCGGTCTGTCCGAGAGGTCTGTGATGTATATGCTGGTCAACCTTACAACGAGCAAGGTTGTCAGGAAAGTCAAAAGAGGAGAATATGAGAAACTGCAATGAGCTATACAGTTTGCACCTTGCAGTATTTGCAGTTTGCAGTTCAGAGAATATGGGTAACCTGCAAAACTGCAGCAACTGCAAACTGCACGAACTGCATTTATAAAAAAGGAGGAACTATGACTGAATACAGATTTACGCTCCAAAAATACAAGCGAGGCTCTAAGCTGACCTGCCCTAAATGCGGAAGAAAGCAATGTTTCGTCAAGTATGTTGATGCCGAAGGACAAATTGCGTTTCCTGATTATGTAGGCAGGTGCGACCATGAACATTCGTGCCAATACCATTATAAGCCATCGGATTATTTCAAAGATAATCCCGTTGTATTGGAAGAAAGGAAGTCATGGAAGTCACAAACAAAAATTGTGCATCCCAAACCAACAGATTACATTGACCGTGACATTATGCACCGCTCGCTTGCCAACTACGAACGGAATCCGTTATTCATCTTTCTTTCAAGTGTATTTGGTGAGAAAGAAACATCCCGGCTGTTCCAATTATACTGTGTCGGGACATCCAAGAAATGGGGAGGCTCCACGGTGTTCTGGCAGATTGACCGACAAGGAAGAGTGCG
>OKUN01001004.1_pt1 | contig 12100 bp, 9 predicted proteins | sample 1606581 | NCBI WGS metagenome assembly OKUN01 (sample SAMEA3882509, study PRJEB24775) | human gut metagenome | biome: human-associated habitat; feature: intestine environment; material: feces | place: Netherlands | collected 2009/2010
GTGAGCATCTGCAAACAGCTGCCCTGCTTTGTGGGCAATCAGCTTATCCCTCAAATCATATTTATCCTTAAAATATAAATAGAAAGTTCCCTTTGCAAGGCCGGCATCTGAAACAATATCAGAGATAGTCGTCTTTGCAAAGCCCTTATCGCGAAACAAATCAAAGGCCGTCTGCAGCAAAGCGTTTTTCTTTTGTTTCTTATTGATATCCACTTTTCCCATACGAGAACCCCTCCTGTAATACTTGTAATTTATCCTAAACTATTATTATATCAAGATATTAAGTAATAGTAAAGGTGTAAATGTTTAAAAACATGAATCTTAGAGTTATTATCTTACAAAACTGACTAAAAGTCAATTATTAAAAACTGACCAAAATTCATTTTATTACCATATATTTTTCGGATACTTTTAATATTGACCAAAAGTCAGTTTCTGCATATAATGCGTAGTGTGAAAAAAAGATAGGAGATGGTTGCTATGGTTAAAGTAGGAAAATGGATTGCAAAACATAAATATCTGATCATATTGATCAGCATTTTGCTTATGATTCCTTCCGTGATCGGTATGGCAAAGACAAGAGTCAACTATGATATCTTAAGTTATCTGCCAGACACGCTTGAGACAATCAAGGGCCAGGATATTATGGTTGATGAATACGGAATGGGCGCGTTTTCCATGGTCGTCGTGGAAAATATGGAACTAAAGGATGTGCAAAAGCTAGAAGATGCATACAGCGAGATTGATCACGTTAAGGATGTTCTTTGGTATGATGATGTGGCGGATATCACTCTTCCGGTAGAGATGATTCCTGAGAAGTACAGAAAGGTATTTATAAATGGCGATGCAACCATGATGCTGGTTCTGTTTGATAATACCACATCTTCAGATACTTCCATGGAAGCTATCACAGAACTACGTAAGATTGCCAACGAGCAGTGCTTCCTCAGTGGCATGACAGGAGTTGTTACAGATATTAAGAACATTGCCATGCAGGAGCTGCCGATTTACGTTGTGATCGCAGCAGTACTCAGTCTGATCGTTCTGGAGCTGACAAGCGGATCCTTTGTTGTTCCGTTTTTGTTCCTGCTCAGTATCGGACTTGCTATCCTTTACAACCTGGGAAGCAATATTATTCTGGGCGAAACCTCTTATATTACGCAGGCACTTACCGCGGTACTTCAGCTTGGTGTTACCATGGATTATTCCATTTTCCTTCTGAACAGCTACGAGGAAAATAAGAAGCGTTTCCCTGGTGAAAAGGATCGTGCCATGGGGCATGCCATTGCCAATACTTTTAAGTCTGTAGCTGGAAGCTCTGTTACCACAGTAGCCGGCTTCGTTGCACTTTGTGTTATGACCTTTGCTCTTGGACGTGACCTTGGTATTGTTATGGCAAAGGGCGTTATTATTGGTGTTATCTGCTGTGTAACCATTCTTCCGGCACTGGTTTTGTTTTTTGACAAGCCTATTGAGAAGACACAGCATAAGCTGCTTCTTGCCAGAATGGATAAACCGTCTGCATTTATTACGAAGCATTATAAGCTTTGGACTGTGATTTTCCTGGTGCTTCTGCTTCCGGCTATTTATGGAAACAATCATACAAAGATTTACTATAATATTGCAGAATCCCTTCCATCCACTTTGGATTGCAACATTGCCAATGATGAGCTGGAGAAAACTTTCGCAGTAGGCAATATCCATATGATTATGATGGATAAGAATATGGACTCCAAGCAGAAACAGCAGATGTTAAATGATATTGATAAGGTTGAGGGTGTGAAGTGGAGTCTGGGTATGAATTCCCTGATCGGACCTACCGTTCCGGAGTCTATGATCCCGGATGATCTGAAGAAGATTTTCAAAGGAGATCAGTATGAGCTTGCATTTGTATGCTCTGAATATGGTTCTGCTACAGATGAGGTAAATGCCCAGCTTGCAGAAATTGATAAAATAGTAAAGAAATACGATAATACTGCAATGGTAATCGGTGAGGCACCGCTTATGAAAGATCTTCAGGATACCACAGATGCCGATCTGGTTCGTGTAAATGTAATCTCCATCGGTGCCATTTTCCTGATCATTATGATTATCTTTAAATCAATTTCCCTTCCGATCATTCTGGTTGCGGTTATTGAGTTTGCGATTTTTGTCAATATGGCCATTCCGTACTATCAGGGAATCAGCCTTCCGTTCGTTGCAAGTATTGTTATTGGTGCCATCCAGCTGGGTGCAACCGTTGACTATGCGATCCTGATGACTACCCGTTATCAGAGAGAGAGACAGCACGGTAAGAATAAGATGGAAGCCATCAGCATTGCCCATAAGACCAGCATGCCGTCCATTATCAGCAGTGGTCTCAGCTTCTTCGCAGCAACCTTCGGTGTTTCCTGTTATTCACAGGTTGAGATGATCGGTTCTATCTGTACATTGCTTGCCCGTGGTGCGATCATCAGTATGGTAGTTGTACTGTTTATCTTACCAGCTATGTTTATGATCTTCGATAAACTGATCTGTGTTACATCGATTGGTTTCCTTGGAGATAAAAAGGCAGCCAAAGCGAAATAAAACATAATCAGACGTCCTGGGAGCGCTGATTACGCTCAGAACAGCCGGCTTTGGAAGAAATCCGTTACGGTTCGCTCCGTGACAAGTAACACGCTTCGCGATGCATAGAAATCCTGCTTCAGCAAAATGAGGCAGGATTTTTTTGTTGAATAAAAGAGAAGAAAACGTTATAATTGTGTTGCATTTTAGAGCCTGTTTGAAAAAAGATTCCCGCAAATTGTGACGTACATTTTGCAGAATGCCTTTTTCAAATACGTTTTAGGAAATGGAGTGATTTGTACATGACACTAGAAGAAATCCTTGCCCAGGTGCAAATGGGAGGACTTTCTCCGGAAGCAGCAGGGAAGCTGATTCGACAGGATGGTTACAAGGAAATGGATTATGCCAAGCTGGATACGGGGAGAAAAGCCCGTACTGGTTTCGCAGAGGTGATTTACTGCAGCAATAAGGCAGATGCCCATTTGCTGAAAATATTTGAGCGTTTATATATGGAAGAGGGAGAAGTACTTGGAACAAGGGCTTCCCAGGCACAGTATGAGCTGGTGAAGGAGAAGTTTCCGGAAGCTCAGTATGACCCTGTTTCCAGAATCCTGAAAATAGAGAAACCAGATAAGATTCATGAGGGAAAGGTGGCTGTCTGTACTGCAGGCACTGCAGATATTCCGGTGGCCGAGGAAGCAGCACAGACTGCAGAATATTTTGGAACTCACGTGGAACGGATTTATGATGTTGGTGTAAGTGGAATGCACAGGCTGTTTTCCAGGCTGGAGATCATTCAGGACGCGAATTGTGTTGTGGCTGTGGCTGGCATGGAGGGTGCTCTTGCCAGTGTTATGGGCGGTCTTGTAAGCCGACCGGTGATCGCGGTGCCTACGTCTGTGGGATATGGAGCGAATTTCCATGGATTATCAGCACTTCTGACCATGATCAATTCCTGTGCTAATGGAATTGCCACCGTGAATATTGACAATGGATATGGAGCCGGATATCTGGCAACGCAGATGAACCGGCTGGCGCTTGGTAAGTAAGAGACACAAATTGAAAAGCAATTTGATAAATTTGTAACGAGGAGAATTATGGGAAAATCATTATATCTGGAGTGTTATTCCGGAATCAGTGGTGATATGACAGTGGCAGCACTGCTGGATCTGGGAGCAGATCAGAAGGTGCTGGAGGATGTACTTGAAAGTATTCCGGTGCAGGGATTTGAGATAAAAGTAAGCAGGGTGACGAAATCCGGGATTGATGCCTGTGATTTCGATGTAATCCTGGATGCAGAGATAGACGGACATGACCATGATATGGAGTATCTGCATGGACATGATCATAGTCATACGCATGGGGCAGAAGAACATAATCACAGTCATACGCATGAGGCAGAAGAACATAATCACAGTCATACGCATATGGCAGAAGAACATAATCACCAGTATGAGCATAGCCATGAGGCAGCTGCAAAGAATGTGGCAGCACATGGACATGATCATGGAGATGAGATAGCAGCACATACTCACGAGCCCCATCGTCATCACAAACATCGCGGTATGAACGAAATCTGTCAGATACTTGCTGACACAAAGATGACTGACAGTGCCAGAGGTATTGCCCTTAAAATTTTTCAGATCCTGGCAAGGGCAGAAGCAAAAGCCCACAATGTTCCGGTGGAGGAGGTGCATTTCCACGAAGTTGGAGCTGTGGATTCCATTGTAGATATTTTGTCCGTGGCAGTCTGCCTGGACAATCTTGGAATTACAGAGGTCATTGTACCTGTATTATGTGAAGGAATGGGTACGGTCCGCTGCCAGCATGGCATTTTACCAGTTCCGGTTCCAGCGGTAACCCATATTGTACAGCAGTGTGGCCTGAATCTGCGGATCACTCCGGTACAGGGTGAACTGGTAACTCCTACAGGTGCGGCAATTGTGGCAGCAGTACGTACTTCCTGCAAATTACCGGAGACCTTTGCAATTGAGAAAACAGGTATCGGAGCTGGCAAGAGGACGTATGAGTGCCCGGGAATCCTGCGTGCAATGCTGATTCACCCGGAAGAATCCCATAAACCGGAAAAAGCGGTGGGAATTCCGGCAGGAAATGAAAGTGCGGCAAATGAAACTGCCAAAATTCAGACCGGTGTTACGGAAAGCGCGGATTGTGCAGATTACATCTACAAGCTGGAAACAAACATCGATGACTGCAGCGGTGAAGTACTTGGCTTTGTCATGGAGAAGCTTTTTGAGGCCGGTGCAAGGGATGTGCATTATACTCCTGTATATATGAAGAAAAACCGTCCTGCATGGCTTCTTACCGTAATTTGTAAGGAAGAAGATGTTCCGGGAATGGAAGCGCTGATTTTTGCAGAAACTACCAGTATTGGTATCCGCAGGGCCAGGATGGAGCGCACGATTTTGCCCCGGAGAAAGCGGAAAGTAATGATTCCCTTCGGCGAGGTGGAAGTGAAAATATGCGGTTCAGAAGGAGCAGAGAAATGCTATCCAGAGTATGAAAGCCTGGCGAAAATCTGCAGAAAGACTGGAATTTCTTATGCAGAAGCCTACCAGATGGCAGTAGATGCAAGTAAGAATCTGGAATGATTGATGTTATTGGTCACGGTAAACCGTAATGTTACTGTTCACTGATAACGTTCCGTGAGGTGCTTTTTTTGAACAAAGTTTATAGAAAACCCGAGAAATACAGTAACTGATTGATCGCTTCCAGGTTAAATCGCAATATTGCAACCTGCGAAAGAGTATGTTACAATACAGTTTGGCTTTTTTTAAAGAGAAGTTTATATACGAATGCTTTGGATAAAACAGAAAGCCAAATTTTTCAAAATATAATGGAGTGAATATGAAGAAATATTTAGATAATCTCAGACAGTATCAGTTCCTGTTAAGTGAACTGGTCAAAAAAGGAATCAAGCTGAAATATCGTCGTTCCTACCTTGGTATTTTGTGGTCCATGCTAGAACCACTGCTTTCCATGGTGGTACTGACAATTGTCTTCGGAACCCTGTATGGAAACACGGACAAAACATTCCCTGTATACATTCTTTCCGGACGTCTTCTGTACAGCTTTTATTCCTCTGCAACCAAAGCTGCGCTGAAATCCATCCGATCCAATGCAGCAATGATCAAGAAAGTGTATGTACCGAAATATCTGTATCCACTTTCAACTGTAATTTATAATTATATTATTTTTCTGATCTCCCTGGTTGTGCTTGCCATTGTAGGCGTGATCCTGGGTGTGAAACCGACCATTTATCTGCTTCAGGCACCGGTTGCCCTGATCATCATTCTGATCCTTTCCTACGGAAGTGGAATGTTCCTTGCAACTATCGGTGTATTTTTCAGAGATATTGAGTACCTCTGGTCTGTTGCCCTGATGCTGATCATGTATACATGTGCCATCTTCTATTATCCAAGCAAGCTGCTGAAGAGTGGCTGGGCATGGATCCTGAAGTTCAATCCTCTGTACTGTACCATTCAGATTTTCCGATCTGCAATCTTCGGAGAGCCTATGTATGCGCCATATGTAATTTATGCAGCTGCATTCAGCGTAGTGATCACCATCATCGGACTTGTATGCTTCAAGAAAAAACAGGATAATTTTATTCTGTACATCTAGAACCTGTTTGAAAAATCATTCCCTGCAGAAAGTATTTTTCAAACACGCTCTAAACTACCATTTACAGGAACATGTTAAGGAGAAAATATGAGCAAGACAGCCATTGAAGTCGATAACGTAAGCATGAAGTTCAACCTGAGCCGTGAGAAGGTTGACAGCTTAAAAGATTATATATTTAAAACCATTAAGAGAGAAATCCAGTACAATGAATTCTGGGCTTTGAAGAATGTAAGCTTCAGCGTGGAAAAGGGAGACCGTGTAGGTATCCTTGGTCTTAACGGAGCTGGAAAAAGTACTCTTCTGAAGGTGATTTCCGGTGTATTCAAGCCTACAGAGGGTCATGTGGACAAACATGGGAAAATGGTTCCCCTTCTGGAACTTGGCGCTGGTTTTGACCCGCAGTATACAGGAAAAGAGAATATTTACCTGTATGGTGCCATGCTTGGATATACCAAGAAATTTATTGACAGCAAATATGATGAGATTGTAGAATTCTCTGAACTTCAGAAATTCATGGATGTTCCGGTGAAAAATTATTCCTCCGGTATGAAATCCAGACTTGGCTTTTCCATTGCCACAGTAGTAGAACCGAAGATCCTGATCCTGGACGAGGTCCTTTCCGTAGGTGACGCCAAGTTCCGTAAAAAAAGTGAAAAGAAGATCATGAGTATGTTTGACAAGGGCGTTACGGTACTGTTTGTATCCCATTCTCTGGAACAGGTACAGCGCCTTTGCAATAAGGCCATGATTCTGGAAAAAGGCAAGCTGATCGCATACGGCGACATTGATCCGATCTCTGAGCAATACAGTAAAATGATAGGTGGCTGATCATGAAAAAGGAATTAACCCGGGAAGTTTCCAGATATGACAAGCTGATAAAGCGTTTAGAAGGTGAAAAATGAAAATCCTTCAGGTAGGGCTGGGAAATAATCCTGGCGGTATGGAAGCATTTGTAATGAATTATTTCAGGGAACTGGCCAGACAGGGAGTATCCTTTGATTTTGTATCCATGTATGGAACGATTGCTTATGAGAAAGAAATCCTGGAGCTTGGTGGACGGGTTTTTTATGTTCCCAATATAAAAAAAGATTACTTTGGCTATATAAAGGCCTTTCGGAAGCTCCTTTCCCGGGAGAAGTACGATGTCGTGCATGTGAATATGCTTTCAGCAGCCAATATCGTACCACTTCGCCTGGCGAAGCAGGCTGGAGTGAGAAAGGTGATCGCACATTCCCATAACGCTTCAGCACCGGGAATTGTGCGTAAGCTGATGGATGGCGTGAATCGTCCCAGAATGAAGCATTATGTGAATGAGAAGTTTGCCTGTTCCGAAAAAGCAGGCAGATGGCTGTTCGGAGATAAGGCTTTTGAACGGGGCGAAGTAACTTTGGTTGCAAACGCAATTGAGACAGATAAATATGGCTTTTCAGAGTCAAACAGGCGGAAAATCAGAGAGAAGCTGGGGATTTCCGGGGATGCCCTGGTAGTAGGGCATGTAGGCAGGTTTCAGGTTCAGAAGAATCATGAGGCCATTCTCCGTATTTTCCATGAAATCCAACGAAAAGAGCCAGCTGCAAGGCTTTGCCTTATTGGTGACGGCGAATTAAAGGAACAGATCCAGGAGCAGGCTAAAAAGGCGGGTGTCCTGGATAAAATCATATTTACGGGAGTATGTCAGGACGTGGAGCGGTACTTAAGCGCCATGGATGTTTTCCTGTTTCCTTCTTTATTTGAAGGACTTCCATTTACTCTTCTGGAAGCTCAGGCCAATGGCCTGCCCTGTGTGATTTCAGACCAGATCACAGGAGAAGCAGTACTCTCCCGGGAAAATGTGACAATGATTTCCCTGGCAGAAAGCCCGGAGAAATGGGCCAAAGCTGTGTTTAAGATGAAGGAAGCCGGGAGAATCGAAAGAGAAGAAGCGGCCAGAAGGCTGGCAGAAGCAGGATTTGACATCCATAAGGAAGGACAGAAGCTGATGCTTCTGTATGGCAGATAAGCTGACTGAGAAAGCTTTAGAGCGTGTTTGAAAAAGGCTTTCTGCAAGATGTGCGTCACAATTTCTAGAACGCAACCATTTAAAGAGCAGGAGAATAGGAATGGAAAAAATAGATTTTGTGCTCACCTGGGTGGACGGCAGTGACCCTGACTGGCTGGCACAGCGCAGGGAATATCAGCCTGGCAGGGGAACTGACGCCGGGGAGAGCAGATACCGCGATTGGGACAATCTCCAGTACTGGTTCCGCGGTGTGGAGAAATTTGCTCCCTGGGTAAATAAAATATATTTTGTCACATGGGGACATGTTCCAAAGTGGCTGAACACAGCGCATGAAAAGATTCAGATTGTAAAGCATGAGGATTTTATGGCGCCTGCTTATCTTCCTACCTTTAATATTAATTCCATAGAACTGAATCTTCACCGAATAAAAGGATTGTCAGAGCATTTCGTCTTTTTTAATGATGATATGTTTCTCATTGATTCCGTGAGACCGGAAGATTTTTTCAAAAACGGATTTCCCTGTGACTGCTGTATTGAGACCGCCCTTGTGCAGGACAATATCCGCAATCCTTTTGCCAATATTCTTATGAATGATGCAGCTCTTGTCAATATGCATTATAATAAAAAAGAAGTGATCAAAAAGCAGGCAAATAAATGGTTCAGTCCGGCTTATGGAGCAATGCTCTTCCGCAATGTGCTGATGCTGCCTTATCGTGAATTTTCCAGTTTTAAATATTCACATCTTCCAAGTCCTTTTTTGAAAGCAACCTATTGGAAAGTATGGGACGAAGAAGGCGCTGTTCTGGATGAGGTTTGTAAGAATCGTTTCCGCACAGTATTCGATGTGAATCAGTACGTGATGAAATACTGGCAGTACATGGAAGGGAAATTTACGCCCCAGTCACCGAAGCTTGGAAGATTTTATACCATAGGAAAACATGATCAGCAGATCCACCATACCATTCGCAGACAGGCGTGTAAGATGATCTGCCTTAATGATGATGTGAATGTGGGTGATTTTGAGAAGCAGAAGAAAGAAATTCAGAGAAGCTTTGAAGTGATTTTTCCAGAGAAATCGTCTTTTGAGATGTAATTGCAGAAAGCCTTTTTCATACAGGCTCTGGTGTATCGTAATTTTTGTCAGGCAAATTATAGAAACGAGGGTAAGAGATGACAAAGGATTCCCTTAAAAGGAAAATAAAAGAAGAGGGTCTGGCTGGAAGTGTTCTTTATTATCTGGGCCGCTTTTGTTCAAAAGCGGAGCTTGCCATGGTGGGAAAATGGTTCGGGAATCACGGGAAGCTCCGTCAGAACTGCATTGTGCTGAAAAACCGTACCATGCAGGACATGACAGACAATCCCAGGGCCTTTTATGAATATCTGATTCAGAATAAAATAAATGAGAACTATCAGATTATCTGGATGGTTTCCGATAAGAAAAAATGTGAGAAACTGAAATGCAAGAATGTTAAATTTGTAACGGCAGAGAATAAATATGGCTGGTCCAGCCCCCTTTCTTATTATTATGGCGCTGTTGCAGGATTTTTTTTCTATACAAACAATACAGCTTACCTGAATTTTTACCATTGTAAAGGGCAGACCACAGTGAACATGTGGCATGGCTGCGGCTATAAGGATGCAGCCAAAGACAACAAGCCGCCTGCAGGAAAAAGCATGATGCATTTTGACCATGCCATGGTGCCGGGACCTGTGTTTGTGGAAACAAAATCCCGTTACTGGAACTGTGAGAAAGAGAAGATTCTTGCCCTTGGCTATCCAAGATATGACTGGATGCTCCATCCATCTGTCAGCCGTGGGGAGGCACTGGAGAAGCTTTTTTCCCATAAGGATATGAAAACCGTGATCTGGATGCCTACTTTCCGAAAAAGTGAGGTGCTGATCAGCGCAGAGAATGAAATTGAACTTCCCTTTCAGCTTCCTGCATTGGAGAGCGAGGCGGAGCTGAAAGCACTGGATGTTCATTTAAGGGAATGCGGAATATTTCTGATCATCAAAAAACATCCCCTTCAGTCTGGCTGGTCCCTGGATGAAGGTGCGTATACCAATATCCGTTATGTGACAGAAGAAATGCTTCAGAAATCGGGCATTCAGCTGTATGAACTGGTGGGACTTATGGATGGACTGATTTCGGATTATTCCTCCATTGCAGTAGACTATATGCTTCTTGACCGACCTCTGGGCTATGTGCTCACAGACCTGGAAAGCTATCGAAATACAAGAGGATTTGTATTTGAAAATCCGGAAGCATATATGCCAGGTGAGAAGATTTACAATTTAGAGGATCTGAAGGACTATTTTTCCCATATCGCAGTGGGAGAGGATCCTTTTAAAGAAGAGAGAAGAAGATTATTGCCTGCAATGCACACTATGCCAAAGAAGTCAGGTTACTGCGAGGCACTTGCAGAGTATTTGAATATAAAGTAAAATAAAAGCAGAAGTTACCCATCCAAAAAGGTTCTAGTACATCATTTCGTAAATAATTATATCAATCGGATTCACAGACAAGTGAGTGGTATAGTTATTTAGAAAACAATGTGCTATGATTATTTTTTCGAAAAAAACAGATACAGGAGAGGGATAAATGGGAAAGGTAATCGGATACACACAGGGAACTTACGATATGTTTCATATCGGTCATCTGAACCTGATCAAAAATGCTAAGAGAAGATGTGATTATCTGATCGTAGGCGTAAATACAGATGAGCTTGTGGAAAGCTATAAGAATAAAAGACCTATCGTGCCATTGGAAGAGCGGGCTGAGATCGTCCGGTCTATTAAATATGTGGACGAGGTGATCATCACGAATACCCTTGATAAAAAAGAAATCTGGGATAAGATCCGTTTCGATGAAATTTATATCGGAGATGACTGGAAGGGAAATGAGCGCTGGGAGCGCACCGGGAAAGAGATGGAAGCCCTGGGAGCCAGGCTGGTTTATCTTCCCTACACCAAAGATACTTCTTCTACAATGCTTCGTGAGAAACTGAAAGAGTATTAATGCGGACTGATTTAGAGCCTTTTTTAAACAGGCTCTGGATTGTAATATATTAAGAAAGGTAAAATCCATGGAAAGAGCACAGAGAATTCTAAAGAAATTTTCAAAAATCCTGAAAGAGCAGGGCGCGGGACCTTTGCTCACCACTTTCAAAGGCTATGTGACTTATGCTTTATATGACCGCTGGAAAGTGAGACGACTTCGTAAATTCCCCCCGCGTATGGTGAAAAACAGAATCCTGTTTGAGACAAATGATGATTTTACAGACAATTGCCGGGCTCTTTTTGATTATATGGTTGCAAATGGATATAATAAAAAATATGAGCTTGTCTGGCTGGTTCATGAGCCGGAGAAGTATAAGAAATACCAGGCGGAGAATGTGAAGTTTGTCCGCAATTTTAAGAAGAACACGACGATCCGCAGGGCAGCAGCTTACCGCTATGCATTGACCTCAGCCTTTATTTTTTACACCCAGGCGTTTAACTGGATCGGAATGGCAAGAAAGGGTCAGACTTTTGTAAATCTCTGGCATGGCTGCGGCTACAAGGCGAACAAGAACAACCGCAAGGTATTTTTCGACTACTGTCTGGTGCCAGGAGATGTGTTTATTGAGACGAAGAAAGAGTTCTTTGGCTGCAGTTCCAGGAAGCTTCTTGCACTTGGCTATCCGCGTTACGATCAGATGATGAAGGGAAGCGACGCCGCAAGAGCATATAAGGAAAAGCTTCTGAAAGCAGCTGACAGTGACAGGCTGATCCTGTGGATGCCTACCTACCGTCATGCAAGCAGCGAGAGACTGAATGAGGAAACGCTGAACAATGAATTTAATATCCCGATCCTGGACGATAAGGAGCGGCTTCTTGCTTTTAATAATTTCTGTCGTGATAATCATG